>ERZ842401.588-NODE-588-length-52829-cov-6.732652_pt1 | contig 52829 bp, 48 predicted proteins | sample MGYA00521270_ERZ842401 | MGnify/ENA primary metagenome ERZ842401 (study PRJEB31892, sample SAMEA3878208) | bioreactor metagenome | biome: Moose rumen | place: Sweden | collected 2011-10 | study: EMG produced TPA metagenomics assembly of the PRJEB12797 data set... | reverse complement strand
ATCATTTCGACCCATTCATTCCACGGAATGATTCCGTCCATTTCATCAAGAAACTTTTCCCGCTTCGTCTTGCGCCTGCGTCCCGCATATTCTATGTCTGTGAATGTCAGTTGGTTCATGATTCGATTATACCACAGATTTCCTGTTTTTTGCGGGGAATTAATCAGTGTTTCCCTAAATTAATGTTGCAAAAAGAATCGTATTGATGTATAATTTAGAGTAATTGGAGAAAAATCGGGGGGGGGTGCGTGAAAAACTTCCAGTGGGGGTGTGGTCATGCCAAGACAAGTACTTTTTATAAGTAGTGCTCGCGGATTTACCGTAAATGCCATTATGAAAGATTTAACAGCAGAAGGCTACGATGTTCAGTTTGCACAGCCTGATATTGTTGCTGTAAATGACCTCCACGGATACCTCCCTGAAGCATATATTTTTTACATTGATTCCGAGTATTCCGAACTTGCTACTTCCCTTCTTGACCTTGCGCAAAAAGTTGCCTCATCTAAGGTTAAGACTAATTTGTATGTTGTTGGAAGTGATGCCGACATTGAAAAGGCTAAGGCTGCCCTTCCTGAGGGAATGGATGTCTACACCTTTAAAAAGCCTCTTGATGTTAAGTTGCTGATTAGTGCGGTAAACCACAATCTTAACGACATGGCACTTAATCGGGATAAAAAAAGCATCCTTCTTGTTGATGATGATGTTACGCTTTTGCATGCCATGAACAGTTGGCTTTCTGAAAAGTATACAGTTTTTATGGCCAACTCTGGAATGAATGCAGTTTCTTTCCTTGCAAAAACTTCTGTAGATTTGGTTCTGCTGGATTACGAAATGCCCATTGTTTCGGGGCTGCAGGTTTTTGAAATGCTAAAGAGCGAGCCTTCTACAAAGGATATTCCCGTCATCTTCCTTACTGCAAAGAACGACAAGAATACCATTGTAAAGGTCCTTTCTGCAAAGCCTGACCGCTACCTGCTAAAGACCCTTCCTCCAAAAGAATTGCTTAAGAGCATAGACGAGTTTTTTATGTGGAATAACCTGTAGAAAGTAGCGGCATGGATGTCGCTACTTTCTACAACAAGTTTTTGTTTGCTCGCGAGGCTCGCATTTTTGCTTTGCAAAAAACACAAAAACTTGTATACCCCTCTTTAAACATGTTTGAGCTACGCCCTAGGAGTTCCTTCTTGCGCTATTTCTCTGCAAAGAGTATGACGCGGCATCCTTGCCACTACTTTTTGAGACATGTTTGCTCGCGAGGCTCGCATTTTCGCTTTGCAAAAACCGTGAAAATTAGCAGTTTAGTTTAGAGACATTTTTTAATATACTTGACAGATTTGTAAAAAGCCTTTATAATCAATCGGTTGGTCATTGCTAACTAATTCATTTATAAAGAGGTACAGACAATGCTTAACTGTATTGCGATTGACAAAGTTATAGGTCGGGAAATTATTGACTCCCGGGGAAACCCAACTGTAGAAGTTGATGTAATTCTTGAAAACGGCGTTCTTGGGCGTGCCGCAGTTCCTTCAGGAGCATCCACTGGCGAAAACGAGGCTCTTGAACTTCGCGACGGTGACAAAAACCGCTTTGGAGGAAAAGGCGTCCTTAAGGCTGTAGACAATGTAAACAAAATTATTGCTCCAGCCCTTAAGGGATTTAATGTATTTGAGCAGAGGGCTGTAGACATGAAGATGCTTGCCCTTGACGGAACTCCTACAAAAAGCAAGTTGGGTGCAAATGCAATTCTTGGTGTTTCACTTGCAACCGCTCAGGCTGCTGCAAAAGCCCTTAACATTCCCCTTTACCGCTACATTGGTGGAGCAAACGCCCATGTTCTTCCTGTTCCCATGATGAACATTATTAACGGAGGCGCGCATTCTGACGCTCCCATTGCATTCCAGGAATTTATGATTCGTCCTGTTGGTGCAAAGTCAGAAAAGGAAGCCGTTCGCATGGGTGCAGAAGTTTTCCATGCCCTTGCAAAACTTCTTAAGGGTAGAGGACTTTCAACTGCTGTAGGCGATGAAGGCGGATTTGCTCCAAAGTTCAACGGTATTGATGATGCACTGGATTCAATCGTTCAGGCAATTAAAGATGCTGGTTACGAACCTGGAAAGGATGTAAAAATTGCCATGGACTGTGCCGCATCTGAATTCAGCGTGGAAAAGAACGGAAAATTCTTTTACAACTACAAGCAGCTTTCCAACGGTGCGCCAAAAGATCCCAACGGTAAGGAACTTTCTGACGACGAGCAGATTGCATATTTGGAGCAGCTTATTACAAAGTATCCCATTGATTCCATTGAAGACGGTCTTGACGAAAACGACTGGGAAGGATGGAAGAAACTTACTGCAAAAATAGGTGACCGTTGCCAGCTTGTCGGTGATGACCTTTTTGTAACGAATGTAAAATTCCTTGAAAAGGGAATCAAACTTGGCGCTGGAAATTCCATTCTGATTAAGGTAAACCAGATTGGCTCTTTAACCGAAACTCTTGAGGCTATAGAGATGGCCCACCGCCACGGATACACCACTGTTACCAGCCACCGCTCTGGCGAAACTGAAGACACTACAATTGCAGACATTGCAGTTGCAACAAATTCTGGACAGATTAAGACTGGTTCCATGAGCCGCACAGACCGCATGGCAAAGTACAACCAGCTTCTTCGCATAGAGGAAGAATTGGGAGACGCCGCCGTCTACGGTTACGCAAAACTTAAGTAAGATTTTCTTTACCCTAGGGATTAGCCCTCTACTTTTGTACGGCTTGTTTCTAGGGTAAGTTTTCTGAGCCTGCCTTTTGTAACTTATGAAAAAAAAACGGCACTCCATCAGTGTGGAATGCCGCCTTTGCCTGCCTTAATAAGACTTACTTGCTTGTGATAAGTAGTGTCTTTGAGTCAAGCTTGAGTTCTGAAGGAACATTTGTATTCTTTCCAACCTTAAGAAGCTGGAGGAGTGTTGTGGTTCCCTTAGAGGTAAGGTGTGCAACAATGTTAAAGTAGGGGAGAATAGCCTTTGGTGCTGAATCTTCCAGTTTATCACTTGCTACAGTTGCGCTCATCCATACCTTGGACTTTGTGGCCTTTGCATAGCTTGCTACTGCCTGAATGTCGCTTTCCTTTACTTTTGCAAAATCAACATTGTCAATAACAACACCGGCAACTGCAATTCCGCCTGCCTTAAGTGCGTTAAGTGTGTTCACAACCTTTTCCAGATTAAAGTTGTCCTGGTTAAAGTTAAGAATTGTGCGACCCTTGAAAATCTGTTCCTTTACATCTGCAGCGTTAGAAATGCTCTTTTTCTTGGAAATTTCAGTGTAGATTCCATCGTACCAAGAAATTACATTCTGGCTGTGCTGGTCAAATGAAACATGTACCAACTGTTTACCGTTGAGCAATGTGTCCATACCAAACTGAACCAGTACGCTGGTCTTTCCCAAACCTTTTTTTGCGGTTACCAGTCCCAGTTCTCCAGCCTTGAGTCCGCCATTAGCAGCTTCGTCAAAAGCGCGAATGGGGCTTCTTTCGTATAATTCCTGTTTAGCCATAATAGTTCTCCTTATGTCGGTCTGTAGGCAGAAACTCCCGGTTATGTCGCCGTAGAGTCCCTTACGCCTTTTCAAGAGTAGCGGCACGAAAACTGCGTCACACTCTTACGCCTTTTTTAAGAGTGCGGCACGAAAACTGCGTCACACTCTTACGCCTTTTTTAAGAGTAGCGGCAAGGATGCCGCGTCATACTCTTAACAGGGGAGTAGCGAGTTTTGCAAGGCAAAACTCGCAAGTTAAAAATTACACGGAGGTAATTTTTAACTTATTTTTTCGATTCCTTGTACTTCTTAATCAGTTCGTCTGCTACAGCGTTAGGAACTTTTCCGTACTTTTCGAATTCCATAGTGAACTCTGCCTTACCCTGTGTGGAAGAACGCAGGATGGTAGAGAATCCGAACATTTCAGAAAGAGGAACTTCAGCGTTAACGGTTGAAGTGTTGTTTTCATCGGTTGAGTCAATGATAACACCACGTCTCTGGTTAATAAGACCGAACATATTTCCCTGGAATTCTGTAGGTCCTGCAATCTGAACTTTCATGATAGGTTCAAGAATAACAGGTTTTGCCTTTTCGTATCCTTCACGGAATGCGCCAATAGCTGCAGTCTGGAATGCGATATCTGAAGAGTCAACTGGGTGATACTGACCATCGTTGATTGTACAGCGAACGCCAACAACAGGTGCTCCAATAAGAGAACCTTTTTCCATAGCCTTCTTGAAACCTTTGTCACAAGATGGAATGTATTCGTTAGGAATTGCACCACCTTTAATTGAGTCTACGAACTCGTAGTCTTTACCTTCAAGCGGTTCCATAAAGCCTGCAACACGACCGTACTGACCAGAACCACCAGTCTGCTTTTTGTGGGTAAAGTTGAAGTCTGCGCGTGCAGTAATTGATTCACGGTATGCAACCTCAGGCTGTGAAACTTCTACTTCGCACTTGTATTCGCGCTTCATGCGTTCAACATAAACTGCAAGGTGAAGTTCGCCCATACCCTTAATGATTGTCTGGTTTGATTCAGGATCAACATAAGTCTGGAAGGTTGGGTCTTCTTTTGTAAAGCGGTTAAGAGCCTTTGACATGTTAGCTGCATCTGCTTTGTTCTTTGGAGTAATAGCTTCAGAAATAACAGGAGCAGGAACGAACATTGAAGTCATAGCATAGTTAAGTCCGCCACCACAGAAAGTGTCACCAGAAGCACAATCAACACCGAACAGAGCAATAATGTCGCCAGGCTGTCCTTCGTTGATATCTTCCATTGCTGCAGCGTTCATACGAACAATGCGTCCAACCTTGAATTTTTTCTGTGCACGAGTATTAAAGAGTTCGTCACCCTTGGTAATTTTACCCTGATAGATACGAACATAAGTAAGCTGACCATACTGACCGTCGTCCAGTTTGAATGCAAGAGCAACACAAGGTTTGTCTGCTGTGTTGAAAATTTCAACCTGAGCTTCGTTGTTGTCAAGGTCGAGGGCGTAGTTGTGAACTTCAGTTGGGTTAGGCAGGTAGCGCTCAACACCGTCAAGAACAGGCTGAATACCCTTGTTCATATGTGCTGAACCACAGAATACTGCAACAAACTGTTCTGCAAGAGTACCCTTACGAATAGCAGCAATAACTTTGTCTGAATCAACATCGTCATAGCCTTTTTCCATAAGTTCTTCCATAAGGCTGTCGTCAAACATAGAAGCAGCATCCAAAAGTTCTGTGCGTTTTTCTTTTGCCTGATCAAGAAGTTCAGCAGGAATTTCTGCAACACGAACTTCTTCACCATCGTGTCCTTCAAAGTAGTAAGCCTTCATTGCAATAAGGTCTACAACACCCTGGAGTTTGTCTTCAAGACCGATGGGCAGTTCAACCATGTATGCGTTAAGACCCAGTTTTTCGCGAAGCTGTTTGCAAACACGCAGAGGGTTAGCACCCTGACGGTCACACTTGTTAACGAATGCAATGCGGGGTACATGATAGCGCTTGAGCTGGCGGTCAACGGTAATTGACTGTGACTGAACACCTGCAACAGCACAAAGAACCAGAATAGCACCGTCAAGAACGCGCAGTGAGCGTTCAACTTCTACGGTAAAGTCAACGTGACCTGGTGTGTCAATAAGGTTGATGGTAATGTCTTTCCACTGAACCTGTGTTGCTGCTGACTGAATGGTGATTCCGCGTTCGCGCTCCAAATCCATGGAGTCCATAACGGCACCGACACCGTCTTTTCCGTGCACTTCGTGAATCTGGTGAATCTTGTTGCAGTAGAACAAGATGCGTTCTGAAGTTGTTGTTTTTCCAGAGTCAATGTGCGCACTGATACCGATATTACGTACCTTGGTAATATCAAAGCCCATAGTATGCCTCTCAATTTTAAAAAATTTCTACAGATATAGAGTTGCGCTATGATAGTATAATGCACGAGAAAATTCAAGACCTCACCGCAAAAAAACATGTAAAACATTAGGCTTCTTTGCCGATAGGGTGCGCCCTTAGCATACTGCACATTCTGTCTGCAAACAAGACGCCCCTTAGCAAACAAGGCACTCCGTATGTAGACCGCTGCCCTCTGTATGCAAACAGGACGCTCCCTCAGAACAGGGCGCTTATGCTAAGCCGTGCCGTAAGAGGAATCCGTCGGCTTTTATTCTTTAGCGTCATGGTAAATGTCATCTTGGAAAGTTTTACTCCACCTTCTCCCCCTGTACCGCTTACCGCCAGAGTCATGCCCTGCACAAGGCTCTTCCTAAAAGACAGGGACTCTTCGCCAGTAAAAGATGCCTTTTTTCCCTTTATGTCGTAGGAAATTTCTGCTTCCGTAACAGATGTAAGCCTAGGAAATAGCCAACTGAATGAAAGTTCTGTCCCCAACTTTTGAGGCTGTTCGTCAGTCTGACTAAAGGAGCCTCCCCACAAAATGGTGCCGCTTCCAAAGGAAAGCCTGTATCTTGCCTTTATGGTAAAAGCCGCCTCTTCCCCATAAAATGTAAGTCCTGCCTTGCTTAAAGCCCCACCAGTCTGCCATGAATACTGTGCGTTTGTATAGAACTGGTATGGAGATTTTACTTTTGCCCCAGATGAGGTAACTGTATCCCTGTCTGCCACCGAAAAGCCAAAGCCCAGCCTTGCATCACCTAAAAAAGGAAAAAAAATCATTCCCTGAGTACGAAGGGCAAGAAAAGCTCCACCAAAGGGACTTTCGTAGACAAAAATGCAAGCATCCCCTTCAGCCTTTAAAATGTTCCCTAGACTTAGGTTTTTAAACCAGACTTGTCCTGAAAGTGAAAGATAATTTCTTTCGCAAAAGGGTTTTTCCGCCTTAAACCAAGAAGTGCCACTTTTTCTTCCATAAATAAAACTTCCTGCAGTAAGTGCTGCTCCCATCGTCAGCCCGGCAGATTTTACCTGAGCCCCTGCCGAAGCCGCCCATTCCCCCTGCAAAGTAAATGTGGAATCAAGAGAAACTGAAAGATTCTTATTCTTAGAAACATATTCCGCTCCAAAGGCAAACCTTTCTTCTCCTCCTCCCGAAGCGGAAACTGCCGGAAGCGTAGCGGAAAGTCCCTGTGACGCAGAAGTTCCCCCAGTAAATGCCGACGGTATGCCAAAAAAAGGTGAGCGCATTTTCGAAACTGAACCGCCTAGTCCCAGAGTTCCCCAAAGAGCTGTAAGGGTAAAGGGTAGCAGGTCTTTTGTAGAGGCCTTGATTCCGTAGGAAAACTTAATGTCTTTAGCCTGCCTATCTTTTGCCGTGGTAAAAGAAAAAACTCCTTCCCCATGGGAAAAAGCAATTTTAATTCCGCCTGTATTTTTAATTTTTACGCCTTCCCAAAACTTTTCTTCTGCCGACTTTAAAAATTCCGCCCGTTCAGAGTTATCGTGTTCCCCATACAGCATGTCTTCTGGACTAAGTTCTTCTTCTACCGCTGGAAGAGTTACCGTAAGGGAATCATAAAGTGACGCCGAAGTAAAGGAAAATCCTTCTGCAAAAGCCGGACCTTCTTTTGCCAGACCAAGGGCAATGAAAAACACTGCCGCCAAAACATATTTTATTTGTTCCATATAAATTTAATATGACTGAATTTTAAAAATAAACACAAAATCACTTGCAATAAATGTTAAAAAACTGTAAGATTTGCAAAAATTTACAATCAGTGTAAGAACACTGCATATAAACGAAAATACCGCATGAATAAAATGTAAAAAATTTGAGGGTAGGGGCGGTAAATCGTTTGTAAAAGAGCAAAGAGGAACCGCTTTTATGGAAAACGAAAACGAACTTGATTTGTCCGTGGAATCGGACATGTCCCCAGAGACAGATTCTGAAAACGAGGTTGATTCCATTTCTTTTGAAGATTTGGGACTTGACGAAATTACACTTGCTGCAATCGAAAAAAAAGGATTTGTAACGCCCTCTCCTATTCAGGTGCTTGCAATTCCGCGTCTTTTAAACGGAGACGCAAATGTCATTGCCCGAGCCAGAACAGGAACTGGAAAAACCGCCGCATTTGGTCTTCCACTGGTACAGACCCTCAGAACAGAAAGCACATATGTAAAGGCAATTATTCTTGAACCTACCCGCGAACTTGCCATGCAAACATGCACAGAAATGGCATCCTTTACAACAGGTGCTTTTCCCCGCACTTGTGTCGTCTACGGAGGTGCTGGTTACGGTGACCAGTTGCGCTCCCTTCGCCGGGGTGCCGAAATTGTAGTAGGAACTCCTGGTCGTGTTCAGGACATGATAGACAGGGGCGCCCTTGACATAAGCCGCATAGAGTATTTTATCCTTGACGAAGGAGACGAAATGCTCGACATGGGATTTGTTGACGACATAAAGAACATTTTTGCTTCTGCAAATCCTGACTGCCGGGTACTGCTTTTTAGTGCTACAGTTCCCAAACCCATTCTTCAGATTGCTCAGGAATTTATGGGTGACTACGAAATCGTAGAAGAAGAAGGTCACGAGGAAGAGCCGCTTCTTATTGAACAGAAGTATTGGATTGTGCGCGAGGCAGAAAAAATCGAAGCTCTTGTGCGCCTAATAGACATTTCCCCTGATTTCTACGGACTTGTATTTGTACAGAAAAAAACTGATGCGGATCTTGTTACCAAACAGCTAGACGATCGGGGATACCAGTCTGCCGCCCTGCACGGAGACATTCCCCAAAATCAGCGTGAAAAAATTCTTGCTCGCTTTAGGGCAAAGAAAACCCGCATTCTTGTTGCGACAGATGTTGCTGCCCGTGGAATAGACATTGAAGGCCTTACCCATGTAGTAAACTTTGACCTTCCCTTTGACGGACCAACTTATGTTCACCGCATTGGACGAACAGGACGCGCTGGTGCCGCAGGTATGGCAGTTACATTTGTTCGCCCCGAAGAGCAGAGAAGAAAACTTTCCTACCTTAAAAATGCGGTAAGAAAAAGTGCAAAGGGCGAAATGACAGAGGGAACTGTTCCTTCTGTTGACGAAGTTTTAGCTGTTAAGAAGGTGCGTCTCTTTACCCAAATTAAAGACAGCCTGATTGTAACTGAAAAAAATCTTTCAGAAACTGGCGAAGAAATTTCTTCCACTCACCTTAAAAAGGGCAACGAAGTGTTTGACGAACTTGCCGCAGACTTGTGTCAGGAAAACAATGCTCAGGAAGTTGTTGCCTCCTTGCTTTCTACTGTATACGGAAAGGAACTTAACAAAAACCGCTACGGAAAAGTTTCTGCCTTTGTGGGCAAGAAGAGTGACCGTGACGCTCGTGGCGAAAGGGGAGAAAGAGGTTCTCGCTCAGAAGGACGCCGTGACCGTGGAGGACGCAGCGTTACAGTTGGCGAAGATCAGATTAGGCTTTATGTTCAGATGGGATGGTACGATGGATACAATCCAAAGCGCATTGCGGAATTCTTTTCCAAACTGCTTCATATTCCTGGAAGACAGGTTGATGCCATTGACATGGCCGACAGGTTCTGCCTTCTGACGCTTCCTCTTGAAGCTGGTAAGCATGCCCTTGATCTTTCTAGAAACGACTCTTCTCTTCCCCATATGCATCAGGATTCAAAGACTGGAGGACAGCCTGATTTTTCTGACTATGCTCCAAGAAAGAGATCTTCTTTTGATGACGACTTTGCACCTCGTGAGCGCAGGCGTTTTGGTCGTGACGGAGGATTTGGCCGTGATGACCGCCGTTCGTTTGACCGCTCTTCTGGAAGATCTTTCTCTGATCGTGATCGTGGGGAAAGAAGCGAGAGTTCTCGCTTTAACGAGCGCTCTCGCTCTAGTGAACGCTCTCGCTCCAGAGATCGCTCTTACTCTAGACAGGCACATACAGCAACCCAGCGCTCAAGCCATTCATCCTACTTCAAGAGACCTTCTGCTGAAGAGTATTGATTTCAAAATTACATCCATGTAATTTTGAAATCGCGACAACTCTTCGAGTTGTCGCAGGTTTGATAGGTTAAGAGATTGACGCGCCGTCCCTAGCGCTCTTAGCAAGAGGGTTTTTCCATGTAATTTTAAAATCGCGACAAGCCTCAGGCTGCTTTACTTGTATTCGTAGGGTTCGTAGGTGGAGAGCCAGTGCATTACGGGGACCGTCCAGTCTTCTTCGGTGGTGCCTTCCAAAACAAGGCGCTCGAACATGAACTGAATGTGTTCCCTGATTGCTTCCTTGTCCGCCTCTGCAATGTCTTGGGACTGCCTGAACAGGCTGTTTATAAAATCCACTGCATCTTGAATGTTAAACAATTCCGGGGTAATTCTTGTCATCATGTAAAGTGCCGCTGGAATGCAGTTTACGCTGTGTTGCTTTACATAGAGAACTGTTTCTGCAATTTCTACAGCACGGGCATAAAGTTCGCTACCCCACCTGTCGCTGTCGTCTGTAGGAAACTGTTCCCTCTTAAAAATCATACGGTAAAAGCTAAAGCCCAGACTCACTACCGCAATGTGAAGACTAGGTACGCACATGTAATGAGGGTCTCCCCTTTGTATGGTGCTTATCATTCCGTTGTCCCGACACTTTGGACGCACTGTTGTAGTCATTGACTGCCTGTACATTCTGTATGCTTCTCTGTAGGCAAGAGTAATATAGTTTAAAAACTCAGCACAAAGTTTTGAACCGTTCAGCACACCGTAGCGCTTTTCCATCATGCACAGGGGACGAATCCAAAAGTTAACAAAGTCAAAGTAAATGTAAACATATTCCGAATGAAATGGAACCTTTGTGTCCAACAGGTGATCAACATGCTTTAAAGGAGTCCGTCTTAGTCCAAGCTTTTTAAAATACTGGGCAAGAAAAAATTTCCAGACGATTGTATGAATCAGAGAAAAAACAGGACCAGAACTTGCGGGGCAAAAGGGCAGCGTAAAATATACAAAAAGAGGATTAAAATCCGTAAGACTCTTATCTTTTACCTTACGCAGTCCACGACCAGTGGGCTTCTTTACACCCAGTCTCCTGTATGGAAAGACTGAATCATGCTTGAACCTCTTCATGCTCCGAACACCTCTTTTGCAACAGCAACAGTTTGCATGGCGTCTTTGGAGTAATAGTCCGCACCGATTTTTTCTGCATACTCAGGCGTAAGAACTGCTCCTCCTACAACAACCTTGCACTCCCTGCCTTTTTCTTTAAGGGCCGCCCTTAACTGCACAATTGTTTCTTCCATGTTTGCAACTGTCGTAGTCATAAGCGCACTTAGCCCAACTAGCTTTATGTTTTTTTCAAGTACTACAGAAATTATTTCTTCTGGGGGAACATTTTTCCCTAGGTCTATAACTTCGTAACCGTAGTTTTCAAGCATTGCCTTTACAATGTTTTTTCCAATGTCGTGAATGTCGCCAAAAACCGTTGCCAGTACAACAGTTCCCTTGTTCTGATTTCCGCCACCAGACTTTTTCATGTTTTCCTTTATGACGGTAAATGCGTTTCCTACAGTTTCTGCACTAAGCAAAAGTTGTGGAAGAAATTTCTTTCCAGTTTCAAAATCTTTGCCAACAGAATCAAGGGCTGGCACAATGCATCTGTCGATAATTTCCACACCCTGCATGGTCTTAAGAAGTTTTTCCGTTGCTCCTGCAGCCTGCTCCTTAAATCCCTTTTCTATTATGGAAATAAGTTCGTCTTCCTTAGAGTTGCCCCCTTGCGCAGACTGAGCCTTTTCTGTAGAAGGTGAACTTTTTTCTGCTCCGTCTTTTTTTTGCGGCAAAGAATTTGTTCCGTTGAATGATATTGAAATCTTTCCGTCAGAAATTGCATCTTCTATTATTTTCTGTCTAGCCTTTTCTGTGCTTGGGTCAAGAGTTCCAGTATAAGTCTGAATAAATTCAAGAGCATTTTCATCGTAACCTGCAAGTGTCCTGTAGGCTCGGTAAGTGTCCATCATCTGTGCGCTGGCAGGATTTATAATGCATGCCGTAAGACCTGCATGAAGGGCAAGCATAAAAAATCGCGAGTTGATTATGTCTCTTCTGGGAAGACCAAAAGAAATGTTTGAAACTCCAAGCACAAAGCGAAGACCTTCGTTCCTGTATTCATCATCTAGCATTTTAATTGCACGGACTGTTTCAAGGGCAGCCTTTTGTTCGGAACTTACGGTAAGGGTAAGAGTGTCTATAAAAATGTCTCTTACTGGTATGCCGTATTTTGCCGCCTCGTTAATTATTTTTTTTGCAACCTTAACCCGTCCTTCTGCAGTAGGTGCAATTCCATCCTCGTCTATGCAGAGTGCAACAATGGCTCCTCCGTAGTGTTTTATAAGAGGAAAGACAGCATCCATTACTTCCTGCTTTCCGTTTACGCTGTTTACCAGAGCCTTTCCGTTGTAAGCCCTTAGCGCCTTTTCCAGAACGGCACTTTCACTTGAATCAATCTGCAGGGGAACAGAAAATGTACTTTGAATTGTCTTAATGGCTCTTACCATCATGTCTGCTTCGTTTATTCCGGGAAGACCTACATTTACATCAAGAATGTGGGCACCCTGATTTATTTGACTTTCAGCTTCGTCAATAAAAAACTGCATGTCTCCTGCAGTAAGTGCTTCCTTGCACTTTTTCTTTCCAGTGGGATTTATTCGCTCGCCAATAATTACAGGACCAGCACTTCCTCCTACTTTAAGAGACTTGTTGTAGGAACAGATGTAAGTGTCGCTTGCACTTGTATTTTTTTCTTCTTTCTTTACAGCACTTACAGTTTGCACAAGAGCCTTAATGTGGTCCGGTGTAGTGCCACAACATCCGCCTAGAGCACATGCACCCTTCTTCCAGTTTGCAAGCTGACTTTGTGCAAATGTTTCGGGAAGAACTTTAAATTCAGTTTTTCCTTTTATTACTACAGGGAGTCCTGCATTGGGCTGAACCAGAACAGGAATGTGAGCATAAGTACAGAACTGCTCAAGAAGTTTTTCGTCTTCTTCAAGACTTCCTCCGCAGTTAAATCCCAAAAGGTCAACATGTAGTGCTTCAAGATATGTTACGCATGTAAGTACATCTGCACCGGTAAGCGTCCTAAGATTGGGCTGAAAAGTCATTGTGGCCACTAGAGGAAGGTTTGTGTTTTCCTGTACCGCAAGAACGGCCGCCTTTACCTCGTACAGGTCGCTCATGGTTTCTATTATGGCAAGTTCCGCACCTGCCTTTTCTGCTGCAACGGCGGCAGTTTTGTATGACTCGTAAGCTTCCTCAAAAGTGAGACTTCCCATGGGAACAAGAAGTTTTCCAATCTGACCAGTGTCCCATGAGCAGAAGTGGGGACCCTTTATGCCTTCCTTTTCTGCCTGAGCAATCGCTTCCTTTTGAAGTTCAATTGACCTAGAAATATATTCTTCTGCACTGCGTTCGCTTTGAGCAAGTTTTATAGGATTTGCTCCAAAGGAATTTGCCGTAAGCACTGACGCACCTGCACGAAGATACTGAAGATGAATGTCTCTGATTATTTCTGGATTAGTGAAGTTTAAGTCTTCAGGAATGCCGTAGTCGGTAACTCCTGACTTTTGAATCATCGTTCCCATTCCGCCGTCAAAAAAAATCGGCTGACCGTCTGCAATTTTCTTTGTAAGAAATTCCCTGAACTCCACTTTTGTTTTCCTTTATTTGTTTGTCGCCTCTACAATGGCATCTATGCGGCTCACAATATCTTTTGCTACATTGGGTTTGTTCATGGTGTAAATGTGAATGCCTTTTACTCCGTTAGAAATAAGGTCGATAATCTGATCAACAGCGTAAGCAATTCCTGCCTGATACATTGCTTCAGGATTGTTTTCAAACCTGTCGCATATTGAAAGCAGTTTTGACGGAATGTAGGCCGAAGAAAGCTTTACCATTCTGGAAACCTGGGAACTGTTTGTTATGGGCATTATTCCTGCAAAGACTGGAACATGGATTCCCATGGCTTCAAGCCTATACAGGTAGCTGTAGAGCATGTTGTTGTCAAAGAACATTTGGGTAGTAAGAAAGTCTACTCCTGCATCAACCTTGTGCTTCATGTTTTCTATGTCGTCTATGCGGTTTAAACTTTCGGGGTGTCCTTCTGGATAACAGGCTCCGCCTACGCAAAATCCTTCTGCCTTTAAAAGCGGAATCAAGTCGCTAGCGTGTTGCAGATCTTTTGAAAGTGGTGTGCCGTCCTGAGGCATGTCTCCCCTTAGGGCAAGAACATTGTGTATGCCGGCCTTCTTTAAATCTTCAATGGCTGCCTTTACAGACTCCTTTGTGTTTCCCACGCATGTAAGATGAGAAAGTGCAGGAGTTCCAGTCCGTTCAATTTTTTGGGAAAGTTCAAGAGTGTTGGACCTTGTTGTTCCGCCAGCACCATATGTAATTGAAATGAAGTCAGGTTTTAGAGAAGAAATTTCTTCTGCCGTTGCAACTACTGAAGAAAGGGCATCCTGTTTTTTGGGAGGAAAAACTTCCATAGAAAGACACAGTTTTTTTTGTGCTACAATTTCGCTTATTTTCATGCCATTATTATAAAAAGTTTAACTTATGTTTGCAAGTCTTCCAGTTCCCTGAGTTTTTTTTCGTCCAGTTTTATGAAGAGGTTTTTTTCTTGAGTGGGAATTACAAGACCCTTTGGACCATTCTTTGCCCTGCGAAGATATTTTACCTGAGTGTAGTAGACATCAGCCTGAGCGTTTCGTCTTGCCTTTGAATGATATACTGCAAGATTTCCAGCATACAGAAGAATGTCTAGGGGAACTGTTTTGTTTCTCTGCTGTTTTATAAAAACATATCCTCCTGCGTAATCCCTTGCGTGAAGCCACATGTCTTGACCTTTTACTGTGTGCCGCAAAAGTTCATCGTTTTCTGCTGCTGTGCGACCAACCATCAGTGTCCATCCCTTTACTTCGTAATGAAGCCCAGCGTGAGGCTTTTCCACCTTCTGCTTGGGAGTGGTGTCGTGGCGTAAGAGCTGCTCCATGCGAAGAACATTTTTTTCCTTTAGGATTCTGCTGTATTCTTCGTCCAGTGCCTTTATGTTTCTTCGGGAAAGTTCAATGTCGTGCTCAAGATCGTCCATTCCCGAAAGAGCTTTCTTGTACTGAGTGTAGTATTCTCCCGCATTTTCCTGAGGAGATTTTTTTTCGTCCAGCCTGATGTGAACTTCTTTTCCAGTGTCGTAGTCAATGCATGTTAAAAGACTTCCCTTAGCTTCCTGAGCGTATGAAAGAATCAGATCGCCAGTGTGCTTTAGTTTTTCAGCATCTTTAAACTGTTCTTTTTTTTCTAGAAGTTTTTCCAGCGCAGCTTCCATTTTTGAATGCTTGCTGTTGTACCATTTTTCTGCCTGAGATAGAAGAGTTTCTCTTGAAAGGGATGCGGCATGCTCAGAATAAAATTCATCCACCTTCTGATTGAATGTGGGCAGATCAATTTCTTCAAATGTTCTTACGGGAAATTTTTCCAGTGAAAGTTTTTGCTCTTCTTCGCTTACGGTTTTCTCTTCGGGAATAAATTTTCCGCCTGTAACTTCATTCTTCTTTGGACGGCGGAACATGCAGTCAAGAATGGTTCCTTCTTCATCAGTTACAATTACATTTGCCGCACCAGACCAGAGCCTTATGTATAAAAAAAGCCGCTCTTTCCATGTGGAAACATCCATCTTTACAATGCGGTCAAGTCCCAGCTGCTTGCAGGAGTTTATTCTCATTCCCTGTACGCGAGAACGAAGAAATTCCTGAAAGCGTAAGGGCTTTTCGTTTTTGCGGGCCTTAAGTTTTGTTGTGTGGATTCTACATGCATTCTGTTTTGTGCAGATGAGCAGAGTGTCTACATCACCTTTGTTTATTATGCGCAGGGTAAGGGTGTCGTAACCCGTCTGGATTATTTCTTGAATAAAAGCGCCTTCCAAATTTAGTTCGCCAAGTACGGCATTTAGTTCGTTACAGTTAAGTGACATTTTATTTCTTTACAAGGTTCTGCAGTTCGTCAAGTTTCTGCTGGAAGATATAGGCGTTCTGTGACTGGATTACAAGCCTCTGAGCGAGCATCTTACTAAGGAAGATTCCGTAGTGGGGATTTTTTCTGATAAGGGAAAGGAATGCTGTCTTTGGCACTTTGATTAGCTTGCAGTTTCCTACAGCCATTACTGTTGCAGTACGCCTGTCGTTAAGAAGGAAAGCCATTTCGCCAATGAACATGTCGTTGGGAGTAAGCACTGTTGCAAGGTGACGGTTTACATAAACTGCAAACTGTCCCGAAACAATGAAGAACAAGTCGTTTGACATTTCATCTTGCCGGCAGACAATGTCTTTGTCCTTGTATTCGATTATGTCAAAGGTGTTCATAATTCCGGGAATTGTGTTTACCGAGTTGATTTTGTTTGCAATGGTAAAGGTAACTTGATTTCCCTTATCGTTGTAGCTGATCTTTTTTACAAACTGTCGGCTTAAGGAAATTCCTCGTCCGTGAGTGTTTGTGTTTGTGTCCTCTGATTCAGCCATCATCTTGCGCCAGTCAAACCCGTCACCATCATCTTCAATCCTAAAAGCGGAAGACTTGTTCTGCAGTACATATGAAATACTGATTTTTCTTCTTCGGTATTTTGGCTCTTGACTCTTCTTCTTTATAAGTTCCATTATGTCGTGGCCAGTCTTTAGCCATTCGGTTTTTTCTTCGTAAGTAATGTTTAGGTTTCCGTGTTCCACCGCATTCATCAGAAGTTCCATAAGAGTCATCTGAAGCATAACCCGATCTTCGTCAGAAATTCTGTTTGTGTTGTACAGGTAACTTATGAGGAAGTTGGTGTAAAACTTTATGTCCATGGGGTCGTTGTCGCAGATAAAGTGTCCCTCTTCACGGCCTCCAAGAATGTCCTGCATTCCGCGGGTAAAAAGAAACTGCTGGTTCTGGTGCAGGATTTTTAAAAGCCTTTCGCAGTGTTCAGAAAATTCCGAGACAGTCATAACGGAAAGAATGTTTTCGTCTTTTTTGTCTTCTATTTCGTGAACCTGAGTCCTGTCCTTGCAGACCGCAATTATTCCGCCGTAGTGGAGCCAAGAGTCGCTTCTTACAGCATCTATGATTTTCTGGCAGTCAATTTCTGGAGAAGTGTAGTCTATAATTTTTATTTCGGGGAGTTCAAAGTTTATAAAGCTGATTGCCGCTTCCGTGTTTCCGAAGACTGACTGTGAGAAAGTGCTGTATTCTCTGCATGCCTTTGTTACCGCTTCTATGACTTCGGGATTCATTGATGCTGTTACTATTCGCTTCATTTTTGCCTCTCTAAAAAAAGTATACCAACAAACGCCCGACTTATCAACATGAAACTGCTTGTAAATAGTTTGCGTAAATGCTAAACTTCGGCTTATGATTACGGCAACAGGTTCACAAATTATTGTAAAACTTCTTGAACAGATGGGAATAGGCATGGTGGCTGGAATCCCTGGAGGTTCCATTCTTCCCTTGTATGACGAACTTGCAAAAAGTTCCATAAAGCATGTCCTTGTGCGTCAGGAACAGGCTGCAGGATTTATTGCTCAGGGTGTAGCCCGCTCCACAGGTAAGGTTGCCGTCTGCATGGCTACAAGTGGTCCGGGAGCAATGAACCTTCTTACCGCCATTGCAGATGCCCGCTGTGATTCGGTTCCCATTGTTGCCATTACAGGACAGGTTAATTCTTCCCTCATTGGAACAGACGCTTTTCAGGAAGCCGACACCTTTGGACTTTCTTTTCCTATAACCAAGCACAGCATGATGGTAAAAAGTGCGGCTGAACTTTTTGAGGCACTTCCCAAAGCCTTTGCCATTGCAAAAGACGGTCGCCCGGGTCCAGTTCTTATAGACATTCCTCGGGATGTTCAGTGCCAGAAGTTTTCCTTCAAGGCTTGGCCTTCTGAAAAGGAACTCAAGTATTCCATGCCGGTAAAAACTGATTCAGCGACCCGCATTAAGGAAGTAGTTCCCCTTATGGCGAAGTCTCTTCTTGAGGCAAAAAAGCCAGTGCTTTATGTTGGAGGCGGATGCAATAATCCCAAGTCTTCTTTAGCAGTAAATGCTTTTTTGGAAGGCTATAACTGTGCAGTTGTAACAAGCCTTATGGGAATAGGCACAGTTCCAAGAAGTGCGGTCTGCAATATGGGAATGGTTGGTATGCACGGTTCCTATGCCGCAAATGTTGCTATGCACGATGCAGATTTGGTTCTTGCCGCTGGAGTTCGCTTTGACGACAGGGCTACCGGTCAGATTGCATCTTTCTGCCCCAATGCAAAAATTCTTCATGTTGATGTGGACGCTGCGGAAATTAACAAGATTCTTCCTGCTGAGCATTACCTTGTTGCACCTACAGAAAAAGTTTTCCCCCTGGTTACAGAACTTACAAAGTCCGCCTCAAAGTCTTCTGCTTCTGCAAAAGAGAGAGCGTCTTGGGTAAAGGCTCTTAAAAAGACATTTGACGAAACGGAAAGTTTTGAATTGGGACGAAATAAAAAGATTCCTAGGGAAAGTGTAAATCCTAGGAGCTTTATAAATGGAATTCCTGAGGAAGCAAAAAAGGCTGGAGTAAAGCCAGAAAATATAATCGTAACCACTGATGTAGGTCAGCATCAGATGTGGAGCGCCCAGTATTACCCTGTGGAGCAGGCTCGTCAGTTTTTAACAAGCGGCTCTTTGGGTACTATGGGATTTGGACTTCCCACGGCTATAGGTGCAGCCCTTGCCGCAAAGACCAAGCGTGTTGTATGCATTAGTGGTGACGGTAGCATACTGATGAACATACAGGAACTTGCAACCCTTAGGGAACAGAATCTTAATGTTACGGTTTTTGTTCTGCAGAATGGATCACTGGGGATGGTTCGTCAGCAGCAGGAGTATTTGTTTGCAAAGAACTACAGTGCCAGCGTGTTTGACGCAAATCCCGACTTTCTGCAAATTGCAAAGGGCTTTGGCATAGACGCAGTGGACGCAAACTCTGATCCAGACTGGGCTAAAAAAGCATTCGCAAAAGGTCCCCACCTTGTAGTGCTAAGAATCGACATGTCTGAAAATGTTCTGCCCTTTGTTTCTGCCGGTAAGCCTAACATAGACGCAATAAGAAACTAAGCCTCCTCAGCAGATAAAGCACGCTCTAACCTCTTACGCAGAATGTTTAAAACTAAAAAGACCTGCCAGAACGGCAGGTCAATATCTAAGCAACAAGTAAGCAAGTTTTTGTTTACAAAAACTTGCGGTTTCTAAATCGCATGGATGCGATTTAGAAAACAGCGATTACATCTCCGTTAGGATAGTTCTTCTTAATCCAAGACTTAACCTTTTCGCTCTGGAGTGCCTTTACAAGTGCCTTGATTGCTGCATTGTTTTCGTTACCCTTCTTTACTGCAACAACATTTACATAAGGAGAATCAGCGCCTTCAACAAAGAGTCCGTCCTTTGAAGCGGAAAGACCTGCGTCCAGTGCGTAGTTTCCGTTGATTGCTGCAAGGTCAACATCAGGCAGAACACGGGGAAGAGAAGCCGCTTCTACTTCGCGGAACTTAAGGTTCTTGGGGTTAGAGGCAATGTCCAAAGTTGTTGCCGTAATTCCTGCATTTGCCTTAAGTTTGATAAGTCCTGCAGACTGAAGAAGAAGCAGTGCGCGGCCACCGTTTGTGGGGTCGTTAGGAATTGCTACTGTTGCTCCGTTGGGAATTGCAGAAAGGCTCTTGTACTTCTTTGAATAAAGTGCAAAAGGTTCAATGTGGATTCCGCCAGCGTTTACAAGGTGATATCCTCTTTCTGTGTTGAAGCTTTCAAGGTAGGGAAGATGCTGGAAGTAGTTTGCATCAATTTCTCCAGACTCAAGTGCTTCGTTGGGAACTACATAATCTGTAAACTCAATAACCTGAAGGGTGATTCCCTGTGCGGCAAGGTCATCCTTAATCAGGTTCAGGATTTCTGCATGAGGCTCAGGAGTTGCGCCAACTTTAAGTACAGAACCATCTTTCTGACCGCCAGCAAAAACTGCTGCAGCGGCGACCAATGACAGAGCTAATGTTGCAAGTGTCTTTTTCATACTGTAATCTCCTTTTATTTCCTAGTAAGTTTGTATGATATTCTTATACTGCCTATTTCCTAGTTTGTCAATAGGTTTTAAAAAATTTTTCTAAAAATTTTATCGTCTCTTTAACATCCTGTTTACAATCATGGTTCCCACCAGCTGAATAAGTTCAACCAGAACCAGTAGCACAATGACTGAAGCAATCATTATGTCTGTGCGGAACCTCTGATATCCGTAACGGATTGCCAGGTCTCCCAAACCGCCACCGCCTATTGCACCAGCCATTGCAGAGTATCCAATCAGGTTGATTATGGTAAGGGTAATTCCCGAAACAAGTGAAGGCAGGGCTTCGGGAATGAGCACTTTGAGGATAATCTGCATTTTTGTGGAACCCATGGCCTTTGCCGCCTGAATTACTCCAGGGTCAACTTCGGTAAGGGCAGTCTCTATGATTCTCGCCACAAATGGTGCCGCCGCAATGGAAAGGGGAACGATTGTAGCCTTTGTTCCTATTGCAGTGTGAAGAATTAGTCGGGAAAGTGGAAAGAGCAAAATCATCAGAATAAGAAATGGAAAAGAGCGCAGTATGTTTACGATTCTGCTAAGCACCTGATACAAAACTGGCTTGGGATTTATTCCCTGAGGACTTGTTACATAAAGCCACACTCCCAGTGGAAAGCCTAGGATAAGTGAAAACAGAGTTGAGAAAAATACCATGACAAGGGTCTGTCCTGTAGAAGTTCCTACCAGCGTTAAAATCTGATTCATTTTTCTTCCTCCACAATGATTCCTGTTTTTCTAAGATATTCTATTGCCTTCTGAACTTCGGCTGCGTCTCCTGTAATGTCGGTGATGAGGGTGCCTACATCGCTTCCGTTTACATTCTGAACTCCACCAGCCCTTATGTTAAACTCAATGTCAAACTGTTTTGCAAGCCTGCTTAAGACAGGTTCTCCCGTGTCTTTTCCTATAAAGCGCAGTGTGTATTTTCCTGCATCAGCCCATCGCAGAAGGGTAGTTGGTTCCTGTGCAGAAATGTGCGAAAGAAATTCTTTAGTAACCGCCGTCTTTGGTGCGCTAAAAATTTGTTCTACGGTTCCCTGTTCTACAACTTTTCCAGAGTCAATAACGGCAACTTGTTCGCATGCGTCCCTTACAACTTCCATCTGATGTGTTATCATTACAACTGTAAGGTGCATTTTTTTTTGCAGAGAGCGGATCAGGTCAAGAATGGAATGAGTGGTCTGAGGATCCAGTGCGCTAGTGGCTTCGTCGCAGAAGAGAATGTCAGGATTTGTGGCAAGTGCCCTTGCTATGGCAACCCTCTGCTTTTGTCCGCCAGAGAGGGTGCTTATGGGTGCAGAGCCTTTTCCTTCAAGTCCTACAAGAGAAAGCATTTCCTTTACGCGTCTTTCAATTCTGTCCTTCATCCATCCGTTTATTTCAAGAGGATATGCAATGTTTTTTGCGGCAGTCCGTGAAGAAAGCAGATTGAAGTTCTGGAATATCATTCCGATTTTTCTTCTGCGGAATATAAGTTCTTTTTCGCTAAGGTTGTCAACTCGTTCCCCGTCGTAAAGCACTTCTCCTTCATCAGGGGCTTCAAGCAGGCTTACCAGTCTTACAAGCGAAGATTTTCCTGCACCACTTTTTCCAATTATTCCGAAAATTGTATTGTCGGGAATTACGAGAGATACATCGTCTACCGCCTGAACAAATCCTTCTTCCTTTGCGGCATACCTTTTTTTTAGATGGGAAAGTGTAAGTTGCATCGTTCCTCCTGTTTTTAATTTTATTGAAGAAATTATAGTGAAATGAAAATCATAAGGCAACATGGAGAGAAATGAAAAAAAATAAAAAAAAAATTATAAAACCTATTGATTAACTAGGAATTATTTGTTATACAGTGAGCAACAATAAAACTTTGGAGGTTATTTATGAAGAAGTTGATTTTGAAAATTGCCCTTCCCTTACTTGTAGCAGCCGCCGCTTTTGCTCTGGGAGGCAAGGATTCGGAAGAAGTTACCGGAGCCATTGACAAGGCTGCATTCGACAAGCTTGTGAGCTCTGGTCCTGTTGCAAGCGATGCCGAAATTGCCGCAAGTTCCTGGGCTTCTGCAGTAAGAAAGTCTGGTGTTCTTCGTGTAGGCGGAACTCGCACATCTTTCCTTTTCAGCCAGTTGGATGAAACCGATGGTGGAGTTCGCGGATTTGATGCAGGCTTGTATCAGCTTTTGGCACGCTACATTCTTGGCGACTCAAGCAAATATGAACTAACTCAGGTTACCTCCAGTACAAGAGAGGCTGTCCTTCAGAACGGTCAGGTTGATGCGGTATTTGCAACATACTCAATTACGGACGCACGCAAAAAGCTCATTTCTTTTGCAGGTCCCTACTTTACCTCTCAGTCGGCAGTTCTGGTTAAGGCAGGAAACAAGAGCATAAGGGGAATAAACGACCTTGCGGGAAAAACTGTTGCAACTCAGGCAGGATCTACTGGTCCTGCAATTCTTGCACAGTATGCTCCAAAGGCAATCGTTCAAGAATTTAAGGACGACACGGAAGCCCGTGCCGCATTGGAACAGGGACGCGTTGACGCCTATGTTACCGACTACACCCTTCTTCTTAATGCAATTGTCCGCAATCCCAACAAGTACGAGATTGCTGGCGACACATTCGGTACAGAAGATCCATACGGAATTGGGGTGCCGCTTAACAGCGACGGTGTTGCATTCATCAATGCATTCCTCAAGAAGATTGAAGCGGACGGAACTTGGGACAAACTCTGGCTTGTCAGCCTTGGAAGCCGTACGGGAATCAAGACCGCTCCTAAACCACCTGTAATAAAATAAAACCATGACATTTAAAGAGCTTATACTTGAGTACGGAATAGAATATTTAAAGGCGCTGCTTATGACATGGCGGCTGACTGCACTGTCTTTTATAGTCGCCCTAGTGCTGGGAATTTTTATTACCGTGCTTAGGATAAGCCCCATCGGCGTGTTGCGGAAGGTTTCAAACTGGTACATTCAGATTTTCCGCAACATACCCGGTGCCGCTTTCCTAATAGTTCTGGTGTATGCCTTTCCATATCTTAACATTGTCTTTTCGTATTACACCTGCGTCCTTATAGCAACATCCCTCATCCCATCGGCCTTCTGTTCCGACTATCTTCTTTCAGGAGTGAACACAATAAAACCCGGGCAGATAGAAGCCGCCCGCGCCTTAGGCTTTTCATTTTCAAAAATCGTGAGGATCATCATAATCCCACAGACGCTAAGGACTTCCGTTCTTTCACTTACAAACCTTCTTATTGCCACAATGCTTACAACAGCACTTGCCTCTCAGGTTCCAATGAATACCCGCGACCTTACAGGCATTGTTGATTACATAAACACCCATAATACAGGCGGAGTTCTTGCCTTTGTAATTTCCGCAGCCCTTTATGTCCTTACCGCCGTAGTAATAGGACAGTTGGGTAACTTTATAGACAAAAAGGTAAGGATAAGACGATGAGCAAAAGGCCAACTTCCGTTCTGGACTATCTGTATGAATCTCCCGGTCCAAAGACAAAGAAACGCATATCATTCTGGACGGCTGTTTCCGTTGTAATTCTTGCAGTCCTTCTTTTTCTTGTCCTGCTCCAGTTTTACAGGACAGGCCAGTTTGAAAGACGCTACTGGTCATTTTTTGCAAGGGCAACAACATGGCGTTTTTTTGCCTCAGGTCTTTTGGGTACGCTCAAAGCCTCCGTGCTTGCAGGCATTGTTGCATTTGCATTGGGCTTTGTAATGATGCTGGGCCGGTTCAGCATGTTTAAGGCGACACAGGCAGTTGCGACTGCATTCATAGAATTTACTAGGGGAGTTCCTACTCTTCTTTTCATTTACTTTTTCTTTTTAGGTCTCCCCGTTATGGGCTTAAAACTACCTTCCCTTTTGCAGATTGCTCTGCCTGTTGCAATTTCCGCCTCGGGAACAGTAGCAGAAGCCCTTCGCTCTGGTGTGCTTGCTGTATCCCACGGACAGTCGGAGGCTGCTCTGTCTTTAGGGCTTAGCCGTCATGCGGTGTTCTTTAAAGTGCTTTTCCCACTGGGATTCAGGTATGTAATTCCCTCGCTCATCTCGGAAATCGTAATCGTCGTAAAGGATACGACCTTTGCCTACATAGTAAGTTTCCCCGATTTAATGCAGAACGCAAAGGTTATAATTTCCAACTATGATGCAATGCTTTCTGTTTATCTTTTTGTGGCAATAGTGTATATTTTAGTAAATTATCTGCTTAACAAACTGTCAAACCTTGTGGCAGCCCGTTCCGAAAGGAGAAAAGTCTGATGGAAGATACGCCTATTATTCAGCTTAAAAACATACAAAAGCATTTTGGTTCCCTGCATGTTTTAAAGGGGGTAAGTCTTTCTGTCAGAAGGGGCGAAGTTGTGGTGATAATTGGTCCTTCCGGTTCAGGAAAGTCAACGCTGTGCAGAACAATAAACAGGCTTGAAACGGTTGACTCCGGCGAAGTGCTGATTGAAGGCAAGCCTATTCCCCAGGAGGGAAAGGAACTGGCGGCGTTGAGGTCACAGATTGGCATGGTGTTTCAGCAGTTCAATCTGTTTGAGCATAAGAAAGTAATAGACAATGTCTCCCTTGCACCCATTGAAGTCCTTCATGAAAAAAAAGATATCGCACGTGCAAGGGCTATGGAACTTTTAAAAAGAGTTGGCGTGGAGTCTCAGGCGGAAAAATACCCCCATCAGCTTTCTGGTGGTCAGCAGCAGCGGGTTGCAATAGCGCGTTCTCTTGCAATGAATCCGAAAATAATGCTCTTTGACGAACCTACAAGTGCGCTTGACCCCGAGATGATAAACGAAGTGCTGGATGTAATGACAGGTCTTGCAGCTTCTGGAATGACAATGCTTGTGGTAACCCACGAAATGAATTTTGCCCGTAAGGTTTCTGACAGAATTGTGTTTATGGATGATGGTGAGATTCTTGAGGAATCCGCTCCCGAAGAATTTTTTACTTCTCCAAAAACAGAAAGGGCAAGGCAGTTTCTTGCCTCAATAAAAAACTAAGGCGAAGGTTTTATGAAGCGCGTACTCATTATTGGAAACAACGATACATGCCGCAATGCAAATTATTTTAACGCCGTAGAAGCTGCCGAAATGGAACCCCTCCAATGCGACTTTGCCTTTCCCCTAAAGGAAATTTCTTACTGTGACGGCATTCTTATTCCTGGCGGAGTTGATTTGAATCCCGCCCTTTATAAAAAGGAAAACACAGATTCCAGAAACATAAATGACGAACTTGATGCGATTGACCTTCAAGTTTTAAATGAAGCCCTTTCTTTAAAAAAGCCTGTGCTTGGAATTTGCCGGGGACTTCAGATTTTGAATGTCTTCTTTGGAGGAACCTTGACGCAGAATGTTCAGCATTGTGAAATCCACCAAAGTTATAATGAAGGAACCTGTGACAGGGTGCACGATACAGAGGCTGTAGAAGGTCTTTTCGTTCGCAATATATACGGTAAAAAAAATGTTCCCGTAAACAGCGCCCATCATCAGGCTGTGGAAATTCTAGGCGAAGATTTGCTTCCAGCCCAGTTCAGTATGGACGGAATTATAGAAGCCTTTGTTCATAAAACTCTTCCCATAATTGCCGTGCAGTGGCATCCTGAACGCATGTGCCTTTCCCATTCCCGAAACGACACGGTGGATGGACTTAAGATATTTGAATATTTTCGTAGTCTGCTGTAGTATCTTTTTTTGTAATGTGCTAGACTGTTCGCAATAGGAGTAAACTATGGAATTGAAAGGCTCAAAAACCGAACAGAATCTTATGGCTGCATTTGCAGGAGAATCAGAAGCCCGCAACAAGTATACATTTTTTGCATCAAAAGCTAAGAAAGACGGCTATGTGCAGATTGCAAGCATCTTTGAAGAAACCGCACGCAACGAAAAGGAACATGCCGAAATTTGGTACAAGCTTTTAAACGGTGGGGTTTCGTCAACAGCAGACAATCTTAAGGCTGCTGCAGAAGGCGAACATTACGAATGGACTGAAATGTATCCCTCTTTTGCAAAGACTGCAAGAGAAGAAGGCTTTGAACGCATTGCAAAACTTTTTGAAGGAGTTGCCGCAATCGAAAAGGAGCATGAGGAACGCTACAAGAAACTACTTGCAAATGTTGAAGGCGACCTTGTGTTCTCTAAGGACGGAGATGTAATCTGGCAGTGCTCAAACTGCGGACACATCTGCGTAGGTAAAAAAGCTCCCGATGTCTGCCCTGTCTGTAGTCATCCCCAGAGCTACTTCCAGGTAAAGCCCGAAAACTACTAAGCGTAACATAAGGAATTAAAAGCATGCAGGTTCAGAGCATACAGGTAACGGTTGACGGACAGAAAGCAGGCAGTGCAGAACTGTGTGCCTACATTGAAGACTGCCTCTTTGAAGGTGAATACAAACCGGCGGTCCTCATTCTTGGCGGCGGTGCATATGCGCGCTATTCTCCCAGAGAAGGAGAACCTGTTGCCATGATGTATGCTTCTCTGGGCTTTCATGCCTTTGTACTAAAGTATTCTGTCGTGCCAAATGTCTATCCGGTTGCCATGAATGAAGTGGGAAAAGCACTTTCTATAATCCGTGAGCATTCGGAAGACTGGCATGTAGACAGCGAGCATCTTTTTATTTCTGGTTTTTCTTCTGGCGGACATCTTGCCCTTTGCTATGCGGAACACAGAAGCAGTGAGCAGCCAAAACCTGCGGGACTCATTCTTAGTTATCCTGTAATTTCCAGCGGAGAGTTTTCACACAAGCCAAGTTTTGAACATCTTTTGGGAACAGGCTGGACCGACAGCGAAAGAAAGAGGCTTCTTGACGAGCTTAGTCTTGAAAATCATGTGGACGGAAAAAAAGTTCCCCCTGTGTTTTTATGGACCACATGGACAGACCAAATCGTAAGTGTTGAAAATGCACTCATGCTTGCTCAGGCCCTAAAGCGAGAAGGTGTTAATACGGAACTTCATATTTTTAGAAAGGGACCACATTCCTTAAGCCTTGCCACAAAGTATTCTAGTGCGGGTGCCCACGAAAAAAACGACTCTTATGTTCAGGTGTGGACTTCCCTTTTAAAGAACTGGCTTTTTTCAATCATTGACGAAAAAACTCTTTAATTGCATCAAGCTTTTTAGACGCTTCTTTAATGCCTTCTTCGTAAACTCTTTGCAGTTCATCTGCCTTTCTTGTTGCAGCCCCAATGTTTAAACTTTGTGACGGACGAATGACTATTATGCTTCCTTCGCTTTCTTTTTGCACCACATATTTTGTTTCCTCGTTGTAGTGGATGTGACGGCCTGCAATGGCTTTGTACATGTTGGGATATTTTTTCATTGCAAGTTTGATAAGGGGAAGTGCTGGTACTTGCTTTTTTATGTAAGTCTTAGGCTGTGTAAGGACAACTACAATTTTATCGTAACCAAGTTCTTCAAATTTTTTTAGGGGAATGGAATCTGCCATGCCTCCGTCTAGAAGTTTGTATCCGCCAACTTCTACAATCTTTGAGGCAAGAGGAATGGAAGCCGAAGCCCTAAACCACTGATAGTCATCTCCGTTACCCTGAGTACACTGGTGGTATACCGCTTTTCCCGTTTCGGCGTCTGTGCATGTGCACCAGAATTCCATGGGGTTTTCACGGAATGTATTAATATCAAAATGGTCAAGTTCGTCGGGAAGTTGTCTGTAGCAGAAGTCAGCATTGTAAAGGTCTCCTGTTTTGACCAGTGATCTTATGCTCCAGTAATTTTTGTTAGTGCAGAATTTTTTGTTGTAGCGGATTGCACGCCCAATCTGTCTGGACTTTAGGTTACATCCAAATGCCGCTCCTGCAGAAACGCCTATGGCTCCGTCAAAGGTAATGCCGTTTTGCATGAAGGTGTCTATTACTCCGCATGTAAACATACCCCTCATTGCTCCGCCTTCCAAAACAAGTCCTGTCTTCATTTTTTTATACTCCGTCTGATAAGAATCCTTTTTGTATAAGCCAAAGTTCAAGTGCTTCGTTCCACTTAAACGCCTTCATAAATCTGTTTTCGCTCATGCCAAAACCGTGACCGCCCCATTCGTACTGTGCAAATGTGCAGTCTATGTTTTTGCTTTTAAGTGCCGCATAAAGCCTTTCGCTGTTTTCAAAAAGTACTACAGGATCGTTGTGGCATGCAACAAGATAGATCGGTGGCATTTTGTCGGGAACAGTAAGCTCCAGTGAAAAAGAATCTTTTTTGTCCTGCGTTGGTGCAGAACCAAGCAGACTCTTTCGCGACCATCTGTGGGCAATGTCGTCCTGCATGGAAACAACTGGATACACGGGAATTACAAAGTTTGGCGTAAGGCTTTCTGTTACCGTGATTCCCAAAGGCGTAAGGCAGTCTGTGTCCTGTGAATGCTCGGCCTGCCATGCAACAAGATGACCTCCTGCGCTAAAGCCTATAAGACCAAGCCTGTCTTTGCTTAGGTCCCACAGTTCAGACTTTTCCCTTACAATCTGAATTGCCCTTTGCAGGTCTTGCATCATGGCAGGGTAGTGGTAGCCATCTTTTGCTGTGCGGTATTCAAGGACAAATGCAGTTACGCCTTTTTTGCAGAACCATCTAGCGGTTGTGTTTCCTTCGTTTTCTACTCCAAGATGATGGTAACTTCCTCCCGGACAGATGATGACGGAAGTTCCGTTTGGCTTGTCAGGAAAAAATGCAGTCATAAGAGAAAGTTCGCTCTGCATTCCTCCAACGCCCTGCCATAGAAAAATTTTTTCTGTTCTAAAATCTTTTTTACCAGAAGCAAGAACTGAAGAAAAAATCAGCGTAAGAAAAATTGCTTCAAGTAAAATTTTTTTTATACGCATCAGACAGTCCGTCCGTCTATGCTCATGGCTGCACTTGCAATCTTTTCGTGCATGTCGTCGGTAAGGTGACGCGCTGCTATTGCGGCATCCATGTCCTTGTATGCGTCAATTTTTATTTCGTCAAGAATGTGCATGTCGTAGACATATTTTTCTGTAGGATTGTAGGAAAACCATCTGTCGTGCTTGCCCAAACCATATTTGTCTGTACCGCCAATGTAAATGGGCTGAACATCGTATCCTGTTTCCAAGGCGATGCGAGCGGCACCCCTCTTGTAAGGATTTGTTCCGTGCCGTGGAGTTCTTGTTCCTTCTGGGAAGACGATAAGGTTTGAACCGGAGTCCAGTGCTTCCTTTGAAAGTTGAACCATTTCTTCGTAGCCCAAAGTGTTTACCATATAAATCTGGCGGATTACTCCAGCAAGAATTGTCTTTGCAAGACCTCCCCTAACAATGCAGTCGGTGTTTGGCACAAGTGAAATTATGAACACCACATCAAGAATGGAGGGATGGTTTGCAATGATGATTTTTGACTTAAGGGACTTGTATTTTTTTCTGTCATCAACTTTTAAAGAAAGACAACCCAGAACTCTAAGCATGTTTATGAATCCCCTAAAAGTAAGAGATGTAAATGAACGGGCTGCTTTTTTAAAAGTCTTTTTGGGATGAATGAAAATGCGCATTATGAAAATTACTATGGCAACAAAAACGCTTCCTATTCCAAAAAATGCAAAGGCAAACATTTTTATAAGGCAGCGGTATGTATACAGAAAATAATTTTTTACGGGGGGAAGTCCTTCTGGACTGTATTTGGGATCAATTTCTTTCTTGCTCATGTTATTTTGCTCCGTGTTAGAATATACGAAAGTGCATCTTTAGGAGTGCACAATTCTTTACTTTGAGGGTTAAGTTTTATGTTGCATTCTTCGTCTATGTTTGCGCTCATTGCAAGTGCGAATGCAAATGGTTCCGTCGCTTCTGCAACTGCATTGTATTGTGGGGGAATAAGCTCGTCGGCATAGACAAAAATTATTTTTTCTTCGTCTTTGCACAGTAGGGGGGCGGCTGCTGCCGTAAGTGCGTAATTAAAGTTTCCCTTTGAAGGATAGACAACTGAGTATCCAGCTTTTAAACCAAGGGCAATTGTTGCAAGAGCCATGGGGGTGTTAAAGACAGAAAGAGAAAATGCCGCAGGAAGAATTTCATTGTCCTGAATTATTTGACGGTTTATTTCAAACTCTTTGGAAATTTCACCCCTTAGAGATGTAAAAATCTGCTTGCATTCAGAAAGCGGTTTGGCGTCAGATTTTGTTTTTTCTATTATATCATGCACAACCTGAACAGTCATTCGGCTTATTTGGCTTAGTCTTCGCCTAAAGAGCGGTGTGGTAAATTCTAGTTTGGGTGCGTCTCCTGTAAGGCTGACTTGCTTTTTACCTTCTGCCCACAAGACCCAGTCATCGTTTGTAACAAGACCGGGTGCCCAGCATGCTGGCTGGCTTACATAAACGCAACGTTCCGTATCCATTCCTAAAGTGTAGCACAAAACAGGAGTGCAATCAACATGGGGCAAAAAATTGCTTGCTAGAAAATGCTGTTTTTTCTAAGTTCTTGTGCCGATACTGTAGATATGAGAAAGTTCCGCATTTTAATCAGCCTGCTTTTTGTTTCACTTTGTTGTGCCTCTTCTTTATGGGCGGCTCCAGATCTTCTTGTAAGAATGGAAGACATTGTTGTAGAAAGTTCTTCCTTTGCAGAAGGCGTAGACCTGTATGTGCGCAAGAAGCCAGGAATGCAGAGTGTTATGCTGGTGGAAACCACAAAGGACCCCAGCGGAAAGGCCGACAACTATGCCTACAGAGCAATGGAATGGAATGCGGTAAACGGAGACGAAGTGCGCTATCTTGACGGAAAACCCCTCGTGTCTGAGTATGCAAAGTATTCGCTCATCTCTTCTACGGTTGTAACTCATCCCGAACTGGGAGAATGCTTTCATATTTTTATTCCTCCCGTACTTGTTTACGGATACCCCTGGGCAAGAAATGGAACTGTAGAAATAGGAAAGGGAACATTTGTAAACATACGCACTTTTTCAAAACCCTATGCAGACTACACAGGCGAGTTTGCAGACAATCCCTTTATGTTTGACTTTAAAGATGTAAAGCCTGTAATGACAGACAACTACAATTCTATTGCGGCAGAAAAATTTGCGGAACTTGCAGAAAGCGGAAACGGACTCCTTACTTTTTCTGACGGACCTGAAACCCTTCCAGCAGATTTGCTTGCAGCCATAGATGCCCTTGACCCGACAAAAAAAGCTGATGTAGTTTTTGCAATTGACACTACAGGAAGCATGGACGACGACATAGACATTCTTCGCACCGAATGGATTCCTCAGTTTGTTGAACAGTTTAAGGAATTTGCAGACCTTCGCATAGGACTTCTTTTGTACCGCGACTACAACGACGACTATCTATACAAAAGACTGCCTGTAAAATTCTTTGACTTTACCACAAACCTTACAGCCTTTAAGCGGTATCTGAATGGAATAGTAATAAAAGGCACCGAAGGCGGAGACATTCCCGAAGCAGTTTACGAGGCCCTGTATGCATCAATTCAGTATTACGGCTGGAGAGATGATGCACAAAAGAGAATCATTCTGATTGGAGATGCAGAGCCACATCCTTCACCTAGAGGCCCCTTTGCAATTACTCAGGAAACAGTTACCGAACTTGCGTCCCAAAAAGAAATCAGTCTGGACTGCATTATTGTTCCTGACGACAAAGAAGAATCTCGTGGAAGATAGGCCTCTGTAGCATCTATTCTTCTTTTACTGGAATCTTTGCATAGTCAAGTTCTGCAAGTTTTTTAAACGATGGAGTGTACTGACCCGGCAGACTGTTTTCGTAAATCGTAAGAATTTCCTTAAGTATAGGCTCGGCCTTGTCCCACTTCTTTTTCTTTATGTAAAGATGAGCAATTTCAAACTTGGCCTCGATGTAGTAGTTCATGTCGTCGCCGTAACGGTCAAGAAGCGCCTGATAGTATTTTTCTGCAATTTTAGTGTTACCCTCGTCGTAGGCGGTCTGGGCGTACTGAACTATTTCCCGTGCGGTAAGGTCTTCTGGAATTTCTGTAGGAACCGATGTGCAGGAAACTGCAAGAACTGTGAGAGCTATAAATAAAAAAGTAAGTTTCTGTTTCATAGTTTTTAGTGTATCACTTTTCTTATAATTGATACATACCTTTTTTGAAAATTAAATTTCTTATGGAAAACTTCCGCCTTTTAAACATCCGTCCGTGTCTTTTGGTTACAGGGAGCGTTTTTTAAATCCCAGCATAGCGGCTTGTTTGCGTGTAAGTGATGTTCCCCTAATGCTCTGATCCTTAACAAAAAGTTCCGCAGAATGTCCTCCGTCAAATTCCAGTGCATCGGTGCAGCCCATGGCAAGAAATATCCTTGCACACTGAGGATATGAAAGTCCGTGAAAAGCACCCCCCGACCTTACCAGCATAATAAAAAGGGTTCCTCCGTCGGCAGAAAGTCCGGCTCCCAACCGCGCTTCGTAAGAAAAATGTTTGAACTCCTGTACCTGTCCCTTAACAAGTACGGCAAAAAATCCGCCGAAGGCAAAGTCTGCATTTAAAACTTCAGCCTCGTCCTGAGTTTCGCTTATCTTTGCTCTAAGACTACCATCGTCCTGAGTGTAAAAAAGAAGGGAGGAGTAACGCTCTATGCAGGAAGAATAGAAAATTCCTTCCGCATAGTGGACGCCCATAAGTTTGGGAGGAATGTCGCCTGTAAAAGGCAGAGTGTTAAAGGCAATAGTACAGCCGTGTTCCATTGCAAAGTCTTGAACCTGCCTTGCACCAGACTCTTTTTTGTTGGGGTAGGGCACAAGGTCAAGTTCCGTCTGCTTAAGGTTGATTTTTACCACGGTGTATGCCACTGAATCTTTTAAAAAATCGAACCGCTCAATTCCTTCGGTAACAGGGAGCCATTCAAACTTTTGGGGAATGTATGTGTCTGGAGCAAACAGGGCGTCTTCTTCTTCCTGACTCTGAACTTTGGGAAGGCTTACGCATGAAGCCAATAGAAAGAGAAAAATAAATGCGCATGTATATGGAAAAAAATGCCTTGCAAAAAAACGCATGTAAACTCCTTTTGTGGTAACAAAAAAAAGCCCCCGGTTTACGGAGGCTCCTTTTATTCAGCAGATTAACTGCTTAGTATGCAGACTTTGAGTCGTGCGGCCTGTGATTCTTCTTCAAGAGCTTTCTCTGGAGAGTCTTGTTCTTGCGGTTAAGAATTGTAGAAGGCTTTTCGTAGTATTCGCGCTTTTTGTATTCGCGGATAATGCCTTCCTTTTCAACCATTCTCTTGAAGCGTTTGATAGCCTTTTCAAGGTTCTCATTGTCATCAACATTGATTGTTGCCATACTGTAAAAATCACCAACCTTTGCCGCGAAGTTTCGCGAGTGGAACTATTCTAGCGGATTTTATGCCTTTATGTCAACTGTATCCATTAAACCTTCCCGTTATAAGATTGTAAGCAACAGAGCCTGGGTTTGGTATAGGGGGAAGGGAGTCTCTCTTAAACCAGGCGGCTTCCTTTAGTTCGCTTTCTTGAATCTTTATTTGACCGCTTTCGTATTCAGCGGTAAAAGCAAGCATAAGCTGGTCGGGAAAGGGCCAGCTCTGGCTTCCCACATAGCGTATGTTTTTTACCGTAAGGTTTGTTTCTTCTTTTACTTCACGCATGACACAGTGTTCTGCAGATTCTCCTTGTTCCATAAAACCAGCAATACAAGAATACACTTTGCCAGAGTGATGTACTGTTTTACTTCTTGCTAAAAGAATTTCTTCACAGCCTCTGTCGTGTCTCGAAACAAGAACTATGATGCAAGGTTCAATTCGTGGAAAAAGAACCTTGCCGCATGCGGTACATTTCTTTGCGGTAAATTCAGTGTCGTCCATAAGAGGCGCACCGCAGGAAGGACAGAAGCGGTAACTTTGCCTTAGCCTCAAAAGTCCGTGGGCGCGGGCAGCCTTAAATGTGTCTTCCTTAGATCTGCATTCCCAAAAAAACTGGCGCAGGGGAATGAGCATGTGATCCGCAGGAAGAGGTGCATCGTCTTCAAGCATCATGGCACTGTAGTTGTGTTCTGGCTCTGCAAACCAGTCTGAGGCAACATTGCTAGAAAGCAGCCTTCTGAGCATCTTTTCTTCAGGCAGGGCATGGACTTCCCCCTGACCTACAAGAATGTCGTTCCCCTGAAAGACAAAATGAGTTTCGCAAAAAAAATTTGTCGGATTGCTTACAAGTGGCATACAGATAGTATACACCCGTTTTTGTGTTTTGTGGGGAATTTTCTGAATAAACTAAAAAATATCTGAGTGCTCCATCTCATCTAGAAGTTTTTCGTCTTCCGTGGGAATATAGGGTAATGGAATGTGGACAAAGGGGTCTATTTCTATAAAGGGAGGAATGTTGTCGGTAATTCTTTTATTCCATGCGTCAAGTTCTTCCTGAGTTGCAATGATAGGATAGCCGCCGTAGTTCTTTAAAAGTTCGATCTGGTTTCCCACATTTACCTTTGTAAGGATTTCCTTCATTATTGTCCTGAGATATGTGGGGTTGAGCTTCATTTCCAATGCTATGGTGTCGTACTTTTTGCCTTCAAGAACATTTTTTAAAATTGCCCTTTCGCGCTCAGAAAGGGTCTTTACCTCCATAAGGTTGAGGGCTTTTTCCCCTGCAATTTGTATAAGATCATTCTGCCTGTTGTTTAAAAGTACAAATGCAAGGGAAATGACGATAATATATCCAGAAGTGTTATGCATGCCTTTTAAAAAGGTGACGAGCCCTAAGCGCAATTGGCTTAATGAAAGCAGTACATATGCAAGAATGAATATGCATACCTTAAGTTTTGTATGCCGCACAAAAAATCCCCTGCTGTATAGCGCGCTTATGCCCAGCATGTACATGAGCGGTCCCATGAACGAGCTTGGAGTGTCAATTAAAATGGTAAAGGCATATAAAAAACTAATGTCGGCAAAGTAAACGATTTTTTTTAGGCTTGAATATAAGGTAGATAAAACTGCCCCAGCAAAGAAGATCTATTAGAAGACAAAAACATTTCCATATAATCCTTAATAATGAATCATCTGGAAGAAAATACTGCTTATGCAAAAACAAAAACTCATATAGAAAAAGAAAATGTCCGACGCTCATGATTATGGTGCCAGCAACTGCAATAATGCGGTATACGAGTAAAATGTCCAGTTTAAAATTCTTGTTGCTTTTAAGTTTAGTGCCAGTCATATTCCTTTACATCATTTGCAAAATAAATTTCATCTAGCAAAGGAACCTCTATCTGCTTTAGTTCTGAAGTTAAAATACCTTTAGTTCTTTATAGTTCCATGCCCCTGAATTTAACGGATTGTAAACCTGCTCCGAAAAGTCGAGACCCCGTGACCTGTTGTAGCCTTCCAGCATGATGAGGGCAAGCATTGTCATGCCGTGGTGTATTACATCCCTGTTGCCACCCTCAAAATCTGCAATGGGTTTAAGGCGTTCCATAATGTCTGCATCGTCAGAAGTCTGATGTCCGCAGTATTTTTCAAATCCCTTAAGCTCTACCTCGTAAAGTGAAAGATGGGCTATGGCAGTCCGTTCAGGAGACTCACAACCAGCGACAAAAGGAATGGCTGCAATTATGCGAGCAAAAGTGCTTTTGTACAACTCTTTTGACTCTTTTTCTGTAAGCCTGAATACTCGTGAAAGTTCTTCTGTAAAATAGTTCCAGTGTGGCGGTTCGCAGAGTTCCTTTGTGATACTTGTTATATTTGCTGTGTTCATCTTTACCTCTTGACTTGTATTTTAAATCCAAGCACAGTATTTTTCAAGTCTTTTTTTTTGCATCTGACAATTGTCAGATTAGACCTTATCTTTGTCAGATTCCTTAGATTTTACTTGCAAGATTTAAATTTGCGTGATAGGGTTTTAAATGCAAAAAGGGCAGCCACACGGCAAATGCAGCTACCCTTGACACAAAAGATACCCTTGTGCCGTACATCTGGCGAAGTACGACTCCTAGTGTATCACAAATCACAAAGAACATGCAAGAAAAAAATGTTTTCTGGCAGTTCAAAAAAGGAGTTTTTATGAAAAAGGAAGTTTTGGGTTTATTTCTGATGATGTCCGCTGTGGCTTTTTTAGGAATTACTTCATGTTCTCCGTCGCTACTGGAAAATGAAACGCCAGTAACAAATGAAGTAACGGGTCCTTCAAGAACCTATCACTCGAAGGACGGTAGTGAAGCTTTTCTTCTGTTCATGCAGAATCCAGAAGAAAATACTGTTGCAAGTAGATCTGCCCGTGCCGCTCGTTCTCTTTCTGGGGAGCCGTATGTTCCTACAGAAGAAGACATGTTTGCCGAAATGTGGGAGAGCTTATCCGATTCTGAAAAGCAGATGCTTAAGGAAAATGCTGAAGATGCTTTAGTTTCATTTGATTCAGTTCTTGCTGTTGATGAAGGTTCTCCTGTGGCTCGTTCTGTAAGTCTTGGTGATGATAGTGTACTTTCCAATATGACTGCACTGTTTGGATTTACTGCTGTTTTGGAAGAATGGTTTGAAGGTAAGGAACTTCCACTGTCTGTAGTTTATGCCGAAAATGACATGCCCGAAGACTTTACTGTTGCTCCTGATGCTACAGTGCCAGCCGCTCTCGGAATAGAAATGCTTTCAAAAAATGAGGACTGGGATGCTGTTGCAGAATGTCTATCTATGCTTGACATTGATATAACCGTTGCAGATATTAAAAATGAATATAAAAAAATAGAAGAGTCTCTAGTAAGCAGTGTACATGAGGCTCAAAGCAGGGCATCATCTGTCTTGGGTGGACCGCATGATACTGCGCTTAGAAGGGATGTTGGAAAAACCTTAAAAAACGGAACTGTTCTTTTAACAAGCGGAAGCAAGCGTCCATATCTGTTTGGAACCTATGGGCATGCAGGAATTTTTTCGGAATCTGCTTTTAGAGCTAAAGGCGAGACTGATGCAGCCCATTGCGTCTATACAGCCCAACCTTATGATTCCTATTTTAATGAGCTTCCTACTGATATGCTTCCTGACAGAACAGGACATGCATGTCTCGATACGATTTATATGTATACAAAAGAAACCCGGTTTGCGTCCATTATTCCAAAGAATTATTCAGATGAAAAAGCAAAGCAGGCTGTTTCCTATGCAAAAAGTATTTTCTATGATACGAATGCTGAATACTGGTGTCCGCTGTGGGAAGCTATATGGCTAGGCGATTCCAGTCACAATGAACAGTCAAGTTTTACGTACTGTTCTAAGGTTGCCTATACTGCATGGAAAAAGGCGGGGGTTAATCTTGACGGAAACACTTTTGCAGGTAACCTAGTTTCACCTGACGACTTGTATGGAAGTTCTGTGGATCGTTATTTTTATCTGACAATAAGAATTTTATGGTGGTCAAAAACTTTCTCATGGAAGACATATTCAGCAACATCTAATGTAGTGGAGGCATTAAACAGATGAAAAAAAATCGAAGGATACTCCAGATAGTGGCGTTAACTCTAGTCGCAGTTTCGTGTGCTTCATGTCCAAGTACCCCAAGTGCGTCAACTCCCGACAGTGAAATATTCGGCAATGTGGAACCTCTGGAGTGGAAGGATAGTTATGTATTTGCCACAACATGGTATCCTCCGCAGATACAGGTGTGGGACGAGGTGAGCGATACTTGCTGCAAACTTGTCCGCACCTACTCATTGGAAAAAAACGGAAGAAGTCTCAGCGTGTACGGAATGGCTGTGTTAGACGAGAGCCTGTGGTTTATTGGGGCGGGAAGGCAGTATAATCTTATTCGCTTAGACCTTACTACAGGTGAGATGCATTTTCTAGATGTAAATTGTAATCCTGAATCAATTGCAGCATTTGACAAGAGTGTAGACGGAATAGGCTCTGTGTGGGTTGCCTCTGCCAGTTCTCCTCGGGTTGGCATAAAGGCACAGCACTTTGACTCTGATGGAAATCTGCTTGATACGGTTATAATCCGGCACTCCGATTTGGATGTAACAAGTATAAGAGGATTACAATATGTAAACGGTAATTATTTTATGACAGCATCAAAAATGGACTATTACCAGCATTCTAAAAATGAGATCGGATATAAAATTGTTAATCTGTCGGAGGGTACAGTTCAAGAAGAGTTTTCTATTTCTGAGGTTGTAACAGATGAATTATTTGACGAGAAGATAGAGGCATCTAAAAATAATAGTTTGTTTGTGTCCGCTTTTAATATAGTTTCACCAGTGTCGTCATATTCTAAAAGTGCTCCTAACAACGGAACTTGCGCATTTCTTGAAGCTAGTGTGATTTTTCCAGAGCCCTGCTACAGATTTCTGTTTAAGGTAAAATCTCTTGTTGATAAGTCGTTTGAATATACGAACATTTGTTATGATAAAAATGATGCTCGCTCATTTTTTAGCGTATCCGCAACTGACTCGAATATTTTTATAACAGGTCGGCTTTTAGGTCCTGCCTATGAATCAGATACATTTTCAGGTCTTGAAGTTGGAAAGTATGCCTCAACTGGAGGTGAACAAATTTCTAAAATCCGTCTTCCTAACGGTAACCAGCTTTATCAGACTGTGCGGAACGGTAAGTCATATTTCTGCAAGGACATACAGTATCAGGACGAGAATACTTATGAATGGAAAACCGAGCCACCTCAAATCTACATGCTTGAACATTCAACAGGTAATGTTTACGCTTACAACGCAGACGGCACTCGTGCCCAGTTAAAGGAGGTCTTATGAAACGCATATATTTCACACCTGCATTTTTGCTGACTGTTTTCCTGTTTGCTTCCTGCACCACCGTGTACAAGTATAATCAAGACTTTTCAGAGCCAGACAAACTTGAAAAAGGTGAGGGAATTGTGGTGTTCCGCATCTTTAACGAAACTGCAGGGAAGTCAATTCCTTTGGCTGACTCTGACGGAAATGTTCTTATCGATGATGTTCTAAATTTGAAGTCTGATATTGAACTGGTTAAACCAATGCAACAGTCATGCCTTGTTAGAAATGATGAGTCACCTGTTCAGTATGTTTGTATTGCGTTGGATTCTGGCTTTTGGGGCGTGAACAGAATAGGTAAGAATTCGGAATATGACTATCCCTCCTATTCTTTTACTGTTGAAGAGGGTGTTGTAAATTATGTGGGTGACTTCTACATTTCTTTGGTAGAGGGCGATGTCCCTTTATTTGCCCTTCCAAAGGACTGGTATACTTTGTCCGTTGCAGATAATCATGATGCAGCATATGCTGAGTTTTTGTCGCGTTATCCCGCTCTTTCCTACTATGAAATGAGGAACTGTGCATCAAATACGGAAGAACTTTTTCCTAAGTTTTGCAACATCAATACGGAGAAAAATAAATGAACAAAAAATTTATCATGCTTGCATTTCTTATTTCTGTTGCAGGCACAGTTACATTTGCTGCTTCAAAAGTCGAGTTCTCTCTTACTCCTTATGCCGGAGTAGGCGGAAGTTCCATTAAGGAAACCATTTCTGAGGATGGTGAAATTGTAAGTTATTTAAAGTGGAATTCTTATGCATATCCTGTTATGGGAATGCAGGGAAACTTAAGTTGGCTAGGGCTAAGAATTGCCGCTGACTGTTCGGCCTCCGTTCCCATCCAGTGCGGAAGGGTTGAGGACTATGACTATACATTGCGAAAAGTGTCTCAGTACTCTGAGCACGATGTGTTTTTGGACAGACTGCTAAACTTTACTCTGTGGGCTGGCTGGACATTTAATTCACCCCGTTATGTACCTCTCTTTTTTGAATTTGATTTTGGCATCACCTTGCAGATGAACAAATTTGCAGCGTACAACGGTTATCTACAACGTCCTGCTATAGGAGAGTCATGGACGGGAAATGAGGAAAAGCGTGCCGTACAGGGAAATGTAATCAGCTATGAGCAGGCTATGTTTGTTCCTAAGCTGCGGTTTTGCATAACCCACTACTTTGGTGAAAAATACTCTGCTTCTGTGCGTGGCTATTTTGGCGGTTTATTTGGTGCTGTTGATTCGCTTGACAGCCATTATCTTATGGGTAAGCAGTTTCACGATACCCTTAAGTTTGGGGTTGCATGGGGCGTAGAAGCGATGGTTCAAATTCAGAAAATGTCACTTTCTTTTGGCTATGACTGTTTGTTTACTTATCCTGACTCTAGTGTTACCACATCAGGCGCTATTGGTGAAGTTTCTACAGGAATGAAAATTTCTGACGAATGCCTTTCCTCCACAACCCTTAGCCAGTGGAAAGTCTGTGTCGGCTGGAGATTTTAGGGGAACAGATTTTATAAATTGATATCATAGGACTTATAGGGAGTATAATGTAATGAAAAAAATTGAACTTTTTCTTTTGTGTTTTTTAACTTTTCTTGTAGTCTCATGTGAAACAATCAGACCTGCGGAAAATTTTGCAGGAGAAGAAGTTCTAGCTTCAGAGGGGATTGTGGTGTTCTGTATACGCAATTCCCTTGCTGGTGCGCAGTGCCAATATCCCATTAATAATCATTCCTCTGAAATTGGTGTAGAGTATATTCTTCCTAAAATCCAGCTTGCACCTTCTGTTGGCATAAAAACTTTCTCTATTACAAACGACACTGCCCCGTATCAGCTTGTGTGCATAAAACTTCCCAAGGGAACATGGCATTTATCCGAAATTGGGGAAAACTCTCAGTTCACTTATTCTGAACATTATTCTTTTTCTGTCGTTCCCGGTGTGGTTAACTATGTTGGCGATTGGGAACTTTCGGTTTATCCGTTTGTAGGTTTAGGCGAATTGACTGATGTTTATACAGTTTCTGTCTCAGACAGGAAAGATGAAACTCTTCAATTGCTGTATTCTAGCCATCCGGAATTATCAAATATGGAAGTTGTCAATGCAACTGTTGTGACGGAGCAGCTGTACCCACGCTTCTGGAAAAGCAAAATAGAGCAGTATGAAGAAGCTCTTAAAAATGGAGAGGTTGTTGTCAGATATGATTAACATGCGTTCGTCAGTCGTAAGATTTATTCTTTTCCTTCTTCTTTATACCGCATCGCTTGCACCTCTTTCTGCTGTGGAACTAGGTGATGTAAAACTTAACTTTATTACCGCGGCTGGCGTGGGCGGTTCGGAGGTTAGGGAATTTGTTTTTTCAGCTCCAAACTCTAGCTTTTCTGATTGGAATCCTTTAGACAATCGTATTAGCGAACTTGTGTGGAGTAACTATGCTTCGCCCCTTGTTAGCGTTCGTGCAGAGCTTACATGGAAAAATTTATTTTCCTTTGCAGAATTTAAAACGGCTGTTCCCATGCTGTGCGGTAGAACTGAAGATTTTGATTTTATGACTGATGGTACGGGAGACATTTCTCAGTATTCCCAGCACGAAAATTATCTTGACAAAAATTTTTCTTTTCACGGAGGAGTTTTTTATATAATTCCGTTTAGGGCTTTCCCCCTGCAAATAGGTTTGGGCTTTTTGTATCAGAATAGAAAGTGGTCCGCATTCAATGGTTATACTCAGTACCCGCCTTCAGGTCAGGCATGGACAGGAAGCGAAGTAAAGCAGAATGTGCAGGGAAACATAATCAGTTACGAGCAGAGCATTCTTGCAGGAAGTCTGGAATTCCGCATTCCCATTCTTAGGGAACCTGAGGGCGGAGTTATGCTGGAACTTTCCTTTTGTCCTGCCTTGGGATTTATAGAAACGCTTGATAGCCACTACCTTAGGAATAAACAGTTTGCAGATAAAATTCACGACAGGTTTTCGTTTAGTTTTTCAAGCATAGGCTGGTACAAGAATTTCTACATGTGCATAGGAGGCTCCTTTAGTCCAGTTTTGGTGGGAACTACATCAAGCGGTGCAATTGGTTCTTCTGCTTCGGGAATGACAAAAAGTTCAACGGCTTACTCTGGAACAACATGGTGGTCATGGACAGTTCTGTTCGGTTGTAGGTTTTGATTTTTCTTTCTACGCATAAAAAAAATCTTCATCAGTTGAAAGTTTTTATTCATCGTGCTATCGTATGCCCATGAAAGTTGCAATTTTTTTTGGTTCAAAGTCTGACACAGATGTTATGAAAAAGGCTGCCGATGTCCTTAAGGAATTTGGCGTTGACTACAAAGCATTTATTTTGTCCGCCCACCGTGCTGGAGACTTGTTGGTAAAGACAATAAAGCAAGTTGAAGATGAAGGTTGTGAAGTAATTATTGCAGGGGCCGGATTAAGTGCCGCTCTTCCTGGTGTAATTGCAAGTAGAACGGTTCTTCCTGTAATTGGAGTTCCTCTTGAATGTATAAATCCAGGAAAGTCAAACGGTCTTGCAGGAATGGATGCCCTTCTTTCGGTTGTACAGATGCCGCCACAAATTCCTGTTGCAACTGTTGGTATTGGAAACGCAAAAAACGCTGCATATCTTGCTTTACAAATTCTTGCACTCAAAGATGATTCTGTTAAACAGAAGTTGCTTGCCTTTAGAAAAAAACTTTCTGATGATGCCGCTGCAAACGGTGGGCTTGGTGTTGAACTGTAGAGGTTTGCATGACTTTTGATTTGCACTCGATTCCCTCTTTTGGAGTTGCAGGAAATTTTACAGGACATTTGGAACAGGCAGGAGAAGCCCGTGATTTTGCAAATGTAAAAACAGTAGAAGCAAATGCTCCGAAAGCTTTGTTTCCTACTTACATTCCCATTGCACCTGGAATGTGCATTGACGAAAATGCAGTGCCTGTCTTTCTGCATAACTTTCCATTTGATTCTGAAAAAATTATCTTTCCTAAAGGCGAGCAGAAAATTCAGATTGAGCCTGAGTGTGCTCTTGTGTGTGAAGTTCTGTGGAAGGCAGGGCGTGTTGTTTCGCTGGAGCCAAAAGCATTTGCTGCTTCAAACGACTGTTCAATCCGTAAAGAAGGTGCAAAGAAAATTAGTGTCAAAAAAAATTGGGGACCTTCGTCAAAAGGTTTTTCTTCTAAGCTAATACAAATTGACCGTTTTTCTTCAGGCGGAATTCTTGACCTCTACAGGATTGCAAGTTTTCTTGTGCGGGGTAGTGATGTCTTTGCTTACGGTGAAGACAGTGCCGTTCGTGACTACAGCTATATCTATGCAAAACTAACTGACTGGATTGTTGACCGTTTAAACTTTCAACAAGACGAAGGTCCTTCAGAAAACATAAATGCTTACTTGCAACATGCAGGGTGTCCCTCGCAAATTATGGTTTCAATTGGTGCAACGCGTTATACCGATTTTGGTGAACACAATTTTTTGCAGTGTGGAGATAAAGCTGTTGTGGTGCTTTACCCTGAAGACAAATATACCCACGAAGACATTGCACTTTGCGTTAAGGAAAACAAACTTGATGCAGAAGATCTGAGTGCTCTGGTGCAGGAAGTTGTGGTAGGGTAAAAGAAAAAATACCCCAAAAGCAGCTGCTTCTGGGGTTTAGGGGTTGTATTCGTTTTAAGAGAATATTTGTGATTATTCTTCGACTGTTAAGCTGTTAATTACATAATACTGTTCATAATCACCTGTATATTTTACATCTGTGATTTTTCCCTTTATTTTAACAGTTTGTCCCTGTTTGTAATCCAAAACGGCATCATCATTTGAATATACGGTAATAGAAATATTTGTTTCAACATAATTCTTATCGATATTGATAAGAAGCACATTCATCTGATAGGCATAGTCTGTTTTCTTACTTTCTGAAAGTTGTGACATAGTTGCCTGTGTTTCTATTGTTTTTCCAATTATCGGATGTGCTTCGTACCATTTCTTTGCCTTGAGTTTGTTTCCTGCAGCAACACCAGCTGATTGTTGTACTATTAAATCAGTATAACATTTATCGAACCATTCATTATATTCAGTTGCATCTATTTCGCTGGCATCTTTAACAAGTGAATCAAGAATACCCTTAGAGTATTCTACCAGTGTTTTGGGCTGATTTTTAATGGGATCTGTTTTGCGCTTGAAATTTTTATCTACAGCATAAGTAACAAGGCTTGTTGTTGTTACTGTAATTTTTGTTCCTTCCTGTTTGATTATGTAGTCACCTTCCTGACACTGAAGTCCAAAACCGTATTTGAAGTATACTTTCTGATTTATACTGTAGGTTTTTGCCATGACATCAAATGATTTCATTTCAATAGATGCGCCTAAAACACCGTCCTGAAGTGCTATTTCGGAATGTGTCCATTTCCACAAGATCGGAAAAACATCTTTTTCTTCACTAAGAGTTCCTTCAACAGGAGTAGCACTAGAATCGCTGCCAGAGGAAAGCGCATTTGCAAGATCTCCTAGTGGACCTGCAAAAACATTAGTACAGATAAGTACTGCTAAAACCAATAAAAGATTTTTTTTCATATACAATGTCTCCTTAACCCCTAAAGAGGTTAAGAAAATAGTATACTTTTTTTTGTATGGTCAATATACGAGTGAAAATCGGCAGGAGCCGATTTTCACTCCCATCCAAATGTTGCAGGGGGTTTGTTGCTTAAGTCGTAGAAGACTGCGTCTATGTAGGGTAGGGCTGCAATGTCGCTTACTATTGCCGTCAGCAAATCTTGCGGTAACCATGCAAAGCGTGCTGTCATAACATCTTCAGAACATAATGGTCTTAATACAATACTACAGTGTTCTTTTTTGCTTGCGTAGGGCAAGTTTATAGTAAGATGCTGGAATACTTTTGTGTACCAGCCGTTCTTGTGCAGGGCGGTAAGCATTATGTTGTCAGCTTCCCGTATTTGATCCAACCGGTCTTTTGTGCAGTAGCCTTCCTGCAAAGAAAAGTCTTCGTTCTTTAAAGACGGATTCTGATACAGGCGGATTATGCAGCGGTTTATGTATTTTGAATTGTTGGTAATTGCGCTTGATGCCGCTTCAAGTTTTTCCCATTTTTTTGGTAAGTGGGAAAATCCCTGACCTTCGTCGCCAAAGTCCAGTACTGCAGGAAAACGGTATGTTCTAAAGTCGCCCTGTACTCCTACTGAACGAACAGGAAGCACATAGCGGCTAAGGTTTTGTGAACAATGCTCGCAGAACATGTCAAGTCTTATGCCGTCAAGTTCTTTCTTTGCCTTTTCAAATTCGTCTTTGTCTGCATCAGAAAATTTTCCATCGCTGCAAAGTACATTTATGCTCAATCCAGGACCAGGGAAGGGATGTCGCATAACAAGATCGTCTTCAAGTCCCAGTTTTTTTCCTATGGCACGAACTTCGTCCTTGTACAAATCCTTGAGGGGTTCTATAATCAGTCCCTTTGCAATCAGCTTTTGAATTCCGTCTACGCGGTTGTGGTGGGTTTTTATTACATGGGAATTTTTTGTTCCACCACTTTCAATAATGTCGGGATACAAAGTTCCTTGTGCAAGCATCCATTTGTCTTCGTCAAGTTTCTGTCTTGCAACAACTTCGTTTCTTACTGTTATAAAGTTTTCGCCAACTGCCATGCGTTTTTTCTGAGGGTCGGTAAGTCCTTCAACAGCCTTTAAAAAACTTTCGCTTGCATCTTCTACAATAAAGTTTGTAAATCCGTGTGAGTGGTAAGCTTCTGCAACCTGTGCGCTTTCGTTCTTCCGCATAAAGCCGTTGTCTATGTGAAGCCCCAGCACCCTGTCTTGACCTAGCGCCTTGTTTAAAAGTGCGAATGCAACTGTTGAATCAACACCACCACTTAAGAACAAAAGAACATTTTTATCTTTTGCATCTTCTTTTATTCCTTCCAGAATGTGGTTGAGTACTGTGTCTTCGTCCCAGTTCTTTTTCATTCCGCAGATGGTGCTGGCAAAGTTTTCAAAGATTTTATTTCCTTCGGGTGTGTCCTTTACTTCGCAGTGACATTGAAGACTAAATCGTTTGCGTTTTAAATCTTGTAGTGCTGCATAGGGACAGTCTTTTGTGCTTCCTATGACTTCAAAGCCTGGTGCAAGTTTTAGAACTCCGTCCTGATGGCTCATCCAAACCTGAGTGGTGTCGTCTACGCCGTTAAGAAGTTCGCTTGATTTTCCTGCTTCTGTTTTTTCAAGGTGTGCAATTCCAAATTCACCAACAGGGGCTTTCCCTACAGTGCCTCCGTAACTCTTTGCCATAAGGTGATGTCCGTAGCAAAGCCCCAAGATGGGTATGTCAAGGGAAAGAATCTTATCGTTAAATTCTGGAACATCTTCTTCGTAAACGGAAGCGGGTCCTCCCGAAAACACAATTCCTTTGGAGCCTTCCAGTGAACTAATGTCTGCCGAGGGAAGTGCGATTTCTGAATAGTATCCCAACATGCGGAATCTTTTTGCAATCAGGTGAGCGTATTGACTTCCAAAATCTAGTACGGTAATTTTATCTCTTTGCATGTTCTGCTCCTTATTTTGACGAATTTTCTATGCTTGCCTTTATGAAGTCTCTGAACAGAGGTCCTGCTTTATTGGGTCTGCTTTTAAATTCTGGATGAAACTGTCCGCCCAGCATCCAAGGATGATTTGGAACTTCCACAATTTCTACAAGGTCGCGCTCTGGATTTACACCGGCAATTACGAGTCCGGCATTTTTTAAATCCTCGCGGTAGGTGTTGTTAAACTCGTAACGGTGGCGGTGGCGTTCCCATACAGTGTTGCTACCGTAAGCCTTTTTTGTAAGTGTTCCATCTGCAACCCTGCATTCAAATTTTCCAAGGCGTAGTGTGCCTCCAAGAATTTTTCCGTTCTGGTCAGGCATAAGGTCTATGACGGGGTGTGTCGTGTCTGGATTAATTTCTGTAGAGTGTGCATCGGTCCAGCCTAGAACATTTCTTGCGTATTCAATTACCACAATCTGCATGCCAAGGCAAATGCCAAAGTATGGAACTTTGTTTGTACGGGCGTACTTTGCGGTACGAATCATTCCTTCTATTCCACGGGAACCGAATCCGCCGGGAACAATTATTCCGTCTGCATTCTTAAGTCTTTCCTTTACAACTTCATCGCTTTCCAAAGTTTCACTGTCTACCCAGTCAATGGTAACTGACGCTTCGTTTGCAATTCCTCCGTGTATGAGGCTTTCAACTACAGAAAGATATGCGTCGTGTAGGTCTACATATTTTCCTACAAGTGCAATGTTTACATTTCGTTTGGGATTTTCAAAGACGCTTACCATTTTTGCCCAGTCTTCAAGATGAGCTTCTGCATTCTTAATGTTTAGTGCTTTGCAGACTGCCTTTCCCAGTCCTTCCTTTTCCATGTTAAGGGGAACTTCGTAAATGCTTTTTGCGTTAAGGTTCTGAATTACTGAATCGCTTTCCACATTGCAGAAGAGTGCAATTTTGTCTTTTGTGGCTTCGTCAAGCCTTACTTCTGTCCTGAGCATGACAATGTTGGGCTGAATGCCAAGTGCCTGAAGTTCTTTTACGGAATGTTGGGTTGGTTTTGTCTTTAAAGCCTGTGCCTTTTCCATGTAGGGAATGAGGGTAAGGTGAATGTAACAGCAGTTTTCTTCTCCCACCTGATATTTTATCTGTCTGATTGCTTCGATAAAAGGAAGTGATTCAATGTCGCCTACAGTTCCGCCAATTTCAGTAATGATTACATCGGCATTTGTTTCTTTGGTTGAAAGTAACATGCGGCGTAAAATTTCGTCGGTTACATTCGGAATAACTTGAACAGTTCCGCCTTGATACTTTCCTTCGCGTTCATTACGCAAAACAGTTTCGTAAACACGACCACTGGTTGTATTGTTGCTTTGAGAAAGTACGGCATCGGTAAAGCGTTCGTAGTGACCTAAGTCCAAGTCTGTTTCGGCGCCATCGTCGGTAACAAAAACTTCTCCGTGTTGCAGTGGATTCATTGTTCCCGGATCTATGTTAAGGTATGGATCGAATTTCTGGTTTACAACTTTAAGTCCGTAACTTTTTAAAATAAGTCCTATAGAGGCGGCAGCAATTCCTTTTCCAAGTCCGCTTACAACTCCGCCTGTTACAAAAATATATTTAGTCATAAGTTTTTTTCCTTATAAAATTACTGTTTATTATATCTGATATTCAGATGTTCGTCCATAAAATTTGGCAAAGTAGCTACTCACTTTTGAAAGCGCTCTTGTGCTTGCCTCTGGATTTTTTTCGAGAAGTGAAAGGAATGTTTCTTCGCTGATTTTTACGATGAGGACTTCTGTTGCTGCGGTTGCCGTGCTAGTTCTGTTTTCGCCAAGAATGCATGCTTCTTCCCCAAAGAATGAACCTGCCTCCTGGTACACGATTCTGGTCTTGCCCTGAATCTGAACAGTGCCTCTTACAATGTAAAACAAATCCCTTCCCGTGTCTCCTGCGCTAAAGATGCGGTCTCCCCGTTCAAATACTGTTCTTGATTTTTCATTCTGCAAAAGATAGTCAGGTCGAATAAGAAGAGCCCGTCTTACTGAAGATGAAATTTTCGTGTCTTCGTAAGAGGGAAGAGTGTACAGTTCCGCAAGAAGGAGTGTGTCAAAAAATTGAAAGACAAAAATGTACTGACCAAAGAAAAGCAAGAGCATGAAGAAGACATGCACTTCAAGAAGAAGCACGATTGCATTGCTTAAGACTCCGTACACAATGTTCATGTTGGTCATGTTTATAAAAAGTCCGGTAAGTTTTGTAAATGCCCAAAAGATAAAGGTGCATGCGGCAGAAGCCAGTGCGCATATGAACCAAGAAGGTTTTGTTCTGCTCCAAACTTTGTAGCAGACCATGGAGGCAATAAAAATGAGCACATTGGGAAGGGTTGTGGTAAGCCGTTCTGTAAGGGCAAGAATAAGTTCTGAAAACTGTGAAAGAAAAGGCTCAAAGTAGGGCATGCGCATGACTGCTCGCAAAAGTCCAACAGTTGCCACAAATATTGATATGATGATTATGATGACGGCCTCTCCTGCAAAAATAAGGATTTGCCTTACGATGGGCTGAGGTTGCACTGCCTCTTTAAAAATTGCGTTTAGTCCCTTGTTAACCGAAGAAAAAAATCTTCTTGCCATCATGATGATTGCTATTGCAATTACAAATTCAAAAATTCCAAATCCCGAAAGCTGTGAAATGGAAGTACGCAGATTTTCTGTGCTAAAAAAATCTATGAAAAATTCGTAGCGCTCAAGAAATGCAAACAGAATGTCTGGAGAGGCGTGAAAAATCTGCATGAGGATTACAAGTACCATCATTACTGTTGGAATTAGCGAAAACAGAAAGCCGAATGCGCAGGATGATGCATACGAAAGAATGTCGTTTGAAAGAGAATATGTTACGGTAAGGTATACCGACTGCAGGAAAGTTATAAAGGAAATTTTGTGGGGAACCTTTGCCTGCTCGCCTGATTTAGTTTGCTTTTTCATTGTCTGTGTTTGGCTCAGCTTCTTCCTTTGGAGCGTCTTCGCTTTTTGCTGACTTGGATTGTTCTTCTTTCTGCCCGTCGCTTTCGGTTGAGGCTTGGGAATTTTCTTCCTTTCCTTCTTCTTTTTTCTCTTCCTTGCTTTCTCCGTCTTTTTTCTCGCCTTCCTTCTTTTCGCCTTCCTTTTCGTCCTTTGGCTTTTCGTGGTATTCAAGAATCTTTGAAAGGGGAAGGTTGTAGTTCATGTTGTCGGGATTGGCCTTTTCTATGGATTCGTTCAAAGCCTTCTGCAGAAGAATGTGAATGTATTCCCTGATTGCATTTTTTGCATTTGCAGAAGCCTGTACAAAGAGAAAGACTGCCGTGTCAAATTCCGTTCCCTGGCTGGTGGCAAAGCAGAGCAGGTCAACATGGATTCCGTGGTGCAGTTGGAGTGAGGCGTCCCTAATGAGCATGTTCTTTTCAAGGTGTCCGGGAAATCCTTTTGGTACCTGAACGGCGCAACCTACGGAAGAAATGTCCATGCACTGCAGGGTTGTCATTTTTCCGTCTATTTCTATGAAAAGCTGGGCTGCCTTTATGTGGCTGCATTCCGCGCGAACATATTTTCTTACGCCTTTTGCATTGTTTTCGTTCAGCTGCTCTATAAAGGCTCCTGTTATGGCATCATCGGCTCCTTGAAGAAGAATTAGTCCGCATTCTATTTTTGCATTCTTAAGGAAGTCGTCCTGCTGAGAGTCTGTAAGTCCCTTTGTAAAGATTCCGATTTTTGTAGCGGCAAGTTCTGGCGTGTGCTGGATTGAAATGATAAAGTTGAGCCATGCTCTCCGGCTTAGAATTGTGTCGACATAGATGTAGAGAATTGAATCGGGGTAGAGCGAAAGGATGGTCTTCATGTTCTTGTAGTCTGCAACGATGTAAACTTCGTACTCAAGCATTCGCAATGTTGCCAGATTTTTCTTTACAAAGTTGTAGGGAGGGTCAAGAAAGAAAATCTTTCTGCCAAGGTTCAGGTCTTTCTTCTTAGCTGAGTTTTCATCTGACATATTTTGTTCCTCCTTACAAAAAACTACATCTTACCCTGCGAGAATTTTTTACGAAGTAAAAAATTCTCGTTGCGCTTAGCGGATTTTATTAAAAATCCGCTAAACGCGGAGCCCTAGGATAAGGAATTACATCGCGTATGTTTGCCATGCCTGTAATGTAGCGCAAAAGTCGTGCAAATCCCAATCCAAAGCCTGAATGGGGTACTGTGCCGAATCTTCTAAGGTCAAGATACCACTGATAGTTTGTCATATCCATGCCCCGCTCTTTGCAAGTGGACAGCAGTTTTTCGTAACTGTCTTCTCGCTCGGAACCACCGGTAATTTCTCCCAGTCCGGGAACAAGAACATCAACTGCTCTTACGGTAATGCGTCCCTGTTCGTCAGGCTCGTTCTGCTTCATGTAGAAGGCCTTTACATCCCTAGGGTAGTTGTAAACCATGACAGGCGACTTGTAAATCTGTTCGGTAAGGTAGCGCTCGTGTTCGGTCTGCAGTTCCTTTCCCCATGAAATAGGGAATTCAAACTTGTCGTTGTATTTTTCAAGTTCGCTAACGGCTTCGGTGTAGGATATTCTCTTGAAGGGTGTGTCAACAACATGCTGCAGTTGGGCAATGACTCCGGGCTGAATGCGCTTTTCAAAGAACTCCATATCTTCTCTGCATTTTGTAAGGGCCCAGTTTAGCATGTATTTAAGGAATTCTTCTTCCAAATCCATGTCGTCAAAAAGGTCAAAGAATGCCATTTCGGGTTCGCACATCCAAAACTCGCTTAAGTGCCGGGGTGTGTTGGAATTTTCTGCACGGAATGTGGGACCAAAGGTGTAGACTCGGCTTAAGGCTGTCGCAAGAGTTTCCGCCTCAAGCTGACCGCTTACTGTAAGGCTTGCCTTTTTTCCAAAGAAGTCCTTGCTGTAGTCAACTATTCTGTGGGCGTCCTCAATCTTCATGCCATTCTGACCTGCCTTAACGCCTAACTCTGCAATTTTTTCTAGAGAAAGTGTGGTTACCTGGAACATTTCTCCTGCACCTTCCGCATCGGAACAGGTGATTTCTGGTGTGTTGATGTAGACGAATCCCCTTTCCTGAAAGAATGTATGCAGGGCGATTGCCATTTGGCTTCTAAGTCGGAATACAGCACCGAAAGTGTTTGTTCTGGAACGGAGGTGGGCGTTTTCCCTAAGGTATTCCATGCTCATGTTTTTTTTCTGCAGGGGATATTCTTCAGGGTTGCAGGAACCAAGTACGGTAAGTTTTTTAAGGGTTACTTCTACAGACTGTCCGCTCGCAGGAGATGGAATGATTGCACCTTCCGCACGAACTGAGGCTCCCGTAGTTACAGATTTTAAGGCTTCTTCTATTGCAGAACCGTCAGCTCCCTGTGCAGGAGACGAGCGGTCAAATGTAAGCTGAATGGAAGCAAAGCAACTTCCGTCATTTACCTGAATGAAAACAAGGTTTTTTGAGTCTCTTTTTGTCCTTACCCATCCGCAGACGGTAACATCACGACCATCGGGATTAGAGGTAAGCAGTTCTTTAATTAATGCTGGTTTCATATTCTACCATTTTATAACAGATGTGGGGATATGGTCAATGAGTTAAAAACTTTCTCTGTACAGAAACACTTGTTGACAGAATGCTTTTTTTTTATATAGTATTTGTGCGGTGTCCCGCAAGGAGATTTTAGATGAAAAAATTATTGTGTTTTGTGGTAGCTCTTGCTGTTGGTAGTGCGGCTTTTGCCCTTGATTTATCAATGGGTGTAAAGGGTAGCTTTAACCTTCCCAGTGTCGGTTCTTCATTTGGCGATGGAGCCTTTAAGTCCGATATGGATGCTACCGCTCAGGCTTTGGAGTCACTGGATATGACCGTTAGTAACGGCGGTTTAGGAGGAAACCTTCAGGTTTTTGCAAATTTTGGCATTTTTAAAAGCGAGGCTCTGGCTTTGGGCATTCAGCCAGAATTTGGAGTTGGTTTTAATGCATGGTATTACCTTAATGCTACTGGTAGCCAGCTGGGACAGACATATTCTCTTGAAAGTCCCTTTGGTTGGATAACCATGGATATTCCCGTACTTTTTACCCTTGACATAAAGCCCCTTTCATGGCTCGGCATTCAACTTGGAGTTGGTCCCCAGTTCTCCCTCGCATTCCTTGGTGGTGGCGACCAGACACTTTACCTTAACGGGGAAGAACAGACAGATGTAATGAGCCTTGGCAACGATGATATATTCCCTCTTGTAGGCATGGTGTTCGAGGCAAATGCAAAATTCTATGTGGGAAAAACAGGAATGTGGGCCATTCTGGCAGGCGTAAAGTACAGCATGGATTTTACACCTACTAAATTTAATGTGTCAGAGAACGAGACTCAGGTTTCTGCCTATGACGGAAGTGAAGCCTTCCGCAGGTATCTTGGCATTACTGTTGGCGTTCAGCAAAGTTTAAGGAAACGCTGATTAACAAGCCGTTTTCTTGAAAAAGGCGTTTTCTCAAAA
>ERZ842401.587-NODE-587-length-52861-cov-10.557588_pt1 | contig 52861 bp, 39 predicted proteins | sample MGYA00521270_ERZ842401 | MGnify/ENA primary metagenome ERZ842401 (study PRJEB31892, sample SAMEA3878208) | bioreactor metagenome | biome: Moose rumen | place: Sweden | collected 2011-10 | study: EMG produced TPA metagenomics assembly of the PRJEB12797 data set... | reverse complement strand
AGAGGAGTGGGAGACATCAAGTTCTTTATGTTCAGACTCGCTACACTTTATTCTTAATTAGCCCAGGCTTTATCAACTGGGGAAATCCGCTGAGCCTGTCTTACAGCCGTAAGTGTGGCACGCGGCCTAATGTGGCTCAGCGGTAAAAAAGAAACAGAGCACACGGCCTAATAGCGCAAGCGCATAGCCAACGACAAGATGCTAATGGCGACATTGGGTCTAAAGGAAGTCTGCGGCAAATTACTGACCTGACGGACAGGAACTTGATACAAGGCCTACGCGCAAGGGTGAGGCTGCCGAACAAGCCAATGCCCAATAGCTGTTCGGAATGCGTATGGTAAATCAAGCAGGTATAAGTGTGAAAGATTTTAATAGCAGTGCGAGGCTTTGTATAGTTGTCTGATAGTTGTATTTTTGTGAGCCAAAACGGGCAAATATGGATTACGCTTCACTTTTTAATTATTGGCTTCACGCTCTTTCGGCTTTTTTTACGGCATCCGACGGGTTGATGTTGTTTAACAGCGTAGGCTTCTGGGCGTTGTTTGTGGTGTTTTTGTTGTTTTATACGCCGCTACGCCAGCGCAGGCGGGGTTTGATGATGCTTTACGTTGTGGCTTTCAGTTTGTTTTTTGCTTATAAGGCCAACGGTGTGTTGATGCTCCTGCTTCCTGCCACTGCGCTATGCACTTGGATGCTTGTCTGTGGCATGCGCGAGGCCGTGGGACATAGTGTGCGAAAAGCCTGGCTTACTATAATCGTGTTGCTCAACCTTTTGCCGCTGGTTTATTTTAAGTATGCCAACTTCCTCGGCATCTCGTTTGCTGCCATCGTAGGAAAGAATTTTTCCCCGTGGGACATCGCGTTGCCTGTGGGCATTTCTTTTTATACGTTTCAGGGGATAAGTTATGCCGTTGACGTTTATCGTGGGCGTTTTTGCTTGCATGCTTCGCTTTTAGAGTATGTTTTCTATTTGACGTTTTTCCCTTTGCTTCTTGCAGGACCTATTACTCGCGCAGAGACGCTTTTCCCGCAGATGCGCAGTCCTTTTCGGGTGTCTAAGCGTTTAGTGTGGTGGGGGCTGTGGCTTTTTATAGTCGGATTGTTAAAGAAGAGTGTTTGTGCCGATTATCTTGCGCAGTTTGTAAATCTTGTATTTTACGACCCGGCGGCTTACAGCGGGTTTGAAAATTTGATGGCGGTGGCAGGCTACACGCTTCAGATTTATTTAGATTTCAGTGGTTATAGCGATATGGCCATAGGTTTAGCTGCAATGCTGGGTTTTCGTCTGCGCGACAACTTTAACGCTCCCTATCAATCGCTTAACGCCACGGAGTTTTGGCATCGTTGGCATATCAGTCTTTCTACTTGGTTTCGGGATTATTTGTATATCCCGCTCGGCGGTAACCGTAAGGGCAGAGTTCGCACGTATGTGAACAATTTTGTGACGATGGTAGTGGCTGGTGTGTGGCATGGTGCTTCTTGGATGTTTGTGATTTGGGGTGCAATGCACGGTGTGGCGTTGGCTGTCCATAAGTTTTGTAAACAATTGTTTTTGGACAGGCTGCCCACGTCTTGGTATATAAAAATTCTGGCTTGGACAGTCACAATGGTGTTTCTGATGTCAACGTGGGTGTTTTTCCGCGCGCCATCGATGGATATCGCTCTTGGTGTGTTCTCTCAGATATTCAGCGACTTTGATATGGCATATTTGCCGCCATTTATTCAGACGCGAGCGATGTGGTGTGCTGTGTTTGTGGTTGCGGCCTTGTTCCATACTTTGCGCCACCGCCACACGCTTCGTTTGTCGGTTTTATTTATACGTTCGCCTTGGTTGCTGAAACTTCTTGTGTTTGCTATCGCCGTGCAGTTGGCAGTAGAATTTAGCCAGAGTACGGTGCAACCATTTATCTATGCGGGGTTCTAATTCCTCTTTCAATCTCATACGGATATGAAACGCTTGTTATTTCTTTTTCTCTTCTCCCTGTTCTTTGCATCGAATGTTGCTTGTCAGACACGTTCTTTTGTGAAAGCTACCGACAGCCGTTTGGCTTTTGTGGGTCGTACGCTTACACGTACTGATGCAGTCGTTTGGTCGTATCCTGGTGTGCAGTTCTTTGCTGAGTTTGAAGGCACGTCTGTGTCGTTAAGCACAAAGCCGCGCTGCGGCTTCTTCGTGGTAGAAATTGATGGCGGCGAGCCGTTCAAGGTGGAGAGCGGCGAGCAGGAGGAAATCCCTTTGTCCGTAGGCCTCGCTCCAGGACGGCATACGTTGCACGTTACTTATGCTGTGGAGGGTTTGCTCTTTAAGCCCGAGCTTTATGGCTTGTGGCTTGACGAGGGGTGTACGTTGGGTGCACGTCCGTCGTTGCCCTCCCGTCGGTTGGAGTTTATTGGTAATAGTATCACGTGTGGCTATGGTATTGAGGATACGGTTGGCTTGAAGAAATTTTCCTACAGTACGCAAAACCATTACTATACTTATGCGGCTCTTACGGCTCGTGCGTTAGGGGCTCAGTGCCAGGTAGTGGCGCGTAGTGGCATAGGCATTTATCGCAACTGCAACGGCAATCGAGGTGGCGACAGCAACACGATGCAGGCCCTCTATCCGTTCACACTCTTTGGTACGAGTGGTGTGCGCTGGGATTTTTCGCGCTATCAGCCCGACGTGGTGTGCGTGAACCTCGGCACGAACGATACGACATCGCCTGGCTACGACACCAACTTGCTCGCTGCAGCCTATAAGAAATTCTTGCACACGCTTCGCGGGCATTATCCTCAGGCTAAGATCGTGTTGCTCACGGGTACGATGCTTTCTGGCACGCGGCTCTCCGATGTGAAACGTGCACAACAAGCGGCTGTTGACGATGCCCGTCGCCGTGGAGATAGCGAGGTGTATCGTTTTGACTTCATGCCCGGGGATGGTTCTCTTGGTTATGGCACGCATAAACACCCCTCTCTGCGCCGCCACGCACGTATGGCAGAGGAGTTGGTGCCGTTCTTACGCACGATTACGGGGTGGCAGTGAGGGCGAGTGCCACAATATGTGCGTGGTATTCTTTGAAGAAAACCTCAGAGGAGTAAGGGGTACTGGTTGTGGCCTTGATGTCGTTCAGTTGAACGATGTTAACATCGGTGATAGCCGTTGCCTTTGTGCTGTAGGCCTTGAACACTGCTTCTTTTGTGCACCAAATGCGTGTTGCCGTAGCGATATCTTCGTTGAGGTGTAGTGTTTCTTTTTCTCTCTTGCTGATGATGCGTGGCATCACGCGAAGGGTGCGCGGTGCTATGGCTTCCACGTCAATGCCAAGTGGCTTGTCGGACAGCGCAAATGCTACCATACGTTGTGTGTGTGCAATGCTAATGAAGGGTGCTGCGCTACGGTTGAGATACGGACACCCTTCGGGTGTGTGGCAGAGGTCGTGTGGATTGTACCCAGCGGCGGCAAGTAGTTGTAAGGCCGTGTGTTGTTGCTGCTGAAGCGAGAGGGCATTCTCTTCCTCTGTTGCTGTCGCGAGCCAGACGCTCGTGCCGTGTATGCTAAACGTTTCAGTCAGCATCGCTCTCGGCAGGCGTGATGCGTTTTACACGCAGTTTGCTTATTCGTCGGCCTTCCACTTGCACCACTTCGATTTGCAGCCCGAAAGCCTCAACCGTGTCGTGCAGGGCGGGGAAGCCGTCGGCGAGTGCCAGCACAAGGCCTGCCGCTGTTTCTGCCTCGCCACTTTGTTCGCCCACTTGTTCCTCGTTGAGTTTGAAGAAGGTACAGAAGTCGGACAGGCTTGTTTCTCCCTCTACGATAAAGTCGTTCGTGCCTAACTGGATGAAGCGTTGTTGTTCCTCGTCGAACTCGTCTTGTATCTCGCCGAATATCTCTTCCCAAATGTCTTCCATTGTCACTACGCCGGCCATGCTGCCATATTCGTCAACGACTACGGCGATATGTACACGGTTTTTCTTGAATTCGCGCAGGAGGTCGCGAATAGGTTTGTTTTCGGGAATATAAAAGGGCTGGCGTACGAGGCGTTGCCACTCAAAGTCATTGGATTTGTCAAGGTGTGGCAGGAGGTCTTTGATATAGAGAATGCCGCGTATGCGGTCGGGCGAATCGTCATAGACCGGCACGCGCGAGTAGTTTTCCTCTTCTATGCGTTTCAGTACGTTTTCAAATTCCTCGGTAGCGGGCAGGGCAAAGACGCGCGAGCGTGGTGTCATCAGGTCGCCTGCCGTTTCATCGCCGAAGCGCAGAATGCTCTTCATTATTTCCTTTTCGCTCTGGTTGCCACCTGTGTCGTAGTTTTCTATGGCGCGTTCCAAATTCTCCAGCATAGCATCGGGGTCGTCGCCTACATTGTTTTGCGTTTGCTCGGCGGATAGGATGAAAGGCTGCACCAAGCGTACGAGGAAATGTGTCAGCCCTACGGTGTGGCTAATGAATGCTACGACATAACTTGCTGCTAACCGCTGTGGCAGGATGCCTGCTACGGCAATGGCTATGAGTGCCAGCACGGCGGCGGCAAGTGGCAGACTGGTGCGCCCCCAGAGATGTAGCACGGCGGCCAACCCCGCAGCGGTGAATACCACGAGCATCAGGCTGCGATAGAGCATCACTGCTTGTCGCAACTGATGGGGATGTGCCAGTAGTGTGGCCAGTTTTTGGCGTTTTTTGTCGGAGAGATGTCGCAGTCGCCGCGCGGCATCGGCACTCAGGGTGGTAAATCCGCGTTCTACAGCCGAGGTGAGCGCGAGGCCGATGAACGCCAGCGCGCAGAGCGAAAGTAAAACGTAGGCTACGGGTGTGAGCATTCCTTTGTGGGGTTAGGTGTTAGTGGCGTTGCTGTTTGCTTTGGCTTGCGATTCTGCACGTGAGGTGAGCAGTTCAATGTTGTTGGCCCAAACCTCGGTGATGGTGTGCTCGCGGCCTTTTTTATCCGTCCATTCGCGGGTGCGCAGTTCTCCTTCTACGTAGAGTTTATCACCTTTGTGTACATAGCGTTCCACAATTTCGGCCAGCCGACGCCAGAGAACGATGCGGTGCCACTCGGTTCTCTCGGGTACTTCAGTGCCACTTTGTAGGCGATAGGCGCGCGTGGTGGTGGCCAGGCTGACCAGTGCGGTGGCTACGCCGGCGTCAACGTATCTTACTTCGGGCTCACGCCCCACGTTGCCAATGAGCATTACTTTGTTGAGGGACATTGTTTTTTTTTCTATGATTTAAGCTGCTTTTTTTCTCGTCTGACTTTTCCGGCAGGATGTTATATGTGTTCTGGGGCGGTGTGATGGCTCCCGTTGAACGCGCAGCGTGTGCGAGCGTTCTATGTGTGTCGGGTACGGCTGCCCCGCTTCGTTATCTTAATCTGTCTGCTGCTCTCACAAGGCGTTCGTCGTGGCGTATGGCGCGTATGGCGAGCAGGGTGAAGACGATGGAGATGAGAAGCATAGCGAGGGTGGGCGAGGGGTGTGCAGTGCTTCCGGGTAATAGTTTGCCGAGGTTATATACTTGCAGGCACGTTAGTGTGGCGGCACATAGGTCGGCAATAATGGCTGAGCGGCAGGTGCGTGCTTGGTTCTTGCGGTTCTTATAGCCGCAGATGGCTATGAGGCGCAGCAGTGTGGCAAGCACGAGGAACAGCCCGGGCATCCATTGCGGAAGGCTTGTCTCGACTGCTTGTCCGCCCATTGTGGTGGTAAAGGCTTTTACTATGGCTGCTGGAGTGTCCGGGTTGGCGGGGGCGTAGGACGTGCCGAGGATGGTGAAGCACAAAATAAGGCTGCACAGGGCTGCAAGGAATAGATAGATGGTTTGTATGCGTTGTATCATAGCGGGTATGAAGTTTTTTAGTGTTTGGTTTCTTGCTTTTAAGGTTTCAATAGGGAAAGAAATGCTAAAGCCCACAAAAGACACAAACTTGCGGTGTTTTTTAGTGGGCTTTGTGTGGGTTCTGTAATAATAGGCTTTGAAATGCTCTTAGGTGGATTTTACTTCAGACCCGCTGAAGCGTAGCGCGTGCTACGGCTCATGTGCTTGGAGGCAAATATGCCGAAATGAGATAAGAGCTGACAAGGAAATTCATTGAGCGTTTAATAGGCTGCATACACCTTAGTCGTCAAGTTTTTCTTTGTCGCGTTCGGGATTGTGGTAGTAAACGTTGCCTTCTTCAAACTCTTCGGTGGCAATGAGTGTGGGCTTAGGGAGTTTCTCGTAGTAGCGCGATATTTCTATCTGTTCGCGGTTTTCAAAAGTCTCTTCTAACGTGTCGTTGCCCTGTGCGAATTCTTTGAGTTTGCGTTGTAGGTCGTTTTTCATCTCGCTGGCAATTTGGTTAGCCCGCTTCGACATAATGACAACGCTCTCGTAGATGTTTCCGGTGTCTTCGCACATTTCCATAAGGTTGTGCGTAACGGTGTTGGTGGGGGCTTTTGTTTTTTTGTAGTCCATATTGTGTGTGGTGTTGTTTGCTTGTGTGTGGTGTGGGTTTAGTTTTATTCTTAGTTATCTGAGTCGGTGGAGATTTGTACGTGGCGTGTGTGTTTGTTGTAAAGTTGGTCGGCTAATTGCCGTCGGCTTGAGGTGGGAAATTCGTCAATAAAGTTTTTGTATTCCTCAATGGCATCGGCGAGGCGTTCTTCGCGGCGTGATAGGACGCTTTGGTCGGCGAGGTCGAACTTAGCCTGGAGTATGAGGAAGAGGAAATCCTCGCGGCGTTTCATATAGGGATAGTCGCGCAGGGCATTTTCGGCGGTGGTGATGCAGGCTTGGTAGTTGCTGCCTCCGCTGGAGCAATTGAGGAAGTAGGAACCGAGGTCGTAATAGAGTTTTGCCGAGAGCCATTCTTTTTCTATAAGTTGGTCTTGCAGTTCAAACATTTTTTCGCGTGCATCGTTAGCCAGTGGGCTGCGCGGATAGTTTTCCAGAAAGGCGGAGAACGTTCTTATGGCATCGTAGGTGGAGGTTTGGTCGAGTTTTACCTCGGGCACGTTTTTGTAGTAAGCCATTGCGCAGTTGTAGTACGCCTGTTCGTTGTAACGTCCTCGTGGGAAGTCGTCGATGTATTTTTTGAGGATGGTCGCTGCTGCTTCGTAGTCGCGCGCGTGTAGTGTGGCCAAACCGTGCATAAAGAGGGCTTCCTCGCCCACTTCGGTGCCTCGCAGGGCGGGCAGCACCTGGTTGAGCAGGTCGGCGGCGCGGCTGTAATGACCGCGGACATAGAATTCTTTGGCAGCCTCGTATTTGAAATATGGGTCGGTGGATTTTTGCACGGCACTGTAGTTGCTGCAAGCGGCGAGTACGCCAGCAAGACAGAGCGTGGCTATAAGGTGGGCGGTCTTCATTGCGATGATGTTTTTTCAGCCTGCAAATATACGCTTTGTGCCTTATTTGGCAAACGCTGTGGATTGAAAATCGGATGCCGCGCTTTTTCTTTTGTTTGTTTTGCTGTTATGGGCGGCGGAAACAGGGAAAAATGGTGTGAATAGTTGAATGTTTTCTATGTCTTATCGCAGTGGATAGTGGTGCTGCGCTTTTCTGTGGACTGTTTTCCTTTCTTGAAGCAAAAGGTAAGAAAAATTCAAGTTTCGGAAGTAGTGAAAGCCTACCAGTGTCGTAGGTGTAGCCACCAAGGTGCAACCCACTCGAAGCGTCGGCGGCTCGCCTGCATCATTTCGCACGCGAGCCGCATGCGTTCCCAGATGCACGCGAGCCGCGTGCGCTCATAGCATCGTCCGACGGTGTTTAAACTTAGTCCGATTGATTCTAAAATCAAAGGCTTTGATTTTAAAATCAATCGGCTTGATTTTAAAATCAATCGGACTATGTTTAGACGCCGTCCGACCACGATAAAACGCTGTCCAACCTATTTCCTCTTTCCCGCGTTTGCCCTCCTCAATGCGATGCTACGGCTATGATTCAAGTGTCGGGAGTGATGAAAACATACCCGTGATGCAGGCAAGGCCTCCGAGGTGAAACTGTAAGGCAGCACAGGCATCCTTGTCTGCAAAATGATGCAGGCGAGCCGCGTGCGCTCTGGCATACGGTTCGCCTGCTTGCCCTATAAGGGAGACAGCATCGTTATGCTCGTCGCCTTTCTATGGCTTGCGAAACTTGAAAAAGAAAAATCTGTTTGCCTCTGGCAGGACGTTTCAAGGATTGTTAGTCTTCGGTCTCTTCCTCGTTGTCGTCGGTGTCCCACCATTCGTTGCGGCGGGTGTAGATCTCGTCATCGCCTATTGTGTCGTGGACACTGGGCGGCGGGGTGAGCATATTGTCGGAGGCTATTTCTACGGGGCGTAGGCGAGGCTGGTCGGTGTATATTTTCTTTGTAGCGTGCATAAGAAGTGTTGAAATTATTTTCTCTCTACTTTACATAAACTTTCTTTCCTCCTACGATGTAGAGGCTGCCTTTTTTAGGGTTGAAGACGCGCCGTCCTTGTAGGTCGTAGATGAGCGTGTCGGCGGGGAATCTGTCGGCAAAAGAGGTGCCGGTGGTGATGTCGCCAATGGCAGTGAGCGTGTCGAAGTCGAGTACGAAACTGCGCACCTCGGCTCCGCTACGCGGCAGGATGAGCCAGCTTTTCTGTTCGGCGGTGATGGCGAACGGTGCGCCGTCGTCGGCTCCGTAGTAGAAGCCCATATTTGCGCCTTGGTAGGTGGTGAGTTTATAGAAGCGGTATTCGCTTGCCGATACGCCGCTTGCCGTGGCGAGGTCGTCGGCGGCTACAGTGGCCATACTGCCACGGAGCAGGTTGTCGTCGGTGTTGGCATCGGGTTTGTCGTCGGGGTTATAACGATAGACAAGGGTGTATGCCACGCTGTTTGTGCCGTCGCCGCCGTAGAGTAGCACGGGTGTGCTGGCGGGTACGGTGTTTCCCTCGGTATAGGTGGTGCCTGCGGCGATGCGGCGGTCTTCGTCGGCCACGAGTGTCATTGCCGTGAGACCTTCAGGCACTACGTAGGCGCGTTGGTCGAAATATGTGCCGTAGCGGAAGCGCGAGATGCTTGTGGTGGTGGAGCGTTTGGCAAAGAGTTGCATATGCACGGTGGTGCTTCCTGTTTCTACCGCGCTTTGCAGATAGGCGCGGAAATAACTGCCGCTCTCGTTGTAGTAATAGCCGAGGTAGCGCGTTGTTTCGCTTACGTTTTGTATCAGGGCTACACCATCGGTGACGGAGATGTTCCAGTGGTATTTCGTGTCGGAGTACGACGTGGCTTGTGAAAGATTGGTGCCGGAGCCGTTGTAGCCTATATAGTATGTGTTGTCATTGCTGGTGTAGCTGATGGTGTAGTAGTTGTTGCGATAAGTAATGGTGAGGAGCGTCGGCGCGTTGTCGCCTGTGGTGCGTTCCAGTATCTCGTCGCCCGACACCGTGACATTTACCGCGGCGTAGCGCGAGCTGCCTGATGTCCACGAGCCGAGTGCATCGCTGGCGGCTCTATAGATGGGTGAACTCTGTGTGCCGATGTTCACATTGCCGTGGATCACCAGTAGATACTCTTGCCCGGAGATGAGGTCGGCATCGGTGTATATTCGTTCATATTGGTTGGTGTAGTTCTGTGTGGTGTTGAAGGTATATGTCGCCTCGCTGACCGTGCTGCTCAGGTCGTTCTTCACGGCGATAGCCTTGATGGTGGTTGTGGCGTTGACGGTGAGTGGTGAACTATAGGTGGCAGAACTCGTGGTCGGTGTGGAGCCGTCAGTGGTGTAGTATATGGTTGCGCCAGTGGCAGCAGTGATGCTTACCGATACGCTTGCGCCGACGTAGTATGTGTCAGAGCTTGGGGAAATGACGGGTGCGTTGGGTGCAATAGCCTCGTTGGTTTCTTTGTAGAGTTGCACGGGTTGATCGCCTGTTGCACTGTAGTAACCGAAGCGTGAGTAACTGTTGTTATAGCGAATGGCGCGTTGGGTAGTTGTTGACGTGAGGCTTTGTATTACGGCGTTCCCATCATCGCTGAAGGTTATTGTCCAGCGTGCGTTGTTGCTGATGTTGGAGAGCAGCAGTGTGGTGAGTGTGGTGTTGTTTGATCCACTCATAGCAAGGAGCGAGTCGTTGGCGAGCGACAGGGTGTAGCCGCTTGATGTGCCGTTGAGGGTGAGGGGATATACACCAGTGGTCTCGCTAAGGTTAATCTCTTCTTCGGATGGTGTGACGGTGGCTTTGGTGCGGAAGTTTCCGCTCTTTCCCCCGAGCGCGGCATTGTAGGTTTCGCTCACGATGAGATAGCGCACGCCGGTCTCCAAGTCGTCGGTGGATGTAATCTTTCGGAAAATACCTGAGAGGGTGGAGGCCACGATGGTGTAGTTTACCTCTGTGATGGAACTCACTTGTTCGCCGAGGACGGCCCTGGCTTGTATGGTGACGCTACCAAGGTTGTTGAGTGTGAGGCTGTTGCCAGTGGTCCACGTTGTTCCGCCGTCGGTGCTGTATTGTATTGTTGCTCCTGTGGTACTGGTGCTGATTGTTACGGTTGTTCCTTGTGTTAGCTCGCTCTCGTCTTCACTGGAAAAGGTGGGAGCGACGGGGGGTGTGGTAGAACTACTGCTACTCTCGCTTTGCACATACAGTTTCACGCTTTTTTGAGTACCGCTATAGCAGCGGAAATAGTCTGACGTATTGTACTGCAGGTAGTATGTCGTGGAACTTAATACGTTGTTGCTAATTATTGGGTTTGTGGCGGTGGGGTCTATTGTCCATTTCTGAGCGTTCGCAGTGGCTGTTGTTAAAACGGTCAGGGTGTTTTTTGTAGAGAAGTTGAGGTATTTCGTTTCGTTGTTATATGTAAAGGCGAACGTCCAAGCACCGGTTTCGCCGCCCAATGTGAGTACGCAGATGTCGGAGAGTTCGCTGATGTCTATAGCACCTCCTGTTGTGATGTGTCCGGCATAACTTAGCCCTTTGAAATTAGAGCCGTCATACTTCATAGCGAGGCTTCCTGTTTCATAGACGACAATATAATTCTTCCCCGCTACAAGCTGTGTGGCTGCGGTGACTTCTTCATACAGGTCGCTATCGCTGTCATCATCGTCGGCGGCCACGGTCGTTTCCTCTATGGTGCCATCGGCGAGTAGGTTCACGAGTACGTCTGTTTTGCTTCCCCAGACGTATTCTTCCAACCCGGGATAGTCGATGAACGGGTTGCGGTTGCCTTGAATGGCATAAACGGCCTCGTTGCGGGCTATCTCTTTGGCACTGACAACGTCGTTGGTGGCCCAGCGCACCAGCATCGTCTGCGCCCAGGAGGTGAAAGCCGGGTAGGTGGTGCCGCCAAACATATCGCTCGTCCACGTGGCTACGTTGTCCTCGTAGCAGGTAGCCATATAGAAGTAGTTGCGCGCAAGGTCGCCTTTGTACTCGTCGTTGGGTTCGAAGATGGTGCCGCTGTAGCCTATGGAACTATCGCAGGGGCCGTATTTGCTGAAGCCGCCGCTGCTTGTCTTGGTGGGGCTGCTGGTTTCGCCATACGGGAGGTTGCTGCGCATACCGTTGATGTAGCCGTCCACGGGTATGACGTGGAACAGGTCGGAATACATCGGGTAGGCCTTGCCAAACCAACTGCTCGGCACGCTGTGCTCGCGGTTGAGCAGGTCGCCCTCGGCGGTGTAGTTGCCACTGTGGTCGGTAGGATAGAGCGTACCGTCGGTTACGGTGCTATACATATCCCATATCGTGCCATCGGTGTGTACATCGGTCGTTGTGTAGCAGTCCCAAAGGGAGCTGTAGGACTTCTGCGTGTGGGAGGCGATGATTTTGTAGAGTGCTGTTTTCAGGGCTGCTCCTTTGCGTCCGTTACACGTGGCGTACTTTGTCTGCCAGGCGGCGGGTATTGTGGCTTGCAACGCCAAGGCGAAGAGTACGAGGGTTAAAGAGGTGTAGAAACGTTTCATAGCGTAAGAAATAGTTTTGGAGGTGTTGGCGGGAATTGATAGAACGCCACTTTTTTTACTTCACCACACGGTCGAGGGCTTTGCCGAATTGTTCGACGATGGCAGAGGTGTTTTTTATTTCGTTAAGCGTGTCTAATGTCTTTTGCATATCCAGGCGCACTTCGGGGCTGAGAAGTGTGCGGCGCAGTGTGGCTACGCGTTGCGAGAGGATGTAGTATTTGAGTGTGTTGAGCTGTAGGCTGACGAGTTCGGGCAGTCGGTCTTTCTCCTCGGTGTAGCCCGCGAGTTGGCTGGGGCTGAGTAGTACGAAGTCGCTTTCTTGTTGTGCTGCAAAGGCACTGACGGCGGCATCGGGGTGGTGCATGAAATAGGTCGCTGCCCGCCATTGTTTGTTCTGTCGCTGCTCGGCTCCCTCGGAGAGTATAGTGGCGAGGATTGATGTGGTGGGTACTATCCCGTCTGCTGCGAGGTCGGCAGCGATGTAATAGGCTACGGTGACTGGTGGTGGCCCCTCGTCGATGATACGTTCGCCGTGGCGCACGATGAGTGCGGCGAGTTGTAGTTCTTGGCGTTCCACACGGGTGTCGGTCGTGGCGGTAGCTATGTTTGGCCTGAGTGCGGTCGTGGCGGTCGTGTCGGCTTCTTTGCTCTTTGCTGAAGCGTCCGATGCGGGCGAGGTGTTCGCCTCGGTGGTTGGTGCGGGCGTGTTTGCTGTGGTGTCTGTTTGATAGTTGGTGTTCCCGATGTTAGAGCGGTTGCGGCGTAGTTTGGAGATTTCGTTTAGTATCAGCGTCTCGCCCACGTGCATCATTGAGGCACACTCGTGTACATACATCTGCCGCACAATGGCATCGGGGATTACACTGATGCTCTGCACGATGTTGCTTATCAATGTTGCGCGGCGTGTGGGGTCGTGACCCGCGTCTTTCATTAGGAGCGAGGTCTTGAAACTGATAAAGTCCTCTTCGTGTTCATCAATAAACGTGCGGAGCTCCTCGGCTGTGTGGCTGCGGGCAAAACTGTCGGGATCTTCACCGTCGGGAAGGAGCAACACCTTGATGTTCATGCCGCCGGCGAGCAGCATATCTATACCTCTCAAGGAGGCTTTTATTCCCGCCGCATCTCCGTCGTAGAGTATAGTGATGTTTTTGGTGAACCGTCTCAAGAGGCGTATCTGCCCCTCGGTGAGCGATGTGCCGCTACTGGCCACCACGTTTTCTATGCCGCTCTGGTGCATCTGCATCACATCGGTGTAGCCCTCGACAAGGAAGCAACGGTCGTTTTTTACTATGGCTTGTTTGGCAAGAAAGAGGCCGTAGAGTTCGTGGCTCTTATTATATATGATGGATTCGGGGCTGTTGACGTACTTGCCCACATTTTTTGTCTTCTCTCCGAGGATACGTCCGCCGAATGCCACCACGCGTCCGCTGACGGTGTGGACGGGGAATATCACGCGTCCGTGGTAGCGGTCGACAAGGCGTCCGCTCTCGGTCTTGAAGCAGAGTCCTGTTTTTATGAGATAGTCTTCTTTATAGCCTTTGCTGATGGCTTCTGTGCCGATAGAAAAGCCGCGGCGGTCGGGGCAATAGCCCAGTTGGAACTTCTTGATGATGTCATCGCGGAAACCACGCGAGTGGAAATATGCGAGTCCTATGGCTACACCGTCGGCATCATTTTGTAAGGCATCGGCAAAACGGTCGCGTGCCCATTCGTTGACTACAAACATTGCCTCGCGGGTACTCTGCGCGGCCTTTTCCTGGTCGGTTAGTTCTTTTTCGTGAACCTCTATGCCGTACTTCTTGCCTAACCATTTGATGGCTTCGGGATAGGTGAACTGCTCATGCTTCATCAGGAAACCCACCGCGTCGCCCCCCTGTCCACAGGCGAAACACTTGCATACTTGCCGCGCGGGTGACACAAAAAACGACGGTGTCTTGTCGTCGTGGAACGGACACAGCCCCTTGTAGTTCGCTCCCGCTTTGCGCAACGGCACAAACTGGCGCACCACATCTACAATGTCTGTGGCGGCCAACACGCGGTCGATAGTCGGGCGGTCAATCATAAAAGATTGTCTTTCGCTTTTTCGCTGCAAAGTTAGATTTTTTTTGTAATAAAAACCGATGCGCATCTGCTTAACAGTCAATACGCATCGGTTTGTGTAATTTTATTCAAGTTTTGCAAGTTGAGGAGGGAAAAAGCCGTGCCGCATACGCGATGAAACGTGTGCGGCACAATAAATATAATATGGAGTATCGGCTACGCCTTAGTCTTTTTTTGCCAATGCAATTTGCAACTCGTCAAGCTGTGCTTGTGCTACGGGTGCAGGAGCATCAAGCATCACGTCGCGTCCGGCGTTGTTTTTGGGGAAGGCTATTACATCGCGGATGCTGTCAAGGCCGGCAAAGAGCGACACGAAGCGGTCGAGGCCGTAGGCGAGTCCTCCGTGAGGTGGTGCGCCATACTTGAAAGCGTTCATTAGGAAGCCGAATTGGGCTTGTGCTTGTTCGGGCGTGAAACCGAGTATATCAAAGATTTTGGCTTGTAGCACAGCGTCGTGGATACGGATAGAGCCGCCGCCTACTTCCACACCGTTGCACACCATGTCGTAAGCGTTTGCTTTAACGCTGGCAGGGTCTGTGTCAAGTAAGGGGATATCTTCGGGTTTCGGCGCAGTGAACGGGTGGTGCATCGCCATCAGTCGCTGTTGCTCATCGCTCCACTCAAACATCGGGAAGTCCACCACCCAGAGCAAGGAGAATTTGTTTTTGTCGCGCAGACCGAGGCGGCTGCCCATCAGCAGGCGTAACTCGCAGAGTTGCTTACGCGTGCGGTTGGCATCGTCGCCGCTGAGGATGAGGATAAGATCGCCGGGGGCGGCTTGCATCTTGTCTTTGAGGGTGTTCAACACCTCGGGCGAGTAGAATTTATCCACGCTTGACTTCACCGTGCCGTCTTCTTGCACACGGGCATATACTAAGCCTTTCGCGCCGATTTGCGGGCTGCGCACGAAGTTGGTGAGCTCATCGAGTTGTTTACGGGTATAGACAGCGCAATTCGGGGCGCAAATACCGCCGATATAGGCCGCGTCGTTGAAAACGCCAAATTCGCCCGTACCTTTGAGGGTGTCCATCAGTTCCACAAACTCCATCCCGAAGCGCATATCGGGCTTGTCGCTACCGAAGCGGCGCATACATTCCTCCCACGACAGGCGCAGGAAAGGCTCTTCACCCAAATCCACACCGCGAACCGTTTTGAAGAGATGCTTCGTAAGGGCTTCGAACACGCGAATGATGTCGTCTTGCTCCACAAAACTCATTTCGCAGTCAATTTGCGTAAATTCTGGTTGCCTATCTGCGCGGAGGTCTTCATCGCGGAAGCATTTCACTATCTGGAAGTAGCGATCCATCCCGGCCACCATCAGCAGTTGCTTTAGTGTTTGCGGACTTTGGGGTAGGGCGTAGAACGAGCCTGGATTCATTCGTGAGGGTACGATGAAGTCACGCGCACCCTCGGGCGTGCTTCCTACGAGTACTGGCGTTTCAATTTCAAGAAAACCCTTGCTGTCAAGGAAATGGCGCACCTCCAAGCAGAATTTGTGGCGCAGTTCCAGATTGCGGCGCACTGTTTCGCGACGTAAGTCTAAGTAGCGGAACTTCATACGTAGCTCATCGCCACCGTCGGTGTTCTCTTCAATGGTGAAAGGCGGCGTGAGGGCTTCGTTGAGTACGCGGAGCTCACTAACCGTAATTTCAATGTCGCCCGTGGGCATCTTGTCGTTTTTGGAGAAACGCTCGCCCACAGTGCCTTTGACTTGAAGGACGTATTCGCGGCCTATCTTGTTGGCCTGCTCGCAGAGGTTTGCATCGGTTTCTTGGTTAAACACCAATTGGGTGATACCATAGCGGTCGCGTAGGTCGATAAATGTCATTCCTCCCATTTTACGCACGCGTTGCACCCATCCGCTGAGGGTGACCGTCTTTCCTGCATCGCTAAGCCGTAGCTCGCCGCAGGTATGTGTCCTATACATAAATGATGTTAAAGAGGTTTTAATATGATTTAGGAGATAAAAGGTTAAATCACATAAAAGAGCAAAAGAATCAATCTATCCTAATTTATAGAAATGTCCTTAGGGGTGCGAGCGTGGCTTATCCTCCGAAGTCGTCGTACATAATGCTCTCGGGTTCTACGCCGAGGCTGTCGAGCATATTTTTCACAGCGTTCGACATCGGGCCGGGTCCGCACATATAGTATTCTATGTCTTCGGGTGCGGGGTGGTCTTTGAGGTAGGTGTCGTGCATCACTTGATGTACGAAGCCGGGTGTGTAAGGTACGCCTGCTGCATCGGCGGCGGGGTCGGGACGGTCGAGAGCCAGGTGGAACTTAAAGTTGGGGAAGGCTTTCTCCAGTTCGCGGAAGTCTTCAAGATAGAACACTTCGGAGAGCGAGCGTGCGCCGTAGAAGTATGACATTTTGCGGTCGGTGGTGTGGAGCGTGCGCGTCATGTGCATAATCTGTGCGCGCAACGGAGCCATACCGGCACCGCCACCTACCCATATCATTTCCTTTTTGCTGTTGAAGATGGGGTGGAAGTCGCCATAGGGGCCGCTCATCATCACTTTGTCGCCGGGCTTGAGTGAGAAGATATAACTTGAAGCGATGCCGGGCATCACGTCCTGGAAGCCGCCGCCTTGGTCTTTGGGCTTGAATGGCGGTGTGGCGATGCGCACCGTGAGCATAAAGCGGTCGCCCTCGGCGGGATAGTTGGCCATGGAATAGGCACGGATAGTGGGCTCGGTGTTCACGCATTTGAGGCTGAAGAGGCCGAACTTTTCCCACGCGGGGAGGTAGTCGCCGAGGCTCTGCTTGTCGATGTCTTTGTCGTAGTCCATCTTGTAGGCGGGGATGCGTATCTGGGCATAGCTGCCAGGAACAAAGTCCATGTGTTCGCCTTCTGGGAGTTGCACGATAAATTCTTTGATAAACGATGCCACGCAGTTGTTGCTCACTACGGTACACTCGTATTCTTTCACTCCCATAATGCTTTCTGGTACGCCAATTTGGAGGTTGCTTTTCACCTTGCATTGACAGCCGAGACGCCAGTTCTCCTTTATCTGTTTGCGTGTGAAGTGGGGCTTTTCCACGTCGAGTATCTCGCCGCCCCCGTCAAACACTTGGCATTTGCATTGGCCGCAGGAGCCTTTCCCGCCGCAGGCAGAAGGGAGGTGTACGCCGTTGTCGTTGAGTGTGGTGAGTAGTGTGCCGCCTTGACCTACGTTGAGCGATTGTTTGCCGCTGTTGATGTCTATTGTTACGTTGCCACTCGGCGTAAGGTAGTTTTTGGCCAGCAGGAGTATTGCTGTGAGTACAAGGATTACTATTAAGAATACGCCGATGCTATCAATGATGAATTGTGTGTTGTCCATAGTTGTCAAAACGAATTATAGGCTCAAGCCGCTGAAACACATAAATGCCATAGCCATCAGTCCTACGGTGATAAACGTGATGCCGAGTCCTTGGAGGGGTTTAGGCACATCGGTGTATGCCATTTTCTCACGTATGGCTGCGAGGGCAACGATGGCGAGCAACCAGCCGATACCACTTCCGAGTGCAAAGACGATACAGTCGCCCACACCGCCAATGGCTTGCGAACTTGTGGCGGGGTCCATATCTATGCGTTGTTGCATAAACAGGCTGGCTCCCATTATGGCGCAGTTCACAGCGATGAGCGGGAGGAAGATTCCCAGCGCGTTATAGAGCGAGGGGCTGAAGCGTTCTACCACCATTTCTACCAGTTGCACGATGCCGGCTATTACGGCGATAAAGAGTATAAAGCTAAGGTATGTTAGGTCTATGTCGCCAAAGATGCCGCCCGGGGCGAGTATCTTGGTTTGAAGCAGATAGTTTACGGGGCAGGTGACGAGCAACACGAAGGTTACTGCCACGCCCAGACCCAACGAGGTTTTGACATTCTTGCTCACGGCAAGGTACGAGCACATCCCGAGGAAGGATGCGAATATCATATTGTCAACAAAGATCGACCTTATAAACAAACTAAGAGCGTGCTCCATATAATCAGTTAAAAGTTAGTAGTTAGTTATCAAAAGCTAGGTTGTTTTAACTTTCAATCTTTTACTAATGCTCGGTGTACCCAGATGATACAGCCGAGTATAATCATTGACATAGCCGGCATAGTCATCATTCCGTTGTTTACATAGCCTGCTTCGTAGGCGGCTTGTGGAATGACGGTGAATCCCAGCAGGGTGCCGCTGCCTAATAGTTCGCGTACGGCACCTACCACAACGAGTATCCAGGCGTAGCCCAGTCCGTTGCCCACGCCGTCGAGGAAACTCTGCCACGGACCGTTTGTCATAGCAAAGGCTTCGAGGCGTCCCATCAGTATGCAGTTGGTGATGATAAGTCCGATATAAACGCTAAGTTGTACACTCACGTCGTAGGCAAAGGCTTTGAGTATCATACTAACGATAGTCACCAACGCTGCCACTACGACGAGTTGTATAATGATGCGTATGCGGTTGGGGATGGTTTTGCGTATGAGCGATACGATGACGTTGCTAAACGCCGTGATTACCGTTACGCTCAGTCCCATCACAATAGCAGGCTCGAGCTTTGCCGTCACAGCCAGTGCCGAGCAGATGCCGAGTACTTGTATCAGCACGGGGTTGTTGAGGCTCAATGGTTCTGTGAAGGCCTGTCTATTCTCTTTTGAAAATAATGCTGCCATACTTACAGTTTATTTATTGAGGAGTTTGTGCAAATAGGGTTGATACATCTTCACGCCTTCGGAGAGCATTGCTGCCACGCCGTTTCCTGTGAGTGTGGCTCCGCTTATGCCGTCGCATTGTGTGTCGGGGTTTTCCACTTTGCCGTTTTTCACCACGGTGAGTGCGGCTTTGCCGTCGGCATCTTCCAGCTTTTTGCCCACAAAGGCTTGTTGGAAGTATTCGGCTTTTATTTCTGCGCCGAGGCCTGCCGTTTCGCTCTCGTGGTTAAAGAATGCGCCGAACACTGTTTGTCCGTCGGCATCGACGGCGAGATAGCCCCAGATAGGTCCCCAGAGGCCTTTACCCGTGAGTGGTAGCACGTATTTTGTTTCGCCATTTACGCTGGCTACGAATACGGGTAAGGCGTTGTTTTCTGGTTTGATGTCGCGACGGTCGATGCGAAAGCCGTCGTGGTCTTTCTGTAGGCCGTCTTTCACTATGTTCCCGGTAGTGTCAACCACTTGGTCGGCCACAATATATTTGTCCCACGCGGCGGCCACTTCGCTATCGGCTACGTTGCGTTGTCCAAGCGAGGCAAGGATTTGTTTTTTTGTGTCGTTTTCTACGTTGGCATCACTCTTGCTTTTTAGCGCGGTGGAGACGAAGGCCAAAAGAAACGCCACGATGACCACTACTACGGAGGCATAAACCACTGTGTAGATATTGCTGTTGGTGTTGAGTTTCATAGTCGTGTGATTATTTGGCCTCGGCGCGTTTCATACGCTTGTTGATATTTCGCTGCACGAAGCAGTAGTCGATCAGCGGGGCAAACATATTCATAAAAAGTATAGCAAGCATCATTCCCTCGGGATAGCCGGGGTTGAGTACACGGATAGTGATGGCCAGCACGCCGATGAGGAAGCCGTAGATGTACTTCCCGCCTTCGGTGCGTGCACTGGTGACGGGGTCGGTGGCCATAAAGACGGCACCAAAGCAGAAGCCGCCGAGTACCAGATGGTTGTACCACGGAATGTTGGCCACTACATTATTTTCCAGCCCGCCGATGTTGAAGAGCCAGGCTGTGAGTGCGCCGCCGACGAACACGCTACACATTGTCTTCCACGATGCTATGCCTGTCCAGAGCAGTATCGCCGCGCCGATAGCGATGGCTATGACGCTTGTTTCGCCGATGCTGCCGGGCATCAGGCCTGTGCAGTATTGCCAGAAGTCGCCGGATGGTGTGAGGCCTGCTGCTGCTTCGCCTAAGGGTGTGGCGAGTGTTTTGGTGTCGGGGATGATGTTGCCAAGGCCAAACCACGTGTCTTTTGCGAGCCACACTTTGTCGCCCGACATCGATGTGGGGTAGGCGAAGAAGAGGAACGCACGGGCAACGAGTGCGGGGTTGAAGATGTTCATTCCTGTGCCGCCGTAGATCTCCTTGGCGAATATCACGCTGAAAGCCACGGCGAGTGCCAGCATCCACAGCGGGGTGTCAACGGGCACAATCATCGGAATGAGCATTCCTGTAACGAGGTAGCCCTCTTGGATTTCTTCTTTCTTCCACTGTGCCACAACAAACTCTATGCCGAGGCCTACACCGTAGCTCACTACGATTTTAGGCAGCATCACTGCTAAGCCGTAGAGGAACATTGTCAAGCAAGATGCTGTAGCCCCCGCTGCGGTGTAGTTCTGATAGCCTATGTTATACATACCAAAAAGTAGCGCGGGCATCAGAGCTATTACCACAAAACTCATAATGCGCTTGGAGTCGATAGCATCGTGAATACTTACGCCGTTTTTAGACGTTTCGGAAGGTACGACAAGGAATGTTTCGAAACCGTCAAACACCGAGCGAAGCGCACTGAACTTGCCGCCTTCTTGGAAGTGCGGACGCAGTTTGTCAAGTGTTTTTTGTATCATTGTTTTCTCTGTCTCTTTGTTGTTGTAATTATGCGTTTTCTTTACGCAGGATGTCTAACGCCTCTCTCACGATGCGTTGCAGCTCCAGTTTGCTGCTATCTACAAACTCCGCCACGGCAAAGTCTTCGGGTGCCACTTCGTAGATGCCGAGTGCTTCTTGGCGGTCGATGTCTCCCGCAATGATGGCTTTAATTAAGTAGCCGGCGTAAATGTCCATAGGGAACACGCGGTCGTATTCGCCGCTCATAATCATACGACGTTCTCCTCCTTTTATGCGGCAGTCAGGGTTATATGTTTTATTCTTGCCCAGAAGCCACGAAAGGTAACTGCGGTTGGTGGAGAACTCCTTGAGCCGCGGCATAATCCATCCGAGTACTTCGTGGCGGTCGTCGCCCTCGGGCAGGATGCATATTTCTGTGGTGTGTGCGCCGAGGAAATCGTCTTTGTCGGACTTTGTGCCTACGAGTGGGTTTCCGTTTATGATGCGCTGCGAGTGTCCGGTGTCGGCCACGTTTTCGTAGAGGACATCGGCCAAAGGCGTGCCGATAAGAGTTTCTATGTATTCGGGGTTGATGGTTTCCGAGCCGGCCACTGCTACGCGGCGTGTGAGGTTCACGCGTCCCGTTTCCACCAATTCACCCACAAAGCACACTTCCTCGGCACCGAGTGTCCACACCACCTCGCCTTTGTTTATTGGCGAAACGTGGTTGATTTGCACACCTACGTTACCGCTTGGGTTCGGGCCGTCAAAGATGTTTACTTCTGCCTCCGGGAGCGGAAGGAACGTGCTGTTTTGCTGTTCGGGTTTGATACCCACAAAAACGGGGCAGAGTTTTGAGAGTGCTTTTATGCCTGCTTTGAATAGACTTTCGCGTCCGCTTACTACGAAATCAAAGTCGGCGGCAAGCGGCATTTTGCTAAAAGCACTGATAAACAAGGCTTTCGGGCTGTCCTCGGGGCTTGCTACGACATCGTAGGGACGCTGACGCAGGAAAGCAAAGAGCCCGCTCCTTAGGAGCAATTCTATGAGTTCTTCGCGGGAGATGGTGTTGAGGTTGGGCTTACCAAAATCGGCAAAAACGGGCGTGGCTGAGGGGTTTACGCTGATATGCAGGATTTTACGTCGTGTGCCGCGCACAATGTCTTTTACCGTGCCGCTTACGGGACTCACCACGCGGATTTTCTCTGTAGCTTTGTCAACAAAGAGTGCATCGCCTACTTTCACTTCGTCGCCCGGCTTTACCACGAGGCGTGGCACAATGCCGTGAAAGTCGTCCGGACGAATGGCGTAGCACTTTGGTGTTTGCGGTTGGCGTAGTTGATGTCGCGCTTCGCCTTCAAGCCGTAGGTCTAAGCCTTTTTTTAGTTTATAGGTTCGTTCCATATTCATCGGAGATTGTTTGCCGCGCAAAAATAGCACTTTTTTGGTTTCTGATAATACCTGTTTTAGCGTTTTTTTCTGCCTTGTCGAAAAATATAGTATGCGCGACGGCAGGCGGCCTACCATTGTCTTGCAATACAACTTGGTGTTGAGGCTGTTTTTTTAAGGTTTCTACAAAGAAAATCGGCGACAAGAGGAAGACGTCTTGTCGCCGATTTTCTTTGCAGGCAAGTAGTAGGATTACTTGTTCTCTATGGTACGCGCTGCGATGCGAACCAGGCGGTTTTTGTTGTTTTCGGCGTAGGGTTGTTCGGTGTCGCCCTTGTATTCCACTTTCATCTTGTTGCGCGAGAAGCCGTATTCGTTTACTAAGCGGTCGGCAACGGCCTCGGCACGTTGTTGTGAGAGTGTCATATTGCGGGCTGCGGAGCCTGTGCCTTTATCGGCGTAGCCTGTTACGACCACCTCCACGTTTTCGTGGTTGTTAATCCAGTTAGCCAAGTTGCGTAAGCGTGTGGCATCGGCTTCGCTAATCTCTGTCTTGCTCATCTGGAAGAAGAGGTCTACGGTGTTCATTTCCGGTACGAACGGTGGCTCGGGTTCTACCACTGGTTCGGGTTCGGGTTCAGGCTCGGGCTCTACCACTGGTTCGGGCTCTGGCTCTGGCTCGGGTACTACGATGGGTTCTGGTTCTGGCTCCGGCACCACCACGGGCTCGGGCTGCGGGGCGGGAGCGGGGCGTTTCTTAAAGCCAAACTTATATCGCACGCCGAGCATAGCGGTGAGCTGCCAGTCGTGGTCGTCGCCACGCTTGGCGTTGAAGCGGTCGTTGAGGTTGTTGGCATCTACTTCAAGATTAATGCCCCAGTGTTTGGCTACATTGGCCTCAAGCATCAGTCCGCCCCGGAAGTTGTGGCTAAAACGGTCGTCTGTCCAGGCGAAGACGCGCGCGGGACGTTTTGTATTGCCATTGGCATCCACATAGTCGGAGGGCAGGGGATCCATGTCCCAAGCGTAGTTAAGACCCACGCCTGCAATGAGGTAAAGGTCAAGTAAATGTTTGCAGCACGAGCGTTTGCGGAAGATGTTGGTGATATTGACCATCAAATCAATGTCGCCGGTGATGGATTTATAATCTGTCTCGCCGGCCGGCTTAAAGCCTCTGCCGGCTGCTGTGCGCCCACTGATGCCTTGTGCGTGGAGGCGCACACCGATGATGGGCGAGAATTGTCCGCCTATCTGTACACCGCCTATCGGGGTAAGGAGCTTGGTGAGATTGTAGTTAGTCAATGTGACTTGCCCGCCGCCTTGTAGCCCAACGAAGCCGTAGGGATAGGGCTTGTAGTCCATCTGGCACTGTGCGCTGACTGTTGTGCTTGCCAACAGCGCGGCAACCGCGAGTGCTAAGGTCTTAAGTTTCATAGTAGATATTGTGGTTAGTTATTTGCTTCTTGGGGGCAAAGATACATTTTTTAACAATAGCGATGCACAAACAGCTCTTTTTTTTCGCACGCACGGCAAATTTGCGTGAAGAGATGTTTTGTAAATTATCTTTTTGGGGATAGAAATGCTGACGCTGGTCAAATGAGAAGATACATTAGAACCGCTGGCAGATACGCTCAATATGATATTTCTGCCAGACCAAGTATCATGCACCATAAAAGCCAGAGACGAAGCCAATGATGGTGGCAGAGGATTTTCCTATGTCGTTTAATTCACGCTTTGCAAGTAATGAAAGCCTATCTGTGTCGTACGTTTAGCAAACAAGGCGCAGCCTTGCCCGGTATAGGCTTTCACGCGACTTCTGAAGTACGAAAATAATTATTGCTGTCCGATAGAACTTATTAGTGCCAAAGAAAGGGCTTTCAATCGCCGAATAATTTATGCGTTTGTAAGCTCTTTTTTCAAAAGTAAGCCCCATAAAGTCCACTCGTAAGCCCACAGGAAAAGCTTTTCTATTTGTCTTCGACAGACTTTCGCTTGCCAAGACTATGTTGTAGCCCGCTCCGCATAGCTCTTTGGGCTTAACGCATAAGTGCCGTGCCGTAGGTTTTCTGAGACCGAACGCCACACGCCAAACATTCGTCGCCTTCCTTCTGCTTTCGCACAATAAATTGTTGCCGAGCAAGCAGATTCTTTCCGCTGTCGCTCCGCTTTTCGCTCGTGCGCGACCAATTTTTTCCTTAATCGGACAAAGAATTCAAATTGTGACTATATTTTTACAAACTAAGTCTATGTTTTTGCACGTATAGGCTTTATTTGTAAAAATATAGTCACACTTTTAAGAATTCCTCCGAGGAAGGAAAGAATTCCTCCAAGGAAGGAAAAAATTCCTCCCCACCTCTATTAAAAGTCTTCCTGTTTCGGAAATAGTGAAAACCTATCAGTGTCGTGAGTAAGGCAAACGCGGCGCAGCCTTCTGGGAGCGCAAGCGGCTCGCCTGCATCATTTTGCAAGCGAGCCGCGTGTACTCCGGCGCGCGGCTCGCCTGCATCGTTTGCAAGCGAGCCGCGTGTGCTCCTATACTTTGCAGAGGGAGATTGGATACGTTTGCACGTTTTAGCTGACCGCAATATCGTTTATATGCCAGCATTTGCTGCAGAGGCGGCGGTGGTTACTACGGTGGCTATAGTACTAATCAAATCTGCTATAGCTTGCAGCTCTGAAAGAGGGTTTATAGAATATCTCTTTTAATACTCTTCCCAGCTTTTCACTTCTATATCGTCGGGCGTGAGGGTGCAGAAAGCGGCGATAAAGGCACTGGCCAGACGGGCGTTGGTGATAAGAGGTATGTTGAGATCCACGGCTGTCCGGCGCACCTTGTAGCCGTTGGTGAGTTCGCGCGGTGTGAGGTCTTTGGGTACGTTTACCACAAAATCTACGCCGCCGCGGTGCATCAGTTGTAGCACATCTTCGGCATCGCCCTCGGTGTCGGACGGCCAGCTGACCAATGTGTTATCTACGCCGTTGCCTGAGAGATATCGGCTTGTGCCGGGTGTGGCGAAGATGTGGTAGCCGTGCTCCACAAGCATTCGTGCGGCGGGCAGTAGGTCGGCTTTTTGCAAGGCGTTTCCCGAGGAGAGCAGGATGTTCTTTTCCGGTATGCGGTGGCCCACGCTTAGAAGAGCTTTTAACAGCGCGTCGCTCGTGTCGTCGCCGATGCATCCCACCTCGCCTGTGCTGCTCATATCCACACCGAGTACGGGGTCGGCGTTTTGCAGGCGGTTGAAACTGAATTGGCTGGCTTTGATGCCTACATAGTCTAAGTCGAACTGTGAGGCGGCGGGTGGCTCTACGGGCAGTCCGAGCATCACGCGTGTGGCAAGTTCAATGAAGTTGACTTTGAGTACTTTGCTCACGAAGGGGAAAGAGCGGCTGGCACGCAGGTTGCACTCTATCACCTTGATGTCGTTCTCGCGAGCGAGGAACTGGATATTGAAGGGGCCGCTGATGCATAGTTCGTGTGCTATCTGACGCGAGATTTTCTTAATGCGGCGCACTGTTTCTACGTAGAGTTTCTGCGGCGGGAACTGTATGGTAGCATCGCCGCTATGTACGCCTGCAAATTCTATGTGTTCGCTGATGGCGTAAGCAATTACCTCGCCGTCTTTTGCCACAGCGTCCATTTCTATCTCTTTGGCGTGCTCAATGAACTGCGATACCACTACGGGGTGTTCCTTAGAAACATCGGAGGCCAGGCGTAGGAAGCGTTCCAACTCTTCCCAGTTGCTGCATACGTTCATCGCTGCTCCTGAGAGAACATAACTCGGACGCACCAATACGGGGAAACCCACCTGGTCGATAAATCCGCGAATGTCGTCCATTGTGGTGAGTGCGCTCCAGGCTGGTTGGTCCACGCCGATGCGCCGTAGCATCTCGCTAAATTTTTCACGGTCTTCGGCATTGTCGATATAGCGCGCTGCTGTGCCGAGAATAGGCACTTGCTCGGCGTCGAGACGCATAGCGAGGTTGTTGGGGATTTGTCCGCCTGTGCTCACTATCACGCCGCGAGGGGTCTCCAGTTCTATGATGTCCATTACCCGTTCGAACGTGAGCTCGTCAAAATAGAGGCGGTCGCACATATCGTAGTCGGTACTCACGGTTTCGGGGTTGTAGTTTATCATTACGCTACGCAACCCTTCGCTGCGAATGGTGTTGAGTGCCTGCACGCCACACCAGTCGAACTCTACGCTGCTACCTATGCGGTAGGCCCCGCTGCCGAGTACTACTACACTGCGGTGGTCGCCCTCAAAGCGTACGTCGTGGATGGTGCCGCAGTAGGTGAGATATAGATAGTTGGTCTTCGCGGGATACTCGGCGGCGAGTGTGTCAATGCGCTTCACTACGGGCAGTATGCCACGGCGTTTACGTTCGGCACGTACCATATTCCCGCCTTGTGTGGCACCCAGCATAGTGTCTAAGCGCAAGGCACGCGCTATTTGGAAATCGGTAAATCCTTGTTCCTTTGCTCGGCGCAGCAGTGCATCGTTAAGTTGGTCGAGACGGCTGATCTGGCGTAGCTGTGCGTTGGTCTTGAAGATGTTTTCCAGCTTGTAGAGAAACCACTTGTCTATCTTTGTTAGTTCGTGGATGCGCTCAACGCTCATACCGCCAAAAAAGGCTTTCTCTATGACCAATAGGCGTTTGTCGGTAGGTGAGGCGAGGGCGTTCTCTATGTCGTCGATTTTAAGTTCGCGGTTGCCCACAAATCCGTGAAGTCCTTGGCCTATCATACGGATGCCTTTCTGCACTGCTTCTTCAAAGGTGCGCCCTATGGCCATTACTTCTCCTACGCTCTTCATCGACGAACCGATTTCGCGATCTACGCCACGAAACTTGCCGAGGTCCCAGCGCGGTATCTTGCATACGACATAGTCGAGTGCTGGCTCAAAAAATGCACTCGTGGTACGTGTGACGCTGTTTTTTAGGTCAAAAAGTCCGTAGCCCAGTCCGAGTTTCGCCGCCACGAAAGCCAGCGGATAGCCTGTGGCTTTGCTTGCCAAGGCGGAGGAGCGGCTCAGACGAGCGTTTACCTCTATGACGCGATAGTCCTCGCTCTGTGGGTCGAAAGCGTATTGTACATTACATTCGCCCACGATGCCGATGTGGCGTACAATACGTATGGCGAGTTCGCGGAGTTTGTGGTATTCCGAGTTTGTGAGTGTTTGCGAGGGGGCTATCACGATGCTTTCGCCCGTGTGAATACCGAGCGGGTCGAAGTTTTCCATATTGCACACCGTGATGCAGTTGTCAAAGCGGTCGCGCACCACCTCGTATTCTATCTCTTTCCAGCCTTTCAAACTCTTCTCGACTAACACTTGTGGCGAGAAGGCAAAGGCTTTCTCGAGCAATGCGTTGAGTTCTGTCTCGTCGGCGGCAAATCCACTTCCTAACCCGCCCAAGGCGTAGGCAGCACGTACAATTACGGGAAATCCTAAGGCTTTAGCGGCTATGCGGGCCGCCTCGGGCGTTTCGCAGGCCTCGCTCTTAATGGTGTTGATGTTTATCTCGTCCAACCGGCGCACGAAGAGGTCGCGATCCTCGGTATCCATAATGGCGCGTACGGGTGTGCCGAGTACTTTCACGCCGTATTTCTCAAAGATGCCGCTCTCATAGAGTGCTACGCCGCAGTTGAGTGCCGTTTGTCCGCCGAAGGCGAGGAGAATACCTTGTGGGCGTTCCTTGGCGATGATTTTCTCCACAAAAAAAGGTGTGACGGGCAGGAAATAGATATGGTCGGCCACGCCCTCGCTGGTTTGTACCGTGGCGATGTTGGGGTTGATAAGCACCGTTTCGATGCCTTCTTCACGTAAAGCCTTAAGGGCTTGCGAACCGCTGTAGTCAAACTCGCCAGCTTCGCCAATTTTCAAAGCACCCGAGCCGAGCAGCAATACTTTATTTATCGTAGGATTCATAGGAGGTTGTTTTCAGAGCGGGTAAAGCTCAAGGGGGATTGTTTTTATAGAACACCCTTAAAGCAAATGTACGAAATCATCAAAGAGGAACGTTGTGTCGGTTGGTCCGCCGCATGCTTCAGGATGGAATTGTGCGGAGCACCACGGCCGGCTCGTGTGGCGAATACCCTCGTTAGAGCCGTCGTTCATATTCTCAAAATATGGTTGCCACTCGGCAGACAAACTTTCGGCATTGACAGCGAAACCGTGATTTTGGCTCGTGATGAAGCACCGGTTTGTTCCCACTTGGCGTACGGGTTGGTTGTGGCTGCGGTGGCCGTATTTTAGCTTGTAGATTGTTGCTCCTGCTGCCTTTGCCAGGAGTTGGTTGCCCATACAGATGCCCATCAGTGGACGTACCTTGTCGTTGGCAAGAAACTTTTGTATGTTGCGTACTGCGCGTCCGCAACGGTCGGGGTCGCCGGGGCCGTTGGCTAAGAAGAGGCCGTCAAACTCCATCGTGTTGAAGTCGTAGTCCCACGGCACGCGCACCACTTCCACCCCACGGCTGACGAGGCTGCGCAGAATGTTGTGCTTCACGCCGCAGTCCACGAGTACCACGCGTTTGTCGGCGTTTTCGTTATATCGAATCACCTCACGGCACGACACGCGCTCCACATAGTTCACCTCGCCGTAGTTTTCCTCTTTCACATCTTCGGGGCGTTCGCCTTCTATGACGATTTTTCCCATCATCACGCCGTGGCGACGCAACACTTTCGTTAAGGCGCGTGTGTCAATGCCCGTTATGCCGGGTATTCCCTCGCGTTTCATCCATGTGTCAAGGCTTTCTACAGCGTTCCAGTGGCTATAGTCCTCGCTGTAATCGCTCACGATGAGTGCTGAGGCATAGATGCGGTCGCTCTCCATAAAGTCGGCCAGCCCGTCCTGGCGAAACGTGAAAGGCGGCACGCCGTAGTTGCCCACAAGCGGATAAGTCAGCGTCATCAGCTGGCCTGCGTAGGATGGGTCGGTGAGGCTTTCCACATAACCCGTCATCGCTGTGTTAAAGACCACTTCGCCCGCCACGCTCACAGGTGCGCCAAAACTTTGCCCGACGAACGTGGTGCCGTCTTCAAGAATAAGTGTTGCTTGCATATTGCTTGTTTATTGATTTTCAAAGTATCGGATATAAGCCTCGTTTACACGTTTGTTGCCCCCGGGGGTAGGGTAGTGACCGCTAAAGAACCAGTCGCCACGGTGGGTGGGGATAGCTTGGTGAAGCCCTTCAAGCGATTGGAAGACAAAATGTATTTCCGTTGTTATACCCTGCGGACGAAGCATCTGTACCATTTTTTCAGAGATTTCTTCCTGTGTGAGGCCGTCATAAAGGTCGCGCACGCAGTTCTCCACTTTTTCCTTCGGAAGATGAACCTGCGCCTTGCAGCGTTGGTATATGTCGTGTAGGCGTTGCCACTGCCCGCGTTCGGTGAGCAATTCCACGGCGGCGCGAAAAGCGATAAATTCCTCCATAGATGCCATATCTATACCGTAGTAGTCGGGATAGCGCACCTGGGGCGCACTGCTCACTATCACGATGCGGCGGGGGTGGAGGCGGTCGAGAATACGCAGGATGCTCTCGCGCAGAGTGGTGCCGCGCACAATGCTGTCGTCAATGATAACCAAATTGTCGCGGTGGGGGCGAAGTATGTCGTAAGTGATGTCATAAACGTGGGCGGCCATATCGCTACGGCTCGCGCTGTCGCTGATAAACGTGCGCATCTTGATGTCTTTCCACGCTACTTTTTCCGAACGTACGCGCCGCGAGATAATGCTATCAAGAAGTTGTGTGGCCACGGCGGGATCCTGAGGTGGCGCGGCAAAGAAGTCGGCAAGTTCTTTACGCTTGCGCTCGCCGAGATACTCGTTGAAACCTTGTACCAGCCCGTAGAAAGCGGCTTCGGCTGTGTTGGGGATGTAGGAAAATACGGTGTTAGATATTTCCCCGTCAATGGCTTTTAGCACAGGCTCCACCAATTGTCGCCCTAACTCCTTGCGTTCACGATAAATGTCGGCATCGTTGCCTCGGCTGAAGTATATACGCTCAAAGGAGCATTGTTTTGGCTCGCCCTTTTGCGGGATAATCTCCTCAATGTGGTATTCGGCATCTTTGTTCACAAAGAGAGCCTGTCCGGGTAGTAGTTCGTTGATGTCCTGTGTCGTTACGTCAAAACTTGTTTGTAGCACGGGGCGTTCGCTGGCCAGTGCCACTACCTCATCATCGGCATACCAGAACGCGGGACGTATGCCCCAGGGGTCGCGCATCGCCATCATCTCGCCGCTTCCTGTTAGCCCGCATACCACATAGCCGCCGTCCCATAGTGGTGCAGAAGTGCGTAGGACATTGGCGAGGTTGATATGGTCTTCAATATACGTTGTGATGTCGCGGTCTTGCAGGCCTTGGGCTATTGCCTGTTGAAAGAGTCGTTCGCTTTCGCGGTCGAGCCGATGTCCCAGTTGCTCTAAGAGGAGAAACGTGTCGGCCACCATACGTGGGTGCTGCCCCTTGGCGGCTATTTCTTGAAACACCTCGTCGGCGTTTGTCAGATTGAAATTGGCGCAGAGTGCCAAGTTCTTAGCCCGCCAGTTGCTGCGGCGCATAAAAGGATGGACAAACGAAAGGCCACGCTTGCCGGTAGTGCTATACCGTAGGTGGCCCATATAGAGTTCTCCAGCAAAGGGGATGTGATGTTTAGCAAAAGAGGTGTTGGCTTGTTGGTCGGGGCTGAAAGCGTCAATTTGTTTGCTGGCAGCACGCAATACAGCTTCTATACCTGCAGCACCCTCGGCGCGTTCACGAAACATAAATTCCTCGCCCTGTGCGGCGTGTAACTTTACGCATGCAATACCTGCTCCCTCTTGGCCTCGGTTGTGCTGCTTTTCCATAAGCAACGCCAATTTGTTGAAGCCGTAACGCCAAGTGCCATATTTCTCGGCGTAATAAACGAGTGGCTTGCGAAGGCGAACCATCGCCACCCCACATTCGTGTTTCAATGTTTCCATCAATTCTTTTTGCTTTTTGGGGGAATTATGTAGCAAAAAAATCCCGTTTCCAACTTTTGCGCAAAGATAGATAAAAGATTAGCCTTGATGAACCAATTTTCCTTGCTTTTTCCTTTGCCAGTCTATTAGAAAGCGTGTAGAAGTGTGTTGTTGTCACTCCTATATTATATATATGGAGTATTGACACCTGTTTGTTAGTCAATAATGCCGAGGTGACCAGAAGGCAGAGGCTGCCCTAACCGCTCAACGCGCAGTTCATTATTGTCTCGCCGCAACTGCTTCGGGGTGAGTTCTACACGGATGTAGTTGTCAGTGAAACCCTGCTGTGGCTGGTCGGGGTGTGAACCTTGTTCCCAAAGTACGGCACGGCACGTATTGGCGTAGTGCTTGTAGAATAGGTTAAGCTTTTCATTGGAGAGCTTTATGAGTGCTTGGCTTCGGCGGTGCTTTTCTTGCGGGCTGACGATGTGTGGTATCTCCAACGCCTTGGTTCCAGCGCGTTCACTATATGAAAACACGTGGAGTTGTGCAAAGCGGAGTGCTTGGAGGAAACGATATGTTTCTTCAAATCGTTCTTCTGTCTCGCCACGCATTCCCACAATGACATCAATCCCCACGAAAGCATCTGGAATGGCACGATGTACTGCAGCGATCTTTTCAGCAAAAAAAGCCGTATCGTATTTTCTCTTCATAAGCCGTAACACCTCATCAGAGCCGCTTTGCAACGGAATATGAAAATGAGGCATAAAAGCACGGCTCTGTGCGCAGAAGTCTATTATTTCTTGTGTGAGAAGATTGGGCTCAATGCTTGAGATGCGATAGCGAGTGATACCCTCCACGGTATCAAGGGCTTGTATAAGTTGCAGAAATTTTTCCGATGTGCCGCGGCCAAAATCGCCAGTGTTTACGCCGGTGAGCACAATTTCTTTGCCCCCCTTGGCCACCACGTCCTCGGCTTGCGCCAGAATTTCTGCTATGGACGCACTGCGACTGCGCCCTCGAGCAAAAGGAATGGTGCAATAGGTGCAGAAATAATCGCAGCCGTCTTGTACTTTCAGAAAATAGCGTGTGCGATTGCCGCGCGAACACGAGGGGGCAAAACTCCGTATCTGTCCTAAGGGCGATGTGTGCGTGTCTTTCTTTGCTGTGTCTTTGGCTCTAAGGTGGTTTTCCCAAGCCTCGCTGATAAGTTCGTAGGCCGAGGCTTTTTGCTCAGTGCCTAAAACTAATCCGACACCTTCAATAGCCGACACCTCGGCAGGCTTCAGTTGTGCATAGCATCCCATCACTACAACAAAAGCTTCGGGATTTGCTCGTACCAAACGGTGTATGGCTTGGCGACATTTGTGGTCGGCGGTGTCAGTAACGCTACATGTGTTGATAATGCAAAGCGTAGCAGTTTCTTCTTGTTCTGCCAGATATGCGCCGTGAGCAATAAACTTGTCGCAGAGTGCCGCTGTTTCAGCATAATTAAGTTTGCAACCGAGCGTCATAGTGCGCAAGCGTGCCCCGTGCAAGATAGAGTGGTCGGTGTTCATAATATCAAGAGCAAAAGTACGAAAAAGATACACAAGTAGCGGTGTTTGTAGCTACAACACTTGATTTTGGGTAGTACTGTAACGTCATCGCACACATCAACGATACTCCTTATATATATAGGCTTAAGACCCTTGAACGCGCGTTGAAAGGCCAAGAACTAATTAAGACTGTGATAAATGCAAACTTTGCCTTTCATTTTGGCTTACGGATTGAGCCTAAGAAAGGCTAAAACGCATTTTTTTTGAAAAAAAAGAGAAAAAGGCTTGCACGACGAAAAATCCCGCTCTACTTTTGCAGCGTTTTAAGGCAATTGATTGTTTTACTTAAATCCAAAAAACAAAAATGAAAAAGTTAGTTTTCATGTTCGTAGCTTTTGCTGCAATCAGCTTCGCTTCTTGCGGAGGAAACACTACCGCTACTACCGAAGCCGCTGACAGTGCTGCCACTGACAGTGCCGTAGAGGTTGTTGATAGCGCCGCTACCGACAGCGTTGAGGCTCCCGCCGACAGCGTTGAGGCTTCCGCCGAGGCTCCTGCTGACAGTGTTGAAGCTCCTGCCGCTCAGTAAGTCACGAACTACACGAGAGACTGAACCTGTAGGGACGTAGTTCCCCACAGGTTTTTTTCTTAAAAAATTGAAGCAGAACACTAAAAACTTCGTCACAGTGAAAAAAGCATTTTACATCGTTCTGGCCACCGCCGTCTTATCTTTTGCCTCGTGCAACGGACAGACGGGTGCTGCAGAGGGCTCAGCCGACAGCACGCAGCAGGACTCGCTGACAGAAGCCGCCGCAGTGCGCATAGATAGTCTCACCGGTGACACCATCTATGAGGAAGACGCACCTAACGGAGTGGCAACCTCTGCAGATGACAACGAAATTGCACCTCCACCCGGACGCTAAAGAATTCTGTCAGAGGTAGAAGCAATTCAGTTTTTTACACATTTCCGATGCAGTCCGGGTGAGGATTTCCCTCGTCTGGACTGTATTGTTTCTTTGCTGAGTAATTGAGGGTTGATACAAACGTTACTCGCCTAAAAGAGCGGCAAATACGGCAATATCCTAATCATTATGAAACAATCACGAGGAAACTTTAGCGGGCGCTTGGGTCTTATCTTAGCCTCGGCAGGTTCGGCAGTGGGCTTAGGGAATCTCTGGCGCTTTCCCACGGAGTGCGGACAGAATGGTGGCAGTGCCTTTTTGATTATTTATCTGCTTTGTGTCGTTCTCTTTGGCTTGCCCGTGATGGTGAGCGAGTTTATGATAGGTCGTAGTGCTCGCGCCAGCGTAGGCCACGCCTATACTATCCTCTCGCCCGGTACACACTGGAAATGGTTGGGAAGGCTACAGGTGCTTACTCCGCTTATTATTCTTTGTTTTTATAACGTAGTGGCGGGCTGGACGCTGTGGTACACCGGTGCTGCAGCCATTGACTATTTTCCAGCGTTAGCAGCAACGGGGCAGGAGGGTGTGTTCACTCATTTCTTTGACGGATTTATCAACAGTTGGTGGCAACAAATCCTTTGCCTCGTAATCTTTTCTTTAATGACGCACGTAGTGATTGTACAGGGAGTGTCGAAAGGTATAGAACGTGCGTCAAAACTCTTAATGCCAGGGTTGTTTGTCTTGCTACTGGTGCTTGTCGGTTGTGCGATGTTTATGCCAGGTACTGCCGACGGCTTAGCCTTTTTGTTTAACCCCGATTTTAGTAAAATAAATAGCGGTGTTGTCCTTTCTGCAATGGGACAAGCCTTTTTCTCCTTAAGTATTGGAATGGGCATCCTAACGACCTATGCCTCTTATTTCCGTGATGATGCAGACCTTGGGAAAAGTGCTCTTTCTGTCTGTGTGATTGATACTTTCGTGGCATTGCTATGCGGTATGTTTATTTTCCCGACGGTATTCACAGCGGGTATAGAACCCACCGCAGGGCCGAGCTTGCTCTTTGAAACGCTGCCGAGTGTCTTTCAGCAAGCCTTTGGCGGAACCCATATCTTATCCTATATTATGTCGCTTAGTTTCTTTGTGTTGTTGGTGTTAGCCACATTGACGAGTGCTATCAGCGTTCACGAAGCTATTACGTCTTATGTGTCAGAGGCTTTTCATTTGTCACGTAAGCAGGCGGCACGAATTGTGACTTCAATTACCACCTTTTTTGGTGTGTTCTGCGCTCTCTCGCTCGGTAGCCAGCATGAGTGGCTTATCTGGGGCGGACGAGCAATGTTCGATTGGTTTGATTATATCACAGCAAAATGGATGCTCCCGATTGCTGGATTCTTTATTTCCCTTTATGCGGGTTGGTGGCTTAGCAAACGTGTGTGGTGGACACAGATGACCAATGCCGGCACCCGACGCTTTCCGTTTTTCACTTTGTTCTTCTTTATGGTGCGTTGGGTGTGTCCTATTGGCATCTTGTTGATCTTTATAAACGAGCTCGGCATTTGGTAAGAAGCATAAGGCCGCTGCAATCTCTATATGCTTGGCACGCTTTTTGTTTTTTAAGTTTTGTTCTTCTTAGATGCTTCTTTTGATAGAAGTAGCATACGCGTTCCTTGCTCTCTGTAGAATGAGCAAGATGCAGGAACAAAACAGAAAATATCCCAATACATACGGACAAAACGAAGTGAAAGAAGTAATATGACAACAGAGCGTAGCCTTGCCATCTTAGGGTTTTTACATTACGTCCAAAACTTTTAGGGCTTATTAGAACCCTCTTACTTCACTCCTTATATTATATAGATGTTATTTTTGTCTTGAAATGAACAACGACTATTCTTCCAAACTATCCCATATACTTAAGCTTAGCCGTGAGGAGGCACGTCGCTTTCGCAATTCGCGCATCTCGGCTCGTCACTTGTTGCTTGGTATGTTGCGCGATGGCGAAAACCTTGCTACTGAAGCATTGCGCTCCGCCGGTGTGAGTTTAGAAATGATAAAATATCGCGCTGAGCAAGCCAGTAGTGAAGCCGCCAGCAGCGAGGAACTTCCAGAGTCGGTTGCCGCTTTTGATGGTGCAGTGACACGTATCTTGCGCCTTTCATTCCTTGAAGCACGCTTGGCGCGTAAGAGTGAGGCTTCTGTCGAGCATCTTTTGCTCGCCATACTTCGCGATAAGGAAAACGACGGGCATCGTATTCTTGAAGCTGAAGGTGCCAGTTATGAAAAACTTTCGCAACGGCTTCATCGTGGATCAGCTGTGACAAACGTTTCTTATGGAAACTATAGTGACACCGATGAGCCTGAGGATTTTCCTAAGGGCGATGGCGATAAATCTACTAAGCAGGCTACTCAAGGACAGAACGATGGCGATAGCGATACTCCCATTATAGATCAATATGGTGTAGATCTCACTCGTGCCGCTGCCGATGGTAAATTAGACCCCGTAGTAGGTCGTGAGAAAGAGATGATGCGTATAGCACAGATTCTCTCGCGGCGTAAGAAAAACAATCCCATACTAATTGGTGAGCCCGGTGTGGGCAAGAGTGCCGTGGTGGAGGGTCTGGCTCAGCTTATTTCAAAAGGCGAGGTGACACCATCGCTTCAGCGCAAGCGTATCGTGATGCTCAATATGGCGAATATAGTGGCAGGCACACAATATCGCGGACAATTTGAGGAGCGTTTGCGCCGTTTGATAGAGGAGATGGAGACACATCCCGAAATTATCCTTTTTGTTGATGAGATCCATACGATTATCGGCGCGGGTAGTGCTCCGGGCAGCTTAGATGCCGCCAATATGCTCAAACCCGCCTTGGCACGCGGTCAGTTTCAGTGTATCGGTGCAACCACCACGGGCGAGTATCGCAAGAGTATAGAAAAGGACGGAGCTTTGGAGCGACGTTTCCAAAAAGTGATGCTTGAGCCGACCACTGAGGCTGAGACCTTGCAAATCCTGCAAAACATTAAGGATCGCTATGAACTCCATCACCACGCTACCTACACCGACGACGCGCTCGAGGCTTGTGTGCGGCTCACTACACGCTACATCACCGATCGCTCCTTGCCCGATAAAGCTATTGACGCCCTTGACGAGGCAGGCAGCCAGAAGAATCTAACAAGCGTCAGCGTGCCACAGGACATTATTGATGCCGAACGCGAGATAGCATCGCTAAAAGAACAGAAGAACGAGGCTGCGCGGCGTCAGCAGTACGAACTCGCCGCCAATCTGCGCGATGAAGCACAACAAAAACAACAAGTGCTCGATGTGCGTAAGCGTGAGTGGCAGGCCTCGTTGCAAGGTGAACGCCATGTTGTAAACAAAGATGATGTGGCCGCAGTAGTGTCAATGATGAGTGGTGTACCCGTGAGCCAGATGGCACAAGCAGAGAACATTCGTTTGAAAGGAATGTATGCTGCCTTGAGCGAACGCGTCATCGCACAGGACGAAGCCATCAATCGCTTGGTGCGTAGCATCACACGTAATCGCATAGGTCTTAAAGACCCCAATCGTCCCATCGGTACATTTATGTTCGTTGGCCCCACGGGTGTAGGTAAGACCTATTTGGTAAAGACCCTGGCTGAGTTTATGTTTGGCAGTGCCGATGCGCTGATACGTATAGATATGAGCGAGTATGGCGAGAAGTTCAGTACGAGCCGCTTGGTAGGAGCCCCTCCGGGCTATGTGGGTTACGAAGAGGGCGGTCAGCTCACCGAGAAAGTGCGGCGCAAACCGTATAGCATCATACTGCTTGATGAAATAGAGAAAGCCCACCCCGATGTGTTCAATACGCTTCTGCAGGTAATGGACGAGGGGCGTATGACTGATGGCAATGGCACTACGGTGGATTTTCGCAATACGGTTATCGTGATGACAAGCAACAGCGGCACTCGCCAACTCCGTGAGTTCGGCGGCGGCATAGGCTTCTCCAGTACTGCCAATGCCACAGGTAAGCAAGCCGAGGCTATAGTCCGCAAGGCCTTGCAAAAACAATTCGCACCGGAGTTCCTAAATCGTCTGGACGATATCATTATGTTCCAGCCGCTCAACAATGAGAGTGCTCTGCGTATCACCGATCTTGAACTCTCTGCCCTCAGAAAGCGTGTGGAAGCAATTGGCTACACGATTTCTTTTACCGATGACGCACGTCAGCTTTTAGTACGCAAGGGCTTTGATGCTACCTACGGAGCCCGGTCGCTCAAACGTGCTGTACAGGAACACATAGAGGATAAGCTCACCGAACTTCTTATGGAAGATGTCAAGGAGAATACGACATTTCGTGTAGAAGCCAATGGTGAGGAAATCCAAATTCTCCCCGTTTTAGAAGAGCAGATATAAAGGTGAATACCGAAACACTCGGAATACTCGGTTTATTAGCTAACGCCGAGTATTCCGAGAGTATCGCTTTTTCCTGTCTGCTGCCGATTAGCATTTACCCTTTGCGAATAACTTTGCACGTATTTTCTTGTCTTGGCGCGTGCAATTCGTTAATTTTGCGGCGATTATGACAAGAACAAAACGTTTTAAGAAGATACGCCTCCATCAGGAAGGCACTGCCACAATGCTTTGGGGTGGTTTAGCCCTATTGATTTTTAATGCAGGACTTTACCTGCTTACGGTGGGTAGTGCGTGGATTTGGCTCAGTTGGGGAGTGCTGGCTGCCAGTATTTGTGTGTACGGCGTAGTGGTCAATTTCTTCCGTTGTCCTATACGAGTTTTTGAGGATGAAACAGAGGGCGTAGTGGTCGCTCCTGCCGATGGCAAGATAGTGGTATGCGAAGAGGTGGACGAGCAGGAGTATTTTCACGACAAGCGCTTGATGATTTCTGTTTTTATGTCGCCTCTCAATGTCCACGCCAACTGGTTTCCCGTGGGGGGACAGGTGATTAGCGTCAGCCACCATCACGGTAATTTCCACAAAGCATGGCTTCCCAAAGCAAGTATAGAAAACGAGCACGCCGACACGCTTATTGCCTGCGAAAACGGTGAGCGTGTGTTGGTGCGCCAAGTGGCAGGTGCTGTAGCACGCCGCATTGTTACTTATCCGCGCGAGGGAGATATGTGCTATATCGACGAACACTTGGGCTTTATAAAGTTTGGTAGCCGCGTGGACGTGTTTCTTCCTCTTTCGGCTAAACCGCTTATCCAGGTGGGCGACCATACCATAGGCAACCAGACGGTAATAGCCAATCTTGCGAACGTTGAGTGATGCTGTCTTTCTGATAGAATAAACCTTGTAGTTCTTTTCCACACTAATAGCGTCCTACTATGCGTCGGCATATTCCCAATACTATTACACTTTGCAATCTGTTTTGTGGTTGTGTAGCTACATTACGAGGCTTCGAGGCTGAATATGAGGCTGCATTACTCTGGATTTGTGGCGGTGCGCTATTCGACTTTTTTGATGGTTTCGCAGCGCGTCTGTTAGGCGTTTCATCGCCAGTGGGCAAGGAGTTAGACTCCTTGGCCGACGATATCACTTTTGGCTTAGCTCCCGCCGCTATTTGTTTCTCTCTTATAGCCGATGGCGTAAAACCCGAAATGCCGTCTTTCTTACTTACCGTTTTGCCTTACACCGCTTTTATTATGGCTGCGATGTCGGCGTTGCGTTTGGCTAAGTTCAACTTAGACGAACGTCAAACCACGGGCTTCCTTGGCTTGCCTACACCAGCCAATGCGTTGTTTTGGGCGGCCTTGGCAGTCGGGGCGAAAACATGGTTCGCAACGTCTTCGTGGGCCGTGTGGGTGGTGCTTCTCGCTGTCGGCGTGATGAGTGCGCTGTTGGTGAGCGAGATACCGATGTTTGCGCTTAAATTCAAGCATTTTCGTTGGCGGGGCAATGGCTTGCGCTATGGATTTATTGCAGTAAGTGCCGTGCTGCTCTTGTGTTTAGGCCTTACAGGGCTGGCACTTATCATTCCTTTGTATGTACTCACATCGGTGGTTGCTAAAAGAGTGGTTTAGTTAATGCAACGAAGATAGTTCTAACAAGATGAAGTTCCTCGGTTGTCTGCTCGGCTTTGTCCTGGCTCTATTTTTCTTTGTTTTTGCAGTCTCACAACAGATTGTTGCTTTCTTCTTACACCTTTTAGGAGTACGACCGATAAAACGTCAAGGGCGTAGAAGCCAAGAGCAGGCTAAGCCGTCAAATGACGAGAAACCGCGGTCTGATGCTCTTTTCGAGCAGACAGGCCGCCAGTACGTGGATTTTGAAGACATAAAAGACGAATAGAGCCCTCCCTGAAATGAAATACAGCATTATTGTTCCCGTTTTCAATCGCCCCGATGAGGTGAGCGAACTCCTTAAGAGTCTTACACTTCAAAATCGTACGGACTTCGAGGTGGTGGTGGTAGAGGATGGTAGTCAGGTGACGTGTCGTAAGATATGTGAGGACTATACGTCTCTACTTCCCGTGCGCTATTTTGAGAAAGAAAACGGTGGCCCGGGTCCGGCGCGAAACTACGGAGCGGAGCGTGCCGCAGGCGACTGGCTGATTATTTTGGATAGCGACGTGGTGCTTCCCAATAACTATCTTCAGGCCATTGACGAGGAACTCGCATCTGACGACTGCGATGCCTTTGGCGGGCCCGACCGCGCGCATCCCTCGTTTACCCCTGTGCAAAAAGCCATTAACTACGCAATGACTTCGTTTTTTACCACCGGCGGTATTCGCGGTGGAAAGAAGAAGTTGGATAAGTTCTATCCACGCTCGTTCAATATGGGTATCCGACGTTCGGTGTATCAATCACTCGGCGGCTTCAGCTCTATGCGCTTCGGCGAGGACATAGATCTTAGCACACGTATCTTTGAGGCGGGTTATCGTTGCCGACTCTTTCCGCATGCGTGGGTGTGGCACAAACGGCGTACTGATTTCCGAAAGTTTTTTAAGCAGGTGCATAACAGCGGCATTGCGCGTATTCACCTCACGGTGCGCCACCCTAGTACACTCAAACTTGTCCACTTCCTGCCTGCCGTCTTTACGCTTGGCTGTGTGGCATTGCTCATTTTCTCTCTCTTTTTTCCTTGCGTAGGACTGTTGCTTTTGGCTTATGCCCTTATTGTTTTCGTAGATGCGTCTTTCAAAGAGCGTTCACCCTGGGTAGGCCTCCTATCTATTTGCGCCTCTTTTGTACAACTCATAGGCTACGGCACAGGCTTCCTTCGCGCTGCCTTTCAACGCTATGTGCTGCATAGCGGAGATTTTGAAGCGTTTAAGGATACTTTTTATAATTAGATTTCCAAGGTTTGTAGAGAAAACGGCTCACAACAATAGCCCCGCAACTACTTCAAGTGGTTGCGGGGCTATTGTATGATTGTGTCTGCGCGCGATTATTTGCGGTGTTGTGCGTCGTACTTCTCCCAGAGGTTGTTCTTGGAGCAGTTTTCTTTTAGTTGCTGTGTGAACTGACGGGCTACGGCTTCTGTGCGTGCCTCGGTTTCTGGTGAGGCGTAGGCGTGGCGATAGCCTTTCACTGTGTTCCACTCGCCGCGTGTAAAGTCGGGGAAAGCCACGCTGGCGCAGTTGTTGTCCATAGAGAGCGTGCCGAGCTCGGCTAAGCAGCACCATTCTGCCAGGTCATAAACGTCCATATCAAGCGGCAGACCATTTTGTAGGCAGTAAACGAGGCGGCTGTCCATCATAAAGTCCATACCGCCGTGTCCGAGGCGGCGTCCTATTTCGCCATACTTAGTGATAATAGGGCTTTCGTACTTCTCTGTGAGGGCTTGCTGCTCGGAGTATGGCATATAGTCGTGGCTGTTGAGGTTGTCCACCTGTGGCGTTACTCCGCTGGCCGACATCTGTGCGGCATCGAGTGCGTAGCCACGTCCATCGCCGTTTTCGCGGAGAGGATACTTGTCGGCAAAACCACGTGTGCCCACCAGTTGGTAGAGGCGGTTGTAGGGCTGTGGGTTCATCACGTTGTGCTGAATTTCAATCACCTTGCCGTTCTGTGTGCGCATTAGGGTGGTGGTGTGGTCGCCGTTTCGGAAATTGGTGCAGGGACGTCCGGTGCGGTTCTCTATATACTCTGGGCCGTGCGAGGCTTTCGTATCCATTGCCACGAGTGTGGTGATGCGGTCGCCGCGGTGAATGTCTAAGGCTTGTGCCACGGGGCCAAGGCCGTGTGTGGCATACACATCTCCACGGTTGTCGCGGTTATATACCATACGCCATCCGAGTTTGTCGGGGTCGCTACCGTCGGGGTTCTTCCAATAGTAGTCCCAGAAGGGGTCAAGGTTATGGATGTAAGCTCCTTTGGCATGGAGAATTTCGCCAAACACGCCTGCTTGTGCCATATTGAGTGTGCGGAGCTCAAACCAGTCGTAGCAGCAGTTCTCAAGGATCATACAGTGGCGGCGTGTCTTCTCGCTGAGGTTGATGAGTTCCCAGCATTGTTCCAGGTTCATCGCTGAAGGCACTTCTACTGCTGTGTGCTTACCGTTCTGCAAGGCGCACTTTGCTACGGGGAAGTGGTGGTCCCAGTCGGTGGCTATGTACACCAGGTCAACGTCTTGGCGCTTACATACTTGTTCGTAGCCTTTTTCGCCGCTGTAGATGTCGGCGGGGGGCAGGCCTTGCTTGCGCAGATATTCTTGGCAACGCTCAGCGCGTGCTTCTTCGTAGTCGCACAGGGCCACGATCTGCACGCCGGGGATAAGGCTGAAGCGCTCTACGGCACCGGGGCCGCGCATACCCAGACCGACAAAGGCTACGCGTACTATAGGCAGGGCGGGAGCTGTGAGGCCTATTACCGACTTCTGCCCGGCAGGGCGTTTCGGGGTATCTACCACGATGGTTCCTTTTTTCCAGTGCCACGTGGTGTTGGGAGATGTGGCCTGTTGAGCCGATACGCTACCTATAAATAAGGCGAGCAGGAGCGAAAGAATTGTTTTTAGTTTCATATCAATTAAGGATTAGTTTGCTGGAGGGGATAATAGCTGGATTTTCTATGATGTTCTTTGTTTGCTTTCGTCTCTCTTTGTTCTCTTAGCCTTCAACCTCTTTAGCCGTAGCCCGCTACGCTTCAGGGGCGGGGTTGAAGTCAATGATGCGCAAAACGAGCTTGCGAGTATTTCGACGTTAATTGACAGCGTCCGCCTTATCAATGTCCGTTCTGATAGAGCAGGTCGTCCATTTCGAGTACTGCCTCGTTGGTGGGGTCGAGAGCGAGGGCTTTGCTGCAGTATGTGCGAACAACACTGAGCACCTCGTGGAACTCTTCATCGGTTTGTACGTTAGCCACCTTTGAGGCGTGGTAGTTCATCAGCACGTAGTAGGCATCGTAAACGTTCATGCCAGCCGCATCTTCGTTTTTGCAGGCTTTGAGTGCTTCTTCGTAGGCGTTGGCCACTTCATTGCCGTCGCGTTCTTTCAGCACATTAAGGATACGAGCCTTTTCCAAGAGTACTTGGTATTTGTTGTTGGCAGATACAAGGTTCTCGGCCTGATACTGGTCGATTGTTTCAAAAGCCTTGTTTTTCAGGTTGAGTTGTGCCTCGGCATCTTCGCAGGCGGTTATGCCTTGGCGGTAGAACACCAGTACTTGCAGGTAGTCATCGTCGGTGGCTTTCTTACCTATCTGTTTGCAATAGGCTAAATAGAGCTCAGCGGAAAGTGCCAACTGGCCGGCTTCGCTAAGGCTAAAAGCACCGTGTTTCAGGAAGTCCACTTGCTCGGGGTCTTTGTTCACAGCACTGATAAGATATTCGACGGCGTGGTTATAGTCCTTGTCGGCCATAGCCATCTGATAGGCATAGATGTAGTCTTGATAGATTAGCGAGGAGTCGGGTGTTGTGCCATCGGTGATATAGCGTGCGTAACCTTTGATACGTTCCAGTGTGGCGGGAACGCTGTCGTAGGTGAGCATTGCACCGATAAAGGCAAAACGGTTGTAAACGATGTTTGAGGGATCGGCTTTGTAGAGTTCCGCGCCTACTTCTGCCAGTCGGCTTTCTTTGCCTTCGCTGAAGAAGAGGCCTATTAGGTAGCGTTCCATCGCGGGGGCGTTAAGTGCCTCTTTTGTATGTGCCGTGCCGTCAAAGTATTTGCCGTAGTTCTCCAGTGCTTCATCCATATAGTTCTTATCGTAGAGGATGTCACCCATATTGCGGTGGGCGAGTAGCTGTATCTCTTGCTTGGCAGGGGGATCAAGTGCGAGAACCTTTTCCCAGAGGCCGAGCGAGGCATCGGCGTTGTGGTTCTTATAGATACGTGCGCCTTGTACGAGTGCATATACATTGTTGGGATCTACGCCGAGTACCTGGTCGTATTTCTGTCCGGCGCGTCCCCATTGTCCCATCGTGCCGTAGATATCGCCGGCGAGCAGCAACACATCCACATCGTTAGGGTTTTGTGCATAGAGCTTTTCTATCACGTAGCGTGCACCTTGGATGCCATCTTCCTGGTTCATCAACCAACTTGCTAAAGCCATCATTTGGCCTTTGTCGTTCTTGGTGGCTTTAATAGCTTTGTCAATGGCTTTGGTGGCTTTGTCGGGGTCGGTAATCATTTTGCCTATGGCGGGCTGTGCCGCTTCAAGCACTTTGGCACTGATTTCAGGAATCTGTACGGGCAGTTCCAATTCTTGTGCGGCCATCTTGCCTACGTTCATACAGAGCGTGAGGAGTAGCGCGAAGCTGTAGAGGAGAAATTTCTTCATAACTCTTGCTTTAATTTCGTTTTGTTGTTTGTTTTCAAAGGGTAGTTGATGGTATGACGGCTTGTGTTTCTCAACGTTTAACGCTTTGCCGCTTAAATTTGCCTCGCAAAGTTAGTGTTTTCCATTAAAAAAGCACGTTGTCGCCGTGTTTTAAGTTGTTTTTTTTTTGTTTTTTGCGCCGTATAGGTCAAATATGCGGGATAGTTTTATGCTTCTTTGCCTCAAAGGGGTCATATTGCGGGATAGGTTTATATTCGTGGCCTACTGCTTTTCAACCGGTGCTTGCTATCAGTGAGCCGTAGCCCGAAACATAATGCTGTAAGGGGCTGTTTTTTTTCTGTGAGGGACTGTTTTTTTTCTTTGCGCCTTAAAGAATTCAAAGTGTGACTATATTTTCATAAACAAAAGCTATATTTTCACAAACATAGCCTATATTTATATAAATATAGTCACAATTTTAATTCTTCATCCGACCTTGTAAAATGTTTCGTGCCAGGCGGCTGAAATGTACGGGTACGGGTTTTTGTTGAGGTCGCGGCGGGGACGCTATTTCACCACGGCTACCCGGGCGGTGATGCGTTCGGGGGTGTTGGCGGTGGAGATACGTACATAGTAGATGCCTGCGCCGACGGATTTCCCAGCGTCATCGGTACACTCCCATCGGAATTGGCCACCGCTCTCTTGTCCTGAGGCTACGATATAGCCGGCACTGTTCGTCACATGGACTGTTGCGGTGGGTGGCAACCCGTTTATGGTGACGTGCTGTCCGTCTTTGGGTTTTACGGGGTTGGGGAAGGCGTTTACGCGATAGGTCTTTCCGTCGGGCGTTACGAAGATGGGGTTGATGTCGGTGGTGTGGGTGGGAAGTTTTGATTGTCCGTCGCTTAGCGAGACGAGCCCTGCGTCAGTGCCGATATACACCTCGCCGTCGGTGGGGCTTACTGCCAAGGAGAGGATATTGTCGGAGGGCAGCGGGGAGTCGGCTGCTGTCCATCCGCCGAGTACTTCTGTCCCGTCTTCCGACACCAGATAGAGCCCGTAGCCCTCGGTGCCGAGCCATATACGTCCGTCGTTGTCTATGGTGAGTGCTGTAACGCCTATGCCATCAAGTAAGAAGTCGCACTCGTCCGTGCCGTCGTTGCGCGGGATGCTTATCTGTGTAACGCTCAGCGGTGTGGTGTCAAAGTCTTCGGGGTTTTCAATGACGTATGGGCCGTTGTAGGTGCCTATCCAAATGTGTCCCTGTTTATCTTGTACTATACTGTAAACCCCTTGGCTGAAGTCCACCTGTACGGCGTCTTGGTTCACTCCGCCATACTGAAACGTGTAGGAATGGCTATCGGGAGTGTTGAGGTCGCCAGGCTTTAGGCGCAGCACGCCGCCGCGCATATTGCCTATCCAGTCGCGCTGCGTGGCCCAGAGTGTGCCGTCGGCATCAAAGAAGATGTGTTCTATATGTCGGCAGCCGGCGATGTCGGCCACGTAGATGCCACGCCAGGAACCGTCGGGGCGTAGTACGCGAAGCACGGTGTCCACCTGTTCGTTGCTCATCCACAGATTGCCGGCGGCATCGTAGCAAAGTCCATCCACACGCACGTAGTTCTTCGAATTGTTCCAGAAGGCAGTGAGTGGACTGTTGTCCACGCTGTGGTGTTTTGTCAACGTGCCGTTATGGAACTCAAAGAGTCCGTAGTCGCCTGTGGCCACGAAGTGGTGGTTAGCATCGGCGGGGTCTTGTGCCATAGAGGTGATGCTGCGATAGGGTGTGCCTGTGGTTTGTGAGATGGTTTCGCTCTCGAGGAATGTCCAGTTTCCGTTTTCCAGGTAGCCTGCGTTCGGGTCAAAGAACTCGCTCTCGTAGTAGTTGAACGAGCCGCCGCTGGCGAGCATCCGGTTTGTGCCGCCGACAAAGCGGAGGAAGCCCGTGCGGTCGGTCTGTGCGCCGTAGCCGCCGATGGTGGCTCCTGCGGTTTGCACACGTCCCGTTGTGCCGCGCGTGAAGGCCGCCATTCCGCCGGTGTCTTGGCAGAGATAGACGCGGGTGGTGGAAAGGGGCAGGATGTCTTCGGGCATGCCATCGTAGTAGAGTACGCTGGCTATGGTGGTGGGTGCTGAGGCGTTAAAAAGGAGTGCTTCGCCATAGGTGAAGAACACGGTGTTGTTGCCCCAATGGTGTGCTTTGGTATAGCAGTTCGGGTTGATGACCGTGGTGGTGAAATTGTCGGGCTCCATCCATTGCAGTCCGTTGGTTTGTGTCTGCACGTAGAGGCCGTTTGTGGCTTGTGCGATAAGTGCTACGTCGGTAGCCAGAACCGTTTGCCACTGCGCGGGGTCGTAGAGGTTGTCGTCTATGTCGCCCGCTAAGAGCTTGTCGCCTGTCTGTGCAAAGAGCTTGTTGCCCACGAGGGCCGTGGCTGCCACGTTGCTCGCTACGGCATAAAAGCCCCGCACCTCCCAGCGCGAGAGGTTGAGCAATGCCACACCGCGCGAGGTACCCACGGCGGCGTAGTTGCCGTTTACCGTCATAAAGAGCGGTGTACCCACGGCACTACTTATTCGCAACGAGGCCATATGTTCTATGGCATCGGTGGCCGGGTTGAGCAGATCTACGGTGTTGTCTTCGTAGAGAATAACGAGGCGTTTAAGCGTAGCGGTATATCCGATGCTCACAATGCCTTTGCTGCCTAAGCCGTTGTTTTTTCCTAACAGTTGCACCTCTTCTGTTTCTTCGTCGAACGAGAGCAGGTTGCCGTTGAACACGCCGTAGATCAGGCCGTTTGTGCCTTCGCAGTAGTTTGCATGGCGGTAGGAGAGGTGGCTCGTCCAAACGTCAAGGCTTTGTGCTGAGCCGACGAGTGAAAGAAGTGTGAGGAGGAGTAGGGTAAAGTGTTTCATAGTGGAGGGGCTTGTCGGGGAACTCGGAGTGGTCGGCGTTTCCGGAGTAAGTTCTCTGCAAAGATTGATGTTATCTCACCACGGCAACTTTTGCAGCGATGTGTTCGCCGGCATCCTCGGTGGCAACGAGGATGTAGTATATGCCGGCGGCAACACGGTGTCCGCTGGTGTCGGTGCCGTCCCACCGGAAGGTGCCGCCCGTGCTGGTGCCTGCGGCAACGGCGAAGCCGTTTGTGGTGATGATTTTCACATCGGCGTTTGCGGTAAGGCCGCTGATAGTCACCACGTCGCCTTTATCGGGCCGTGCGGGATTGGGATAGACGAGTAGATTGTCGCGGTTGAGGCTCTCGGCGGCGCGTGTGACATAACTCTGATACGACACCAATCCTTGGTCGGTGCCGATAAATACTTCGCCGTTGTCGGGATTTACGGCGAGTGCGAGAATGTTGTCGGAAGGCAGCGGTGAGTTTTCGCTGTCGAAGTGGGCAAGGATTTCCGTGCCGTCACTGCTCACGAGGTATAGACCGTTGTTCTCCGTGCCTATCCATTTCCTGTCGGCACCATCGGTGGCAAGGGCGGTGCATGGCGTGCCGTCGAGTAGGTAGTCGGCGTAGTTGGTGCCGTCGTTGCGTGGCACTTTCACCTGTGTGACAAGAAAGTCGCTCGCGCCGTAGCCGGCGGGGTTGTCAATGACGAAAAGGCCGCTGTATGCGCCGAACCAGATACGCCCCTCGGCATCTTGCAAGATGCAGTAAACGCCTTGGCTGAAATCTACTGACGTGCCGTCTTCGTTGCGTGCGTTGTATCGGAAGGTGGAGGTGTGGGCATCGGGGTCGTTGAGGTCGCCGAGGCTCACGCAGAGTACGCCGCCGCGCATATTGCCGATCCAGTCGCGCTGCGTGGCCCAGAGGCGTCCATCGGTGTCGAAGAGGATGTTGTTCACGTGGCGACACCCTTTTATCTCGTTGACAAACACACTGCGCCACGTGCCGTCGGTCTTTAATACGCGCAGCACGGTGTCAACCTGTTCGTTGCTCATCCAGAGGTTGCCATTTTTGTCGTAGCACAGGGCATCGACGCGCACATAACTGCGGCTGTTGGCATAGAAGGAGCGTAGGGGGCTGTTTCCGAGGTTGTATTGTTTGACGAAGGCTCCGTCGCGAAACTCAAAGAGTCCGTAGTCGCCCGTGGCAACGAAATGGTGGGATGCGTCGTCGGGGTCTTGTGCTATAGATGTGAGGCTGCGGTAGGGCGTGCCTATTTGTTCGGCTATGCCCTCGCTTTGTAGGAATGTCCATCGTCCGCCGTCGTAATAGCCTGCATTGGGGGCGTAGAACGTGTTTTCGTAGTAGTCGAACGAGCCTCCGCTGCAGAGCAAACGGGCATCGCTGGTGAAATACATAAATCCCGTGCGGTCGGTCTGTGCCCCGTAGCCCGTTATGGGCGAGGCATCGGCGGTGAGCGTTCCCTCTCCCCCTATCCGGTAGGCTTGCATCCCCTCGTCGCCTTGGCAGAGATAAAGGCGTGTGGATGCGAGTGGCAGCACGTCGAGCGGTGCAGTGTCGAGCGTTAGTGTGGTAGCACTCTGCGGTGCCTCGTCGGCGAAGAGGACGGCTTTCTCGGTATTGAAAAACACCGTGCGTGTGCCGTGGCGATGCCAGGCACTGAAGCGTTCCGATGCGAGCGACTGAGTGGCATAGGTGTTTTCGTCAATCCATAGCAGGCCGTGGCTGCGTGTCTGCGCGTAGATGCCGCCCGAGCCTGTGGCTATGATAAGTACGGTGTTGGGGTATATCTGTTTCCAGTTGGTGATGTCGTAGAGGTTGTCTGCGGTGTTTCCCACAAGGAGTTTGCCGCCTGCTACGGCATAGATTTTCCCGTTTGTATAGCCCGCCGAGGTGACGCTCGCTCCCAGGGCATAATATCCACGCACCTCCAGCCGGTCGGCATCGAGCCACGCCACGCCCTGCGACGTGCCAACGGTGATGTAGCGGTCGGTAAATGCAATACTCTGCGGCGTACCTACGTCCGACGTGCTTGTCTTGAGCGAGGTGATATGTCCGATGCTCTCGTCCTCGGGGTTGAGCAAGTCCACCATACCATCGCTGTAGAGCAAGGCGAGTTTGTCGGTCGCGGCACTTCCTATGATGCCTTTCCCACCCAGCCCGTCGGCTTTGTAGAATAGCCGCACCTCCTCTGTGGCCTCGTCGTAGGCGAGCAGATTGCCGTCGTATATGCCGAATACCACTTCGCCAATGGCTTCGCAGCGGTCGGCGTGGCGATACGAGAGATAGTTCGTCCAGACGGAGCCGTTAGTTTGTGCCTCAACGGCGAGTGTGACAAGAAAAAGCAGAACGGGGAGAAGACGTTTCATAGGTACGCGCGTGCGGATAGATTTATCATTATAATAACGCTGTCGCGCGCTGTAAATTATATTTAGTTAGGCGTTTTTTTGGTTTGCCGTTTCCTTAGCATCGTCAAAGCGCGTGTTTTTGGTTTGCCGTTTCCTTAGCATCGTCAAAGCGCGTGTTTTTGGACGTTATGCCAACTACTGCTTAGTAATTCAATTTTCGGAAGTGTGCCAACGCAGGTATATAGCGGCCCGAAAGGCCATCAATCTCCCAGGCCAAGTCATCGCGCTAAGAGATAGATACGCTCCCTCTCAATTGCGCCCTTACGGGCATTGCACGCGCGCCGCGTGCGCTCCCTGACTTTTCAACGGCGAGGGGTTTACTTCTTGAAAAATCTTCCGAATACTATATCGCAACCTTTCCTAACAAGAAGTCAAAGACGTTGAGAATAAGAATACCATCGTCATTACGATAGGTGGGTTGTATGCCTCCTACAATCACAACCTTCTGGAAACTGTCGTTAATGCGCTTAAGGGAGTTGAGCTCTTGCTGCTGTTTCTCTATGGTGGGAAGGGCAAAGGCAGACTGGATGTACACACGCTCGTAGCCCTTGTTGCACACAAAGTCCACCTCCAACTGTCTGCGCTCGCTTTTTCCCCCAGCATCTTTACCGAAATACGTCAGTTGTCCCACATCTACAGAATACCCCCTGATGCGCAGTTCGTTGAATATAAGGTTCTCCATCAGATGCGTCTCTTCGGTTTGGCGAAAAAGCAACCTCGCGTTGCGGAGGCCCAAATCCTCAAAATAGTATTTTGCCGGGGTGTCAATATATCGCCTGCCCTTGATGTCGTATCGCACTGCTTTGTTGATGATGAAAGCATCCTGCATATAGTCCAGATAATTCTTTATCGTATCCTGCGTGATGCTGCTTTGCTTCACCGACCGGAACGTATTTTGTATCTTGTGCGGGTTGGTAAGCGACCCTATACTGCTTGCTATGACATCTATCAGCTCCTCCAAATCATGATCTAATTGTATGGAATACCTTTCCTTGATATCACGCAGATATGTCTGTACAAACAAGCTTTGAAGATATTCTCTTTTCTCGTTCTCGTCATCGGTTGTCACCACCTTGGGCAATCCTCCGTACTGCATATACTCCAACAGCAGATGCGTGTCATAACTACCGGGATTTGGTCGGGCAGACATAAACTCGGCATAGTTCAGCGGGTGAACCATGATACTTTGGCCACGCCCTCTGAATTCCGTGATAACATCTTTTGACAGGAACTTGGCATTTGACCCTGTAACAAAGACATCTACATTCTTTATATGCAGATAACTGTTAAGCACATCCTCAAACTCTTTGACCAATTGTATTTCATCGAGTAAGACATAGTACATGCCCTCATCGACTATTCGTGCATCAATATACTGGAGTAGGTTGTCAGGGTCTCGCAGTTGGCTGTTGCGACGGTCTTCCAAATTGACTGTCACGATATGGTCGGTTGAAACTCCCTCCTTGATCAGGGCATCCGTAAACAGATTAAACAGCAGGTATGACTTGCCGCTCCGCCGCATACCGGTAATGACTTTTATCATACCATTATTACGACTATTCAACAGCTTTTGTAGGTACAAATCACGCTTAATCTCCATAAAGCAATCGATTTATTTGTGAACAGACACATTTTTCTCGACTGCAAAGATATAACTATTTCTAAACCACAAAGTGCTAATTCGTTTTTTTGTGAATAGACACTTTTACGAACCAGCACTTTGAGATTAACAACACACTCCCTCGGGAGAATGTGTCAAGGCATATTGGATATTCTTGGCCAAGAAACAGATGAGTGACCTCTCCTTCTTATTGCACGCGGCTCAATGCCGGAGTGCACGCGGCGCGTACATTCCCTATGGCGTTGCCTGGGCTGACCGCTTGCCGCCCTTTCTGCGCTTTCAGCGTCCGTGTGTGCCAAAATATCGAAAAAAGCAGAGGCGATTGCATCGGGTTTGCGAAAAAAATTGAACCTTTGCACCGAAATGTGAATAGAAAGGAACATAATCATGGCAAGACCAATCAAAGAAACCCCCATCCTCTACGGTGAGGAAGCGCGTAAGTTTGAGACGCGCATGATGAACCCGCCCAGACTACCGATGGAGCAAGTAGAGCGCATGCAGCGCGACTATGAGTTTATACGTTCAAGATGTGTAAATTGCTCGTTCTGAGGAGATGAACAAGGAGAACCTGCAATTGCGCCGCTTAGGCGAGAATGACCACGTGACAACATTCGACTGTGGCGATGAAGACCTGAATGACTTCATTCTCACCGATGCGCCGTTATACTATCGCGTACGCCTCGCCACCAGCTATGTGTTGGAAGATAGCATTACCGGTGAGGTTGTCGGCTATTTCAGCCTCGCACACGACCGCATATCCCTGACCGATTTCCCCAGCAACTCCGCCTACAACCGATTCCGCAAGCAGTTCTTCGCCCAGGGTAAGATGTTCAAGAGTTATCCTGCCTTGAAGATATGCCGCCTGGCCACCAATAAGTCAGCGAAGGGGATGGGTATTGGAAGCATGATGCTTAATACCGTCATCGAGTCATATAGAGGCGACAACAAGGCTGGCTGTCGTTTCATCACCGTCGATGCATACAACGATGCCATCCCATTCTATCTAAAGCAAGGCTTCGTGCCGCTCTCCAAGTCTGACGAGGACGCGACTACCCGCCTGCTCTATTTCGATTTGGAAAGTGTAAAGGACACAAAGACAAAATAGATTCCCCCTATGCACCCAACCGCTACCGACTACGCTGACTTCCGACCCGACTCCCACGCCCGACCCCGACCCGAGCGGCGGCGGCAGCGACGACGGCGATGAGTAGGCAGGCCATATATCACGAATATCTTATGTGAGAGGGTTGCGGAGTAGTCCGCAACCCTCTCGCATTCGTTATACAGAACGTCTTTGCGCTCCAACAGCCTCTTGTAACCAGACATTTCGCCTCCACGCACGCGGAGGCAACTTTGGAAGGCATTGCCCCTACACCATCAGGGCAAAAGCTCCAACGGCAAGGTTATGTTTTTTATGGCTTTACAAATGCTGAAATTTCTTATATAGAGAGTCAAGTATAAATGATTAGAAATATAGAGGAGTACTAACCTCTCGATTTCTGTTTAGCGACTTTCACCTAATAAGATTTCCTCTTTTCTCTCTTGTATTACTGTGCGTACAAACTCTATCTCGTCTGCGCTAAATCCAAATAGTTTATAGAGCTGCTCGTTAACATTCGAGTTGGATAATCTCGTCACATCTGGCAAGGGGATTTCTTCAACATATTGTTGGCGCATTTGAAATCCACCGTTATCCAACGTTGCTACGTTATTGAAGAAATACCACGTAGCATATTCAGAGTTTAAGGCAAGTACTATCTTGTCAATATCTTTTCCAGAGAAGAAGCAAAGACTATCAACGACAAAGTACCCTTCAGGGGCAAAACAAAAGCGCGGAAAAGCATCAATATCGGATTGAGTGATTCTCATCAATCTTGCCCAAACTATCTTTGGCTTATTAAAATCCTCCCAGTACTTGGCACCCCATCTTTGCATAGCATACC
>ERZ842401.586-NODE-586-length-52882-cov-13.501770_pt1 | contig 52882 bp, 38 predicted proteins | sample MGYA00521270_ERZ842401 | MGnify/ENA primary metagenome ERZ842401 (study PRJEB31892, sample SAMEA3878208) | bioreactor metagenome | biome: Moose rumen | place: Sweden | collected 2011-10 | study: EMG produced TPA metagenomics assembly of the PRJEB12797 data set... | reverse complement strand
AGAGGGGGGAGGATGCGGTGAGCGTTGCTTGATGTTCAAGAGAAGGTAGGGGGGGTAAAGTTGAAAGTGCTCATAAGATGCAAAATGCAAGATGCAAGATGCAAGATGCAACGCCCTACGGGCTATGCAGAATGCAAAATTATTCATCAAGCAGTATAAAAGTGCCAAATTTATTAACTAAACGGACTAATCTATAAAACGTGCGCTACGCTAATTTTTAGAAGTGCCCTTAATCCATAAACCGGCAGGAGAGCATATCACAGAGTCTCGTCGCGTGCGTGGGGGAGGTGAAGATGAGCGTCAAAGGTTGCTTGTGGGCGTGTTTCTTAGCCCTAAAGGGAACTATTACATCGCAAATAGGCAGTGGCAGGCAGGAGGGGGCGAGGGCGACTGCGTCGGAGGGGGGATAGTGCAGATGTGCGATCGGGCGTTCACCGAGCAGAACCTGTACATCAAAAGGCTCACCATACGGTCGGAGCGTTAAGGCAAACTGACCTTTCCGAGACATGCACGCTGTATGGATGTACTTAAAGCCCACAACGGTACTATCGGTTATACTAACCAGTTCCGTCGGTTGGTCGGGGTCACGGCTTGGACGGATAAAGGGGCGTTCACCGGAAGGCGTGTAATACGCCGATGCCCAAGCGGCTAAGATTGGCTCATAAGGGTTCAGCCCCTCCGTCTTAAAGCCCTCAGAGGTATATTCGGCTTGTTCGATCAGCACCCTGCCTCCTTTCCCTTGTTCGACCTTCACTTGGAGTGGTGCGACCATGGTTTGGCGGGAGTATTCGTTAGTGCCCGTTTGGCGGTGGTAGATGAGATAATAGACCGATTCGTTCAAGGCAAAGATACTGCCGTGTGTATTTCCCCAAGGGCATGCGGCAGCGATGACTCTTCCGTCCGACAGGGTGATGGGGGCTCTGCCATCAATGAGCGTACCGCCATAGGTGAAGGGGCCTAAAGGCGCATCGCCATATGCATAGGCAAGGGTGTAGTTGGAGGGTGATAGTCCATTATCGCCATCTGCACTCCAACGGCTATAGATAAAGACATACTTGTCGGCAATCTTGCGCATGGATGAAGCTTCGTAAAACCGGAAAGGACCTTCATCATGTCGTGAAGGGACATGCGCTTTACGTATCGTACCGGGGATAGCCGTACACATAGTGGCGGTGTCTAATTCGGCACACCATGCTTCATCAAAGCCCCAGTAAGCATAGGCTCTGCCATCGTCATCGACAAAGACGGCAGGATCAAAACCCAATATACCCTCGGCGGCGGTAGAATCAGCGTTCCAGTTGATGACCTCAAATGGTCCGGCAGGGCGCAGCGAACGCGCCACTTGGCCGCGACGCCCTTCGGTTTGGTTGTTAGGGTATAGGTAATAGACGGGGCGTCCTGCCTCATAGCGCATAGCGACATCGGGGGCATAGAGGATATCCTTACCGGATGTGAAACTGACCCCCTCATACCGCCAAGCCGTCAATGTATCAACCGGAGCCGACCAAACAACTTGGTTGCGCCCACAATACTCACTCTCTAATATATCGTGCGAGCCATAGATATATACGCGATACCGACCCGGATTGTCAGGGTCTTCAAAAACATATGGTTCAGCGTCCGGCACAAACTCCCAAAGGGGTAGGAAGGGGTTTTGAGCAAAGCATACTGTATAATGATACAGGATACATGATAGTGCCAATAGCGAAAGTCGTTTAATCATAAAAGCCGGGTTGGTGATAAGGGATTCCTAATTCGCGGTCAACGGTCGCTAATATACCTTGTACTTGTCCCATAGCGAACATGCGTCCGAGGAGGGTATAGCCGGCATTATGTCCGTGGGCAGATTCGTCCATCACGCCTCCTTGCGCATCGGTAAAGGTCATGCCGTGGTCCACACGCACAGGCAGTCGATGTCCGCTGTTGGGTTTACCTGTCTGCTCGGCCTGCTCAAAGATACGGCATAGTTCGATAAGGTCAGCTCGTCCGCCGAGGTGAGAGGCTTCGGTGAAGTTGCCGTTCGGGAAGATATGACAGGAGCGGAGGTGAACGAAATGCGTGCGGTCGGCGTACTTGCGTGCGAGGGCGACCACATCGTTGTGTCCGCCGGCAGAGAGCGAACCTGCACAGAAAGTGAGTCCGTTATGGGGATTGGGCACGGCATCGAGGAAACGTTGGATGTCCGCATCGTTGCCCACTATACGCGGCAAGCCGAAGACGGGATAAGGCGGGTCGTCGGGGTGTACGCACATGTTGATGTCGTACTCGTCGCAGACAGGCATAATCGCCTTCAACCAGTACTGCATATTGGTTTGCAGTTGTGCCGGTGTGATGCCCTCATAGCGTTTGAGGAGTGCTCGGAAGAGTTCGAGCGGGTGCTCGTCGCCCTCCTTGAAGTTACCGGAGACAAAGCCCTGAGTCTTGATGACGATATTCTCCACAAGGGCATGGTCGGAAGCGGGAGTAGCCTCCCTATGGTGGGCTTCAGCTTCCGCCACGAGGTCACGCTTCCAGTCGGCATGAGTGCGAGAGAACGCCGCCCAGTCCTCGCGTGCACCCTCCCGTTCGAGCAAGTAAATGTCGAAATAAGCCAACTTGCCCCAATCCATATAGAGGTTTGTGGAGCCGTTGGGATTGGTGTGCAGGAGGTCTGTTCGCGCCCAATCGAGGACAGGCATGAAGTTATAGCAGACGCAGTGGATTCCCTCTTTGCCGAGGTTGGCGAGCGACTGCTTATAGACCTCTATTTGTTCGTCGCGGTCGAGTCCGCCGTACTTAATCGTTTCCACTACCGGCAGTGACTCGACCACCGACCATCGCATACCGTATGACTCAATATAAGTTTTGAGGTCATGAATAGCCTCTTGTGTCCATATTTGTCCGAGCGGGACATCGTGCAGAGCGGTAACGATACCCTCTACACCTATTTGTTTGAGTTGGGCAAGGGTAATCTTGTCCTTCTTGCCAAACCAACGCCAAGTTCTTTCCATAGAGCGTACAAATTAGAGTTCAATTTTCTTATATTGCGGTACAAGGGCTTTCATAATAAGCCAAGCAAGGATATATGCCACGCCGCAGAAGCAGAAGACCATAAAGTAGGCAGCGGGTTTGCCACTAAATCCCATAAAGGTGAATGCCTCTCCAGCCGTCTCGGAATAGGTAAAGAGCGAACCTGCACCACGCTGAATAAGGAGACTGCCTATTCCACCAGCTGTTGTTCCAATACCTGTGATAGTGGCAATCGTAGATTGCGGGAACATATCGCCGATGGTTGAGTAGAGGTTCGCCGACCAAGCCTGATGTCCTGCGCCAGCGAGTCCGATAAGGATAGCCGGCCACCATGCGCTATGCGCGCCTAATGGTTGCGCCAATAATGCGGCAAGCGGGAAGAAGGCAAAGAGGAGCATTGCCCGCATACGACCTGCATACGGCTCCATACCGCGTTTCTCGACAAAGAGTTTGGGCAAGTAACCTCCTCCTATAGAGATAATGGTTACGATGGCATATAAGGTGAAGATAAGCGCCATGCCCATACCTGAAGAGGCTTTGTAGCCGAATTGGTTTTGGAAATACGAGGGAGCCCAGAAGAGGAAGAACCACCATACTCCGTCCGTAAAGAACTTACCTGTGATGAACGACCAAGTCTGGCGGTACTTAAGTGCCTGCCAAATGGATATGCTTGGTTGGGTAGTGGCGGATGATTCGGAATCGGAGATGCGAGACTCGGAGGCTTCATCTTGACGGATATAGTCGAGTTCGGCTTGATTGACATGTTTACTCTTTTCCGGTCTATCATACATGAACTGCCAGAAGAATATCCAGATAAAGCCCAATGCACCAATGATGATGAATGCCATCTCCCAGCCGTAGGCTTTAGCGAGTTGTGGTATGCAGAGCGGTGCGGCTAATGCGCCCACGCTGGCGCCTGCATTAAAGATAGAGGTAGCGAAGGCACGGTCCTTCTTGGGGAAGTATTCTGCGGTGACTTTGATAGCCGCGGGGAAGTTGCCTGCCTCACCCAAAGCCAATACACTCCGGCAGAGCAGAAACAGATAAACCCCTGTAGTGGCTATTGAGAGTGCTGCTGTAGAGCCTGCCTCAACGGCTTTCATTGCAGCCATGGACTCGAAGCCCTGTATATGCATTGTCGCCCAACCGCAAACTGCATGCAGGCAGGCACCGAGCGACCAGACGAAGATAGCGATGATATAGCCTTTCTTTGTTCCCATCCAGTCCACGAATTTGCCTGCGAACAGGCAGCAGATAGCGTAGAAGATACTGAAGAAGCCCGTGATGGTGCCATAGTCGGCATCCGTCCAGTGGAAGGTCGGCTTGATAAACTCCTCGTAGGTAAGGGAGAGCACCTGGCGGTCGAGATAATTGATAGTGGTGGCAACAAACAGCAGCGAGCAGAGCCACCAACGCCAGTTAGACATCAGTTTTTGTTGCGTACTCATAAGACACTAATGATTGAGAAACATTCTTTACACTTATTTTCTACATAAAGCCAGTCCTGCGCGGCGAGCACCTCTTTGGGGAAGAGTTTTGAGCCCATTCCGACGCAGAGTACTCCTGCTTTGAACCACGCGGTGAGGTTCTCACGGTCGGGCGATACGCCGCCCGTAACCATGATATTTGACCACGGCATGGGAGCCATAAGTCCTTTGACCATGTTTGGTCCATAGACATCGCCAGGGAAGAGTTTCTGCACCTCGCACCCAAGTTCCTGTGCATTGAATATCTCTGTGACCGAACCGCAGCCCGGAATATAGGGTATGTCCTTTGCTTTGCAGACCTCAAGGACGGGCATTGAGAGACATGGACCTACTATGAACTGTGCGCCTGCTGCAATATACCTCTCGGCATCATCTGCTCGTACGACTGAGCCTGTGCCCAACACAAGATCGGGCATCTCTGTTTGAGCGAGCGCGACTAACCGCCTAAACGAGTCATAAGCCGACTCCCCGCGGTTGGTGAACTCAAAGTACCTTACGCCACCTCTGTAGCATGACCTTAAGACATTCTCGCACACCGTATAGTCGGCATGAAAGAAGACCGGCACCATTTGGTGCTTTAACTTATCGCTGAACACGCCCATTACTGTTTCCTCCGGCTAATGATTCTACTTCCTCTACGGAGACAAGATTAAAATCTCCGTTGATTGTATGCTTGAGTGCCGAGGCTGACACGGCAAACTCTAATGCTTCGCCCTGGGTCGGCTTGGTGAGCAGACCATGAATAAGTCCGCCCGAGAATGAGTCACCACCACCAACACGGTCAATAATGGGATTGATCTCGTAGCGTTTGGACTGATAAAACTCCTTGCCGTCATAGATGAGGGCTTTCCAACCATTGCATGTAGCAGAGTAACTCTCACGAAGGGTCGAAACAACATACTTAAAACCAAACTGCTCTTTCATCTGACGGAAGATTTTTTCGTATCCTGCGGCATCAGTCTGTCCACCCTCAACATCGGCTTCGGGCTTGAAACCGAGGCATAGTTCAGCATCTTCCTCGTTACCAATACATACGTCCACATACTGCATAAGCGGGCGCATGACCGAGATGGCCTTCTCGGATGTCCAAAGTTTCTTGCGGAAGTTGAGGTCCACGGAGATGGTCACACCGTGCCGTTTGGCAGCCTCACAAGCAAGACGGGTCAGCCCGGCAGCCTTATCTGAGATAGCAGGTGTTATTCCCGACCAGTGAAACCAGTCGGCACCCCGCATGATAGCATCAAAATCAAAGTCTTCAGGCTCTGCCTCTGCCATAGCGGAATGAGCACGGTCATAGATGACCTTAGAGGGACGCATTGAGGCTCCCGTTTCGGCGTAATACAAGCCTACTCGCTCCCCACCACGGGCGATAAAGTCTGTGTGAACACCATAACGACGCAGTGCATTGAGGGCTATCTGACCGATCTCATGCTTGGGTAACTTACTCACGAAATACGCTTCGTGACCGTAGTTCGCAAGCGATACAGCAACATTGGCTTCCCCGCCACCGGGGATGATTCTGAAGGACTCTGCCTGAATAAAGCGGTCATTGCCCATAGGCGATAAACGGAGCATCAGCTCCCCTAAAGTGATAATCTTCATATCAGTTGAATTTAAAGTAGTGCTTCGCATTGTAGTAACAGATGTCCTCTACCATTTGGCTGACGCGCTGCTGCTCGTAGCCGTCATAGGGAATAAGTCCTGCTTCTATGTCTGCTCCGATAAGGTTGCAGAGTACGCGCCTAAAGTACTCATGTCGGGGGTAGGACAAGAAAGAGCGGCTGTCCGTCAGCATACCGACAAAACGGCTCAGTAGCCCGAGGTTAGAGAGTGCATTCATCTGTTTCTCCATACCATCTTTCTGGTCAAGGAACCACCAACCTGAACCCCATTGAATCTTGCCGGCGGTTATGCCGTCTTGGAAGTTGCCGATCATCGTCGCCATAACCTCATTGGCTGAAGGATTGAGATTATAGAGAATCGTGCGGGCTAAAAGCCCCTCGCTGTCCAAGCGGTCAAGTAACCGTGCGCAGCTTTGAGCAATAGCCCCTTCACCGATGGAGTCGTACCCCGTGTCGGCTCCCAGTTGATTAAACATGCGGCTATTGTTATTGCGCTGTGCCCCGACATGGAACTGCTGTGCCCAATCGGAGCGAGCGTCCATTTCGCCAAAGAGAACCAACATACGGGACTTGAACTGCCGTACTTCTTCGTCCGTGAGCACTGAGCCGTTCAACACTTTGGCAAAGATAGCCTCTACTTCAGCTGCAGTATAATCCTCGGCATAGAACTCCGTCAAACCATGGTCACTCAGTTTACAACCCATAGAGGCAAAGTAGTCATGTCGCCGTTGGAGCGCATCGTCGAAGTCCGTTAGTGTGCGGATAGGTTGTCCCGTAGCAGCGGATAATTGCTGCACATAAGTCCTGAACGCCTCGGGGCTCTCTACCGCCATGGCTCGGTCGGGTCGCCAAGTGGGCAGAACTGTTATCTCAAACCTGCTCTCGCGCACTGCCTGATGGTAACGGAGGTCGTCAATGGGATCGTCCGTCGTACAAACGGCTTCTACCTTGTAGCGCCGCATGAGCCCACGAGCTGTGTAATCGTGGCGGTGCTGCAATAGGTCGTTGCAGTGCTCATAGATGCGCCGAGCCGACTCAGGATTGAGCGTCTCGTCAATACCGAACGCCGTCTTGAGTTCTAAGTGCGTCCAGTGATAGAGCGGATTGCGGAAGCAATAGGGTATCGTCGCAGCCCACGCCTCAAATTTCTCCCAATCGGACGCGTTACCCGTGATGAGGTGCTCACTTATACCGTTCGCCCTTAAGGCACGCCACTTGTAGTGGTCGCCCCCGAGCCATAGTTCGGTAATGGAGCGAAAACGATAATCCTCCGCCACCATCTTAGGGTCAAGATGGCAGTGATAGTCGATAATCGGCAGTTGCGCCGCGTGGTTGTGATAGAGCTCCTGCGCGGTCTTGTTCTGCAGCAGGAAATGGTCGGTAATAAAGCCTTTCATATTAGCGGATGGTAACATAGTGGTGTAAGGTCTTGCGTACCGCTCCGGAGCCCGCGTAGAGTTCCTTCACCATACCCTCTATCTTCTCGCCCAGACCTATCTCGTAGAGGTCAACAGCAAAAATATCCTTGCGGGAATAGAGTTTGCGGAGCGGCGACCAGTCTTGGTCGGGCTTACCTAATTCGAGTGGCGCAATGAGTGCTTGCAGTTCGTCAAGCAGCGGGTCCGGTGAACACGTAAACGCTTGTCCGTTGTCGTCAAGTCCTTTGAGGTACCGCGCATAGGCAGCCAATACGAGCGGAATGAGCACGAGGTTGTCCTTGTCTAATCCGCGTGCTACATATTTCTTGAGCGTTTCGCCAAAGCGAATGGGTAGTTTTTGTGAAGTATCCATGGCTATTCGCTGTGGCGCGTCAGGCATGAAGGGATTGGGTAACCGCTTCATTATCACATCTCCGATGAACTCATAGGGATTGAGCACTTCGGGGTCGGTGACAACGGGCATCGCTTCTATATAGCCTATTTTCTGAATCAGCAGTCTCAGGTCAGGGTCGCTCATTTCTGCCGAGATCAGGGTATAGCCCAAGAGACATCCGAAGAGCGCTAATGAGGTGTGCAGCGGGTTGAGACAGGTCGTCACTTTCATCGTCTCAACGCGGTCAACCGTCTCGCGCGTTGTATAGAGCACCCCGCCATACTCAAGAGGTGGTCTGCCGTTGGTATAATGGTCTTCAATAATGAGGTACTGCGTCTGTTCGGCATTAACGAACGGCGCGGTAAAGGTGTGGCGTTCTGTCTCAATATAGTCGTTATCCTCAAAGCCATCGGCTTGCAGCAATGCTTTCACCTTCTCGTGGGGACGGGGAGTGATCTTATCAATCATCGACCATGGGTAGGTAATCTTCGTCGCGTCCTGCAGGTAGTCTAGGAACGCCTGTTCCACTAATCCGCTTTGCACCCAACGAGTTGCGTAAGCGAGCACGCCTGCTCGCACCTTGTCCCCGTTATGGGAGCAGTTGTCCATGGACTGAATAGTGAGCGGCAGTTGACCTGCCTGATAGCGGCAATAGAGAAGTGCTGCCACTTTGCCCATCGCAAAACGTGCCCTAAAACCACGGGCAAGGTCGTCCTCGTTATAACTATACCCCTTCTCCGTAATAGTGAAGGTTATCATCTGTAGGGATGGTGCACGGAAAATGCTCTCTAACCGCTTCCAATCCTCAAACTGCGGGTCGGCTTTCAGGGCTTCCGTCACAGAGGCGATGACTTTCTTCTCAATACTGCCGTTGGGACATAGATTGACTAACAGCGAGAGGTTCTCATAGGGCGCATAGGCCTTGTCAATAATCTCGTAGTCAAAGGTCTCTGCCATAATCACACCTCGGTCATAATGATGTTTGTTCAGTGCCTCATTAAGAATAGCGGCAGGGAAAGCGCGGAAGATATTGCCGCCTCCGAAATGCAGCCATGTCGGTGCTTCGTGCGTGCGCTCACGGAGCGCAGCGATGTCATAGGAAGGCAGTTGATAGCCTTTTTGCTCCCACTCGTTTCGGTCAAAAGCAGGAGATAGAATATCGGTTAGTTTCATAGGAGTGTTTGTACTATTTGTTTCCAACGATTATATGCTTCCAAGTATGGTGTAGGGTCGGAAGCGGGATGTTCGGTCATAACGACCTTCAGGTGCTCAAATGCCTCATCTGCATCTTTATAGATACCTGCTCCTATACCTGCTCCTCGAGCAGCACCGGTAGAGCCGTCCGTCTCGTACAGGATAATATCTACGCCTGTGATGGCAGCTAAGGTCTGACGGAAGACAGGCGTCAAAAAGAGATTCGCGTATGGTGCCTTGATGGCGGTTAGTTTCATACCCATATCGCGCATTACCTCTAATCCGTAGGCAAAAGCAAAGACGATACTCTCCTGTGCGGCGCGCATGATGTGTGCACGGTTATGGCGGTTAAAACGGATGCCGTGAAGGGAACAACCTGTCTCTTTATTGGCTAATACACGCTCCGCCCCGTTACCGAACGGTACAATCGTCAGCCCGTCGGCACCAATGGGCACACTCTCCATGAGGTCGTTCATCTCGCTATAACTAAGTTCCGGAGCACTCGTGCGACGCACCCAAGCATTGAGGATGCCTGCACCGTTGATACAGAGCAAGATACCCGTCAGACCGTTCACATGAATAAATGCATTAACCCTGTTTTGCGGGTCAGGCTGATATTTGTCCACTACACCAAAGACTGCGCCGGAGGTGCCACCTGTAGCTGCTACTTCGCCAGCGCGGAGTACATTGAGCGAGAGCGCATTGTTGGGCTGGTCGCCTGCACGATAACAAATAGGTGTACCTTCCTGTAAACCTATTTCTTCGGCTGCTGCAGCGGTCAAATGCCCCTGTATGCCGAAGGTCGGCACAATCTCAGGGAGAAGGTTCCTGTCTACTCCCAAGTCGTCCCGCCAGTCCATCTCGCTGACACCGCTCAGCGTTGTGCACATCTTGCCAGACATACGATAAGCGAGGTAATCCCCCGGCAGTAGAATCTTGTGTATGCGGGCATAGATATCAGGTTCGTTATCCTTCACCCACCTCAGCTTGCCTGCTGTGAAGTTCGTGCCGTACTGCACCGCGCGACTATCGCACCAAATGATAGCGGGGCGCAGAACCTCTTTCTCATCCATGCACACGAGCCCGTGCATCTGGTAAGCAATACCAATCGCGGCAATGTCGCTCTTGTCCACACCGCTCTGAACTAATGTGCGGTGCAACGACTCTTTAGCATATTCCCACCAATCAGCAGGGTTCTGTTCTGCCCAACCGGCTTGTGGCGAGGCAATAGGGGCTTCTTTGTCCGGGTAAAAGGCAGAGGCAATAATCTGGCCCGTACCGGCTTCTACAATCGAGGTCTTCACTGATGAGGAACCTAAATCAAATCCGAGTAAGTATTTCATATTTCTGTGACTTTAAGACTGCGTAAATGGGTGATCCCCCCCGAGGGCACGGCATCGTGGTGAAAGAGGTAGCGTTTGCCGTTGACGAAACAGATACTCCCATGGCTCGTCCAGCCGATCACAGGCTGTAACCAAGTGCCCGCATAACGGAATGGTCCGTAGGGATTATCGCTGATGCCGTAACAGAGTAAATGTGTGTCGCCCGTCGACCATGTGTAGATGTACTTATCGCCCTCACGGTGCACCCATGAGGCTTCGAAGAAATGGTGCGGGTCTTCGGCAAGCATCGGCTCGCCCTTTTCGTCAAGAATGACAATCTCGCGCGGTGCTTCGGCAAACTGCAACATGTCGTCGCTCATCTTCGCCATACGAGGCAGGAGACAATGCTCCGTGCCTTTCGGCAGAACAGGGCTCTCAATGAGCGCATTGTTCTTGTAGCACTGCAATTGTCCGCCCCAGATGCCGCCAAAGTAGCAATAGACAGTGCCGTCATTGTCCTTAAAAAGACACGGGTCTATACTATACGAGCCGCGTATAGGGTCAGGCTCTGCCTTAAACGGTCCTTCAGGTGTGTCAGATACCGCTACACCGAGACGGAAGATGCCGCACTTGTCCTTGCAGCAGAAGACAAGATAGTACTTCCCGTTCTTCTCCATGCAGTCATTGTCCCATAACTGTTTTCCCGCCCAAGGGATATCTGTTAGGTCAAGTATCTTGCCGCAGTCCTCTGCCGTACCACACTCTACATCGTCAAGACGGAGGACATGGTAGTCGCGCATTTGGAAGTGCTCACCGGTATCGTCCATCGCTGCACCGCCCTCTATGTCGTGAGAGGGGTAGATATATAATGTACCATCGAAGATATGGGCTGAAGGGTCAGCCATATAATCCATAGGATAAATGTAACGAGTCATAATTTATTTACTGAGTTGGTTATTTATCTCTTCCATCTTGGCGTCTGTCAGTTCATATCGTGAGATGATGAACATTGCCACGAGCAGCAGTATTGCAGGAATGACGCACACAAGCCACAAGATGCCTTGTTCCGCCATCGGTGATTGCTGTACCGTGTTATTCGCGTCAAAGCCGGACCACGCCAATATAAGTCCCGGCACTACGCCGCCAAGCGCCATGCCTGCCTTGTAGAAGATACCCGTCAAGGCATTGACGATACCCGCTATACGCTTACCTGACTGCAACTCACCATACGAGATAACCTCAGGCACTAATGCCCACATGTAGCCCGTTGATACAATGACACCGGTTGACTTAATGAACTGCGCTATATAGACTATCCACAACTGCGTTTTGAGCGCAGGCACCATTGACACAATATACAACACTCCCATACCGATGATTGCCACGGAGAGGAAGATATAGAACATCCTGTGCTTACCGACCTTGCGCTTGATATATGGCACTAACGGCATGAAGATGAACGACGGTATCGAGCCAAGTGCCATGAAAATAGCCATGTCGTTGCTTGTACCATGCACATTATAGATCATGTAGTAACTGCCTGCAGAATTGCCCACTGCCATCATCGCGAAGGCTGTAATAAAGAACAATGCCAACACGCGTAGCGGACGATTGCGCTTAAACTCCGTAAAGAGGTCAGAGAGCTTGACATTCTTGGTCTCCTCCTGCTTCATGACGACTTGCTCCTTACAAGTGCAGAAACAGAAGAACAGCAGTACCAAACCCACCCCCGCATAAATAGCCATCGTCGTGAACCATGCTGTAGAGGCTTCGGGGCTGTGAATCTCGCCATTGGGGGAGAGGTGCGATACCACAAACGGTATCCCCGCAGCAACGCACAGACCGCCGATATTGGCCATGAACATGCGGACAGAGGTCAGCACCGTTATCTCGTTCGTGTCACGCGTCAAGGACGCATTAAGTGCACCGTAGGGCACATTGATGAGCGTATAGAGCATTGACATGCCAACATAGGTCACATAGGCGTAGGTAAGCGATGGACTAAAGCCGCTATAGAAGCACAGTATAGCAAAGCCCGTCAAGGGCACACCTGCAATGACAAGGTAGGAGCGGTACTTGCCCCAACGCGGGTTGTGACTATCAATGAATGTCCCTACAAGCGGGTCCCACAGCACATCCACTATTCGCACGATCAGGAACATAAACGCCGCGTCTTTCGGGGCAAGACCATAGACATTGGTGTAGAAGATCAGCAGATACATGCAGATCGTCTGATAAATGAGGTTTTGGGCGAGGTCGCCTGAGCCGAAACCTATTCGTACAAGCCACTTATTCATAGAGCGTAATGATTTGAGATATTACAGGTTTGGGATTATACTTACGGTCAAAGAGCAGTGCGTCAGCATGTCGGCCGGGGATGGGCCAGTCATTGAGCCACGAGTCACGGTCGCCCACTCCCCATAGGGTTACTCGGTTAATATCAGCCGCGTGTTGACGGTAAAGTAGGAAGAAGGCGAGCCACCGCTCGTTGATTTGGTCTCTTACCTCACGAGGCATACCGCGGCGGTAGGGGTCCATCGCTTCACTATACTCATAGAACTGACTTACCTCTGCTCCACTAAAGGAGTCGGGGTTGGGTAGCACATTCATGTCCAGTTCGGAGATAATCACTTGTGCTCCTGTCGCGGCAATCATCGTCATAGCGCGGTCATAATCCGCAAGGCAGGGCCATGTCAGACCATTATGACTCTGCATGCCGACAGCGTCAATGCGCAACCCCTTTGCTTTAAGGTTGGAGACTAACTTGCAAATAGCGGCACACTTGGCTGGCGACGATACTGAATAATCGTTGTAGTACAGCTCTGCATCCGGGTCTGCTTCATGGGCAAATTGATAGGCGAGGGCGATATAATCATCGCCTATAATCTGCCTCCATGGGCTGTCGCGGAGTGTGCCGTCGTCCTCAAAACATTCGTTACATACATCCCAACCGTAAATCCGTCCTTTATAGCGACCGACGACGGTGTAGATATAGTTTTTCATGCGGGCGATGAGTACTTTGCGGCTGACGGGGTTACCTTTCTTGTCGGTAAAGATCCATGGTGCCGTCTGTGAGTGCCAAATGAGGCAGTGCCCGATAATAAGCATGTTGTTGCGCTCTCCGAAGTCAACAAACCGGTCCGGCTCTGTCCAGTTCCAGACACCTTCCTCAGGCGAGATATACGCGCCTTTCATGCAGTTCTCGGGTACAATAGCACTGAACTGCGTACGCACAACCTTATTGGCTTTAGAAGCCGTGTCGGCAACGATAGAGGCATTGACGGCACAACCGATCGGGAAGTAGGGCGCGAGTGCCTCTCGTAGCGTCTGTCCCTCAACTGCTATTACGCAGGTGAGGAGAAGGGATATGATGATAGCCTTTTTCATTCGTAGGGTACTAAGCGGATATTTGCAATGGAGAACTGGAAACCCTCTACAGCCGTTGCAGGGTGCAACTCATCGAGGTTGTAGTTGATGACGGTGAGGATAGTCTGTAGGTTACCGTTCAGAATGGTCGTGATGAGTTGTTGCAAGGTCAGACCCGCTGTCATATCGAAGGTGCTTAACGGAATGGTGAAGGTCTGCCAACCATCGGTAAAGTCCATCGGCGTCTCGCTGTTCCAACCTGCCATATTGGCTACGACACGCTTACTCTCATGTTGATCCTTGTTGATACGGTAACTGATATAGCCTGTCTTCCAGACTGGTGCGCCGTCTGTCACCACATATATATCCATCTGGATAGCGAGTTTCGAGCACAGCGTGGTAGCCCTTAAGAGGTTACTGCCGGCAGCCTCATAGCGGCTCAGCACTGCTTGCAGGCGGTCTCCTGTGGAGAAGCGTAAGTATCCCTTCTTACTATCCGTACCGCTCGCTATGGGCCAACTAATCGGGCTCTCGCCGAAGAAGGAGAGCAGGGTGTCGGGGTTAGAGAAGGTACTTCCATACAAGCTATGGGTCTCGGGCAGGTCTGCAGAAGTGATATAAGGTGCATTTTCACGAAGAGACCCCATGTCGTTAATGCTATATTCGAAGTCCGTTCCTGCATAGTGGTCTGCCTTTGTCGTGCCATACTCGTTGAAACTGTGCATCATGACACCATCATAGGCGAACATATAAGCGGGTGTCGAAGCCGTCATACCGCTTGCTGACTCAAGGCAGCGGATAGCACCTTGTCGATAGTCTGCAGCGGGTAGCATGAATGTGAGGCTCGTGGAAGTGCCGATAAAGTCGGTAATCTCCAACTCACCATCTTCGACGGGCAGGTAGATAGAGGTGATATCCGTTAGGTTACGGCCATAGACCGTCACCTTATCGCCCACTTGCGGCAGGGTGCGATTGACGCCGGTCAAGACAGGTCTTGCCCCGCTGCGACGGGTCACAGTGGTGATGAGGTTCGTGTAATTATCGTGCTGCACATAAAGTGCCAACCGCTTGTCACCAACATGAACGGCAGTGATGGGTCGTGTGCCTGATTGTAGGGACGTGGTTGTAGGACTGAGCAACAGCACGCCCGCGTCGTAGGTGTAGGAGTATGCCATGTCCACAACAGAATCGGGCATTTCGCTATTTGAGGAAATGAAGAAGTGGTTGAGGATAGCGATACCATCTTCGGGGGCGGTCAACTCAAGTTCATAGAGGTTCGTGCTGTCCTCACTGAGCCAGTGTCCCACTAAGAGTTCGGTGTCTATCTCTTGCCCCGCAGGAATACTGTCACTAACGACAGCAGGCAGTTCGGGGGCATAGAGGTTCTCTTTGCAACCGTTCAGCACAACAAGCATCACGGCAAGGAAGATATAACAAAGTTTTTTCATACGACAGGATTATTCGAAGTTATACGCTACGGGTTCTAATTCCAGATTAGGGTCAAGTGACACCTCCGATGGCGGATACATCATCGCCCAGAGGTTCTCTTGGGTGCACTCTCTTGAGGCACGATAAACCAGTGTCCCGCTGGTCGCAAGAGCCGGCATACCGACTTGGAGTGTCTTGTCGGTCGGCAGGACATACTTGTACTTATATTGTCTATGGCAGCCGACAGTCAGGTCGGAGGAAACGCTGATAAGGCGGTTGTTCATATAGTGGAGCATCTGCTGCAGGTCCTCATCGGAGCGGAAGGAGCGACGCACTATATCTCCCCACCAGAGCCCTTCCCCGAAGAACTCCATACGCCTTTCTTGCAGGATAGTGTCCAGATTGATGGTGGTATAGTCACCTGAGTAGACGCCGGCTTCTATCTCTATCTTATAGGCTCTGCGGCGAATGGTGTTGATGCCATCAAGCACATTATTGTCGCTTGACACACCGCCTCCATTAAGCAGCAACCGTGCTTCGGTCTGGTTGAGATACGCTTCGCTCAAGCGCAAGAGCGGAGTGCAGAACCCGCTGTTACCATTGGTCGCTACATTCTCTGTAGCGAGCGGACCGCCTACGACATACTTCTTGATGGGAACATAGGTGGAAGAAGGGTCTACTGTCCATGTCTCGCCCATAGCGTGGTTGCGGCAGTCATTTCGTTTGGCGGCTGCAGCTGAATCCAGCTCGTGGTAGAGGTAATCGTAGTGCGTACCCGGGAGGAAGACGTTTCCGCGCGTACGGCTCATACCGCCGCGCAACGCTGCTACGCACAGGAAGTCATACCCTGCGTATGTTGTCCATGCCTTACCGTAGTTATTATCAACGCAGTAACTATAGCATAGCGATGCGCCAAGGTCATTAGCGAGACCGCGGGTTGTGTTGTGTGCCACGAACTGCAGGGCAAAGAGCACCTCCTTACAGTTGTTATTCTGCACACGGAAGATCTGTTCATAGTCCTCCATCAAGCCATAGCCACCTGAAGTTGCCAGACCAATGGCTTCTGTTGCGTAGTGGTCTGCTTGTGTATAGAGGTAGTTTGCGGTAACAGGTGTGCCGTCTATTGCCCACCAGCCTTCTGAGCAATGCTCACCCTCCACATAAGCGCCTAAGGTCAAGTAGAGGCGGGAGAGTAGGGTCGCAGCCGTCACTTGCGATACTCTGCCGATAGCGTAAGGGGCTGTAGGCAGGTGGTCAAATGCATATTCGGCATCAATGATGGCATAGCGCAGCACATCCTCAAAGGGATTGGTTCGGGCTTGCTGGTTCATCGTTGTAGGGTTGTCCACAATCGGCACATTGTGCCAATAGATAGCGAGGTAGTAGTACGCCAGCGCTCTGATAAGGCGTGCCTCACCCACTACGACGCTTGCGTCATCTTCGGAGCAGATATTGTTCTTGACACAGTAGGGTGCATAATCAAAGACTACATAGTCCGCTTGCGTTATCACATTGTAGAGTGAAGTCCACGGGCGTTGCACGGTCTGTAGGCTCATCGCCTCATTGAAGGTGCCTTGTGCGTTCAATTCGCCGTAATCGGGTGTGCTCTGAAAGAGATTATTGGCGCGTGCGTCGCCGATGAGATACATGCGCTTATGAAATTCGTACCACGGTTGCAGGTACAGGTTGGCTGCCGTTGCCCGCAGGTCCTCTAAACTCGTCAATGCAGTATAAGCAGGTGCGTTCTTCTCGTTCTCCGTGTTTAAAGAACACGAACTGACCGCTATCGCTAAAAGACAGCAAATGCTGACAGTTATGTTGAAGGTTTTCATATTAGAAGGTTATTTCGATGGTTCCTAAATAGGTTCTGGGTGAGGGGACTTTACCGGTATCAACACCGTAGAGGAGCATACCTTGTCCGGAGAATGAGTATTGGCCGTTCTGTGCACCAATCTCAGGGTCGTAACCTGTGTAGTGCGTGAAGGTCCATACATTCTGAACATTGAAGGTAAGGGTCAGTTTCTGCATCTTGGCTTTCTTTATCCACTTCGATGGCAGGCTATAGGAGAGTGCGATATTCTTAATGCGCAGGAACGAGCCGTCTTCCACATAGCGGTCAGAGACGCGGTAGTTTTGGTTGCCCTTGGTGGCATCAATGCGTGTCTCGGTAGCGTCCGCACCGTCAGCGACATACAGATTCCAAATATCCTTGTTCGTACTATTGCCGTCGTAATAGGCGATATGTGCGTAGTTCGAAACGCGGGTGAATTTGTTGGTCATCGTTGAGTTGAGCGGGGAAGGCTCGTCCATCAACCGTCTATTCCAGTTAAAGACCTTACCACCGATGTTGGTCATAAGGAAGATATTGAGGCTCAATCCCTTCCATGTGAAGGTGTTGTTCCACCCCATAGAGACTTTCGGTAACGGTGAGCCGATAAAGGTGCGGTCTGCTTCTGTGATGATACCGTCGCCGTCAAGGTCTTTATAGAGCAGGTCACCGACCGATGTCTTGAATGTGCCGGTATTGCTTAAAACCGTTCCGACCCTGTAGTTAGGTGTTGCGGCAATAACCGTTGATGTGCCGTCACCATTGTCACGGAGGAAGTCGGCGGCAGAATTGATTCTCCCCTCTACTTGGTACCCGTAGAATTCGCTGACGGAGTGTCCTACTGCCGTACGGGTCACGGTCTCTCCCGTGCCGTCGAAGTCAAGGGTCTTGTCAATAAATCCCGCGTCCGTGTTGAGGGCAGTAATCTTGTTCTGTGAAGCCGTCATGGTGAGCGAGGTCTTCCACTTAACCGGCGTTTTAGAGAGGATATGTGCGTTGAAGGTTGCCTCTATACCTTGGTTCATCATTGAGCCGATATTTGCCCACATTGGTGTAGCCGCACCCGTCAACGAGGTACCCATATATGCGGGCAGTGCCATTTGGAGTAACAGGTCGCGTGTGTTCTTGCGGTACACATCCACGATGACCTCGATGCGGTTCTTCAAGAACTGCATATCCACACCCACGTTCCATGAGTCCGTCTTTTCCCAAGTCAGCCCCTCGTAGTTAGGCATGTTGTAGGTTTTGTAGGATACTCCGAAGTTCGACTCAAGGTTTGTGAAGGTCGGCAGGTACGTGTTGTCTGCGAGATTGGCGTTACCAACGATACCATAGCCTGCGCGCAGTTTGAAGCCGTTCATCACCTTTGTGGCAGGCTTAAACCACTTCTCGTTATGGAGCGACCAAGCGGCTGCTACAGAGGGGAACACGCCCCAGCGCTTGTCGGCAGCAAACAGTGAGCATCCATCACCACGAACGGTCGCCGTCACCATGTAACGCTCCTTATAATTATAGGTCAGTCGCCCGAAAACGCTGATAAAGCGTTTGTAGGTCACATACCCTTCGTTAGTATCGTCGGTGGCGTCACCAGACGAGAGTGCAAGAGAGGTGTTACTACCCTTGAGGCGGGAGCCGTAGAGGTAATCGTTATAGCGTTCGTTGGTCTCAAAACCTATCATTGCCGAGAGGTTGTGGCTATCCTGTATCTTCCAGTTACCATTGAGAAGCGACTTGTAGGAGACATAACGCTCAAAGTTCTTGCTGGTCTCATGCGTAGCGTACGTCTTAATCGTACCACCAAGGTCATAAGCCGGTTCCAAATAACGGTAGTTGTCAATACGATAATCAAGTGTCACCTCGTTGCGCCAATTAAGCCATTTCCACGGCTTGATGGTTACATAAACGCGGTCACGGGTGTTGAATATCTTGTTCACCCGTTGCGTGATAGAGGCTTTTGCGACCGGGTTGGGTTGATAGACTTGTGTCTCGCTGTCGTAACCTGACTTCCCCCATGAGCCGTCTTCGTTCTTGACGGGGAAGTTCGGCAGTCCCTGCAAGGCGTTACCGACAATGTTCCATGTTGACATACCCGTGTTGCGGTCCGTCTGTGTCAGTGTCGCCGAGGCACCTACCTCAAGCCACTTGAAGGGTTTGGCATCTACTTGTGCCCGTATATTGAAGCGGTGAAAGTCGTTGTTGATAACAATACCCTGCTGGCTATAATACCCACCGCTCACGCTGTAGGTTAATGCTTTGGTGCCGCCACGGATGGAGAGGTTATAGTCCTGTCGGATACCGGTTCGGAATATCTCGCTCTGCCAGTCTGTACCGTCACCGAGCGTTTCCCAGTTCTTAAAGCGCTGTATGGTGTCACCGGTGCTGATAAGTTTGGCGTCATATGCCCAGTGGGCGAAGTCTCTGAGGTTCATTACATCCAAGCGTCGCGGCAGTTGGTCGCCACCGACAGATGCTTTGAGGTTAATCTTAGGTGCGCCCTCCTTACCCTTCTTCATATTGACGATGATAACGCCGTTGGCGGCTTGTGCCCCGTAGATGGCGGTCGCGGAAGCGTCCTTCAGAATCTCAATAGACTCGATGTCATTGGGGTTGAGGTCGGCAAGGGGGTTGCTCAATACATCTGCTCCTGCCGGTGTCTGCACAATCGAACCGTCTATCACATAAATCGGTTCCGAGGTAGAGTTGAGCGAGTTGATACCGCGTATCTGCACGCTACTACCGGCTCCTGCTGCCCCTGAGTTCAAGTTCAGCTGCACACCCGCGGCACGCCCCTGCAACATCTGGTCAACAGATGCGGCAGATGTCTCCTGCAGGTCTTCCGCACGTACAGAGACCATAGAGCCGGTGATGTCGGAACGCTTCATTGTACCGTAACCGACTACTACCACCTCTTGAAGTGCCTGTACATCCTCGTGCATTTCCACTTTCGCGACCTCTTCCGAGGCAATGCGTTCCGTGCTTGCAAAACCTAAATAGTTAAATACTAAGGTAGCACCTTTCGGTACTGTCAATTCGTAATGGCCGTCCAGGTCGGTCGCAGTACCCACGGCACTATTCTTCATCTGTACAGCGACCCCGATAAGCGGCTCGCCGTTCTTGTCAAAGACTGTTCCTTTCGCTATGATGTTCTCGGCGTAACTAAGGCTGAGGTTCATCATCAGTAGCAGGATGATGCTTAAAGTTTTCCGCATACTCTTTGGGTGTTAATCCGTATTGTTTTTTAAAGTCCGTTGAAAATACATTGGGTGCACTAAATCCGACGCGGTATGCGACTTGTGATATGGATAAATCGCCGTTCTGTAGGAGGACAGCGGCTTGCTTAAGCCGTAGTTCGCGGATAAAGGTCGCGAGTCCCGTACCGGCTATTTCTTTCATCTTGCGCTGTAGTTGTGCGCGGCTGATGCCTACTTCTTGTGCGACTTTCTCTACACTGAGGTCTGAGTCGCTGATATTGTCGTTGACAACGCGTAGCACTTTCTCGACGAGTTGTTGGTTATTGCCTTTTACATCCAATCGAGAGACCATGTCGGCATAGAAGTTGACCTTCTCATACTCTAATTTGCGTTGCTCATGGATATGGTACTGCCATGCCGCCGAGAGTGCGAGCAGTAGCACAATGAGGAGGTATAGAATGATTGCCCATGGGCTACGGAAGAAGGGCGGTTTTACGATAATGGTGAAGCGGCTGATGTCGCTATATTGTTGTCCCTCACGTGCGCGCACCTCAAGGATATGTCGTCCGTCACCGAGCCGGTTGAAGGAGAGGGTATAGTCGCCCGGCAGGGAGGAGAGCCACGGTGTGCGCTCTTCGTCCAAGAAGCGGTACTCGTAGGAGACATTCTCCGCCTTGCGCATATCCAATGTGGTAAAGTGGAGGGTCAGGGGATTGTCGATATAACCGGTGCGGATAATGCCGTTAGCGGGTACGGGCACTGCCTCTCCGGCAATCTCTAACCCGCTCAGCACGATGGGTCGCTCAAAGGGCCTTCCTGCCATCTCGGCAGGGTTAATGAGTGTGATACCCTTATCGTCGGCAAAGACTAATTGCCCGTTCTCTAACCGCACTCCCGCCGAACGGACATAGCGCGTGGCGGAGAGGCCGTTGCCCTTGAGCATGTTGATGAACTTGGGGTGCGTGGAATCTTCCAACATACTAATCCCATGGAAAGTTGACATCCAGATATGTCCTGCCTTGTCCGTCAAGAGACGGCAAATAACATTACTGGGCAGCCCGTCTTCCATTGTGAAGCGTTGTGCCTTATGGTCGTTGGTGAAACGGAAGAGTCCCTTATTAGAGGCACAATAGACCCCGTCCGCTCGCACAAGGATATCGTACACGGCAGAGGTGTGTAAGGCTTTTAGTTGCTGCTCGGTCAGACAAGAGTCTATATGGATCATGCTCTTACTGCGTGTGTCGTAGCAGTCCACGCCGGAGTAATGACCTATCCATAGCCGCCCGAGAGAGTCTAAGGTTAGTTTATTGACATATATGTTGGTGGGGTAATATCCCTCGGGAATATCCAAGACGTGGGTTGCGCTGTTCAGACGCATCACCCCTCCTGACATGATTCCTACATAGATGGTGCCGTCCTCTGCCTCAACGAGGCTTTTGACACGGTCTTTAGGTACAGGGATATGGAAAGAGGCACTTTTTGTGAAACCGTATATACCGTCCGTGGTTGTGCCGATAAGGGTCGTGCCGTCTCGGGTGGTCACGGAGCAAGTGACCGTCAGTCCTTTGAGAAGGGTTGGTCCGATTTGTTGTCCTGCACTATCCAGGGTGCGTAAGCCGTTTTCTTCCTGCCCGATGGACAGTTCGCCGTTCGGGCTCAGGAACACGCTGTAGATTGGCTCACCGTTATCGAAATCCGCACTGATGGGGATATAGGTCGCGCCTTCAGAGTATGGTGCAATAGCGGTGAGTGTTTGGCGGAAGGTTCCTATCCAGTGTATGCCGTCATAGTCGGTGTAATGGACATCTCCTTGGTGGAGCGTAGTGTCTAACGCTGCAGGGTGGGGTATGTCGGTGACAGCAACGAGGTGGTAGTAGTGTTGTGTCAGGTCGGTTGTATCGGTAGGAACGACCTTATAGAGTCCGGCGCCTTGTGTGTGCACTAAGAGGTCGCCGTTGACGACTGCCATGGCGGTGAACATCGGCTGCGGGACAGCACGGGTGTCCACATAGTTGAAGCGGTCAAGGACAGGGTCGTAGTACTGCAATGCTCCCCAGAACATGACCCACAGCTTTTCTCCCGTGGTTGTGTCAGCCAGTAGACGCACAATGCGACTGGTATAAAGGTCGCCGTCCTTATCATAATCCCCGAAATAGTGGGTGAAGGCTGTTCCGTCGAACTTATTAAGCCCATACTCCGTCCCGATCCACAAGTATCCGTCGGCATCCCGCACAATGTCGGTGAAGAGATTGCTGGTGAGTTCAGACGGGTCATAGGTGCAGCATACTTCCGCCCTCAGTGTTAGGGCGAAAGCAAGCAGAAGGAGAAGTAGTGCGTGTTTGTTCATAGGTAGTGGTCTGCTTTAGTCTACGTAGCCGCCCTCGAGGGTGGGAGCATTACGGAGACTTTCGAGGACAGAGGTCATTAGGACATTAGACATGTTGATGACCGATTGTGTGTCCATGTGTGGAGCAAAATATGTCTTTTTCATAACTATCGCGCTTTAAGGGGTTACTTAAGGAGTTGTCCTTGCAGGTTATACTCATGTCCTTCTCTTATGATGATGAGTTGTCCGTTTCGCAGCACCTTGTAGCAGTTTGTGGGAGCGACCGTCTCCTTGAGGTCGGTTGCGGTAGAGCGTTCTTGGAGCAGTACGCTCATGCGTGCCGGAGCCGGTGCGTTGTCGGGGACCGCGATGTAGGCACGGAAGGCGTCAATGGAGACATTGGAGCCGACTTGTACGAACTCCCCTGATGTGGCGCTGTAGCCGTAGAGGGTGTAACCGGATTTGGTCAGTGCGCTCGTGTGTTGGAGAGTGCCGAAGAAAGTTGCACCGGTTACCTCCGTTTTAGGGTCTTCTGCGGGAGAGGCAATGATGGTCTTGTTGGTCAAGGTCGTGAAGGGTGTAGCTGCAGAAGGAATAAAGAGGTAAGGAGTATAGGCTTCTGTTTCCGTTACGGGAAGGAATTGTAATATGCCGTTCTCATACTTGTTCAGTTGATAGAACTCGCCAGCGGCAGTAACCTCTGTTGATGTTAGGGCAAAGGGGAGACAGATAGTGCATGAGCGATCAACTGTGAAAGTGCGGTTGTAATTGACGGATGTTTGCTCAACATCCTTGGCGAAAGACCAAGCGGTATTAGCTGATGGGTCAAAAGATTTCGTAAAGTTGATAGATGAGATCTTAATTGAGGAACAAGTATTCTGCTCAGAAAAAATCTTGGTCTTTATATTAGCGATAGTATCTGTCGAAAAATCGCTCGAATATGTAGTGGGGGTTGATGTATCTACTGTCAATATAGTATTGTCACGGTGGATAAATCTAAAGCCTGCATTACCATCTGACGTTTGAACGGTAGTAAATTCAACCTTACTATAATCCTTGGCTATTATATAATCCGTTGTACCATTTTCTGAAGTGGGACCATAGATGACCGCATTATTCCCTAACTCTGTAGCTGAATCTACTCTTTTATGCAGATTGGTAGTATTGCGTTCAATTTCTGTATTTGAACCAAATTGATACCACTTAAATCCTTGGATGGGAGATACAAAGTTGATGGCTTCTTTTCTTTCTAAATAGATGGATGCAGGATCGATGGTGATAGCACCGTTATTAGACTGACCGCCAAAAGCAATTGAAACAACTGACGCCTTTTGTTCTTCCGATATCATTTCTGAAATGAGGAAATTCTTGTCTCCCGCAGTGGTGAATAGTTTTGCTTTACCAACGGTATTATTATTATTGTCCAGACAGACTACACGATAGTAATATGAATTATTCGCCTCTGCTCCTGTATAATCTGAAGTAACTAAGTTAAGATATTCATAATTATTGAGAGTCTCAGAAGTTACAGAGAATATCTTCATCAAATTAGAAGTAGACTCCTTCCAATAGAAGCGATTGGGCTTATATGAGCAATTGGAGTTGTCTGATCTACTCGTTATACCTGAGCAGGTTAAAGTCTGACTGTGGTCTGCGTTAGATAATACGATGCTTCCCGGATTTATGCTTAACATGCCACTGTTGCAAACACCCCCAATGGCGATGCAGGTAACATTATTTATGTGATCCTTAATGCTGGACTCGTCAGCAAAGGTGATTGTCTTTTCACCTATAGAAGCGAATTTTTTATCCGCATGATCAGTACTATTTGTGCCATATACGAAAACAATACGATATGTTTCGGCATTTGCTCCTAAAGTTTCCGTTGTTAGGAAATCAGATGTGGTAAAGGTCAATTGGGTATAATTAGAGAGAGTTCCGGCGTCGAAGGTAAATAGTGCCATTGTATTGGCAGAACTACTCGTCCATGCAAACACATTTCCAAAGGCACAGTTATTGAAGTTGTTGATGTGTTCAAAGCCTCCACAATACTGACGGTAACTTACAGCGGAGATACCCAAACTCATACCAAAGAGGAATGATGCGGTGAATAGAAGTTTCATGTTTTTCATGAGCTTTATTATTTTTTGGTTACTATTCTGTGTTGTTTTAATGTGTTCTAATGTTATGATGAGTGCTCTTAGCCGCAAGGGCACGATTATGTTTAGCTTTCGGTCGGCGTTCGATGATCGTTTGAGCCGCTTGGGGTCAGCGTTCGGTCAGCGTTCGATGTGGTCGCGTTCTTCCTCCGGTTGACCATCGGAGATTATAGGTAAAACTATGGTGGTAGTCGGAGTGTTTTTTGGTCTCTCTGCACAATGATACCATTGTACGAATTGGAGACAGGTTGACCTAATACAGTATAGCGTAGGGAGCCCCCTACGTTCGTAGGTAATGCCTCAATAGACGAGGGTAGGGGAGCGAGGTAGTCCAATCGGATGCAGTCGAGCGAGATGGTACTGCTTTGCCACGAGGAGGAGAAGCCCAAGATGAGTTCATTGGTTCCTTCGGTGAGAGAGAGGTCGGCTGTGAGGGTTTGCCAGTCCGCGGAACGAGTAGTGGCAGGGAGCGTAACGGTTTGGTTATTGACCAAGAGTGTCAAGGGCACCGGACTGCCAGTATCGTTGGAGCGATAACGGAGGGTGTAGTGGTAGGTGCCTGCTTGGGCGACCCGTGCAGAGTCGCGGAAACGGGTAGTGGTCTTAGGTATACAGGTGACATAGCCCTGACCATAGTAATCAGAGAGGGTGCAGTCGCCGGGTTTACGGTAGATGGTGACGGATGAGCCTTGGTAGTCGAAGTTTTCGGTTTCTAACTGAAGTCCCCCAGTCCATAGAAGTGGGCGCATAGGCTCTTCAAGCCTCTCGGCTCCCCGGAGTGGGAGTGTAATAACACCGGCGGTGTAAGGCGGGAGGGTTATTTGGGCTGTTGGTTGTTGGCTATTGGCTGTCGGTGAGAGCGTGAGTTCTACGGGACCATTGTGGGTGACGGTGAGGGTGTAGGTACCATTATCATACGAGGTAGTGACGGTGCTCGGGGAGTGTGCGCCACGGTCTTGCCACGTGAGAGCAGGTTCGGATGAGAGGGCAGAGAAAACAAAGGTTGAGGTCGTCTGAGCAGACTCGGTATATGGTGATTGAGAATAGGAGTTGCGGTAGTTATTGAGGTAAATGGAAAGCCCCTCCTCCCCCTGAAGTGGAAGTGTAAGAGAAGCTGTAGCAGTGCGGGTGGCGTTAGTAAAGGTGCGGACACCATCTATAGTAGTGTCGCAGTATTGGTAGGGGTTGTAGATTAATAACGTTGAACGTTCTTGAGCGGTTGTGCGCAAAGGCCGTGCCGCGATGAAGAGGTCTCCGGTAGAGATAGCCGGAAAGAGCGCGTTGAACTCAGTCTGCTTGAGGGCACGAGTTGCCCACCGAGTGGTCAGTTCAGATTGCGGGACGATGATGAAGTCCGTAGCATGGGATGGCTCATCCCAACGGACAGTATCATAAATCATAGGCACGACCGGATACCGACCGGTAGACTTGGTCCACCAACGTTGGTCTTGCCATCCGTCACCATAAGTGACACCCCCTTGGTCACAATCAAAACGATACAGCCCGAAGAAGAGGTATCGTTGGGTGACATAGGGGTTTTTAGAGCCGGAGGTAAAATCGTTACGAACGGCGATTTTAGTGTGCGAAAGGACATTATCCTCAGCGGGAATGCGCCATTCGCCGGAGATAACCTTGCGAAAAAGGTCTATGTAGAGGTTGACGCAATGTGGGAAGAAGGAGTGGTTTTTGACCTTCCAATTATCGCATGTAACCCATGAAGCAGAGGTAGTGACTTGCTGCCATGTCAGTTCGGGACCGTCCATGACCGTGCCACCACGGAGGAGTAGGTTCTCGAGGATGGGCATGAGTCCCATTGACTCGACATAGGGGTTATTAGAGGCGTTATTGAGGGAGTCGGTATTGGACATCCATCCCGATGTATCAAAGCGTATACCGTAATGCCCTGCATAACCGGAGAGGAACATACCGAAGCAGTCTGATTCGACCCCGTAGAAGTCCTTCTTCATGGTGAGTTTCTCGGTGCAGATGAAGTGGTCTGCATAGGTGAGTAGGGAAGTGCGGAACGCCTCGTCGGTCTTCAGAATGCCCATTGGCATCATGAGGCAGTTGTCGTACCCTTGTGTGAAGCTCATAGTGAGGTAGGAGCCGTATTCTGCACAGAGTTCCAAGAGTTTACGGAGCGTGACACGACGCTCGTCCCAAGTTGGGCAACCGTTAGCGCCAAAGTCCCAGAACTGCTCGGCAAAACTGAAACCAACGCAGTTGGGGTAGGTAGAGAGGTAATGTTCATAGCGTTCCACGCCCGTACCGTCCTCTGCTATCTCCGGCAGTCGGTTATGTGCACCGGATGAGGGCTGAATCATGCACCATACCTGATGTGCTGCGCAGACGGTGAGCCATGAGTCGAGGATACGGGGGCCGTCCTGTGTGATGTTGTCACTGCTTGAGAGCGAGATATTGAAGATAACGAACGGTAGCACATCCTCGGGCACGAGAGCGATGATCTTCTCGGGGTCGGGGAAGTTCCAACAGTCGATATGCAAGATCCACGCAGGCTGAGCTGGACTGATAGGACGTCGCATGCCTGCCCCGTCTTGGGCTGAGAGCCCAAGGCAGGACAGGAATGTCAACAATATGAACAGATTTTTTTTCATTTTAGAACTGACGGCCTGTGAGGTCGAAGCGGATGCCGTTGCGGAGGATGATCACCTTACCGTTCTCAATGGTCTTGAGGCACGGATTAACGGAGTTGTGTTGCACCTCGTCGAGGGCATCTGCACCTTCGCCGCTATCGCCACCTTCACCGCTATCGCCGCCTTCACCGCTATCGCCGCCTTCGCCGCTGTCGCCGCTATCGCCGCTGTCGCCGCCTTCGCCACTGTCACCGCCTTCGCCGCTATCGCCGCCTTCGCCGCTATCGCCGCTGTCGCCGCCTTCGCCGCTGTCGCCGCTGCCGTGGTCTTCACCGTCAAGGTAGATGGACTCTGCTTCTACGACTATGCTACCGGCATCGCATGAGCCACCAATGGCAATCACCGCGATAGAAGCAATCTCTTCTGCCGTCATTAGATCAGCCAAAATGACTTTCTTGTCCGTGCCGTCAATGGTCGCAAAGGTTTTCGTTTTAACGGTCTGACCTTCACCATCAATGAAGAGCACGCGTACCTTATTGCCGCCACCTACGGTTTGCCCCTCGGTGAGGTCTACGAAGTTGGACATCGTGATGTGCAAGGTGTCATAGTCCGAGAGTTGACCTGCCTCAAGAGCAAAGAGTTGCATGGTGTTGGCAGTACTTGCTGACCAAGAGAACCTGTTGCCGAAAGTGCAGTTGTTGTTGGAAGGACGGTGTAGCAAGCCTTCACAAACGAGTTCGGTATCATCTTCTTTCACGAGCTTGATGGAAGCGGGGTCTACTACAATGCTTCCGGCATTGCAAGAACCGCCAAAGGCGATTTCGGTGATAGAAGCGATTTCGTCAGCGGTCATGATAGAGGACAGAGACACATTCTTCTCACCACCATTGATAGTCGCGAAAGATTGAGTTTTGACGTTCGTGCTACCGGCAACAAAGATCAGGCGCACTTTGTTGGCACCGCCTACTGATTGGTCTTCGGTGAGGTCGATGAAGTCAGAGAGCGTAATTTTGATAGTGGCGTACTCAGAGAGTGTACCTGCCTCAAAAGCAAATGCTTGCATGGTGTTAGCAGTAGAACCGGTCCATGAGAAGACGGGTTGATACTTGCAGTTGTTGTTGGATGCGCGAGCTGTCAAACCTTCGCAAGGAAGGGTTGCAGCGTTCACTGTCATCATGCCCGCAAAGAGCATAACAAGGGTAAATAGTTTCTTCATAATCGTTGAGTTTATTTAATGATAAATTGTGTACCAAATTGGCAATAGGGGTCTTCTCCTTCGGCGTCTTCACAGAGTTTCGCCATTGAGATACGGATAGACTGGAGGTTCTTGAGTTGCTCGGTGTATTGACCATCTTCGCCGCGGAGGTCGAGTTTGATGGTTTTCTTCTTGGTGATTGAACTGCCCATTTGACCATAGAGCGTAGCCACGGTCACTTGGTCGGTCTTACCTTCCGCGTTGCGGAAACGAAGGACGAACTTCAAGATAACATTCGACTTAAGTACATCAACCTGAATTTTGGAGTGTTTGCTGTAGTCGCCTTGTACGCCGGGCAGGTCAAACCAACGGTCGTAGCTGCCGGTGAAGGTCGCTTCACATTTCTCGGAGTCGTAATCGCAATTACTGCCCCATTTGGCTACATCTTCCATGGATACAATTTGGAAGGGTTCATCGGCAGCGAACATCGCCACCGTCATGCCCATTGCGAGAATGAGCAGGGATACAAGTTTCTTCATAGTAGTAATTATTTAGTGTAAAGTGCAACAATCGTTTCGAGGAGCTCCTGCTTGCCGCTGGTGAGCTTGGGCTCGCCAACCTTCTTACCATACTCGTATACTTGCTCGAGTGTGAGCTTACCATCTTCAAAGTCCTTACCGATACCTTCGTCGAACGAGGCATAGCGGTCGTGCAGCATCTTAGGTAGCGGGCTTTCGTCGCGGAGAGCGAGCGCGTTGAGCAGCGCACGCGCACAAGCGTCCATACCGCTGATATGGGCAATGATGATGTCGTCAAGGTCGGTCGAGTTACGCCGCGTCTTGGCATCGAAGTTGGTACCACCGGTACCGAGACCACCGTTGCGCACAATATGCATCCACGCCTGTGTCAGTTCGAAATTATCGATAGGGAACTGGTCGGTGTCCCAGCCGTTCTGTGCATCACCGCGGTTAGCATCGATAGAGCCGAGCATGCCGTTATCTACCGCACAAGCTAATTCGTGCTCGAAGGTGTGACCCGCAAGGGTCGCGTGGTTCACCTCAATATTGACCTTAAAGTCCTTATCTAACCCGTGCGCACGAAGGAAACCGATTACCGTCTCCGTGTCCACATCGTACTGGTGCTTTGTGGGTTCCATGGGCTTGGGCTCAATGAGGAAAGTGCCCTTAAAGCCCTTGCTACGCGCATAATCGCGAGCCATACGGAGCATGGTTGCCATATGTTCTTTCTCACGCTTCTGGTCGGTGTTCAGCAGGGACATATAGCCCTCACGACCGCCCCAGAACACATAGTTCTCTGCACCTAACTTGATACCTGCGTCAATAGCGTTCTTAATCTGCACGATGGCACGAGCCACGACATCGAAATCAGGGTTCGTCGAAGCGCCGTTCATGTAACGCTTGTTACCAAAGACATTTGCTGTTGACCACAGGAGCTTAATGCCAGTAGCAGCCATTTTCTCCTTGAGATAGTCGGTGATAGCGTGCATGTTGGCTTCATATTCCTCGACGGAGTTGCCCTCGGAGATGAGGTCTACATCGTGGAAACAGAAATACTCGATACCCAGTTTCTGCATAATCTCAAAACCTGCATCGGCCTTGTGCTTCGCCACCTCGAGGGCATCTGCACCTTCGTTCCAAGGGAAGGTCTTGGTACCGCCGCCGAACTGGTCCGCACCTTCGGCACAGAGCGTGTGCCACCAAGCCATGGCAAAACGCATCCAGTCTTTCATTTTCTTACCCCCCACTACGCGCTCAGCATCATAGTAGTGAAACGCCATGGGGTTCTTGCTCTCGGCTCCCTCAAAAGGAATCTTGCCGATGTTAGGGAAGTACTCTTTCATGATAGTTATTGTTTTTGGGTTATTATTTTTTCCAGATGGCTGCCATCTCCTCCAGTTTGCGGCCTTTGGTCTCGGGCACGAGTCGCCAAACGAAGAGTGCGGCTACTATGCATATTATGCCGTATAGGGCATAGACAAGGCAGTGACCGCCTTGTGCGCCTGCTGAGCCAATCTCCAGATTATACAGTGGCACAAAGGTAGATGACACTACGAAGTTCGATATCCATTGTGCCGCGACAGCTATAGCCACTGCCTGCGAGCGGATGGTGTTGGGGAAGATCTCCGCTATCAGCACCCAGCAAATCGGTCCCCACGAGAACATGAAGCACGCTGAATAAACCATGATGCATACCACGCTGACCCATGCTGGCAGCGTCACGAGTTGACAAGCTGCGAAGCATAGTGCACCTACTGCCATGCCGATAGAACCATAGATGAGCAACGGCTTACGACCGAGCTTCTCGACCGTGAAGATAGCCACAAGCGTGAAACTGATATTCACTACACCCATCAGCACCGTCTGCACCATCGGGTTAGACATACCCACGGACGCGAAGATACGCGGCGCATAGTAGAGTACGGCATTGATGCCCACGGCTTGTTGGAAGACACTGAGCATGATGCCTACGAAAATAACCAAGCCACCGTAAGTGAACAGCCTCTCGGTCTTTTCGGTAGCCGTGGCTTTAATCTCCGCCAATATATGGTGTGCCTCATCAGCACCATTGATCTTTGTAAGGATAGTGAGTGCCTCATCATCCCGTCCTGCAAGAGCAAGGTAACGGGGTGTCTCAGGCACAAGACAGATGAGCAGAGCAAACAACCCTGCGGGTACTGCCTCACTGACGAACATATACCGCCAGCCGTGCGCCGTCATCCATTCGGCTCCCGGGAGAACGGTCTGCAAACCGTCCGCAGCACGCTCAATGACCGGCTGCAAGTGGTCACCCAAGATGACGAAGTTAACGAAATACACCACTAATTGCCCGAAGATGATAGCAAATTGGTTCCAACTAACGAGCTTACCGCGTATGCCGGCAGGAGCGACCTCTCCGATGTACATCGGGCAAACGGCACTGGCTAAGCCCACACCGACACCTCCTAAGATACGGTAGAGGTTGAAAGTAATGAGCAGGGATAGGGTAGGCACACCCTTCTCGAAGAAGATGAACTCCGGATAGTAACTGCCTAACGCTGACAGGAAGAAGAAACACCCCGCCATAATGAGCGTTCTCTTGCGACCCAGGCGTGAGGCGCAGAGCCCTGATATGGCACTACCGATGATACAACCTATCAGCGCACTGGAGGATGTAAAACCGTGCAGCAGGTCGGTGTAAACGAAGTCCGTCGCACCAAGGAAGAACGCCTGTAGGCCTTTCTCAGCCCCACTGATGACGGCAGTGTCATAACCGAACAATAGTCCGCCTAAAACAGCTACCAATACTATTCCATATAGATATAAGTTATTCTTCATGAGTTATTTGAGCGTTTCGTCGGGGAAGAGGAATGAGCGGTGCAAGCCACCGAGGTCAATAGCAATCTTCTCAAGAACGATACCATTATCGAGCGGCTCGATACGCAGGGTGTGCTTGCCAGCCTTGTCAAGCGTGAAGATAGTCTGCATATCAATGCAGTGATTGCGTTGCCACTCACCTAATTCGCCCTTGTAGTGACCGTTGATATTCACTTCGTGCACGTCCTTACCATCTATACTGATGCGGTAACGCTGTCCTGCAGGAATGTAGTTGAGGGTCGGAGCGAGCCGCACAATGACTTTCGCGTAGCCGGTACTCTCGCAGGTGAAATCATACTCCAGGAAAGCGCCGTCAACCTTAGCCGTCACAGGCTCTGTAGTGAAGCCTGAGAGCGTGCGACCTAATTCGGGGATAACCGTCCACTTGGCTTCCTTGCCGTCCTGCTTACGGGTGTAGTGCTCCGCTTCAATGGTCACATAACCATCAACCTCCTTAAAGGTGCACGGTGCTTTGACCGAGGAGTAGAGTGCGTAAGGCTTGTCGGCAACAGGAAGAACAACCTCGCTCTTTTTCTCACCGCTAATGCGCTGAACCTTAGGCATGATACGGTGCTCGGGAGCGTTCCAACGGGTATAGCCGATACGGATTTCGTCCATAAGGTGATTCCACTTACCACCGTTCAGTTGGTGGTAGCGCACGCTAAGCAGTGAGTCTTGCCGGAAACACTCCACAACGACATCCGCCCAGTCATTGGCGGCAGCGTCTTTCTTCTTAGCGAGACGCTTGTTCATCGCCACAGCGTAGTACATGTTGTAGAGGTTCGCCATACCTTCAATCGGCAAACCGAGCAGTTGGAAATAAGCACTCTGATACTGTTCGGGCAGTTGGGCTTCCAGCTTACGCGCGTCGTCGCGCAGGCGATTATGGTCCGCGCACACGCGCGCCCATTCATTATATTGGAACGAGTATGTATTGTCGTTGAGTGTCTCGGGTGTCACGCGGCGGTTGAACTTAGCGTAGGTGCGCAAGAGCCGTGCTGCCTCGGCGGCATATTTATCCCCAAAGACCGAGCGGCAGAACGCTTCAGCATGCTGAACGAGATTGTCCTGATTGAATTGTTCGGGGTTCCACGCCATGTCCATAAAGAACTGAATAGGATATTCCATCGGTTTGAGGTCGCCGACATTAACAATCCATATCTTGTCAATACCATATTGGTAGCAGAGGTTCATCTGTTCCCATACACGAGGAATAGGGGAGATATTGATCCACTTGGAGTTACGCGGTCCACCGACATAGTCAAAGTGATAGTACATGCCGAAACCGCCCTTGCGGTTGCGCTCGCTGTCGGTCGGCACACGGCGTATATTGCCCCAATTATCGTCACAGAGCAGAAGTGTAATATCATCGGGCACTTTGAGACCATCGTCGTAGTAGTCCTGTACCTCTTTATATAAAGCCCATACCTGTGGTACTTCTGAAGCTGGCTTATCCATAACATCCTCAATGATAGCGCGTTGGTCGCGAACTATACGCTCCAAGAGAGCCTTGTTGTCATCCGAGTTGGGCATCTCCATGTCGCCGTCCCCGCGCATACCGACCGTAATGACGGTCTCGTAGTTCTTGCTGCGCTCAATACCGCCACGCCAGAAGTCTTTCAAACCCTGCTCGTTGGTCACATAGTTCCAAAGCTTCTCAGTGCCACCTTGCTTCTTCCAGTCGCGTTGTGCGAGGTTCATCGGCTCGTGGTGGGAGGTGGACATAACGATACCCATTTTGTCCGCCAAAACTCCGTTCTCGGGGTCATCGGAGTAGAAAGCACTTCCCCACATGGCAGGCCACATGAAGTTGGCTTTCAATCGGAGCAGAAGCTCAAAGATATGTTGATAGCACTTGCTGTTAATGCCCCCGAACTGACTGATTGCCCAATTACCGAAAGAGGGCCATTCGTCGTTAATAAATATACCTCGATAGGCGACTTTAGGTTCTCCGTCGGTGTAAAGACCTTTTTTAATATAAATAGCCTCATGCTTCTCGACGGGCACATCCATCATCCAGTACCAGGGGCTGACACCTATTTGGCGGCTAAGCTCATAGATGCCGTAGATAGCACCGCGCTTATCGCTGCCGGCAATGAGCAAACCGGACTTGGTGGTGGTGAGGATGTACTTCTCGTTCTTGCCCTTAAGTTCGCTCAGTGCAATGCCTGCGTCTTTAAGGGCTGCTTTGATGGAAGGTTGTTCAATCGTGCCGACAAGAACATAAGTACCCTTATCGGGAATGGTAGAAGTGAGAGTAGGTGTGGCGCCGCTGACACGCTTAATATCGTCCGCTAAGGACTGCGCTGCCATACGAACGCCCTCATACTCTTGCTCATCAACGACCAAAGTTGATGAAGTGCCGTTAGCGACCAAGGTCATGCCGCCTTTCACCGGCGAGAAAGAAACAAAACAATCTGCAGCATTCACTGTCAGAACCGACAGGAACACGGCTATACCGAAACTAACTAAACCTTTTGCGATGTGATTCTTCATGTGTTTTTCTGGGCTTAATTTGAGACCAATTGATTTGACGCTGCAAAATTACTGCTTTTTTTTCAAAAACGCTTTACGGGAAATCTCAAATTCTTCTTTTTTTGTCTCAATGTGACTTTTGAGACATTTTCTGTAGCAAATTTAAAGCCTTCTCAGGCAGTTCACCATTGGGTTGCGGGCCGATATTAATGAGCAGATTAGCGTTAAGTGCTCGTACGCGTGCTTGTAGGTCACGTATCTCGTCAATGGTCTTGTAGGTAGTATCTGTGGCGGAATAGCCCCACGAGTGGTTCATGGTTTCGCATGTCTCAAGTATTAAGCCGCTCACGGACATACCCTCACTATAACCGCCTTTATTCTCGCCCGGCACATCACGCTCAAAGCACTGAATAGCTTCTCCCGGGAGGGGTTGAGGCAGGTGGTGGTTATTAGCAATCAGGCAGTTGGGCTGAAGGGTGTGGATGAGGGTATATAACTCCTGAATCTGCCAGTCCCATGAAGGATTGTCTTTTTGGTCCCAGTAGCCGTCAAACCAAATAGCCCCGATCTCGCCATAGTTGGTGAGTAGTTCGGTGAGTTGTGCCTTCATGAAGGCTAAGTAATGTGGATAATCGGCTTTAAGAGGGTCTTTGTCGTGCTCAGGACCGCTCCAACCCCGCAGATAGTCCTCGCGTGACCAGTCGAGGAGGGAATAGTACAGATGAAGCCTGATGCCTTCTTCGGCACAGGCTTCGCTCAGTTCCTTCAAGACATCGCGATGGAAGGGTGTAGCACGGGTAATGGTGTAGTCGGTTGCTTGGCTGTCCCACATGGAGAAACCATCGTGGTGGCGGCTGGTGAAGCAGATGTACTGCGCTCCTGCGGCTTTAATGGCTTTGACCCAAGAACGGGCGTCAAAGCGCCAAGGGTAGAAGGCGTCCGCAGCTTTGGCGTACTCGGTGCGGCTCATCTGCTTCTGAGCCATAATCCACTCACCATCAGCAAATAAGCTATAGATACCCCAGTGGATGAAGATACCTAATTCGGGCTCTTGTCGGGGAGTCGCTCCGACAGCGACAACACCCATAATGAGGGCTAAAAAGAATGTGCTCAATCGTTTCATACGTGCAATAACAATTTCCGGATGCAAAAGTACACATTTTTTTTCAAATGTGCTGTACGAGAAATCTCTAATTGTTATTGATTTGTCTCAAAGTGCGTTTTTTTGCCATGAAGCTCGTTAGAGCAGGAGAAGAATCATTATTTGTGCTATCATGACGCGCAGGAACATAGTGAGCGGGTAAACGGTCGCATAAGACACGGAAGCGAGGTCATTATCGTCCGTGACGGATGACGCGTAGGACAGCGCAGGCGGATCGGTCGTGGAGCCTGCCATCAGCCCCATCAGCGTGAAGTAATCTAATTTCCCCCACTTGCGGGCAATAAAACCGACAATCAAGAGGGGCAGGAGAGTGATGATGACACCATAAACAATCCACCAATAACCACCTGCCATAATAGAGGGAACGAAACTCTCACCGGCTCCTAAACCTACAGAGGCAAGGAAGAGGCACAGTCCTATCTCCCGTATCATCCTATTAGCACTGGTCGTGGCAAAGGTCACTAAGTGGTGGTAAGGACCATAGCGTCCAATAAGGATAGCGACAATAAGAGTACCGCCTGCAAGACCGAGTTTGAAAGGCACGGACATGCCCGGCAGTTTGATGGGCAGAAGACCCACAATAACACCCAGCACGATGCCGAGGAAGATCGGAATAAGGTTGGGCGCATCCAGTTTCTTCATCTCATTTCCGAAGAGGTCACCGACTTGCTTAACGGCATCGGCTGTACCGACTATGACCAAACGGTCACCCATCTGGAGGGCGATATCCGAGGTCGCCAGAATCTGTATACCGGCACGGTAAATACGGGTAATGGTGACATGGTACTTCTCGTTAATACCGAGATTACGCAGTTGCTTGCCGTTCCATTGCGGTTTAGTGACCACAATCTTGCGGGAGACTAATTCCTCTGAAGCCTCGGTATCTTCGATTGGGGTTTCAACGACCTTACCGATGAGTTGTAGGGTCTGCTCGTGCTCAAGGTCGGTCAGGATGCGCAGTGTGTCGCCCGTAGAAAAGGTGGATTGTGCCGTTGGTACTTGTTCGTGCCCATCGGCATGAATGATACGGCTGACGACCATCTTGATATTGCACATATGGTGCAGAGCCTGAATCGTTATACCGTCCAGTTGCGGGTTGGTCACTAAAATATCGCGGAGAACGGTTTCCCCGGCGTCTTGCTTGCGCTGCTCCATAATGCGCTTATTCTCCTCATCGGGTTTGATACGGAAGATCCACTTCATGAGGAGCATGGAGAAGATGATACCCAGCACACCGAGAGGGTAGGCAACCGCGTAGCCCGAAGCAATATTAGCGTTCACTTCTCCATAGGTGTCGGAGAAGGCTTGCTCTGCCGCACCAAGAGATGGTGTGTTGGTCACAGCACCGGACATAACACCTACCATGGTCGATAGGTTCTCGCCCGTGATGAGGTGAATAAGGTAGGTTGTCACTGCCGCTAAGAGCACGATGGCAAGGGCGAACATATTGAGCTTTAGACCTCCTTTGCCAAAGGACGAGAAAAACGACGGGCCTACTTGCAGACCGATGGAGTAAACGAAGAGGATCAAACCAAAGTCTTTCGCGAAACCTGCAACAGTCGGGTCTATGCGCACACCGAAATGGGAGAAGATAATGCCGCAAAACAATATCCATGTAACCCCGAGGGAGAAGTTCTTAATCTTCAGCTTATCAGCTAAGATGAGTCCTAAAGCAATCACATTGGTTATAACCACAATGGATTGCGTCACAGAGGGCTCTAAAAATAAGGACCTTAAGAAATTCATAATACCTAATTCGATTTAGTCAAATGCGTTTAGTTGAGAGGTATGAGTGTTCTTTTGATCACGCGGTAGTGGGGGTGGTAGGTGTTTTTGAACTCGTCGGAGTGGTGAACGGTATGACCGAACCGCCGCCAGAGCGGATGGTCATCTGCTTCCACCGTCCGAGCAAAGAACCCTGCCAACTCCTCCGCGGTAATCAGAGAGTCCCTTACTGCCTGCAGATTGACACGAACATAGTCGGCGTGCGGATTCTCGAAGAAGAACAAACCCTCACTCGCACTATGCAGTGCCATGCCGGAACTATCTGTTTCCATTGCCCCCAACTCGTAGCGAATACCCTGCAATGCAACCACAGAGTCCATATTCGCATGGTGCGCCGCACCGAAATGGTCTTGGTAGAACAACTTATAGCGGTCGCGTACTGTGATGCTTTCACCGCGGGGTGTGCAACTACTTATCGAGGCTGACAAGGCGATAAGCGCGATGCCCCAAACCAATCTGTTCTGCATATTCGGTTATATATGTGCCATGTTGGCGGTTGATGCGTGCGATAAGGGGTTGTTCATCGTCACCTTCCGAGGCTTGATGGTTGAAGACCATATCAAGGCATGCTTGGTCAACAGCTACAGGGTCAAGAGAAGCGCAGATACCCATATCTTTCAGCTTGGGTTCATCGGGTGTACCATCACAGTCGCAGTCCACGGACATGTTGTTCATGACGTTGATATAAACGACGCCTTTCTTTAGGGTCATATAGTCGTGCACGGCTTGTGCGGCAGCGGCCATTGACTCAAGGAAAGCGTCTTGAGAAGGACCTGCAGCAATGAAACCCGGGGCCCAGCAGAGCTTAGGATTCTCTGTTTTGCCGGCTGAGTGGATATAAGCCTTGCCGTTGGTGCTCGCAACACCGATGGAGGCGTTCTTGAGCACACCGCCAAAGCCACCCATCGTGTGACCCTTGAAGTGCGCAAGGTTAATCATGAAGTCGTAGTTCGCCAAGTGGTCACCCACGATATCGTATTGTAGATGCGTCGTGTCTTGAACGGGAATCTGCATTTCGCCAAACTCGTCCATCAGATCTACCTTGAAGATGGAATCAAACCCGTGGTCGTGGATGGTTTCCCAATGTTTCTTGGGGTCTTGACGTGTGCCGCCATAGGCCGTGCAGCACTCCACAATGGTGCCGTCTACAGTCTCTACAAGGTTGCGGATGAGGGTCGGTTTGAGGTAATGGTTATTGCCTCCTTCACCGGTGGAGATCTTCACGGCCACATTACCTTCGGGCTTAACGCCAAGGGCCTCAAAGATGCTAACTAATGATTCGGGACTAATCTCTTGCGTGAAATACACTACAGGGACTTCATTATCGTCAGCCGCGGAAGCCTGATAGGCAGGTTTTTTAGGCGAGCAGGACAGCAACAGAACGGCTGTCAGTGCTAAAGAAAGGATTTTTTTCATAACGGCGGCAAAGGTACTACTTTTTTTTTATATGAGCAAATAAAATTGCATTTTGCACAAAAAAAGACCCTTTTGGGTCTCTTTTGCGGTGGAAATATACCGATTCTCTTACTCTCGTCCCCCTCCTAAAGCATGGTAGAGGGCTACAAGTGCTAATTGTTTTTGTGTGCGGTTGGCAATAAAGGCATATTGTGCCGAGAGTAGGGTGTTTTGTGCATTCAGCACCTCCAAGTATGTGGTTGAGCCGTACTGCATCATGTAATCGGTGTACTCGTAGGCTTTGCCGAGTGACTCCACTTGTGCGGCATAAAGACTGTCTTTTGCCGATGCAGTCTGATAATCCATAAGTGCCTCGTTAACCTCATTACCTGCCGCAAGAACAACCTTGCTGAACTGCGCAATAGCCTCTCGTTGTTGGGACTTGGCGGCACGCACTTGAGCGATGTTCCTGCCCGAATTGAAGATGGGCACAAAGAGGGACGCTGCGAGGGTGGAAATCATTGTCATAGGGTCAATGATGGTGCCGTAATAGTTATTAGTCCATCCGAACAGCCCGCTCAGGTTGAGGGAGGGTAGGCAGTTGGCAGTCGCGAGTTGGCGGGCATAGTGGGCTTGTGCCATCACGGCTTGCGCTGCACGCACATCGGGACGGTTGTAGAGTAGTTGGACCGGTAGACCGCCATCCGGGCTTAAAGACAACAGACCGCTTTCGCTCAAGGACATAAGGCCATCGTCGTCCGTTAGTGCCTTGCGGGCAATAGGTGTCCCGCTGGGGCGACCGAGCAGCAGGTTCATGGCGTTCTCGACCTCGTTGATATCATGGTGATAATCAAGTACAATGGTTTGTATCGTGAAGTAGTTTGCCTCCAATTGCCGTACGGCAACCTCATTGGCCATACCGGCTTCCTTGAGTTGCCGAATGGTCTCTACGGTCTTGCCCCACGAGCGAGCGGTACTGTCAGAGACGGCGAGTTGCGCATCAAGCATCTGCAGGGTGTAATAGGTTGAAGCCACACCGGCTATCAACCCGCAACGAGCGGCCTGCTCATAATCCTCCGTCATGCTCTTGGTGGCTTTCGCGCGGCGTAAGGAATTGAGGGTACGACCGAAGATATCGATCTCCCAACTGGCTTGTGCCACCAAGTCGTAAGTCCCTGACTGTTGTACACCATATTGCGGCGAAAAACCCACAGACAGCGGTAGACCGATTGAGGGCAGGTACGCGAGCTTAGCTCCTAAGACGGCTGCTTCAGCTTGCGCAACATGCTCGTGTGCCACTTGCAAATCGAGATTGTGCACCAAAGCCGTGTCAATCATGTCTTGCAAAAGCGGGTCAGTAAAGACCTCCCGCCATGAGATAGAATCAATGGCTGTGTCAGGTAACATATCCTCGGAAGGCTGGTACTTGGAGTAAAGACCGCAAGAGGTGAAAGGCATGGTGCACAGTATAGCAAGAAGCAAAATAGGTGTAACAGACTTTGGCTTTCGACTGTCGGCTTTTGACTTTTGGTTTTTTTGTTCCGTATAAGCGCGGATATTCTCTAACTCCTGTTGGATGAGCGGGTCGTCGGAGGGAGTAAACTCGGTGATAGGTTTGAACTTCTCCTGTAGACCTTGGAAAATGACAAAGAGGGCAGGTACTATAAAGAGCAGTGCGAGCGTTCCGACTAATTCGCCTCCTACGGCTCCGGCACCTATCGTTCTGTTTCCATTAGCTCCTACACCCGTAGCGAACATCAGCGGCAGCATACCGAAAACCATCGTCAAAGCCGTCATCAAAATAGGTCTCATCCTCATCTTGGCAGCAAAGAAAGCACTCTGCTTGAGGCTCATACCGGCACGGCGACATTGGGTGGCGTATTCCGTGAGCAGAATAGCCGTTTTGGCGAGCAAACCTATCAACATAATCAGTCCTACCTGCAGGTAGATATTATTCTCAAGCCCCAACAACCGAGCAAAGAGGAATGACCCCATCAGTCCGAATGGCACACTCAAGATAACGGCAAACGGGATGAAGAACGACTCATAGAGGGCGGCCATAACGAGGTAGATGAACACGATACAGATAATAAAGATAACCGCCGTATTGCCCGAACCGGTCTGCTCCTCTTCGCGGGTGATACCCGAGAAATCAATGCCATACCCGCGAGGAAGCGTCTGAGACGCAACCTCTTTGATGGCGTTGATGGCGTCGCCCGACGAGTAACCGGCGGCGATATTACCATTGACGCCAATAGAGGTGTAGAGGTTGAAACGCTTGAGTACCAACGGGTCATACACCTTTTGCAGAGTTATATACTGGCTTATCGGCGACATCTGACCGTTGTGCAACCGCACAAAGACATTGTCAAGGGACGATAGGTCATGAGCAAACGCAGGCGATGCCTGAATCATCACACGATAGACCTTGGTGAAACGGTTGAAATTGGACGCGTAGATACCTCCATAGTATCCCCCAAGGCAGGAAAGCACCTCTGCCGGCGAGACCCCCGCTCGCTTGCAGCGTGAAGCGTCCACATCCACCACATACATCGGGTAGTCAATGTTGTAGGACGAATATGCTGCTGCTATTTCGGGACGCTGACGAAGGGCATTCAGGTAGTTCTGAACAATGCCGTACATGTCCTGAATACTGCCACCGACCTTGTCCTGCACATGGAACTCAAAGCCGCCACCCGTGCCGTAACCCGGTATCATACTTGGCGCAAGAACGAAGATGGACGCATCCTTGATGCCTGCCGTCACACCGTAGATCTTGTTCATAACGCTCTTGTTGTCTTGACCTTTGTGCTTGCGCTCGTCCCACGGACGCAGTTTGACTATGAGCATACCCATATTGGTTCCTGTCCCGGAAATGATACCTTCACCGGCTACGGCGTTGACCGTCTGTATTTCGGGAATAAGCCTTACGCATGAATCAATACGGTGCACAATATGGCTGGTCTGGTTGACGCTACTGCCCACCGGTGTAGAGATATCCACCATGAGGATTCCTGTATCTTCATCGGGCACAAGACCTGTCTTAGTGGTTTGCATGAAATAGACGAGCAGGGCGAGTGTGACGGCTATTGAGCCCCACACGAGCCATTGGCGGCGAATGAAGACCATCGCCCAACCCGTATAACGTTTGATGAGGGCGTTATAGGAGGTTTGATAAACCGTGCGCACGCGTTGGGCAATCTTACTGCCTTCACCTTCTGCGGGATTGGGCTTGAGCATCAAAGCACATAGGGCGGGGGAGAGCGTCAGCGCACTGATGAACGATATACCTACCGCTACCGCCATCGTCAGACCGAACTGCTTGTAGAACACACCGGTCGTGCCACCCATGAAGGAAACAGGTATAAACACCGCCATAAAGACTAAGGTCGTTGTGAACAGTGCTGCAGTCAGACCGCCCATAGCATCAACTGTGGCTTTATAAGCCGACTTGTAACCTGCGTCAAAACGCGCCTGCACGGCCTCGACTACCACAATAGAGTTATCCACCACCGTGCCGATAACCAGTACTAACGCAAAGAGCGTCAGCAGGTTGAGCGTAAAGCCCGCTACCTTGATGAAGGCAAATGTACCTATCAGCGACACGATGATTCCGATGGTCGGCACAAGCGTAGCGCGGAAGTCCTGCAGGAAGAAATAAACCACAATGAACACCAGTAGTATCGCTAATAGCAGCGAGATAACTACATTCTTGATGGACGCAAACAGAAAGTCATTGGAACTCTCCAAGGTGGTGAGAACCAAGTCTTTCGGCAGGTCTTTCTGCACTTGCTCAAAGAGTTTGTCAATGTCCTTGTTGATTTGCGTAGCGTTAGATCCCGCGGTCTGGAACACAAGGTTACCGATACCCGGACAGCCGTTCAGTTGACCTTTATAATTATAGGTGTTCAGTCCTAAGGATATTTCCGCTATGTCCTTCAGTTTGAGGTTCTCTCCTGAGGGAAGGGTCTTGACCACTATCTCGCCAAACTCTTCCTCGGTGATCCGTCTTCCGCGGTACTTCATGGTGTACTGGAAGGTCTGGTCGTAGTTTTCGCCGAAAGAGCCTGTCGCGGCCTCTATGTTCTGCTCCCCGAGCAAGGCGGTTATGTCGCTCGGAACAAGCCCGTATTGCGCCATCTTGGCGGGATTAAGCCATATACGCATGGAGTAATCACCGCCCATCACAACAACCGTTCCGACACCCTTAATACGCAACATCTCAGGCTTGATGTGGATATTGATGTAGTTGGAGATAAAGTCCTCATCGTATGTCCCGTTGGGCGAATAAAGAGCGAACGTGCGCAGCATGGAAGGCTGTTTCTTGTAGGTGGTCAAGCCGATACGCGTCACTTCTGCCGGAAGGACGCCGGTCGCCTGGGACACACGGTTCTGCACATTCACTTGAGCCATATCGGCATCGGTGCCCTGACGGAAATATATACTTATCTCTGCCGAACCGCTGTTAGAGGCGGAAGAGGTCATATAAATCATGTTCTCCACACCGTTAATGGCTTCCTCAAGCGGAGCCACAACGGCTTTTTGGATAGCGTCGGCACTGGCTCCCGGGTATTGAGCCGCCACGACAATGGTCGGAGGGGCGATGTCGGGATATTTCTCAATGGGTAGGTTCAGTAAGGATATGATACCCAATAGTACAATGAACACCGATATAACAATACTCAGTACCGGTCTGTCAATAAAGGTCTTTACATTCATAGTTCTTCTCCTTCTCTAATGAACGCTGCTCCTTGAGCTACTATGACATCTCCGGCTTGCAGACCATCCTCTACTATGTACCGTTTGCCGTCCGGCAATGCCGTAACGCGCACAATCGTGCTGACTGCCTTGCCGTCAATGACGCGGTAACAATAGGTCTTGTTCTGAATTTCATAGGTCGCTTCTTGACTGATAATCAGCACGCCCTCTCGCAGGGTAGGAATAAGCACATTACCGCTTCCGCCCGAGAACAGAGCATGCTCCGGATTGGGGAAAGAGGCTCGCACCGAAATAGCGCCTGTTTGGTTGTCCAACACACCGCTGATAGTCTCTACCCGTCCGAGATGGGCATAAGTCGTGCCGTCACTTAGTTGTAACGAGATATCGGGCAACTCGTGAATGGCGTTCTCAAGACTGCCATAACGCCGAACGATATTCATAGCTTGCACCTCCGTGAGCGAAAAATAAACATACATCACGCTGTTGTCACTGACGGTCGTTAAAGGGGTAGGCATTTGAGGACTGACCAACGTTCCGACCCTGTAGGGGAGGGTACCTACCACGCCGTCACACGGAGCTTTAACGACCGTGTAACTCAGGTTCTGACGGGCATTAACCACCCCTGCTTGGGCTTGAGCTAACTGGGCTTTGGCGGTCAATAAAGCGTTCTCTGCCAATTGCAATTCATAGTCGCTGATAACATCCTTTGCACGCAAGGTCTGTTTGCTCTTATAGGTCAACTCATTTGTCGCGACAAGGGCTTCCGCCGCTTTGCTGTTGGCTTCGGCAACCCGTAACGCGGCAGCAAAATTGACGCTGTCAATCTGAAAGAGCGGCTGTCCCTTTTTCACACGCTGACCTTCCACAACCTTTAACTCGGTTAAGAAGCCGCTCACTTGGGGCAAAATAGCAATGTCCTGTCGCCCGCGGATAGTAGCGGAATAACTGTTCATGAGGGTCACATCCTCGGTTTGTAATGGTAGGGTAGGGTAACTGCTCCCACCCGTTTGGGGCGTTTCTTGCGAGCATGACGACAATACCATGGTCGCGATGCTCACTGCATAAATCAACTTTTTCATACCTTTATTAATTATTTATTCTGTTGTCACACAAAAAAATACTACCTCCTTCAACTTGAAGGTGATAGTACATGTCCAGTGCGGCTGCCGGACTTACCTCATGAGGTGGTTATGACCTTACTTTGGGGCCTCTTACACCTAACCTCTTCCGGTTGCTCCGACCAACGTCTAATGTGACGTCATCTCCGTACACCTTACTTATTTTATTTGTCGCGGCAAAAGTACAACTTTTTTTTGACCTGACCAAATTTTTTTTACTTTTTTTGCTCCTATGGACCATTTTCGTGCCCTTTAATGTGCTTTCGTTGTTTTGTAGAGACATGGCCATGTCTCTACGTGCTATGCCTCTCCGCGCCCCGCACCTTAAATCGGCGCAGCCCTTTAAACGGCATCCTCCTCCCCTCCCATCATGGGGAGGGGGCGGGGGGGGGGCTCTTCTGCATCTTGAATTTTGCATTCTGCATCTTGCATCTTGCATCTTAAAAGGGCACCTGGTCTCATGGAACCCCGGCTTCTTTCAGCTTTCCTCTTTCAACTTTCAACTTTAAACTTTCAAAAAGGGCACCTGGTCTCCCGGGCACTTCGGCTACTGCCCAACATTTACTGACTAACAGGCACTGACCAACAGGTACTGATTAACATTTACTCACTAACGGCGGCTCTGCCGATGCGCCCGACTATATGTGATTCATATGTTATTCATATGTGATTCATATGTTATTCAGCAAACATCACCAATAGAATGTGTGTGACTAAACCTTGACTAAACCTGAAAAAGGTTGACTGTGACTAAACCGGTGACTTTTAGTAGGTATTTTCCATCGGTCTCTCAATAACTCAATCTGTCGATTTATCGGAAAAAACGCAAATCTACCTAATTCCACTAAATATACCTAAAATTCGCAAATAAATTTGCATATCTCAAAAATTTATTGTACCTTTGCGCGCAAAAAGAACTCACCACTCAAAAAAGCCGATTATTATGAAACGCCTGCTATCAATCCTATTCTTCGTTTTGGGGGTGATTCCATCTTACATCCAAGCAACGAGGATTATTAGCACGCCAATACAGTATATCCACTATCTGCCTTATGGAGAGATATTGGCGAATCAAAGGGCAAGTGGTTATGATGAGCGGTTTAAGTTCACTACCAAAGAGTTAGATGCCGAGAGCGGATACTATTACTTCGGTGCAAGATATCTAATGTCGGAGTTGGGATACTTCCTCTCTACCGATCCGCTAACCGATAAAACGCCGGAAATATCTTCGTACCTGTATTGCAACGGCAATCCAATAAGGTTTGTTGACCCTGATGGGAGAATCACAATTGCAGCAAGTGTGATAGCACAAAATAGGTTACTTAGTACGCTCTCATGTGGTGAAAGAATGTATGTATCATTTGATAAACGTGGAAATATAAATGCTCATCGTCTTAATAGAAGCAAATCCACATCTCATAATATGACTGCTTTGAAGGCTTTAACAAACTCCAAAGTGACATATAACTTCCTTGTACAAGGAAAATCATCCGATGGGAAAACGGACATGAAGCAAGCAGGAGGCGTCACGGAGATGTATGGGGCAACGAGAGATGCTTCGCAAGATCCTCTAGTAGTTAACATAATCTCAGGAGATCATTTAAGGGGCGAAGCTGCCGCAGCAGATATGGCTCATGAAGCTTTTGGTCATGCATATATGTATGAATTAACAGGTGGAGACACTAATAGTTCAAGTCATCATTATGAAGTTGATATCAATAAATCATATGTCGGAGAGGATGGCAGTTTGAACATTATTCCTATAGATACAAACACAGAACTTCAACAGCATATAAACGATGCAGTTAATGAAGCGACAACAAATTATGACTGTGGATTATGAAATATACTAGATTTTTAATACTATTTATTATTTTGATAATGTCATTTGCAATCAAAGCAAAAGAATCTGGATATTTAATGAACTACAAATTATCCCGCACCAATTGCGAATCATATGAAGAAGGGCGCGTGGGAGTAACACTGGTTCTTTTAGATAGTACCAAAAGATGCATTGCTTTTTATTTCAACGGAGCAATGATGGCTACGCCGGTATATATTCGGCAAATTAAAGACATAGAATATGTTACTCACTCTGACTCTTCGCAGATGAATAGCAAGTGTTCTTATAGAACTGGAAGAATGAGTTATGGGAAATCAAAGGATGGAACATATTTTGTAGAGAAACTGTTTCACAATAATCAGAATGGACTTCCACAAGGAATTATCTTATTTCAAATTCCAGAAGATTATTACGAAGAAGTATTACAGAGGCTTGATTCATTATCATGTTTACCATTAGATTTACTAGTAAATTGAAATTTTTTGAGAGTAAATTACATTAGATTAAGAAGATGAAAAAAACTATATTTTTTAGCCTATTATCCTGCATTTGTCTATCCCTATTTGCTAACAATCGCGAGAAGGGAATAGAATGTTTTACTCATCCAATGCTTGCGTGCGATATTCCCATCTCCGTTTATACGGCTCCTTACGTATATGAAAAACAAATGTCACGAGATAGAAGCGAAGAAGCCGGATGGATTGTGTATGCAGAAGAGGTCTATAAAGATTTTATAAAAATAAGATTTGAGAATGATAGCATACGATGGGTGCATATTGGTGATGTTGGCGTGGTGGTTCAGAATTATTTAGATATTGGCATTCCTATATATTTGCGTCCTGATAGTACAGCCCCTAAAATCACATATATTTATGAAAGTCAAATGGCATTATTAATAAATTTTACAGATGATTATGCCTGTGTCGTTATTATAGGGATAGAAGACTCGATTTATGGATGGGTAGAACGGAAATATCTTTGCGGAAGTCCATATACAACCTGTCCGGATATTGGCAATTAGCAAGTTTTATGCATAGATATCTACGCCCCATATTAACCCTTTTCCTGCTACTGACAACAACATTCTTGTCAGCAAGCATCTACCCGCCCATATCTTCTGAGAAATGCCTCCAAGAGATCATGTTCCATTTTGCCGACCATCAGAGTGGCGGTGAGGAGATTTATTATTATCATAGCGACCACCTCGGTTCTGCCAGTTGGATAACAGATAAGAGTGCCAAGCCAATACAGTATATCCACTATCTGCCTTATGGAGAGATATTGGCGAATCAAATGATAAGCCCTTATGATGAACGGTTTAAGTTCACTACCAAAGAGTTAGATACAGAAAGTGGATATTATTACTTTGGCGCAAGATATTTAATGTCGGAGTTAGGATACTTCCTCTCTCCCGATCCGCTAACAGACAAAAGTCCGGAAATGTCTTCTTACATGTATTGCAACGGCAATCCGATAAAGTACATTGATCCGGATGGGAGGTGGTTTGAAACTGCATGGGATTTATTTAATCTCAGTTTAGATATTCATAGTCTTCATACAAATATTCAAAATGGAAATGTAGGTGATGCTATTGTTGATGCTGCCGGTCTTGTTTTAGATGCGGGATCCGTTCTATTACCAGTTGTGCCTGGTGGAGCAGGAACAGCGATCAAAGCATATAGAGCAGCAGATAAGGTTAATGATATGAATAATCTATCAAGCACAACTAAAATTGTTGAGAACGCAAAAAAAGGGAGAGATTTTGAGAAAAAAGTAGGAGAGAGGATTGGAAAAAATAAAGCCAGTCAAGTAACAATAGAAGTTAAAGATGGTACAAAAACAAGAATGGACTTTATCTCTGTCGAAAATGGAGAATTAAAATTAATAGAAGCAAAAAGTTCGATTGATGCACCATTAACACCTAATCAAAGGACTGCTCATCCGCAGATAGAACTAGAAGGCGGTGTTATAAAGGGAAATAAAGGAAATGAAATCGGGTTGCCTCATGGTACCAATCTTCCACCCACAAAAGTTGATATTATTAGACCTAATTCCATTGATAACTAGTATGTCTGTTGAGAAAAAACATATTATAGATTATATTTCGCAAGAAGATGGAAAAAAAATACTCTCCATCTCGGATCACCTCACATGGGGAGATTTGTCCCATTTATATATGTTGCAAGAAAAAATCAACATGTATTTGTCTGCTATTGAGTCAGGACAATTATCCTCCTATTATCCATCTGCGACGAAAGGTATTGTTATTTTTCTATATCTAAAATATGGACCAGATGAACAAGGGATAGTGTTTTTGGAAGAAATAAAGAAATTTGTAAATAAATTAGGGTATGAATTTAAATACACAATCCTATCGGAATAAAAACATATATAGCCGCTTAATCGCAGATTAAAATAAAAGTTGAATATCGCACTTTTCATGTATAACTTTTCTCGCCACATATTACCCTTTTCCTGCTACTGACAACAACATTCTTGTCAGCAAGCATCTACCCGCCCATATCTTCTGAGAAATGCCTCCAAGAGATCATGTTCCATTTTGCCGACCATCAGAGTGGCGGTGAGGAGATTTATTATTATCATAGCGACCACCTCGGTTCTGCCAGTTGGATAACAGATAAGAGTGCCAAGCCAATACAGTATATCCACTATCTGCCTTATGGAGAGATATTGGCAAATCAAAGGGCAAGTGGTTATGATGAGCGGTTTAAGTTCACTACCAAAGAGTTAGATGCCGAGAGCGGATACTATTACTTCGGTGCAAGGTATTTAATGTCAGATTTGGGATACTTCCTCTCTCCCGATCCTCTGTTGGACCAATATCCCAAGTTGCAACCATATCTATACTGTAACGGAAATCCGTTGAAGTACATTGATCCGGATGGAAGGGATATATATCGTTATGATAGTGAAACTGGAGATGTAAAATTATACAAGGAAACAAATGATAATTTCGATCAGTTCGGGAAATTTAAGTATAATAAAAAGGTGGGACAATACGAACCAAGAACTAATAGAGATGGAAGTATAAAAACTTACACAGATCATCGAGGAAACAACAATACGATAGCAAAGGGAATATTGCGCGATGGGTTAAACATTAAACAAAAAGGCATTAACTTTGTATGCGACAATGATTTTGGACCGACATTGAATGATTATTATAATTTCGCTCTTATGCTAGATGAAGTAGCAGGTGTGGAAATTTCCGGATTTGTACTTGCAATACCATCTAAACAAGAAAAGCAAATAGTTCGTTTTGAGCCATATAAAAATAACTCATATAATAGGAGTAAAACTCTTTTAAGGAATTTTGCTCCCTACAATGTTTTACAACATTTCCATACGCATGGTCATGCTAATACATATATTGATGCCACTACTCCATCTGAAGATTTTGACATACCTTTTAAGAATAAGGCATCTGATTTGTATCCGAATATTCAACTTATAATTTTGCATAATTATGGGCTGCCTATTAAGTATTAGTAATAAAATATTGGTTTTGCTTATAGCAACATCTATGTTTTGTTCGTGTCGTAGCACAAAGAACTATGACTATAAATATATAGAATGTCAAGAGATACCTATAGAAGCAATAAATATCGCCATAACCGATTATAGCAATAGATTACGAAAAAGGAAAGATATAGATAATATTACTGCTGTTGAGGTATTTATCGTCTACACATCAACTGATTGGTTTTATATAGCTACAAAACCATGGTTGCCATCAATCGATGAATCTGGAAAATATCACTTAACAGATGATAAATTTTCAATAGAAATGTTTGATAAATACTTGGGGCAAGTTCCTCCTTCTTGGATGCCGACACAATATGTTGAAAAGGATAATGTGTTATACGTATGGCATGACCCTCAAGCAGAATTGACAGAGAATCTTAAAAACGCTCTCGTGAAATATGACTTATTTTACGATCCTGAAGACGAAATGATAATAACTACAGACGGAGGAGATATTTCGTATATATTTTGTAAGACCAACTACAAAAGAAAGTATTATCGAAGAGTAAAAGCACCATATAATACTCCATTGCCATCTTGTGGTTGCCACTAATGGAAATATATAGGTCCGTGCAATGGTACATAAATTACTTTGTCTCATATTAACTCTCTTCCTACAACTGACAACTATAGTTTTGTCAGCAAGTACCTGTCCAGCCATCTCTTCTACGAAATGCCTGCAAGAGGTTATGTTCCATTTTGCCGACCATCAGAGTGGTGATGAGGAGATCTATTTCTATCATGGCGACCACCTCGGTTCGGCGAGTTGGATAACGGATAAGAGTGCCAAGCCAATACAGTATATCCACTATCTGCCTTACGGGGAGATATTGGCGAATCAAAGGGCAAGTGGTTATGATGAGCGGTTTAAGTTCACTACCAAAGAGTTAGATGCCGAGAGCGGATACTATTACTTCGGTGCAAGATATCTAATGTCGGAGTTGGGATACTTCCTCTCTACCGATCCGCTAACCGATAAAACGCCGGAAATATCTTCGTACCTGTATTGCAACGGCAATCCGTTGAAATACATTGATCCTACAGGAAAAGAAATAGAAGGTGTATCTATTTCAGATGCAATGCGTTTTCGCGCAGATATAAAACGGATTTTAAATGATACTAAATTTTCTTCGTTCACTAAATTACTTAAATTATCTAAAAATAAATTTCGTTACATATCTCAAGACGCGTTAGAAAAATCCTTTAATGGCATCTCTCTTTCAGAAGACGAAGCTCATTATATTAAAATGCTAACAAATACTATCAATGACAAAAATCATACTTATAAAATTGAGTATTTTTCGATGGATATTAATATTTCAGAATATGGCAAAGCAATATTAGCACAACATAATCCTAATTATGCTACTTTGCCGGACAATGTTATAGGAGTCATTGTAGGAAACCCTGACTCAGGATATGGGGGTGGGATTACTATGCCAACTGACTTGGGGAGTTATAGTCTTATTGTTCCTACCATGAAAACCAGATTAGAAAATGCCATCGTATCAAATCATGAACTATTAGGGCATGGCTTACCATGCTCATTTGGCATAACCGGAAGCCCAAATAATTCAAATGCGATACAAACTGAGAATATGATTCGACGTATCCTTCAAATGGGGCAAAATAATGGTAAGAACCATGCCGGTCCCATAATATCTCCTTATATTCTTCCAAGCATTTATTAATATAAAAAAATGAAACGAGTATATTTTTGTATATTGTTATCTTGCATATATTGTTCTGCATTAATTGCTGATAATATTGACAGGGATTTCTTAATTATTCAATTTTCTTCAGTTTTCCCAAATGAAAGTAAACTGATAGATATTTTTGGTCAACACATGGAGTGTGGATATATGATGTCCTATAATGATTTTACGTATAAAGAAATTGCAATCTTTGCCAGTCATCCTGATACCATTTATTATATTATTCTTAACGAATTTGAAAGGAAGAATGATGATGTGCATCTTGCGCTCAAAACTCGTTCCAAAAGCTTTAAAACAACTCATAATCAAAAATTATTATATAATATATCGTTAGCATATGATTCATTATTCATCAATATTTTCCCTAAAATCACCTTACGGAAACCACAAATATTTTTTCCGTGTCGTGAGGTCAAGATGCCTAATCGATGTGTTTTAGCAGATAGGAATAATAATATTATAGCAGAAACATACGAGGAATATCAACTTGAGTGCCCCGAATGGATGTCTGAGGCTTTTTTTATCGGTTTCTTGCAACGAACCAGTTCTCTTCGTGTGTTAGCTTGGCAAAATGCTCTAAATGAGAATTTTGGTATGGAGCATCAAAAGAAAGAGACCATTTTTTGGAGTTCAAGATTTTACAAAGCTATTGATTATGAAGGCAATTTAATTGTAAGAGCACAGGGCGGAATGTTTGTCCGAACACACTAATATTGCTGAATACCTCAAATAACGTTATTACATATAATGCCCTTGATTATAATGAAGCTCAGTATTCATTCTTTATAGGTGATACTATTATTTTTTGGGGGAAGATGAAAGCACAAATTGGAGGTTATAGGATATAGAATTAGGAGAATATTGGAAAAACAAACAGGACTTAAATAGTTACTGATGCGTTAAAAATGAAGGCAAATCTTTTTATGCATAGATATCTATGCCCCATATTAACCCTTTTCCTGCTACTGACAACAACATTCTTGTCAGCAAGCATCTACCCGCCCATATCTTCTGAGAAATGCCTCCAAGAGATCATGTTCCATTTTGCCGGACATCAGAGTGGCGATGAGAAGATATATTTCTATCATAGCGACCATCTCGGTTCCGCCAGTTGGTCTGTCGATTTATCGGAAAAAACGCAAATCTACTTAAATCTACCTAAAATTCGCAAATAAATTTGCATATCTCAAAAATTTATTGTACCTTTGCGCCGTTTT
>ERZ842401.585-NODE-585-length-52896-cov-52.872977_pt1 | contig 52896 bp, 43 predicted proteins | sample MGYA00521270_ERZ842401 | MGnify/ENA primary metagenome ERZ842401 (study PRJEB31892, sample SAMEA3878208) | bioreactor metagenome | biome: Moose rumen | place: Sweden | collected 2011-10 | study: EMG produced TPA metagenomics assembly of the PRJEB12797 data set... | reverse complement strand
CTCAACTCTCAACTCTCAACCCTCAACCCTCAACTCTCAACTCTCAACCCTCAACTCTCAGCTCTCAACTCTCAACTCTCAACTCTCAACTCTCATGCCACACCCCCAGATAACCAACACCAAACGCGCGCAGCAAGTGCTCAGTGACGCCGCAAAATATGCCGAGCAGTACCGCCATGAGTTCATCATGCCGGAGCACCTGCTCTATGCCCTGCTCGATGACAGCACGTTCCTCTTCGTGCTGGGCGAGTATGGCTCTGTTGACAAACTCACCACCGAACTGGAAAACAGGCTGAACGAAACCGAAAAGCTTCCACCCAGCATTGACATAACCCAAGAGCCACCTGTGACATCGATGCAGATGGCACGACTGCTCGAGATGGCCAACGAACAAGTACTCTTCAGCAGTGCAAAGCAAATAGACATCACCCACCTGGTGAAGAGCATGCTGCAACTGGATGACAACTGGGCAGCCTATCTACTGAAAGCCGCCATCGGGCAAGGACGCGAGGAGAACTTTATGAGCGAGCTGATATCCTACTACGAGCTGGACATCGTGGCTGACAGCCTGCCCTCAAACAATCTGTTCGACGAAGATGAGGATTTAAACGAGTTCGAGAACCTCTTTGCCGATGACGATGCACCCAAGCCATCGTCGTGGACCAAGCTGGTGACACTGATGAACGAACACGTGACCGAGCGCAACCCGCTCGTAGGACGCGAGCAGGAGCTGAAACGCACCATACAGGTGCTGTGCCGCCGTGAGAAGAACAACCCACTGCACGTGGGCGAGCCTGGCGTGGGCAAGACGGCACTGGTGTGGGGACTCGTGGCGCTCATTGAGCAGAAGCAAGTGCCTGAGCGACTGCAAGGCAGCCACGTCTACATGCTCGACCTGGGCACGCTGCTCGCCGGCACACAGTATCGAGGTGACTTTGAGAACCGTATCAAGCTCGTCATGGAGGGCATTGCCAAAGACGGGCACAACAATATTGTCTACATCGACGAGATACACAACCTCGTGGGGGCAGGAGCTTCAGGTGACAACTCGCTCGACGCATCGAACATGCTGAAGCCATACTTAGAGAGCGGACAGCTGCGCTTCATTGGCTCTACTACCTATGACGAATACAACCGCTACTTTTCCAAGTCGAAGGGACTGATACGCCGTTTCCAACAGATAGACATACTGGAACCCAGCGTTGAAGAGACCATCAACATCCTACAGCAGCTACGTACCAAGTACGAGGAGTTCCACGGCGTAACCTACGAAGACGAGGCCCTGCGCTTCGCCGTCGAGGCCAGCGCCAAGTACGTGAACGACCGCTTCTTGCCCGACAAGGCTCTCGACCTCATTGACGAAGCAGGCGCTGCCATTGAAACTCATGGTGCCTATGAGTCCTATAAGCCCTATGAGGCCCATAAGCCCAATGAGGCCAATGAGGCCCAGAAAGTAGTTACCCGCGCGCTCATCGCAGACGTGTTGGCCAAGACCTGCAAGGTGGATGCCATGGCCGTCAAGGATGACGACACCAAGCGGCTGGCTACGCTCGACAGCTCGCTCTCTGCACAGATCTACGGCCAAGACGAGGCCATACGCCAAGTGACTGAGGCTGTGCAGATGTCGAAGGCAGGATTGACCGACGACGACAAGCCCATAGCCTCACTGCTCTTCGTAGGACCGACGGGTGTAGGCAAGACCGAGGTGGCCCGTGTGCTGGCACAGCAGCTGGGCATAGAGCTGGTGCGCTTCGACATGAGTGAGTACACCGAGAAGCACACCGTGGCTAAGCTCATCGGCTCACCTGCAGGCTATGTGGGCTACGAAGACGGCGGACTATTGACCGACGCCATACGCAAGACCCCCAACTGCGTGCTGCTGCTCGACGAGATAGAAAAGGCCCACAGCGACATCTACAACATACTGTTGCAAGTGATGGACTATGCCCGTCTGACAGACAACAAGGGGCGCCGTGCCGACTTCCGCAACGTGGTGCTCATCATGACCTCAAACGCCGGTGCACAGTATGCAGGGCAGGCCGCCATCGGATTCCAAGGTGGCGTGTCGCGCGGCGAGGCCATGATACGGCAGGTGAAGAAGACATTCAAGCCCGAGTTTCTAAACCGTCTGTCGGCCACTGTGGTATTCAACGACATGGATCGCCACATGGCCACACTCATCATGCGTAAGAAACTGGGGCAGCTGCAACAGAAGCTTATAGCCAAGGGGGCCAGCATGACACTGACCGACGAGGCCTTTAACCATCTGCTCGACGAGGGTTTCACCCACGAATACGGCGCCCGCGAGATGGATCGAGTCATCGCCCAGCGACTGAAGCCACTGCTCATGCGCGAACTGCTCTTCGGCGCCGCTCATACTGCACCCAAGGGCGCTTCAATAGAGTTTACGGTAAAGATCTCGATGGTCGATGGTGCAGTGGTCTTTACACTCGACACTGACGTAGCTCGCACAGAGGCAGAAGGAGGGGGCGCATGATATTTCAGTTAGACGATACACTGTGGTTCCCTGATCCCCACGTAGCCGACGACGACGGCTGTCTGGCCGTGGGGGGTGACCTGAGCGTAGACCGGCTGCTGCTGGCCTACTCCTACGGCATATTCCCCTGGTACGATTTCCGCCGCAGCAAGCCAGTATGGTACTGTCCGCAACAGCGCTTCGTCATCTTCCCTAACGAGATTCACGTGAGCCACTCCATGCGCACGTTAATTAATAAAGAGGTGTACCACATCACCTTCAATCAGGACTTTGAGAAAGTCATACACCACTGCAGCGAATTACGCATCAACGAAGACGGTGCCTGGCTGGGGCCAGACATCATCAAGGCCTACACCGAGCTGCACCGTCAAGGCTTTGCCGCCAGTGTAGAGACGCGCGATGCCACCGGACAACTCGTGGGGGGCCTCTACGGCGTCTGCATAGGGCGATGCTTCTTCGGCGAAAGCATGTTCTCGCTCGTACCCAGTGGCTCGAAGCTGGCACTCATTGCCCTGGCCCGCATGATGGCAGCCAACGACGGCCTACTCATAGATTGCCAGTTTGAGACGCCCCACCTGAAGAGTATGGGTGGACGTTTTATCAACTACGACGATTACCTGAACATCATTCAGACAAACTGACGGCACAGTCGGACGACTGCAAATTGGCACGCTATTTGCATTTGTAGTGTCGGAACTAAATCATTAAACGACATACAAACATGCAAAAAGGCAACATTGGGGTTACAACCGAGAACATCTTCCCCGTCATCAAAAAGTTTCTCTACAGCGACCATGAGATATTCCTGCGCGAGATGGTGTCGAACGCCGTCGACGCTACGCAGAAGATGAAGACCCTGAGCCAACAGGGCGAATACAAGGAAGAGCTGGGCGACCTGACCGTGCGCGTAAGCCTCGACACGGACAAGGGCACCATCACCATCAGCGACCACGGCATTGGCATGACCGAGGAGGAGATTGACAAGTACATCAACCAGATAGCTTTCTCGGGCGTCAGCGACTTCCTTGAGAAGTACAAAGACAACGCCAACAACATCATCGGCCACTTCGGATTGGGCTTCTACTCCAGCTTCATGGTTTCGAAGAAGGTGGAGATTATCACCAAGAGCTATAAGGAGGGCGCCAAGGCCGTGAAGTGGAGCTGCGACGGCAGCCCCGCCTACGAGATCGACGACGCCGATCGCGCCGAGCACGGAAGCGACATCATCCTCTACATTGACGATGACTGCAAAGAGTTCCTGGACAAGAACAAGATAGGGGGCCTGCTGCAGAAGTACTGCAAGTTCATGGCCGTTCCCGTGGCCTTCGGGAAGAAGCAGGAGTGGAGTGCCGACGAGAAGAAGATGGTGGACACCCAGGAGGACAATATTATTAATAATGTGGAGCCGCTGTGGACGAAGACTCCCTCGACGCTGAAGGACGAGGACTACAAGTCGTTCTATCGCACGCTCTACCCCATGAGCGACGAGCCCCTGTTCTGGATTCACCTGAACGTGGACTATCCCTTCAACCTGACGGGTATTCTCTACTTCCCCAAGATCAAGAGCAACATCGAGCTGCAGCGCAACAAGATTCAGCTGTATTGCAATCAGGTCTTTGTGACCGACCAGGTGGAGGGCATCGTGCCCGAGTTCCTGACGCTGCTGCACGGCGTCATCGACTCGCCCGACATTCCCCTGAACGTCTCACGCTCGTACTTGCAGAGCGACCGCGAGGTGAAGAAGATCTCGACCTACATCACCAAGAAGGTGTCAGACCGCCTGAAGGCCATCTTCAACGAGGACCGCAAGCAGTACGAGGAGAAGTGGGACGACCTGAAGCTCTTCATCAACTACGGCATCCTCTCAGAGCAGGACTTCTACGACCGCGCCAAGGACTTCTCGCTGCTGAAGGACACGGAGGGCAAGTACTTCACCTTCGAGGAGTATCGCAAGCTCATAGAGGCCTCGCAGAAGGACAAGGACGACACGCTCGTCTACCTCTACGCCACCGACAAGGACGAGCAGTACTCGTACATCAAGGCCGCACAGGACAAGGGCTACAGCGTGCTGCTCATGGACGGACAGCTCGACGTGCCCACGCTGCAGACGCTGGAGCAGAAGTTCGAGAAGAGCCGCTTCACCCGCGTGGACAGCGACATCATAGACCGCCTCATCGTGAAGAGCGATGCGCCAAAGAGCGAACTGGCCGAGGCCGAGCGTGACAATCTGTCAGCCGTGTTCAAGAGTCAGATGCCCAAGACCGAGAAAGCCGAGTACATGGTGCAAGTGGACGCACTGGGCGAGGAGGCACGCCCCGTCATCATCACACAGAACGAGTGGATGCGCCGCATGAAGGAGATGAGCCGCTACCAGCAAGGCATGAGCTTCTACGGACAGATGCCCGACTCCTACAACCTGGTGCTGAACAGCGACCACCGTCTGGTGAAGGAAATCCTCTCAACGCTCAACTCTCAACTCTCAGCTCAACTCCAGCCCATAGAGAGCGAGATCAAGGGTCAGGAAGCACGCCTTGCCGCACTGAACCAGCAGACGGAGAAGAAGAAGCCCGAGGAGATTACCCAGGAAGAGAAGGACGACAAGGCCAATACCCAGAAGGCCATCGACGAGCAGAAGGCAAAGAAAGAGAGTGTGCTGAACGGTTTTGCCGCGAAGAACGACATCATACACCAGCTCATCGACCTGGCACTGCTGCAGAACGGCATGCTGAAGGGCGAAGCCCTCGACCGCTTCATGAAGCGCTCGGTAGACCTGATAAAGTAAAAGACACACATATTGTAATAAAAGGACATATTTGCTTACCGAATGCAAATATGTCCTTTCCTATTGGAATCACTGTGCTACTACGCCCTCTCACGAAGCTCAGCCAAACGATGGCGATAGGCTTTGCGCAACCGGCGGATGGCACGATCGCGAATCTGCCGCACGCGCTCACGTTTAAGCCCCATTGCCTCGGCTATCTCCTGCATGGTCTGATGATCTTGCTCGATGCCGAAATAGGCTGCTACCACACGTTCCTCACGCTCGTCAAGGCTACGCAGTGCAAACTCTACAGCAGTCTCAACAGCCTGGCTATAAGTGCGCTCGTCAGCCATAGGTGAACCTGCATCGACCAACACCGAAAGCAGACTGACATTGGGTTTCGACCCCAACGGCGCATCCACCGAACGTGTCTGTCCATCCTTGCCACTCTCCACACGGCGTTCACCGCTCTCACGTCTCAACGCCCGCTCTATCTGCTGGCGGATGAACACCACGGCATAGTTTACGAAGCGCAGGCCACGCTCGCCATCGAACTTCCCAGCCGCCTTCATTAGCCCAATATTGCCTTCGCTAACAAGGTCTTCCATGGCAAGCCCTTTGCCCTGGTATTGCCGGGCTATTGCCACCACGAAGCGCAGATTGGCCTCGACAAGTTTGTTCAGTGCCCGTTCATCACCCTTGCGGATGCGAGCTGAAAGGCGTCGCTCGTCCTCCTCGCTTAGCAGCGCGCTGCCACCTATCTCGTCGAGATACATATTCAGTTTGTTGTCCTCCATAAGCTCCTCGTTATTTGTTTGCCATGCGATATATTGCTTCCATATCAGCGGTGCCAAGCACTTCCATAGCACCTAAGGTGATGGTGCCGCCACGCGAGCATTTATCTACCATCAGGCGTATCTCCTCATCGGTAGCCGTGCGGCCTATCAGCTGACTGATACAGATGGGCATACCTATCTGGACATAAAACTGCTCCACAGCCTCAATGCCTCGCAACGCCGTACGCTCAGGATGGGCAAAGTCGTTGGGCACACCCATCACATTAACCGCAAACTGCACAAAGCGGTTCTGCCACTTCGGCATCACATAGCGTGCCCACGACCCCCACAGTGCAGCAAGGCCCGCCCCATGAGTGACGCCGAACAGTGCACTCAGTTCGTGCTCAAGACGATGGGTGGCAAAATCCTTCTCTGTGCCACACTCCGTAAGGTCGTTGTGAGCCAGCGAACCAGCCCACATAATCTGAGCGCGCAGCCGATAATCATCAGGATGGCGCAGCACCTCGATGGCACAGTCTTTCACCGTGCGCAGCAGAGCCTCACTAATGGCGTCGGTCAGCATCATCTCATTGTACTTCGAGAAATAGCGCTCCATGGTGTGCATCATAATGTCGGTAGCACCCGCAGCCGTCTGATAGGCAGGCAACGTATAGGTGCGTTCAGGATTCATTATGCAGAAGCGTGCCCTACAGAGGTCGCTGTTAATGCCACGCTTCACCAGTCCTTCGTCTTTCGTAATGACGCATGAGCTGGACATCTCGCTGCCTGCAGCGGGAATGGTAAGCATGACACCGATGGGTAAACAGTGTGCCGGGATGGCTTTACCCTCCCAGAAGTCCCAGACATTGCCGTCGTACCCCACCCCATAGCCAATAGCCTTGGCCGAATCAATGACACTGCCGCCACCCACGGCAAGGATGAAGTCGACCTGTTCCTGCCGACACAGTACTATGCCCTCTTCAACCTTCGACAGCAGCGGATTGGGTACGACACCGCCCAACTCTACATAGGCAATACCTGCTTCTTGCAGCATGGCATAGACCTTGTCAAGAAGACCTGAGCGCCGAGCCGAGCCGCCACCATAATGTATTAATACGCGCGTAGCACCATTTGCCCTAAGCAGGGCTGGCAACTGCTCTTCCGACTGACGGCCGAAGACGACACGCGTCGGTGCATAGAAATTGAAGTCCTTTATCATATTATTGTTGTGTTGTAGGGCGAGCGCATTCATCCGCACGCCATTAATAGTTCTTTCCCAAGAGACCGCGCAGGGTGAAGTAGAGCCACTCCTCTGCACGGAACAACCACCAACGGGACATTGGCCTATAGCCAAGCTTACGGGTCACAGCAGACGAAAGCTGCGAACGGTCGATAGCCTGCCACACACGCCGCAGCTCGCCAAGGCCGTAGGCGGCCTCTGCTGCTGTCAGCTCACCATGATGGACGAAGTAGAACATATATACCCCCACAAGGTTCAGCCAGCGGTGGTTCTCATACTCTTGCAATATATCTTGGCCGGCACCTATTTCTATGAGCGACTGCTTCATAGACTCATTGGCACGCAGATAGTCGAAACGCCGCACACTGACCGAATGTGTCACCGACCCAGCATGCTGGCGATAATGATAGACGCCGCTGCAACGGCGCACCTCGTGCGAAGCCAGGAAATGCAGCCGCGTGGAGTTGTCATCACTATATGCCTTGCACGTCTCATCGTAGGGATAGCGCTGGTGGATAGCCGTGCGCACCATATAGACCCCATGAATCTGCCACGTCAGACTCATACGGAAAGCTTGCTGGCCACTAAGCTGCTCAAAGGCAGGCATAGCATACAGCTCTGAATGGTCAGGAAAATCGCTCGACACCTCGAAGAGCACGGCATCAGTGGCAGGGTGCGACTCAAACACTCTCAACGCACTGGCCAGTGTGTCTGGCTCATACCAGTCATCGGCATCGAGAAAGCACACATAGTCACCCTCGGCCACATGCAGTCCTACATTGCGGGCATGAGCCTGACCTCCATTCTCCTTAAGAGGCAGCACGCAGAAACGGTTATCGCGCGCCGCATAGTCCTGCAATATCCGTAAGGAGTCATCGGTAGAGGCATCGTCGATACAGATAGCCTGGAAATCGGCATGAGTCTGCACAACCAGCGAATCGAGACAGGCTGGCAGGTATTGCGATGCATTGTAGACTGCGATGAGAACCGACACCTTACTCATAGCTATGCAGTTTTGAAAGCAGCCGCTCGCGCATGGCACTCCAAAGTGAAGTCTTCTGGTGCAGGATATGCACCGACACGGCAAGACTGATAAAACAGAGCAGAAGGCCCAGCAGCCAGTAGATGTATGGATAGTCTATAAAGGTGACTATATAGGCGGCAATGCCAAGCGGCAGCTGAATGGCAGCATACAGAACGACTGGCACCGACAGGCGATAGCCATACCTTACATGTGTGTAGGCATAGATAATCATCATGTCGACGAGATACGACAGCGACAAAGCCACGCCCGTACCGAGAAGTTCCCAGAAACGATAGCCCAAGACCATGAACACCACCAACAGCACATCGTCGATGGCCTCAATCACAAAATAAGCCACCGAGTCGCCACGAGCCAGCGTCAGATAGGAGATAGGCAACGACATTGCCTTAATATACATGGAGAACACTGCCACCTGAGCCATGCCCACTACAGGCAGAAAGTCAGACGTGAACAGCAATGGCACAATGATAGGCATGCCTATAATGAGAGCGGTAAGCATCGGTGATGCCAACAGCAACGACACTTCTATCTGCCTGTTCACCATCTCGCACATCTTATCGCGCTCGAAGCTCACTGCCGACAAACGTGGGAAATAGTCGGTCTCCATGGCCGAGAACACCATGCCGGCGTAGGTCACGGTGAGCACAAAGCCCGCATTGTAGAGACCCACCACATCCAGGTCGCCAGTTACGTTGAGATAGGAACGGATGAGCATCTCTGCACCGCTACCCATGATGCCGGCAAGCACAAAGGAAACACCTAAGCGAACCATCTCCATGCCTTCGCCCAAGATACCTTTGGCTCCACGCAGCCTAAAAGGATAAAGCTTGAAGGAATGACGTATAGTGAGTAACATCGATACCAATGACATCAACACGATGACTGGCACAATGCCCGCCTCGCCATAGAAGTAGTATATCGGCACCGAAATGACCAAGGCCAGAAACACATTATACAGCTGTATCACTGCCAACGGCTTCAGCTGGCGCGCCCCTTTCAATATTGCCATTTCGCCGCCAGTGATGGCCATCAATCCCACTGCTGGAGCCAGCAACACGAAATGCAACGTGTGGTCGCCCCACGAAAATGTATAGCTGCTCAGCAGCGGCCCGGCAAGCACGCAGACAAGCATACCCAGCAAGGCCGTTAGCAGGCACCACAGCCTCACCACCTTGACAAAGTGTGCAATGCGCTGCTCGTCACCTTGGTCGAACAGCTCCGACACATGCCGCACGGCACTGAACGAGATGCCCAGGTTGGTGGCTTGCGAAATAAAGTTAATTGTAGTATTGAACAGCGACACCAACCCCATGCCCATAGTGCCCAGAAGCGAAGCAATAACCTTATTGCGCACAAGGCCGACAAGAATGTTCAGCCCCTGCACGCCACCGAAGATGCCCGTATATTTCAGCACATGGCCATAGACATCCTCTTGGCTCTTTATCGCAATTTCGGCATGGTTGCCGGTCTGTTCTTTCATAGACTTTTATATTCAGCATGCAAAAATACAACAAATATTTTGATTTCCCGTAACTTTTTTGTACTTTTGTGCCTATGAAACTAACAATTGTCGTTCCCGTCTATAATGTAGAAGACACTCTCGACCGCTGTCTGGCAAGCATTGTCAGGCAGACTTTTGCCGACTTCGAGCTGATTCTCGTCGACGACGGTTCGCCCGACCAATGTCCACAGATGTGCGATGAATGGGCGGAGCGCGACACCCGCATAAAGGTGATTCATCAGCCCAACAGCGGACTGAGCTGTGCCCGCAATGCCGGCATCGAGATGGCCGCAGGCGACTATATCACCTTTGTCGACTCTGACGACTATCTTGCCGAAGACACCTACGAGCATGTGCTTCCACTGCTGCAAGTCAACGACATTGTTGAGTTTCCTGTAAATTGGCACACTGGAGCCAAGGAGCAGCAACTGCGTTCGTTTGGCAACCTACGCTACACCAGTATGAAAGACTACTGGCTCGGTGGCCAAGCCTATACGCACACCTATGCCTGGAACAAGGTGTTCCACCGCAAGCTGTTTGACGGTGTTCGCTTTCCACAGGGAAAGGTGTTTGAGGACGTAGCCATCCTGCCACTGCTGCTACAGCAGGCCAACAGTGTGGTCACCACGACACAAGGGTGTTACTATTATTGCTGCAATAGCCGTGGTATAACAGCTACCGCCACAGGCACAGAACTGTCCATGCTACTCGACAGCCACATGAAGGTCATTGGCAAGTGGTGCGATGACAGTTACTACCTGCACGTGCTGAACATACAGATGGACGTAGCCGAACTAACCGGATGTGCGCCTACTCTGTCAAGGCAATGGGTGAATCCACTGCATCCAGGCCTGCCGCCGGTTCAGCGCCTGAAGGCTTGTGCAGTCAACTTATTAGGAGTCAAAGGAATATGCAAAATCAACCAATGGATACACAAAACGATAGGACGCCGTTCGTAAGCTTCATCATACCTGTCTACAACGTGCCTGTAGACATGCTGCGCGAATGCCTCAACAGCATTCTCGCACTGTCCTTAAGGCCCTTTGAACGCGAGATTATCGTGATAGACGACGGCTCTGCGCAAAGTCCCTTTGAGGAACTGGGCACCTTGGCTGACGAAATCATATACATACGCCAGAAGAACAAGGGCGTATCGGTAGCGCGCAATCAAGGACTGCACATGGCACAGGGCGCATTTATCCAGTTCATTGATGGCGACGACCTGCTACTGCGCCCCACCTACGAACACGTTCTCGACCTGGCAAGATTCGGAAAGACCGACATGGTGATGTTCGACTTTGCCGAGACACAGCAAACGGATATCCTATATGAAGACCAAGCACCTACGACAGGCACGGAACTAATGCACAACAGCAACATACATGGATCAGCATGGGGCTATCTCTTCAGCCGGAGCATACTCGGTTCGCTGCGCTTTACCCAAGGTGTTGCCTATTGTGAAGACGAGGAGTTCACTGCCCAACTGTTGCTGCGGGCCGAGTTTGTTCATCGCACAACAGCCAAAGCCTATTATTATCGCGAGCGGAACACCTCGGCCATCCACGCCGTTGACATCAGGAAACGACTTCAACGGCTCAACGACAGCAAGGGTGTCATCTACAGGCTCAACGAGCAGTCCGACAGGATGCCTGCCAACGACCGTGCAGCACTAAGCCGACGCGTGGCACAGCTCACCATGGACTATATCTACAATGTCATCATGCTCACCCGCAGCCGTCACTACCTCAACCGCCAGCTGAACGAGTTGCGCCGCAAAGGCCTGTTCCCCCTGCCCGACCGCGACTATACGACAAAGTATAAATGGTTTCGCCGCATGACCAATTCAGAGATTGGCCTCAGAATGCTCATGCGCCTGCTGCCCATGATGGAGAAAGAACGATGAGGATACTGCTACTTGGAGAATACAGCAACGTGCACAACACACTGGCCAAAGGACTTCGCGAACTTGGCCATGAGGTGACGGTGGCCTCTGGCGGCGATTTCTGGAAAAACTATCCTCGCGACATAGACCTGGCCCGTAAGTCTGGCAAGCTGGGCGGAATACAGCTGCTGGCCAAGGTCTATACCCTGCTGCCCCAGTGGAGGGGCTACGACGTGGTGCAGCTCATCAACCCCATCTTCATCGACCTGAAGGCAGAACGCCTGTTGCCCATCTACCGCTACTTGCGCAAACACAACCGATGCATGGTGCTGGGCGCCATGGGCATGGACTGGTACTGGGTGCACGAGTGCACCTATCGCAAGCCACTGCGCTACAGCGACTTCAACATCGGCGACAAAGTGCGCACCGACGATGTGGCCGTGAGAGACCAGAACGACTGGCTCGATACACCTAAAGGCAAGCTAAACCAGCTGATTGCTGCAGACTGCGATGGCATTGTCTCTGTGCTCTACGAAGACCACGTGTGCTACCAGCCCTACTTCCCTGAGAAGCTGCAGTTCATACCACTGCCCATAGGCCCCATAAGACCTATAAGACCCATAAGACCTATAAGCCCCATAAGCCCTGTAAAAGTCTTCATCGGCATCAGCAAGGGGCGCAGTGCCTACAAGGGCACCGACATCATGCTGCGCGCTGCCGAAGACGTGCAAAGACACTATCCCGACCGCATGCAGCTCGTCAAGGCCGAGGGCGTTCCCTTCGACCAATACCAGCACATGATGGACTCGAGCGACGTCATTCTCGATCAGCTCTACAGCTACACACCAGCCATGAACGCCCTGCTCGCCATGTCGAAGGGCATTGTGCTCATCGGTGGAGGCGAGCCTGAAAGCTACGACATTATCGGTGAACAGGAGCTACGCCCCATCATCAACGTAGAGCCAAGCTACGAAAGCGTCTGCCACGAGCTGGAGCAACTGGTGCTCCACCCCGAACATCTGCCCGAGCTGAAGCAACAAAGCATCGAGTATGTGCGCCGCCACCATGATTACCTGAAGGTTGCCCGCCAGTACGAAGCTTTCTATAAGCAAATAGAATGCCGTTCCTAAGCATCGGCTTGGAACGGCATTCCTATTCTCTATCTATACTATCAGGATTCCTCCTGAAGCAGTTTCTATTAGTTTAGTTCTTAAAGAAGTCCTTAACGGCCTCGTTGGGAACCATCTGCTCGTCGAAGATGTATGCACCAGTTTTCGGGCTGCGCACCATCTTGATTACCTTTGAGTAAGCGCGACCATCCTTCGAGCCTTCGTGGAGGGTAGCAACGGTTTTCTTTGCCATAGTCTTTTACCTTTTTACTTTTTAGCCTTATTACCCTTACTTAATCTCCTTGTGAAGAGTCATCTTCTTCATAATGGGATTATACTTCATCAGCTCCATGCGCTCAGGCGTGTTCTTACGATTCTTCGTCGTAATGTAACGGCTGGTGCCAGGAAGACCGCTGTTCTTCATCTCGGTGCACTCCAGAACTACCTGGACGCGGTTGCCCTTTGCTTTCTTGCTTGCCATGGTCGTTAGTCTCCTATTACTTTAATATCCTTCCAGTCTACGAAGCCCTTGGCAACAGCCTGCTTCAGAGCGGCGTCAAGACCTACTTTATTAATCATGCGAAGACCAGCAGCGCTAATCTTCAACTGAATCCAGCAGTTCTCCTCAACATAGTAGAACTTCTTGCTGAACAGGTTTACGTCAAAGCTCCTCTTTGTACGATGCTTTGAGTGAGACACATTATTACCAATCTGTGCCTTCTTTCCTGTGATTTGACAAACTTTCGACATTGCTATCTACTTTAATTTTGTTCTTTTTTTGATACTTACTCCAAACAGGGTGCAAAGGTACTAAAAAGATTTGAGATTGAAAGTTCTGTCTTTGAGTTTTTCCTTTGGTTTAAACATTTTTAACCATCAAGCTCAGAATAACCTTGCTCAAAGAAGTGGAAGTGGAGGGAGTCGAACCCTCGTCCGCACAAGGAAACCATACGCTTTCTACATGTTTATCTCAGCCTTCATTTTCGTGATGCGACAAGACCTGAGCCACCAATCGCACCCTTATCCCCTAAAACTTCATCAGACCGCCGGGGCATTAGCCTGACTATTCCCGATTTACCTGCGCCGCTTGACCTTCGGATTCGGAACAACATCCTCAGAGCGACGTCTCGTTCTGTCACCTTGTGACGGAATTAAGCTCGTAATCTACTGTACTTCGATTAAGCAGCGAGAGCATACTCGTTGTTGCCAATTAATTTTTCGACCGACTTGTTTTAAGAGAACACAGTCTTCACTCTACATGCTTACGTACCATCTCGACTTGCCGTCAAATCCAGTCACCCCCATGACTACTACACCTTATTATAATATAGTAGCAGCGAGTTCCATTTAGGTATCGCGGTGCAAAGATACACAAAAATTGTGAATAAAGAGCCATTGATTAAGAAAAATTTCGTACCTTTGCAATAATTTTCCCAAATACGGGTTATTTATTATTGTATTATCATGCTAAAATCATAAACAAACAATGAAGAAATACCTTGTTCTGTTTGCCGTGCTATTCTTTACGGCCATGGGCAGCAAGGCCCAGTCTACGATGACCGACCAGCAGCTCGTTACATTCATCATGGAGGAGCGCGATAAAGGCACACCACAAAGCGAGATTGTGCAGAAGCTCATGCAGCGTGGTGTAGACATCCAGCAGATTCAGCGTGTACGCCGCAAGTACGAACGCCAAATCAAGCAGGCAGGCATGGGCACCGTGGCCGATCAGGCCGTGTCGAATGCAGAGACCCGCATGCGACAGAACAATGCCAAGAAGCAGGAAGGTGCCGGCGGGACAAGCTATCGTGTGCAGGGTGCCGACATCAGGACCAGTGCCCGCGACAACCAGAGCAACGACTACCTGCAGATGCAGTCGGAGCTGGGCGGCATACTGCCCGTCGACTCTATGGCACTACTGCAACAAATGCTCGACGAACAAGCAGCCAACCGCAACAAGGTGTTCGGACGCGACATCTTCAACAATGCCGAGCTTAGCTTCGAACCCAACATGAACATCTCCACGCCGCAGACATACGTCCTGGGGCCTGGCGATGCCGTCAACATCGACATCTACGGCGCCTCGCAGGAGAGCATCTCAACCACCATATCGCCCGATGGCGACGTCGTCATCGAAGGCTTCGGCCCCATACAGCTGGCAGGCCTCACCGTAGCACAAGCCAACGGCCGCCTGCGTTCTCAGCTGGGAGCACGCTACCAGAGCAGCCAGATACGCCTCACCGTCGGCCAGACAAAGACCATCACCGTCAACATCATGGGCGAAGTCAAGACCCCTGGCACCTACACCATGTCGGCCTTTGCCACCGTTTTCAACGCCCTCTACATGGCAGGCGGCATCAGCGACATCGGTACGTTGCGCAACATCAAAGTGTTCCGCAACAACCGGCAGATCAGCTCTGTCGATGTCTATGACTATATCCTCAACGGCCAGGCCAAGGGCAACATCCGCCTGACCGACAACGACGTAATCATCGTTGGCCCCTACGAGTGCATCGTCAACCTCACAGGTAAGGTAAAACGCCCCATGTACTACGAGATGAAGAGCACAGAGAGCCTCAACTCACTGCTGAAGTACGGCGGTGGATTCACAGGCGATGCTTATAAGAAATCGGTACGTGTAGTACGCAAGTCGGGCGAGCAACACTCCGTCCACACCATAGGCGAGTTCGACATGGCTTCGTTCCACATGGCCGATGGCGACTCTGTTTGCGTTGACTCCATCATCAACCGCTACAGCAACATGGTCGAGATAAAAGGTGCCGTGTTCCGTCCTGGCATGTACGAGCTGGGCACCGACATCACCACAGTGAAGTCGCTCATCGAGATGGCGCAGGGCGTCACCGAAGACGCCTTCACCACCCACGCCGTGATGCACCGTATGCGTGAAGACCGCACGCTCGAAGCCCTGTCCATCGACGTGGCAGGCATACTCGAAGGTCGCGTGGCCGACATCCCCCTGCGCAACGAAGATGTGCTATACATAGCCACCCGCACCGAGACACAGCAGGAACCCACGCTCACCATACACGGCGAGGTGCAGTATCCCGGCATCTACCGCTTCGCCGACAACGAGACGCTCGAAGACTTCATCGTGCAGGCCGGCGGACTGAGCGAGGCAGCCTCTACGGCTAAGGTCGATGTGTCGCGACGTGTCATCGACCCCCACGCCACCACCTCACGCGACACCATCGCCCAGATATTCAGCTTCGCACTGAAAGACGGCTTCGTCATCGAGGGCGAGCAGGGCTTCCACCTGCATCCATACGACGAGGTATATGTACGCAAGAGCCCTGGCTACACCGTGCAGCAGAACGTGTCTGTTGAGGGCGAAGTGCTCTTTGAGGGCACTTACACGCTGGCTCGCAAGAACACCCGCCTGAGCGAAGTCATCAATCAGGCAGGCGGTCTGACAGCAACAGCCTACGCCAAGGGTGCCCGACTGGTACGCACCCGTACACAAGACGAACGACTGCGCGAGGAAGACCTGCAGAAGATGGTGCGCCGCCAGAACAGCGCAAACAGCAAAGACTCGCTGAACCTGAGCACCCTCGACATCAGCCCCACCTATACTGTGGGTATCGAGCTCGACAAGGCCATCAACAATCCCGGCAGCGACGCCGACATCGCCTTGCGCGAGGGCGACCGCATCATCGTGCCCGAATACACCAGCACGGTGAAGATCAACGGCGAGGTGATGTATCCCAACACCGTGTCGTTCATCGAGGGCAAGAGCGTCGACTACTACATCAACCAAGCCGGTGGCTACAGCAACAACGCCAAGAGCAACCGCACCTATATCATCTATATGAACGGCAATGTGGCCAAGCCCGACCGCAAGCACCGTCCGCAGCCCGGCTGCGAGATTGTTGTGCCCAGCAAGGTCAGGGGCAACCGCATGTCTACCGCCGAGGTGCTCGCAATAGGCACAAGCACAGCATCTGTCGCCACGATGATTGCCACACTCGTCAATCTGTTCAAGTAAATTACTCAACTTTCTGAAGTCTCTATGTATTTACGATTTGACGATTTACGATTTACAATTTATTTACGATTTAGCTATTTGATGATTGATTGCGCACCATCCGGGTGGGCAAAATGACCAAATAATCAAATAGTCAATCAATCGTAAATAGTACATAGTAAAATAGTAAATAAACATGCGCAACTTGAATAAATTAGAATAAAAAATGGAAGAAGCCAAGAAAACCCGTGTAATTGATCTCGCTCAAATATTCAAACGGATTATAGAGAGACGAAATCTTTATTACAAAGCCCTGCCTACTGCCTTTGTGCTTTCATGCTTCATCATACTATGTGTGCCCCGTTACTACACGACTAATATGAGTCTGGCTCCGGAAATGGAGTCATCTGGTGGTGCTATGGGAGCATTAGGTTCACTCGCCTCGTCATTTGGATTCGACCTGGACAACGTTCAGACCAACGATGCCATCAACCCCATGCTCTATCCCGATCTAATAGAAGACAATGATTTCATAGTAAAGCTCTTTCCTATAAGAGTCAAAAGTAAAGATGGAGAGATTGACACATATTATTATGACTACCTGAAAAATTACCAAGAAAGCCCCTGGTGGTCGAAAGCAATACAGTTTATCAAATCGCTTATTCCCAAAAAAGAAGAGCAAGGATTGTCCTATGGCAATACAGACTCAAGCGCAGACTTTGATCCTTATGCCCTTTCCAAAACAGACAACAATATTGCTGAGGCCATTCGCGGTAATATACAACTTAGTTTCGACAAAAAGACTGGTATTATCGGGCTTATGGTAACCGACCAGGACCCACTGATTTGCAAAACGGTGGCTGACAGTGTTCGCATCCGACTACAAAACTTTATCACAGAATATCGTACCAACAAGGCTCGTGTTGATGTAGACTACTACAGTCGCATGACAGAAAAAGCCAAGGCCGACTACGACCAAGCACATAGAGCCTATGCTGCTTTTGCCGATGGCAATACAAACGTAGTGCTGCAGAGCATGCGTGCCCGTATGGAAGACATGGAGAACGACATGCAGCTGAAATACAATACCTATTCGGTCTATAACACCCAGTTGCAGGCTGCCAAGGCCAAGGTACAAGAGCGCACGCCAGCTTTCACTGTATTGAAAGGAGCGTCTATTCCCATCAAGCCCGCAGGTCCTAAACGCATGATTTTTGTGATTGCCATGGTCTTTCTCACTTTTTTGGCTATAACCCTTTATTCCATTAAGGATATCTTGTTCGCAGAATAACATATCATTGGGACTATACATGACTTCTCGGGAAGCAAGCAACAACTCGGTCAAATCTAAGCGTATAGCCTTCAACGCTATTGCGTTGTTTCTGCGCATGATAGGGATTATGGTGGTCAATCTCTATGCTGTCCGCATTGTGTTGCATGCCCTGGGCGAGGAAGATTACGGCATATACAATGCCGTGGCAGGCATTGTGCTCTTCAGCACATTTATCACCAGCACATTAGCAGTCTCTATCCAACGGTTCTACTCTTATACCATGGGCGAGCAAAAGCCCGAAAAGCTATCTGCCATTTTCTCGGCCAGTCTCAACATCGTAATGCTACTCGCCTTGTCCATTGTCCTGATACTCGAACTGGTGGGGCCTGTTCTCATCCAAACCCAGATGACCATACCGGCAGAACGTCTGGCCGCTGCCCAGTGGATTTTCCAGTTCTCATTGCTGACCCTGCTCTGCAGTCTTCTTCAGTTGCCCTTTACTGCAGCCATCTTCGCCCATGAAGATATGGGCAGCTATTCACTTATATCCTTTCTTGAGTGCGTGGCCAGGCTCATTGTAGCCTATCTCATTGGGGTTGCAGCCTTTGACGGACTTGTATTCTATGGTGCTGGTCTTCTTCTTGTTGCAATAGGCGTTTTGGCCACCTATATCATAGTAGCACGCCATCATTATGTCGAATGCCGCCGCTATTATAAGAAAGTAGACAAGACCGTCTATACCGAGCTGCTGTCCTTCTCTGGCTGGACGATGTATGGCACCGTAGCCGGCATTTCCATCATTCAGGGCACCACCATCCTACTGAACATCTTCTTCGGCCCACTGGCCAATGCGGCCTATGCCATTGCCAACCAAATATACAATGCCGCCAACACGCTTTGCCACAGCATAGTATTAGCCTTCCGGCCTGCAATGATCAGGGCATACGCCGAACGTGATTTCACATTCCTCGATAATCTATTTATAGCAAGCAACAAATTCATCTTATATCTGCTCATTGCAGTGTCACTACCTCTGCTTGTCGAGATTCGCACCGTTTTTTCCTGGTGGTTGGGCACTGTGAGCGAATCTACCATCTTGTTCTCACGCTTGTTTCTCATCTACATGATCTGCCTGTCCATCAGCAACCCTATAACCACAGTCATACAAGCCACAGGTCATATCAAGAACTACTATCTGATAGTCGACACCATCACCCTGTTCTGCCTGCCCATCACCTGGCTGCTCTTCAACATGGGAATGCCGTCTTGGTCAGCATTTGCATCAATGATTGCGCTATGCATTGCTTGTCATGCCCTCCGGCTCATACTGTTGCAACGAGAGTATCCATCATTCTCGTTTACCGACTATCTGTTGCAGCTTATACTGCCTTGTCTGCTTATTGCAGTAGTCAGTACAGTCCTCACCATAGCAATACACCAAGCTATAGGCGACAAGCTATTACGTTTCTTCGCCGTTGGTATTGCATCACCTCTTGCTGTCATTGCATTGGCTTTCATTTTCGGTACATCTAAAACTGACCGCCAATACCTCCGCCAAGTTATTCATAAAAACAGTAAACGCTAAGTATGGAATTTCTACTCATTTTTATTTTCATAATAGCGTCAATGCTTGCTATTTTGGAGCCATACTTAGACAAGTATAAGCGCCCCATTTACATAGCTATGGCAGCACTGCTCATACTTACGGCAGGATTCCGTGAGATAGGGTTTGACCCAGACTCAGAGAACTACGAATATGACTATCGCAACTACTTCAGCAACAGGTCAGAAGGTGCCGTAGAATTCTCATACCTATGGATCTCGCAATTATTGAACAACATTTCGTCTGACGTACACGCCATATTCCTTTTCTACGCTTTGTTTTCTATACTGTTCCATTTCATAGCCTACAAGCGCTTGTCATCCCTTTGGTTTCTGACCATTGCTGTCTATGTAGGCTTTTTCTATGAAATGCACGAGTTGACACAAATTCGCACTGGTCTGTTGTCCGGATTTTTCCTCTTAGCCATCAAACCCCTATGCGAAGGGCGCAGACTGTTAGCCCTATCTCTTATTCTGGCAGGTACGTGTTTCCACGTGTCAGGCTTCATGCTTCTGCCCGTACTGTTCCTCTCCAACAAGGAAATGACTGTGAAATCTCGATACTTCTGGGCTGCCGTGCCCATAATAGGCTATTTCTTGTACTTTGCCGGTTCCTTCACCCTTGCACAGCTCGACATTCCCTTCATTGGCGAAAAGCTTCTTACATACCAAGAAGCTGAGGAAAAGGGAAAGGCTATTGCAACTGTCAACGTTTTTGGCGCCCTGCGCCTATTCAGGCTTTTCATCTACTACTACCTGCTGATATTTTACAACATCATATCTTCAGAAAATAAATACGTTCCAATTCTATTGAAGCTCTATGCTATCGGAATAGCTGCCTATTCTGCACTTGCACCTGTATTAGGCGTTTTGGCCGACCGTGTAGGATATCAGTTCCAGCTGGTCGAGGTGTTGCTCATTCCTATGATTGTTTATACCATTCGGCCACGCTGGGCTGCCACCCTCATTGTCCTGTTTATTTCCTTCATTATGTTTATCTATATCATGCCCTACATTTTCGGTGTCACCATTTTGTTCAATGGTGGTTAATGCCAGCAAGATTTTTTTGCCCGAAAACTTGCAATCTTGCCACTGCCAGCATCAACTCGCTCATAATGAGCGTGATACTGCAGTGGCAAGTTTCGTAAAGCGATGGCAAGTTGATGCCATTTTTTCGTTTTTACGCTGTTTTCAGAGCTTTTTTCGGGGTCTCACATGTCACCATCCTTGTGCCTGCCCCCATTGAATTTGCTACTTTTTTTGGGGTCTCACCAGATACTCGGAGCCGCGCGAGGTGCGCTTGCGCTGCAGGCCGGGAATGTTGGAGAGAACGACGCCGAAGCCTTTCAGGCTGTTCTGACGCATGCCAGCACCTGCCTGCTGACGTATGCGGCTGAAGATGGCAGCAGCAGTGAGGAAGGTGGCGCCCGGCTCGTCAGCACTGGCGGCAGGCTCGAAGCACTCGTTGAAGAGCTGCTCGGCTGTGGAGTGCTGCTCGTAGAGGCGGTTGCTGTCGATGATCTGCTGCGTCTGCACCTCGTCGAACCATGCCGGCTCGCCACCGTCGAGGGCAGCCAGCGCCTGGGCATAAAGCTGCACGTAGTTGGGGCGACGGCTCACGTCGATGGGGCCTGTCAGCTCGACGGCCAGGAAGCGGCGCGAGCCAGTGGGGTCGGTAAGCACGTCGGTCATGTTGGTAGTGGCAATGAACGAGGCGCGACGTGCAAAGTTCTCCACATGCTTTCCGTAAGGGCGCTTCAGCTTCAGCGACGGCATCGTGATGATGTTCTTCAGGAAGCCCTGCTGCATCTGGGGCGACACCTGGTTGAACTCGTCGAGATTGACCAGCAGCATCTGGCTCATGGCCTGCAGCACCTGCTTCTTCTCGGACAACAGCAGGTTGTCGTTGTAGCCCCACGCCAGCTCTGGCGGCAGCAGCTGTCGGCAGAAGGTGGACTTGTTGAAGCCTTGGCTCGAGATGAGCAGCGGAGCCGTCTGGTTACCGTAGAGGTCGAAGGGTGTGCTCTGCCACTGTCGCACCATGGCGAGGAACCACGTATAGAACCACTGCGGCCAGAGCACATTGTCGGTGGGCACGGTGCGTGCCAGCTCGCGTATGCGGTCGCGACCGTCCCACTTGCCCTGGCAGTGGGTGTAGAGATAGTCCCAGACGGGGTTGTAGCTCTCAACAAAGTCGGACCCCACGTAGCGTGCTATGTCGTTGTCCCACACGTCGAGTCCCTGCATACGTGCCTCCAGAGCGAAGCGTTTCTGCACACGGCTGTCCACGGGCTGATAGGAAGCCACGTAGGTGTTGTTGGGTCGGTACTCGGTATATCCCATCACGGTGTTGTAGCGGAACACATAGCGCTTCTGCAGAAACTCGATGAGCGCCATCGTGTCCCTGCGCACGCTGACTGCCATATCGTCCTTGGGCTTCTTCGCTGGCGCTTCGGCGTATGCGCTGGCCACAATGGTGCGTATGTGCTGCTCGTCCTGGCGAGTCCACAGGTGTGAATGCATGTGGACAATGGCCTCTTCCTCGCCCATGCCCATCAGGCACAGCTGCCGCGCCACCTCGGTGACGAAGGCGTCGTCGCGTCGAGGGTCGTCAGAGGCAAAGTGCTCGCCTATCACATCTGCCACCTGCTCGCAGGCACGACGGTAGAGGAACTCGTTGTCGTCGTATTTGGCATAGTCGGTCTTTTTGTGCTGCTCTGCCGATGTGACAGGGTGTTCCGCCGGCTGCGGCACAGCCGCCTGCTGACCGATGCATAGCGGCGTGGCGTCAGGACGGTAGAAGGGACGGGCATCGAGCGTCATGCGCAGCGAGGCGCACAGCGTGGGAGCCTCGCGGCTGACGGCACGGGGCAGCACGGCGTCGTAGAGGCGCACGGCATAGTCGTAGGCCTGCTGGCAGAGCTTCTGCCACTCTGTCTCCTGGGTGGGCAGCGTGCCGTCGGCCAGCGCTATGCGCACCAGTATCTTCACGCTGCGGCCACTGGCTCCGGCAAAGGTGGCCTGCGTCATGGGCAGCGTGGCTGCGGCCTGCTTGGCTTGCTCCACCTCGTCGGCACTGGCCATGCCTGCCGCTGTGAGCAACAGCAGGCCCGTGGGTCGACAGAACACCAGCTCGCCCCGGTCATCGACCGAGAACTCCGATGTCACATAGACACGCGGCAGGCGATACATGTGGTCAAAGCGCATGGTATAGGCTTGCAGCATGGGCAACTGGCGACGCAGTTCGGTCACGACGTCATACTTCTTCTCGTCCTTCATCAGCTCCATCAGCTTGTCGAGGGTGACATGCGAGAGGTGATTGCGGTTTTTCTTGTCGGTCTTGATAAGCGTTATTTTCATTGTTCGATGTGTTTTTACAAGGTTTGACGAAGCTTTTGTAATACCATTACAGACGGTTTGTAATGGTCTTACAGACGGTTTGTAATTATCCCAACAGGCATTGCCTATGCAGGTGGCAATGGCTGCAGAGAGGGTCAGCGCGGCTGGCGAGTGCCCGTGCTCTCATAGCGAAGCGTCTCGCTAACGGCATCCCACGGCCCCGCATGGTCGTAGCCGTAGCGGCGGAACAGGCCCTCTATCCACTCCATCTGCTTGGGCGAGAGGCTCTTCTTGCCGTTGCGATAGAGATAGTAGCTGCCGTTGCCGCCCAGGTAGGCAGTCAGCTCTCTGTGCATGGCGGGCGAGTGGGCAGCACGCACCTCGTCGAACAGATGTCTGAAACCTACGGCACAACGTACCGGCTGAGCCGGACAGAAGTAGTCGCACTGACCGTCGGACAAGGCCGAAGGATAGATGGCGGCACCTCGCTGCATGCGAGATGCCAACTGCTGCCCGGCCAGATAGCGCAGGCAGTCGTCGCGATGGGGGCACTGCTGGTTGAAACACAGCTCCCATTCGATTGGCATAAAGGATAAATCTAAAGCTTTGTTCATTGTCTTTTGTGATTGGTTTTGTTACATGCAAAGATACTAATTTTTCAGCAAAATTGCAAGCATTTTTTCTAAAAATATGCTAAAAATGGCATCTTAGTGGCAACTTTTTTAAAACTTGCCATAGGGTTAAAGACCTGTTTATCATCTGGTTACAAAGAAAAATGGCAAGATTGCATCTTTTTTTGCAAAATATCTTTTGAGAGCAATGCCTCATCAGGGATTCTGAAGGGGCGTCTGCTACCTCACAGACAAAAGATTTTAGCCGAATCGCTTTGCATTGTCGGATAAAAACAGTATCTTTGCAAAAATAATAGGAGAGACCATGGAACGAAAGGCAAAACGAATACCATACGGAATGCAGAACTTCGAGGCCGTCAGACTGGAAGACTGCTACTACGTGGACAAGACCCACTTCATCCCGGAGATAGAGCTGGCCAACCACTACTTCTTCTTCATACGACCGAGACGCTTCGGCAAGTCGCTGCTGATGAACATGCTGCGACAGTACTACGACATGGCGAAAGCCGACATGTTCGAACAGCTTTTCGGCAACCTGTGGATAGGCAGCCATCCCACGGCAGAACGCAACAGCTATCTGGTGCTCTACCTTAACTTTGCAATAACGTCTGGCGGCGTTGAGGGATATGAGGAACGGCTGAATGGCTATTGCCAGATACAATTCGAGGGGTTCTTAGACTCCTATCAGGAGTTCTTCCCCGGCAATGCCATTGAGATGCTGCGAGCTACAAATGGAGCAGCCAACCAGCTGGCATATATCATCCAGCTATGCAAGAAAGCCGGACAGAATGTATATATGTTCATCGACGAGTACGACCACTTCACCAACTCGGTGCTCTCAACGCCCGACATCGAGACACAATACAAGGCCATCACCCACGGCAACGGCGCCCTGCGCCTGTTCTTCGACGCCGTCAAGGGCGGCACCGACAGCTGTATCAAGCGGCTCTTCGTCACCGGCGTCAGCCCTGTAACGATGGACGATCTTACTTCTGGCTTCAACATCGGCACAAACTACACGATGAACCCGAAGTTCAACGCCCTGGTGGGATTCACAGAAAGCGAGGTACGCCAGATGCTGCAGTACTACCAGCAGTTCGGCTACTTCAAGCACAGCATAGACGAGCTGATAGAAGCCATGAAACCGTGGTACGACAACTACTGCTTCTCGCCCGACAGCATCGGGCAAGCCACACTCTTCAACAGTGACATGGTGCTCTACTTTATGTACCGCTATCGCGATGCCGATGGGCGTTTCCCTGAGCCGATGGTCGACTCGAACATACGCACTGACTATTCTAAGCTGCGCATGCTCATAAGAAAGGACAAGGAGTTTGCACACGATGCTTCGGTCATACAGCAGATAGTAGAAGGTGGAGGAATTACGGCCAAGCTTAAAGAAGCATTCCCATCAGAAACAGTCACCAATCCTGATAACTTCGTGTCGCTGCTATACTACTTCGGTATGCTCACCATCGTTGGCAAAAGCGTAAAAGGAGTGAAGCTACGCATTCCCAACCAAACCGTGCGCGAACAGATATACACCTATCTGATAGACACCTACGGCGAGAACGACTTGAGAGTGGACGACTACTACTTCAACGACATTGAGACCGACATGGCAGCCGATGGAAAGTGGCAGCCATTCTTCCAGTACATTGCCGACACGCTGAAGCGATTTGCTGCACAGCGAGACAAACAGAAGGGCGAGGCCTACGTACACGGATTCACCCTGGCCATGACATGTCGCAGCCATCTCTACCTGCCCCACTCCGAACTGGACGCCGGCATAGACCATGGCTATGCCGACATCTACATGGAGCCACTGCTGGGCATCTATCCAGACATTGAGCACTCGTACATCATCGAGCTGAAATATCGCCGAGGCAACGCCACCGACGAGGCCATAGAAGCCGCTCGCCAAGAGGGCATAGAGCAGGCCCTGCGCTACAGCGAGTCGGCGAAGGTGAAGAGCACCGTGGCACATACCAAGCTGCACAGGCTGGTCATCGTGTGGCGAGGCATGGAACTGGCCGTGGCAGAAGAGATTTGAGCACACACATGCCATAATCATAATATTCAAGTTTCGCATGTTTATTTACTATTTTACTATGTACTATTTACGATTGATTGACTATTTGATTATTTGGTCATTTTGCCCACCCGGATGGTGCGCAATCAATCATCAAATAGCTAAATCGTAAATAAATTGTAAATCGTAAATCGTCAAATCGTAAATACATAGAGACTTCAGAAAGTTGAGTCATAATACTAAAGATGAACAACAGATGACACTATATCCCCTACTCTTCCGTCCCAACCTGCACGAGGTGGTGTGGGGCGGCAACAAACTGTGTCCCTACAAAGGACTGGCCCCCAGCGATGCCCCCATAGGCGAGAGCTGGGAGGTGAGCGCCGTGCCAGGCAGCGAGAGCATTGTGGACAATGGCCCATGGGCAGGGCACACCATTAGCGATGTCATCGCCATGGCTCCTGACAGCATACTGGGCAAGGCCGTCAACGAGAAATACCACGGACAGCTGCCACTGCTGGCCAAGTTCATCGATGCACGACGCGACCTGAGCATACAGGTGCACCCCAACGACGAGATGGCCCGCAGAGAACACGGCAAGATGGGCAAGAGCGAGATGTGGTACATCATCAGTGCCGACGAAGGCAGCTCGCTCTATGCTGGCTTCAACAAGGAGATAACACCCGAGGAGTATGAGCAGCGCGTGGCCAACGGCACCATCACCGACGTGCTGGCCAAGCATGAGGTGAAGGCTGGCGACGTGTTCTACCTGCCGGCAGGACGAGTGCACGCCATCGGCAGCGGCATCGTGCTGGCCGAGGTGCAGCAGTCGAGCGACGTCACCTACCGTATCTTCGACTACAACCGCCCCGGCATCGACGGCAAGCCCCGTCAGCTGCATACCGAACTGGCCGCAAAGGCGCTGGACTACCATGTGGAAAGAGAGTACCGGACGGAATATGTGGAAATGAGCAACAGGGCCACACAGATTATCGACTCGCCCTACTTCGACGTGCGCATCACCGAGATGACCAAGCCCTTCCACCGCGACCTGACGAAATACGACAGCTTCATCATCTCCATGTGTATCGAGGGCGACTGCCGCATCGCTGTCAGAAGTACAGGCCAGGAGATACAGCTGGGCGAGGGCAACAGCACCCTCATACCCGCAGCCATCGCCGACTATGATGTGGTGCCGCTCAAGGGCCGCACGCTCATGCTCGATGCCTTCATCGACAACATGGATCACAGCCTGGCAGGCGTGATGACCCGCTTCATGCACATCACAAGACAATAATCTGCCGCTGCCCTTGGCCATTTCAAAAAAAAAACGTATCTTTGCAGCCGCTTTTGCGAAATGCCAACCTAAATCGGGCTATCTGCAGAGCGCAACAGGCACATCTACTCAATGAAATACAGCTGAAAAAGCGTTAATAACTCAACTTTCGCAAGTTGAGGAGTTGAGCGAATGCGAAACTTAAATTAATAATATTGTAAATATTGCACAGACAAATGAAAGTCAGAGTTATAGCATACTATCTGCCACAGTTTCACCCCATCCCTGAAAACGACGAAGCTTGGGGGCCTGGTTTCACAGAATGGATCAATGTTGCCAAAGCCAAGCCCTTGTTCAGTGGACACTATCAGCCACGCATTCCCGCCGACTTAGGATTCTACGACTTACGTTTGCCTGAGACACGTGAACAGCAAGTACAGCTGGCCCGCGAGGCTGGCATCGAGGGGTTTTGCTACTATCACTACTGGATGGGCGGTGGCTTGCAGCTTCTGCAACGCCCTTTTGAAGAAGTGCTCAAAAGCGGCAAGCCCGACTTTCCGTTCTGTCTGTGCTGGGCCAACCACGAATGGACTACAAAGACCTGGCAGAACGACGGGAAAACCAAAGTAATTGCCCCCATGCTCTACCCCGGCGACGATGACTATACTGCACACTTCAACTATGTGCTGCCCGCATTGAAAGACCACCGCTACATTACCATCGACGAGAAGCCTATCTTCTGCATCTTCGACCCATATAACTTCCCCGACGTGAGCCACTTCATCAGTCTTTGGAGACAGTTGGCCGAAAAGAACGGATTGCCTGGCATTCACTTTAATGCCTATGTCAGCAGCACGACAACGGTAAAGCGCACTGCCGACGGAAAAATTGAACGTGTAATGCCCAACCTGGAAAGCAGTGCCGATGTCTACAACAGCATACTTTCATTAGGTTTCGACAGCGTGACCTCTATAGGAAAGTCAAGGGCTGAGATGCTCGCCGTGGGAAAGTACAGCCGCATCGTGAAGAAGTTCCTTCATAAGCATCTGCCATTCTTGCCCGCTCTGCGCTACAACTATCCAAAAGTGATGCCCTACTACTTCGCTCCTGAAGACAAGTGGGAAAATGTGTTCCCGACCATACTGCCCCAATGGGACCGTACTCCACGTGCCGGCAGTGGCGAGGGAGTCTATGTCAATGCAACTCCTGAGAATTTCAAAAAGCATGTCGAAGATGCTGTCAGTGTTGTTGCCGGAAAACAACCAGAGCACCAGATTGTTTTCCTGAAGTCGTGGAACGAATGGGGCGAAGGCAACTACGTGGAACCCGACCAGAAGTATGGCCACGGATTCCTGAAAGCCATTCGCGACGCAATCATGTAACATACTCTCATAACCATGGACATCTCCGTTATCATACCTACCTATAAACCCAAGGACTATCTCTGGAAATGCCTTGACTCGTTGTATAGTCAGACACTCGACAAGCTGCGCTTTGAGATTGTCATTGTGCTGAACGGGTGTAATGAGCCTTATCGGGAGCAAATAGAAAGCTACATAAAAAAACACACAAGCGAAAAAGGCCTCGCTGTTACACTTATCCAAACAGACGCCCCGGGCGTATCAAATGCCCGTAATCTGGCGCTTGATGTGTGTAAGGGCAACTATGTGTGTTTCATAGACGACGACGACTGGGTCTCTGACAACTATCTGGAAAACCTTCTTCGCGAAAGCCGTGGCAACGATGCTATTGTCGTGGCAAACGAACTACACTATCACGAAGACAACAACACCTATACTGATTGTAATCTGGGACGCAACTACAAAAAACTGTCAGCATCTGGCAAGAAAATCACATTAGTTGGAGCCCGACCATATATGTCGACTGCCTGTCTGAAGATTATCCCCAAGGCCATGATTGGCGACACACGGTTTGACCTGCACCTGAAATTAGGCGAAGATGCCCTGTTTATGGCCACCGTAAGCAGATATATCCATGAAATCCGCCTGGCTTCGGCAGACACCTTATATTACAGGCGATTGAGGAAAGACTCTGCCACGACACGTCAGCACCATCTCATTCCACTTATCGAGAATACGTTCTACCAGTATTACAAGTACACCACAACATACTTTTCGGCACCCTTGCAATATGACTTCTCTCTGTTTTTCAACAGGATTCTGGCTGTAACCAAACGTTTCTTCCTCTTATTAATAGGTAAACCTTAGTATCAATTATATATGCTGAGAATAGCAGGCGACATCAATTTGACTGATGGTTTCTTCGACACGGGTATTGGCACGGGAAGCCATATAACAGAAGGCAAAGACCCTTTCTGTCATCTTGAACGACATGAAGACGATTATTGGATTGGCAACATGGAATGTGTCTGTGCCGACACATCATGCCAAAGCGGTTTGAAGAGAAAGCAGTTCATCATTTCACCAAATTCACTGGGTCATATCCGTCACTTCAACTTCTACGGAGTGGCCAATAACCACGTGATGCAACACGGTGCCGACGCCTACCACGCCATGTGCCAGTATTTCGAAAGTCAGCATATTGCCTATGCAGGTTCTGACGACAAGCGTACCTACCAGTTTGTCCACCAAGGGAAGAACATCGGCATTATGGTGTTCTGTATGCGACCTGAGAACTTCTCTAAATCGCCGGTCTACTGGTATATGCCGGAATATACTGAGGTAAAAAGAGAACTGCAGGGGCTGGCCAAATGTGACTACAAGATAGTCTATGTACATTGGGGCAATGAATTTATCAACTATCCTTATATCGACCAAAAACAATTTGCACACTTTCTTATTGATGAAGGGGCCGATTTGATTGTCGGCATGCACCCTCATGTGCTGCAAGGTTTCGAGCACTACAAGCATGGGTACATATTCTATTCGCTGGGAAATTTTGTATTCAACATGCCATGGGAGTCGACGAAGTATTCCATTATCGTAAACGTAGACCTGAAAGGTAGTCCGGTGGTCAGCTACGAGTATGTCAAGATTGGTCTCGACTTCTTCCCCCACCCCGCCGCTCAAGTACCTCCACAGTTCACTATGGAGCATCTGAATACGCTGTTGGACATAAACCTGGAGAATGAGAAATACTACAGAAAAGTGTTTGCATACAACAAGCAGTATAAGAAAGCGAACAGAAAGCAAATTGCGAAGAACTTCATGCACATGAGACTCTCAGACTCAATGGGCATCATCAGAGAATTTATCATAAGAAAAACAAAAAAGTCATGAACACGAAACGCCAGTTACTCTATATCGCAGCCCGACTGTTGTGGCCCCTGCCCGACTCCATAGTACTGAAGCTGCAATATCGCATCCGAACAGGACGCAAACTCAATTGGAAGAATCCGCAACGTTTTACGGAGAAATTGCAACGATACAAGGCCGAGTATCACAACCCAGAAATGATGGAATGCGTAGACAAACTCACCGTGAGAGACTACGTGAAGCAGAAGATGGGAACGGAAAAATACCTGAACACACTTTTTCAGGCTTGCCAAACAGCCGATGAGATTGACTTCGACACACTTCCCAATGAGTTTGTAATCAAAACTACCGATGGAGGTAGTGGCGACAATGTCTTTATCTGTCACGACAAGCAAGCCATAGACCGCGAGCAGGTAGTAAACCTGGTGAACAGCTGGCGCAACAAACGTTACTATGTCATCTCACGTGAATGGGCATACAAAGGGGCCAAGCAATCAAAGGTCATCGTGGAACAGATGCTCAACGACCCCAACAGCAACGACGGTTCAATAGACGATTACAAATTCCTGTGCTACAACGGCAAGTTCCGCTATCTGTGGGTCGACAAGAACCGTTACAGCGATCATCGCCGTGGCTTCTGGAACGAGCAGCTGCAGTTTCTGCCGGGGGTAAGTAGCGACCACCCCACGTTTGACAGCGAAGAGCATGTCACGCTGCCCAGTAATATCCAGGAAATGATTGAAGTGGCAGAGAAGCTGGCAAAAGGGTTCCCCTTTGCCCGCATAGATTTATACAACATAGAAGGACGCATTATCTTCGGAGAGATTACGTTCTATCCCTGGAGTGGCTACCGCAATTTCCATCCAGACGAATTTGACTTCGAATTAGGCAAGTATTTCGAACTGAATTGGTAAAATGCAAATAAGAGAGCCGTGTGCAGGCTCTCTTATTGCAGTTACTTACGCTGGTAGACCCTCACCCAGTCAAAACGAGTCTCGTAAACTTCGCTGACCTTGGGATATAACAGTTTCTCTTGGCTGCCATCGCCTACGCTCTGGTTCAGCAAAATGAAGAAAGGACGATCAAAAGTCCATTGCCCATCGGCTATCATCTGCGGTGTGTCCAAACGATTATACTCGCCCACTTTCTTGCCATCAACAGTCCATACCAGTTGGCTCTCTGTCCATATCATGCCGTACACATGCCACTTCGTATAGTCGAGCTTCTCGTCGAACGACTGCCTAGGCCCCCTCTTCTTCAATTTGAAGGTCATCTCAGTATGTGCAGTGTGGTAAGCACGGCCCATGTTGCCAAACATCTCCACAATGTCAATCTCACCATAGCGCTTGTCTTCGCCGTCCATCATAGCACTCATCCAAGCTGCTGGGAAATTGCCCCGTTTGCGGTTGGTCTTCATACGGACTTCGATTTTTCCATATTTAAAAGAATAGGTGTCGCGAGTATCAACCGATCCCGTTAGCATCAAGGCGGTATCAGCCGGTTCTTTCTTATTAGGTATGGCCCTGCAGACCAAACAGCCATTCTTTATGTAGACAACATCCTCAGAATTGCTACGCCACCGAGCACTGACGCTAATGTTGCGAGGTGAACGCCGCCACTTCGACGAGTCTGGCTGGCTGCCATTTGGCTGATTAAACTCATCACTGAAAACCAGCACATAATCATCTGTAGGTGGAAGTTCTTCAGAGAATCCTTTAGAAAAGAACCGCGGTAAGGCATAAGCCACTACTGCGACAAACGGCAGGGCAAACAGGCTGTATTTCATGTATCGCTTCATCATAAATCGTTTCTATTATGGCTCTACAGCTTACAAAGGTATAAAAATATTTTTATAGAACAAAAATATTTCGTAACTTTGCACCCCAAAAACAAGATTCATATGCAAAAAGGCTTAGTTTCCGTCATCATGCCAACATATAACGCCAGTGAGTTTCTGGCGGATAGCATTGAGAGTGTATTGAACCAGACATACTCTCAACTGGAGTTGCTGATAACCGATGACCATTCCACAGATTCAAAGACACATGAAATATTAGAAGAGTACCGCCAAAAAGACAACAGGGTCAAGGTGTTCTATTTTGAAGAAAACAAAGGAGCTGGCCCAGCCCGCAACAACTCCATAGAAAAGGCAGAAGGACAATACATTGCATTCTGCGACAGCGATGATTGCTGGTTTCCTGAGAAATTGGAGAAGCAGCTTCAATACATGAAAGAGAAGAATACTGATGTGACCTACTCTGCCTACATCATGCGTGACGAGAACGACCATGAGAAAGGCATCTTCATACCGCCTTACAAAATCACCTATCACGGTATGCTTCGCGATGACAAGATGGGGTTTTCCACCTGTATCTACGATTACAGTGCAACAGGAAAGAAGTTTTATATGCCAGCCTTGCGCAAACGACAGGACTGGGCAATGGTCATTGAATTGATGCGACACTGCCAAGTAGCTTATGGGACAAAAGAGCCTATGGTCTATTACAGAATAAGGAAAAACTCCATCTCGCATAAAAAGACTGCACTTGTAAAATTTAACACAAAGGTGTATCAGGAGATTCTGGGATTCTCGCCCTTGAAGTCTTACCTGTATTTTGGTTTTCTGTTTATGCCTACTTTCACTCTGAAAATCATCAAGAAGAAAATAGACAGTTATCTATATCTAAAAAAGAAGAAAGAAAATCATAACTTTGAATAATATTTCGGGGAAAAAAGAGTTATATATATAGATTTATATAATTCTGATTAAACCTTATATGATTCAACACCTACTTATAGAAATATCTTTTTTGCTGAGCATGGCATGTGGAATCTTCTTCATTCCCATTATCATAAGGTTCTGCAAAAAGAAGGGACTCTATGACTTGCCCAACGGCAGAAAGGTGCATAAGAATGCCATACCAAGGCTGGGAGGCTTGAGTTTTTTGCCAAGCATGCTGTTGGCTTCGCTCATAGTGATAGGCATCTACAACGTGCAGAGCGGAGGGCAGCAGATACAGGTCAGCCTCTGGTCGATAGGGTTCTTCACCAGCCTGTTCATCATCTATGCCGTGGGTATTGTGGACGATCTGGTGGGACTGGGCGCTAAGACAAAGTTCGTTGCGCAGATTCTGGCTGCCTCCATCATGCCGCTGGCCGGTCTCTACCTGAACAGTCTCTATGGCCTGTTCGGCATATACGACATTCCTTCGTGGGTGGGTGTGCCGCTAACGGTGTTCGTCATTGTGTTCATGTGCAACGCCATCAACCTCATCGACGGCATCGACGGGCTGTCGGGGGGGCTGTCGTTCATCGCCCTGCTGGGCTTCCTGGCCTGCTTCATGCGCGAGGATCTCTGGCTGTATAGCATCCTCATTGCCGGTCTGATGGGCGTCCTGATAGCGTTTCTCTACTTCAACATCTTTGGAAAGGTGGAGAAAGACCACAAGATATTCATGGGCGACTCCGGCTCGCTCACGCTGGGCTTCATCCTGGGCTTCCTGGCTGTAAAGTTCACTGCTATCAACCCCCACGTAATGTGTTTCCGCCCAGACTCTATGATGCTGGCCTACTCGTTCGTAGTGGTGCCCGTCTACGATGTGGTGCGTGTCTCGCTGGTCAGGATATGCCATCATGTGCACATCTTCCAGGCCGACAAGAACCACATTCACCACAAGCTCATGCGAACGGGGATGACGCAGCACCAGGCCCTCGTCGCTATTCTTGTGCTGGCCGTGTGCTACATCTTGCTGAACATTGCACTATGGCAGCTGAACGGCGACATGACTACCATCGTCGTTGCCGACATCCTGGTGTGGATGCTGTTCCACTATTGTCTCAACAGGGCCATCAGGAAAAACGGACAACAGGTGTATCTTGCTAACACTAACACAGAAGAGTAGTCATGGCCAAGCGTTTCTTAGACATCGTTTTCGCAGCACTGGGGCTGATTGTACTGTCGCCCTTATACCTTATTATATATATAGGGCAGAAGCTGGCCAACAAGGGACCGGTGATTTTCAGTCAGGAGCGCATAGGGCTTGGCGGCAAGCCTTTCAACATCTACAAGTTCCGCACCATGATTGTGGACAGCGAGACCGACGGTGTGCCACAGCTGGCTGAGCCTGACGACGAGCGGCTAACGAAGATGGGCAAGCTGCTGCGCAACCATCACCTCGACGAGCTGCCACAGCTGTGGAATGTGCTCAAGGGCGACATGACCTTCGTGGGGCCGCGTCCTGAGCGCAAGTACTACATCGACCAGATTCTGCAGCACGACCCACGCTATGTGGAGCTATACAAGATTCGTCCTGGCGTCACGTCGTATGCCACGCTCTACAACGGCTATACCGACACGATGGAGAAGATGCTGCGCCGTCTGGAGCTGGACCTCTACTATCTGGAGCACCAGTCACTGGCACTCGACATGAAGATTCTCTTCCAGACTTTTATGAGCATCGTTTCGGGCAAGAAGTTCTAAGCCACGTTCCTGCACCCAATCAGTATTTGCAGAAGTTTATTTGCAGGCCATTGCTCTGCAATATCATCGTGTCGTCGTCAAGTCGGACGACACGGAAACGCTCGTCGAGCGCATTCACACCGAACTTACACAGTATGCTGACATCCTCCACACGCGGGTCTTCCTCCTTGTCGCGTGCTATCTGATAGATGTCATAGACACGGATAGTGCCTCCGGCATGCTCGAACTTACAGATGAAGCACTCGTTAATCCGATAAGTAGAACGCCGAATCTCCAGTATGCGTCCCTGAAACGCCCACGTCAGACTGCTGTCGCGCGTTTCAAGATGGCCACCCGTGGCAAGCGTGTCGACACTGGTCAGCAGCCAGAAGCCGTCAAGGTCGCCATTGTCAGAGGTTTCCAGTTCGCAGGAAACAAATCCCAGCGCCACAGCCAGTATCGTGAAGAGTCTTTTCATCTGCATCTCATTTCGGTTGTTTGTGCAGGTCGAGCAGCCCTGTCTTCGTCAGCGACAGCTGCACGCCCATGTTGTCGCCATAGATCTTCCCACGGTCCATGCCCCAGGCACAGCGCACGTTCCATCCCGCCAGCATGGTCTTCTCGGCAAAGCGATAGGATGCCTCGGCCAGCAGACTCACATTGCGACGCGGCTCAGGATAGACGTGATAATAGGTGCCATAGCCCTTCTGCGTTGAGGCAAGCATACGGTAGTGCAGGCCCTTGACAGGGTCGCCAGAGAGTCCGAAGTGCCATGCCACCATACGGTTGTTGCGCACCTCGATCATGCCGTCGTCATTATAGATGGGCGAGAGATAGAGCGGATTGCCTATCACCTGGCCCCAGTGCTGCCAGCCAGTGTAGAGACTGTGGTTGTAGTAGTTGTCGCGACCAGTGATGTGCTCGCCCACGTTGTAGGTGATGTCATGATAGACCGGTCCGCCCTGATACTTCGACGCCAGGAACTCCACGACGATGTTGTTCAGCCACGAGGCCTTCTTCAGCTTCAGCTCAGCGCCCAGCAGGCCGTCCTTGAAGTCGTAGATGAAGTAGCGCGACTTCACATCCTGAAAGGCGGTCTCGCGCTCGCCCCATCCGTTGTAGGCAATGTGCACCATCATCGAGTTGTCCTCGAACATCTGGTCTATATACAGCCCGAGGTTCCACGATGGCTGGTCGATGTTGAGCCGCATGTTCCAGGCTCCCACATGGTTGCCCTCGGTGTTCTTGTAGCTGCCGTCGGTCACATCGGTGCCGCCGCCTACAAGTGCATTGAAGAACGACGAAGGCGTTTTCTTGTTCTCCAAAGTACGTTCGGGCGAGATATAGCTCGTGCCACCAAACTGGCACCCGTCCTCCATGCCCAGCTCGAAGGTGACTCCCCGCTTGCCGAAGCGCAGGAAGGCGGCCTTGCTGTGGAAGAATGTGTTCTCGGTGTAGCGCGACTTGCGGTCGGTGAAATCGCTCTGCCAGTTATCATCGGTGGTCATGCCATAGGCACAATAGCCCTTGATGGAAAGCCACCCCTTAGTAAACGGTATGGCCACATAGTCAGGCAGGCCTGCACGCAACTGGGGTATGGGGCGGGCGTTGATGCCCATGGCCTGCGAGCCGCTGCTCAGCTCCTGGTTCTTCAGCTCCATGGGCCACTCCTTGCTGCCCGCAGTGACGCCTATCGCCTTCCACTGTGCCTCGGCGTAGGCCTGCTGCACGACGAATGCGCTGGTGAAGTTGTAGGCCGCAGCCACATCGACGCCATAGCCCCAGGCTATCTGCGAGCACGAGTCGCACTGCTGCAAGTCCCTGAACACGCCAGCCCTCACAAAACCATTGCTCTTGCTGAGCGAGCTAAGCCCGTATTTGTTGGCGTTAAGCCACAACGGCTCGTGCTCGCCCGACGAAAACGAAGACTCGACACCAACGCTGTAGTGCGTCTGTGCCGCTGCCATCTGCCTATACATAACTATATATAAGAACAGGCTTACTGCCAGTAGAATCGCTCGTTTTCCACCCATATTCTATGGTATTGGGTGCAAAGATACGAATAATCGGGGGAAAAGCCAAATTTTATTGCAACTTTTCCATCATTAGCGGCTCACCCTCTTTGCACTGTAGGGTTTTTCCCCCACGAGTTTAGGGAAAATCCTTTGCCTAAGTGCAAAAAATGTCGTTCCTTTGCATCAGAAACATTAAAACAACGATTATAAACTTAAAAAAGATACGATTATGAAGAAGATGATGTTAGCCCTGATTGCCATGCTGACGATAGCAGTATCGGCAAACGCCATGAGCTATGAGCAGGCTCGCAACGAGGCTCTGTTCCTCACCGACAAGATGGCCTACGAGCTGAATCTTACCGATGCTCAGTATGAGGCAGCCTACGAGATCAACCTCGACTACCTGATGGGTGTCACCAGCCGCTACGACGTGTTCGGCACCTACTGGGAGCGCCGCAACCTCGACCTGAGCTACATCCTGCTCTCGTGGCAGTGGAACGCCTTCTGCGCTGCCACCTATTTCTATCGCCCACTCTATTGGGATGCCGGCTACTGGCACTTCGGCATCTATGCCCACTATCCGCGTCGCGACTACTTCTACTTCGGGCGTCCACACTTCTTCGCCACCTATCGCGGCGGACACAGCTGGCGCATGAACGGAGGCCGCAGCTTCTATGAGGGCCATCGCGACCACTACCGCGCCTCTGGCGGCGGCCACGACAACCACCACGGCATGCGCGACGGCTGGGATCGCGGCGACTATCGCGGAGGCGGCAGCAGCAGCTCCACTCGTGTCACCGGCGGCGAGCGTGGCAGCTATCGCAACGGCGGCAGCCGCAGCAATGGCAGCGACCGCGACAACAACCGTGGCGTAGGCACAGACCGCGACAACCGCGACAATGGCAGCAGCTACGACCGTTCTTCCAGCTCGCGCTCAAGAGCCTCCATCGGCGACCGCTCGGCCGTTGGCGACCGCTCTGCCAGCACCTTCGGCGGCTCGCGTTCATCGAGTGTCGGCGAGCGCCGCGCCACCACCGAGAGCAGCCGCAGCACAAGCACCTTCGGCGGCAGCAGCCGCAGCACGGTAGGCTCCTCTTCGCGCTCCACTGGCTCCAACTACACTCCCTCTACCAACCGTTCGTCCAGCGCTACCATGAGTCGTTCAGCAGGCACATCCATGAGTCGTTCAGCAGGCGCTACCATGAGTCGCTCGTCCGGTTCGTCCATGAGCCGTTCGTCAGGCGCATCCATGAGCCGTTCGTCTGGCAGTGCAGGCGGTGGCAGTCGCAGTGGCGGTTCCTTCGGTGGTGGCAGTCGCAGCAGGAGATAGCTACAACTCCAGCACACGCACTTCGGCGTTCATCATCCGTTCGACATCACGCATCTCCTTTCCGTAGAACACCGCCTGTATAGCCTTGTTCACAATGCCATGTCCCACTGCCACCACATGCTGGTTGGGAAACGTATGCCGAATGTACTGCAGGAACTGTCGCGCCCGCTCCAGCAAATGCTCCAGACTCTCCATATTGTCAGGGAAAGGCAGTCCCTTCAGGTCTGGGATGTATCGGCCAGTAAAGTCGCCCCAGTCTCGTTCGCGCAGCAGCGGCGTGGTCACCACCTCCTTGCCATGTGGGCGTGCCAAGATGGATGCCGTGTCTATGGCCCGCTGCAAGTCGCTCGCCACAAAAGCGTCAATATGCTCGTTGGCCATGCGCTCGGCCAGCTGTTCGGCCTGGTCAATGCCAGTGGCGTTTAGCTCGCCCTGCACCTGTCCCTGCATCACCTGTCGTGCATTGTCCACGGTCTCGCCGTGGCGCACCAAATAGAGTATCGTCATGTCGTTCGTTTCTTTTTGGCCGCGAAGTTACTAAAAATATTGCATATCCCTATCGTTTCACCATAAAATATTATGATTATCCGCTATTGTACCACCAGCGAAGCCCGAAGGGCCTTGGTGGTACGATAGCTGATAATCATTACATTATTTTGCAAGTCAATATGCTCTAAGCCGCAGAGGCACCGCGGGAAAGCCGCAAAGCCTCTCCGGGTAAGTCGCAGAGGCTCCACGGGGTAAGTATGATGGCAGTAGGACGGCAGTAAAGACAAAATGTGAAAAAAGTGACATCGTTTCTTCGCTAATCAAAAAAATGTTAGTAACTTTGCAAAAACTATTTGATTATGAAGATACTGCAAAGCTCATTGTTCCGTGCACTGGTGGCCATTGCCATCGGCGTGCTGCTCATCAAGTACCCAGACAACACCGTTACGGGCATCACCGTGGCCATCGGGGTGATGTTCCTGCTGTCGGGCGTTGTCTCGCTGCTCACCTACTGGAATGCCCGCCGCCATGTGGGCGAATATAAGATCTACGACGCCGAGGGGCGTCTGGTGGCTGGCGACATGCCGTCGTTCCCCATCGTGGGCATTGGCAGTCTGCTGTTAGGGTGCATCCTGGCGCTCATGCCTGCCACCTTCGTGTCGATGCTGATGTATGTCATTGGGGCTATCCTGGTGCTGGGCGCCATCAACCAGTTCCTGGTGCTCATAGCTGCCCGCCGCTATGCGTCGGTGGCTATGTGGTACTGGCTGTGTCCCTCGCTGACACTCATCATTGGCCTCTATGTCATGGTGAAGCCACTGGCTCCCATGGAGATGGCGATGTATGTGCTGGGATGGCTCTCGCTGTTCTATGGCGTCACTGAGATTATAAACGCGTGGAAGTTGTATGCCTGCCGCAAGGCACTGGAACGCATGCAGCAGCCCGACGAGCCTCAGCTGGCCGAAGAGGTAAACGACGAACAAGCATGAAACACCTGCTCACCACCCTGCTGCTGGCTGCTGCATGTCTTGCAGCCAGCGCCGCAAGCGATCCGAAGCCGTGGCAGCACGGCAGGCTCTGCGTGTCGGACAACCAGCGATTTCTTCAGCATGCCGACGGCACGCCCTTCTTCCTGCTGGGCGAGACGGCGTGGCTCATGCCCCAGCGGCTGAACCGCGACGAGGTGCAGTACTACTTGCAGCAGTGCCACGAGGCGGGCTACAACATGGTGCAGGTGCAGGTGCTGAACGATGTGCCGTCGTACAACGTCTATGGCACACCGTCGCACACGGCCACTGCCACCGGGGCCTACCGTCTGCCACAGCCGCAGGAGGAGGCAGCGGGCTACTGGCGCCATCTGGACCACATCGTCAGCGAGGCTGCACGACAGGGCATCTATGTGGGACTGGTGTGCGTGTGGGGTTCGGTGGTGAAGGCGGGCAAGCTGAGCGAAGACGAGGCGCGTGCCTACGGCACCTTCATGGCCCAGCGCTACAAGGACCGGCCAAACATCATCTGGATAATGGGCGGCGACATTCAGGGCGACGTGCGCCCCGAGGTGTGGCAGATGATGGCCACCACCATCAAGGGCATAGACAGCAACCACCTGATGACCTTCCATCCACGTGGCCGCACAACCTCGGCCCACTGGTGGAGCAAGGCACCATGGATAGACTTCCACAGCTTTCAGAGTGGCCACCGTCGCTATGGCCAGCGCATGGGCACGAAGGACTACCCCATACCCGACGGCACTGAGGAGGACAACTGGATGTACGTGGACTCGGTGTGGACATACAGCCCCACGAAGCCGGTCATCGACGACGAGCCTATATACGAGGGCATTCCCCATGGGCTGCACGACGCCAACGAGCCGCGGTGGCAAGCCTGCGATGTGCGCCGCTATGCCTACTGGAGCGTCTTTGCCGGTGCATGCGGCCACACCTACGGCAACAACGCCATCATGCAGTTCTACAGGCCAGGACTGCCACCTGCCTATCACAACAACAAGGCATGGTATGATGCACTCAACAACCCTGGCTTCCACCAGATGCAGCACCTGAAGCGGCTCATGCTGGCACTGCCCTACTTCGAAAGGGTGCCCGACCAGTCCATCATCTGCGACAACGGCACACGCTACGACCGCCTCATCGCCACTCGCGGCAACGACTACTTACTGGTTTACAACTATACCAGCCGCCCCATGCGACTGGACCTGAACCGCATCAGCGGCGACACTAAGCGCGTGTGGTGGATGGATGCCGCCACTGGTCGCCTTACCTATCTCGGCGAGCACAAGAGCCGCGTGCTCACCTTCAACCCGCATAAGGACCACGATGGTCCTGAAGACGGGGTGCTCATCGCTGTTGATGCGAGTAAAGAGTTGAGGGTTGAGAGTTGAGAGTTGAGGGATTAGACTCCCGTTACGATACCTTCGATATAGGTTTTCACAATGTGTATGCCGGTCTTGTTCTCGCCACCAGAGGGGATGATAAGATCGGCAAACTTCTTTGTAGGCTCGATGAACTGCTCGTGCATGGGCTTCAGCACCTTCTCATAGCGCTCGAGCACCATGTCGACGGTGCGGCCACGCTCCACCACATCGCGCCGGATGTTGCGGATAAGGCGCACGTCGGCATCAGTGTCGACAAATATCTTCAGGTCCATCATGTCGCGCAGCTTCTTATAGTGCAGCGTCATGATGCCCTCAAGAATGATGACCGGCTTAGGCTCTACATGGACAGTCTCCGGCAAACGGTTGCTGAGCACATACGAGTAGGTGGGCTGCTCGATGGCCTCGCCAGCCTTCAGCCGCTTGATGTGCTCGGTGAGCAGCTTCCAGTCGAAGGCATCGGGATGGTCGAAGTTGATGGCACGGCGCTCCTCGTCGGTCAAGCCCGTGGTGTCGTTATAGTAAGAGTCGAGCGGCAATACTGCTGCACAGTGGGGTGGCAGTGCCTTGGCAATTTTCTTCACGACGGTGGTCTTGCCCGAACCTGTGCCGCCTGCTATTCCGATGATGGTCATGGTGTTATTGTTTTATTTAGGTTTTTATAGGGCTTATGGGACTTATAAGACTTATAAGACTTATGGGGCCTATAGGACTTATCGGGGGCCTATGGTCCCCACAGATAGCCAAACACTTGCTGATAGCTCTCGGCCTTCATCTCGGCCGCCATGGGATAGGCCCTCGAGGATGAGGGCATGCGATAGAGGCGCACCGTGCGCCCCTCAAGGACGATGGTCGCATAGTGGCCCACCTTCGGCTCGGCCACGCCAAACTGCCTGCACGCCAACGTCGTAGCCAGCTGGCCGGCGGTGACGATGGCACGACACTGCGGCAGACGGTCGAGCATGGCATGAAGGTTGGTCTCTTCTACCACCTGCAGGTCTTTGTCGCTCGCAGTGTTCTTGGTGCGTACAATGCGGGTGCAGGTGTCGTAGAGAGCTATGCCCTTATTGCCAAGAAACGCCACCAGCTCGTCGAGCCGGAAGCGTTTCCTGTCATTATCCACAAAATGGTCTTTGTCGCCGAAGAAGCAAATCCCCACAATGCGCCACATGTCGTTCTGGAAGTTAGGATAGTAGAAGCGCATGGACCACCGCTTGGCTGCCGGCGGGAACGTGCCCAGCATAAGCAGCTGCGCATTTGCTGGCATGAATGGCTCAAAGGGATGAAGCTCTTCTGCCCCACGTCCCTCCCCAAGCGAGGATAGGCTGACTTGCTGATTAGACTTCATATCGTTCTGTACGCCCCCGCCCTTGACAGAGGGGGCAGGGGGCGGGGCCTCCTGTTTTTCCTATTGTTGCTTTATGACATATACCACGGTGGGCAGGTGGTCGCTATAGCCGTCGAGCCATACGCCACCGGCATGAGTGCGCAGCGTGTTGCCCTTATACTTGCCCTCTTTCTGGAACAGATAGTCGCGACGGAATATCTGATGGTCGAAGTAGCGCAGCGACGTGCAGTCAATCTGCGAGGGCTTGAAGCCCAGTTGCTTCATGTTTTGAGGGTCGAGCAGCGAGCGCGACAAGATAATCTGGTCGAACAGGTTCCACTTGCCGTCATACTGCAACGTGCCGGTGCCAGAGCGCAGCACGTCCCACCAGGGGTTCCACAGGCCGTCGGCCTCCACATCCTTTATCTTGCGGCGTGCTCCCAGCGCCTCAGCCATCGACTTGTCCTGCGGGTCGTCGTTCATATCGCCCATGATGAAGAGCTTCAGCTGAGGATCGTCGCGCAGCAGCGAGTCCTTCACCGCCCTTATCTGTCGGCCACCCTCCTCGCGATAGAAGCTACCGGCAAAGCGCGAAGGCAGGTGGTTCACGATGATGGTGACATGCTCGCCAGCCATCGTGCCGCTCACGGTGAGGAAACCACGGGTGGCGCGGTTGGCGTCCTCTGGCTGTATATATATATATGGTATAAGCTTGACGTCGCGCACCGTGAACAGCTTCGGGTTGTAGAGCAGCGCACAGTCAACGCCACGCTGGTCGGGACCCTCGATATGTGCAAACTGGAAGTTGCGGGCCTTCAGCGGCTCCTGGTCGCACAGGTCGGCAAGACACTTGGCATTCTCAACCTCGCTCACGCCAATCACGGCACAGCCAAGACCAGGCAGACGGTCGGTGCCCATCTCGGCGAGCACACGCGCCATGTTGCGCAGCTTGTGGCTGTACTTCAGTCCTGTCCAGCGGTTGCGACCGTCGGGCAGATACTCATAGTCGTTCTTTCCCTCGTCGTGACAGGTGTCGAACAGGTTCTCAAGGTTGTAGAATCCCACACCGTACAGGCTGTACTTCTTGTCCTGTGCGCTTGCGGTGTTTGTCATCAGGCACAATGCAAACACCAGTAATGCCATGTATTTTTTCATATCGGTCAGTAATTATTTGGCAAAGATACATAATATTTTTCAATAAACCATAGAAAGTGGCGAAGAATTTTGCCTGCTGAAAGTTTTATCCTTTTTTATTTGGAACTCTCGAATAATTCCACTATCTTTGTACCCAAATAACAATTATTAACCGCAAACAATAATTATTTATGAACAAAACGCTGAAATTAGCGGTGATGGCACTATGCTGCTCGCCTGCAGCCATGGCACAACAAGAGGCCGACACACTGGCCCGCGCCATGCAGGAGGAGCAGGCATTCACCTTCACCGAATCGCAGTTGGGCGCCGACGAAACGACAAGCCAGTCGATAGCTGTGGTAGGCTCCAATCGCAATGTGTATGCCAGCGAGGTGGGCTATCGGTTCAGCCCCGTGATGTTCAGGTATCGTGCCTTCAATGCGAAATATAGCGATTCCTACATCAATGGCAACCCCGTGAACGATGCCATGAGTGGCCAGACAGCCTACTCGGCCATGTTTGGCGGACTGAACAACCAGACCCGCACGAAAGAGGCCTCGCTACCCTTTGAGGACAACAACTACATGATGACCAGCATGGGCGGCTCGAGCAACTACAATTTCCGCCCGTCGAGCTTCGCCACGGGTCACAGGCTCACCGTGTCAGGCGCCAACCGTTCAGACAACGTGCGTGCACTCTATACCTACAACTCTGGTGTCACAGAGAAAGGGTGGGCCTTCACTGGCAGCATCACCGGACGCTGGGGCGATGGCATTGGCTATATCGACGGAACGTTCTCGCGCTCCATCAGCTATTTCTTCGGCATAGAGAAGCTGCTCAACGAGCACCACTCGCTGTCACTCGTCACGTGGGGTGCACCCACCGAGCGCGGCGGCCGCAAAGGTTCTACAGACGAGATGTACTGGATAGCCAACGACCGCATGTATAACCCGATGTGGGGCTATCAGGACGGAAAAAAGCGCAATGCAAAGGTGATGCATTCGTTCTCGCCCTCAGCCCTGTTCACCTGGGACTGGACCATAGACGACAACACCAAGCTGACCACCACGCTGCTGGGCAAATATGCCATGTGGAGCAACACTCGACTGAGCTACAACGGGGGAACAAACCCCGAGCCTGACTACTATAGCCTGATGCCGAGCTTTAGCTTCAACGTATGGAATCCCACTTCGACATTCAGACGCCCTGAAGATATGATTGGCTGGCAAAATGCCTACGACTACCTCTCTGCATCTGAAGCAAACCGCCAGATACAATGGGACCGTCTGTACTATGCCAACAGTATCATGGCTGCTGCCGGACAGGATGCCATGTACTACTTGCAGCGTGAGCACGAAGACCAGCTGTCGCTGAGCCTGGCCACTACACTGGAAAAGCAACTCACCAAGAACTCCACACTGCACGCAGGTCTGCAGCTGGGTGCCAACAAAGGCATGTTCTACCAGACCATGGAAGACCTGCTGGGCAATGCCAAGTTCCACAACATCAACACCTACGCCATCAAGACCTACGGCGAACAGTCGCAAGAAGTGGCATACGACATGAACGAGGGCACACCCCGCGAGATCAAGGCCGGCGACCGCTTTGGCCATGACTACAACCTGCATGTCCGCAAGGCACAGGTCTGGGCTGGCTATAGCACCGACTTCGAGGTGGCACACCTCTTTGCCACAGGCCGTGTAGCCGGAACCACCATGCAGCGCGACGGCAAGATGCGCAATGGCCTGGCTCCCGACAACTCGTTAGGCAAGAGCGGCACAGCCAAGTTCCTCGACGGCGGTGGCAAGGTGGGGGCACATGTCAATCTGGGCCAAGGCAACGTACTGGTGCTCGGCATGGGCTACGAACTGAAGACACCCACGCCAAAGGCCTCTTTCTCTGCCCCCCGTGTAAACAACGACTTCGTGAAAGACCTGAAGCAGGAGAAGATCCTTTCGGCAGAGGTGGGCTACCAGCTGCAAAACTCGTGGCTGATGGCTAACCTGAATGCCTACTACAGCCACATCGACGACGTGACCGAGCAGACCATGTACTACTCTGACTTCGACAACTCGTTCGCATACGCCAGCCTGACTGGCATTGAGAAGGAGTACTACGGCTTGGAGCTGGGACTGAACTTCAAGTTCACCGACTGGCTGAACCTGAAGGCACTGGGTGTGATGAGCGAGGCTGTCTATGCCAACAACTCGAACCTACGCCTGATGCTCTCCAACAGTGCCGAATATGTCGACGAGCTGTGTATTAATAAAGGTATGCACGAGGGCAACACCCCGCTCACCGCAGGCAGCCTCGACCTGAGTTTCCACAGCAACGGATGGTACATCGACCTCATTGGCAACTACTACGACCGCATCTATCTCTACTATTCGCCTGACACAAAGCGCCAGAAGAACGCCACCACCAATGACGATGGCGAATATCTGGAGATGTCGCAGGCCGAAGGCAAGGGCGGATTCATGCTCGATGCCTCTATCAGCAAGCAGATTCGTCTGCGCCACGGACGCACCCTGGGCTTCAACCTGATGATGACCAACCTGCTGAACAACACCAACATCTGCACTGGTGGATATGAGAAGAGCCGTCAGGACCTGAAGCTCAACAACGAAGGTACCCTGGAAGGCCGCACCAACAACGGATATGTGTTCAGCCGCAACCCCATCAAGTACTATGCACAGGGCATCAATGGCATGTTTATGGTTACCTACAGATTCTAAACAGAACAAGCTTATGAAGACAACAAAATATATAGCTATCGCAGCCACCTGCCTGCTGGCACTGGCCTGCACCAAGGGCAGCGAATGGGACATACCTGAGGTGAACCCCGTGACGCTCTACGGCAACAACAGCATTAACGAGGAGAACATCATCAGCATTGCTGAGCTGAAGAGCCGCTACCCCAACATCAACGAGAGCACCGACCAGAACAAGCTGATTGAAGACGATATCAAGATACGTGGCCGCGTGACGGCTAACGACATCCGCGGCAACATCTACAAGCAGTTTATCATGCAGGATGCTACCGGCGCCATCATCGTGGCAGTGAACGAAAGTGGCATCAGCGGCTATCTGGCAGAAGGACAGGAAATCATCCTCTCACTGAAAGATCTCTACATCGGCGGCTATCGTAAGCAGCCAGAGATTGGCATGCCTTATAACGGCACGAGCATCGGACGCATGCAGAAGGACATCTTCCAGAAACATTTCCGCTATGCTGGCGACATCGATGCATCGGTCATTCAGCCTATGGAGTTCGACGTGAACATGAGCAAGGAAGAGCACAGCGCCAAGCTGGTGACACTGAAGAACGTGTCGTTTACACCTGTCGACGGTCTGGGCACACTGGCACCAGACACAGCCATCGACAAAACCGTAACGCTGTCGGGCGGCTGTGTGAACCGCGCCCTCAACGAATATCCTGAGTCGAAGGTGGTCATCCGCACCAGCACGTATGCCAAGTTTGCAGCCATGAAGCTGCCCTACGACGAGGTGAACAAGAAGCCACTGATGTGCAACATCACCGGCATTGCCACCCGCTACAACGATGTTTGGCAAATCCTCATCCGCAAGGATAGTGACATAGAGGTATTAGATAACAAACAATAACTAAAAACAGAAAATAAATAAATTGCAATATGAAGAAGATATTTAGAAACCTGATGTTCATGGCCATGGCTGCCATGACATTCGCAGCCTGCGAAGACGTTCCGGCTCCATACGACAAGCCAGGAACAGGTAGCAATGTGCCCGGTGTCGTTAAAGATGTTATTGAGGGTGGCGTTGGCACCGGCGAACACGACACTCCATACAACGCTATTGCCGCCATCAACCTGGGCAACACGCTTGAATCGGGCGAAGAGACCAGTGACTATGTCTACATCTCGGGCAAGGTGGTGTCTATCAAGGAAGAGTTCTCCACACAATATGGAAACGCTACCTTCTACATCTCAGAAGACGGCACGGCTAAAAACCAGTTCTACGTCTATCGTGCCCTCTATCTCGGCAACAATCGCTTTGCCGAGGGCGACGAGCAGATTAAGGTGGGCGACGAGGTGATTGTATGCGGCAAGATTACCAACTACAACGGTACCATCGAGACGGCTCAGGGCAAGGGATTCCTCTACTCGCTCAATGGCGTCGACCGTGGCGGTGAGCCTCAGCCCGCTACGCCTGCAGCCGAGCCTACTGGCGACGGCACACAGGCCAATCCCTACAACGTGTCGGGTGTCTTGCAGTACATCAGCACGCTGGGCAGCGACAAGAACTCACCCTCGCAGGTCTATATCAAGGGTAAGATTTCGCAAATCAAGGAGGAGTTCAGCACACAGTATGGCAACGGCACATTCTACATCTCTGACGATGGCAGCAAGAGCAACGAGTTCTATGCTTACCGCATTCTCTATCTGGGCAACAAGAAGTTTGCCAACGGCGACACCCAGATTCAGGTGGGCGACAGCGTGATTATCTGTGGCAATGTGGTCAACTATCGTGGCAACACGCCCGAAACCGTGCAGAACAGCTCTTACCTATATTCGCTCAACGGTGTGACCGCAGGCGGCGAGACGCCAACACCTGGCAATCCTAAGGGCACTGGCACACTGGCCGACCCCTACAATGCAGCTGGCGCTATCGCATACGCCCAGTCGCTGGGCAGTGATGTGCAGTCGACCAACGAAGTCTACATCAAGGGCAAGGTGTCTTCTATCAAGGAACAGTTTGGCACGCAGTATGGCAACGCTACATTCGGTATCTCCGATGACGGCACAGCAGCCAACGAGTTCACGGCCTATCGCGTGCTCTATCTTGGCAACAAGAAGTACACCAGCGGCGACCTGCTCAACGTGGGCGACGATGTGGTGGTATGCGGCAAGGTGGTGAACTACCGTGGCAACACGCCTGAGACCGTTCAGGGTTCGGGTTATCTCTACTCGCTCAAAGGAAAGACCGAGGGCGGCAACGAGCAGCCCGTAACACCTGCTGGCGAGGCCAAAGGCACCGGCACGCAGGCCGACCCCTTCAACGTGCAAGCCATCATCAACTACGTGAGCGCCCTGCCCGCCGACGTTGACACTCAGCACGACTACTACGTGAAGGGCATCGTGACCAGCATTCCCAACAACGGCATCTCGACACAATATAACAATGTCTCGTTCTATATCTCCGATGACAAGAGCGGTTCCAACAAGTTCTATGTTTTCCGTGCCAAGGGTCTGAACGGCGGTGACGTTACTGCCAACATGATAAAGGTGGGCGACGAGGTGGTCATCTTCGGCAGCACCTGGGTGAACTATAAAGGCAACACACCTGAGACAAAGCAAGGCGAAGCCTACATCGTTTCCATAACACCTGGTGAGGGCGGCAGCGACACACCCGACACTCCCGTGGTGGGCGAGACAGGCACCAACGGCGACTTCGAGACATGGAGCGGCAGCACACCCGTCAACTGGACTACATCATCGTCGGCAGGCAACGCTACGCTGAGCCAGAGCACCGACGCCCACGGCGGCAAGTACTCGGTGAAGGTGGCAGGCGCCACGGCCAACAAGCGTCTGGGCTACAAGGAGATGAACCTGAAGGCAGGCAGCTACACCATTGTGTTCTACGTGAAAGCACTGGCTGAAGGCGCATCAGTAAACCCCGGCTTCGTGCCCATCGAAAACGGCACGGCAGGCACCTATAAGTACAGCGGCTATGTAGACAACATCAGCACAACAAGCTGGCAGCGTGTCGAAGCCACCTTAGACATTCCCAGCGACGGCACCTACTGCATTGTCATTATGAACCAGAAGAAGACTCCTGCCGTCGACGTGCTCATCGACGACGTCACTCTGACCCTCGGCAACACCACCGTTATCAAGGCCAGAAGAAAATAATCGCGCAAAAATTTGGCGGGCTGCAAAATTATTCGTAACTTTGCAGCCCGAAATTTATCATCAAACAATATTTAGAACAAAATGAAAAAAGGCATTCATCCAGAAAACTATCGCCCCGTCGTGTTCCGTGACATGTCCAACGGCGATATGTTCCTTACGAAGTCCACTGCAAAGACCAACGACACCGTGGAATTCGAAGGTGAGACTTACCCTGTGGTAAAAGTTGAAATCTCGAGCACCTCTCACCCCTTCTATACGGGTAAGAGCAAGCTTGTCGACACCGCTGGTCGCGTCGATAAGTTCATGAGCCGCTACGGTAAGGCTGCGAAGAAATAAGACTTTATATACCTATAGATTATTAAAGGTGCGTCCATGGTAGTTGCATATGCCTGGCCGCACCTTTTTTCATTCCAACACTCAAGAAAACATGAAACAACTAAAGACCCTAACTACACTGCTAATGCTGCTTTGCGCCACACTGCCCTTTGCACTCGTGTCGTGCGGCGACGACGATGACGAAGGCACTGGCTCGCCGTCATCCTCTGCCAATGCCAACCGCAACGACACCTCACTCGAACCTGCACTGGGACGCTTGGAGTTTCCAAAGGTAAAGGGAGGCAACAACATTATCATCATCCACACCACACAAGACCAGTATGGCATAAACTACTCAGTGGAATGGGACGCCGACAAGAAGTCACAGCGCTGGTCGTGCTACCAAATGGTGAAAGGACTACCCATAGGCAACTACGACAGCGACTTCACCGACGATCCTGACCTACGGTCGACCTACTGGCTGCAGAACGCCCGTACCTACTATAGCGGTTCGGGCTTCGACCGCGGCCATATCTGCCCATCTGCCGACCGTCGCTACAGCAAGAAAGCAAACCAGCAGACCTACTACTACACCAACATGCAGCCACAATATCACATGTTCAATGCCGGCCCGCGTCTGGCCAACGGCAATCAGGACTGGAACAAGAAGAGCCCTTGGCTGCGTCTTGAAGAACAAGTGCGCTCGTGGACCACATCTATCAAGGGCACTTCCGTTGACACACTCTATGTGGCCAAAGGCGGCACCATTGAAGACGGCCAGCTGCTCAGCACGAACAGATACCCCGACGGCATCATAGATGGTGCACTACGCATTCCACAGCACTTCTTTGTGGCCCTGCTGGCAAAGACACAGACGGGCTATCGCGCCATCGGTTTCTGGCTGGAACACGACAACGTGGACCACTCGGCCAACTCCATCAGCTCCTACGCCTGCAACATCCGCGAACTGGAACGACTGACAGGCATCGATTTCTTCTGCAACCTGCCCGACGACACCGAGGAGCACGTTGAGACACTTGCCTTGGAAAACGTGAAACGCGCCTGGGGACTCTAACTCACCGCCCCCACCTCTCCGTACCTCGGGAATACGACTGAACTTGAATCATCAAGAAAAGGCCTCGCTTCACAGCGGGGCCTTTCTGATGATAAAACTAAATTAATCAACCATAAACCTTAACCATTAAATGCTTTTGTCTATGCTCCCTTGCGAAAAGGGAATAGAAATGGGTTTGTGTGTGCAAGCGATTCACATCGCATCTTTTGCAGTTGGACTCAAGTAGCGGTGTACCGCTGTTCTCTCGAATCCACTGCAAAGATAGCACTAACTGCCGAAACAGAGGTCGAACTAAGATTATTTTGGGTCGAAAATGCAATAATCAACGCATTTTCTACCTAAAATAACGCATTTTCTACCTCTTTTTGCCTATCCTTGCCAAGTTTTCACACATTTTTGAACGCCATTTGAAAAAAAAGCAGTAACTTCGCATGCTGAAACCAAGACATTGGTATTACTGACAGTTTACAATGAACACGTTACTCATCATCATAGCTATCGCAGCGCTCACGACCCTCTTCTTCGTGGGTCGGTGGCTATATCTGAGCAGTGTCCGGCTGCGCAACCGGCTACTCATGGAGCGCGTGTTCACCAACATCAGCCACGAACTGCTCACCCCCCTCACCGTGCTATCGGCATCGATAGAACGCATGCGGTCGGAAGAACCAAAGTTTGCCAAGGACTATGCACTGATGAACCTGAACATCGACCGCATGGTGCGCCTGCTGCAGGAGATTCTCGAGACCAGCAAGTCGCATGCCGGCGAACTGCGCCTGCTGGTGTCGCAGGCCGACGTGATGCAGTACATCAGCCAGACGGCCCTCTGTCTGGAGCCGCTCATTGCCCACCGCGGCCTGAAGCTCAGCATACACTGCAACCCGCGCTCGCAGATGGGATGGATAGACACCGACAAGCTCGACAAAATCATCTACAACCTCATCTCTAACGCGGCAAAGTACACCAACAGCCCTGGCGAGGTGGAGCTGAGCGTTGACACCAACGAGAACTACGACCATATAATAATTAAGGTACGCGACACCGGCATCGGCATCTCGCGCGAGAAGATGAAACACCTGTTCCAGCGGTTCTACGACGGCAACTACCGCAGCATGCAGGTCAACGGCACGGGCCTGGGCCTGGCCCTCACCCGCGACCTGGTCTATCTGCACGGCGGCACCATACGCTGCGAGAGCCAGCTGGGCGTGGGCACCACCTTCACCGTGACGCTGCCCATCAGCAAGGGGTCGTTCGCTGCATCGCAACGCGACGAGCAACACAAGGTAGACTTCACCGCACCGCAAACCACCATTCTCGACCTGCAGAGCCTCATGCCGCCCGAAGAGCCGCCACAGCCCATTCAGCCCATCGACCAGGCCGACGACGACAGCTACCGCGTGCTGGTGGTGGAGGACAACGTCGAGCTGCTCATGCTCATGCGCACCATGTTCTGCCAGAAATATGTGGTGTTCACGGCTCATAACGGTCGCGAGGCTCTCGACATAGTGCGCCAGCAAGAACTCGACCTCATCATCTCCGACGTGATGATGCCCGAGATGGACGGCAACGAGCTGACCCGTCTGGTGAAGGCCGACCCCAACACGAGCCATCTGCCCATCATCCTGCTCACAGCCAAGACACAGGAGGAGGACCGCCGGCAGTCGCTGCTCATAGGTGCCGACGACTATATCACCAAACCCTTCCGCATCGGCGACCTGCAGCTGCGCATCAACAACATCATTGAGAACCGCAAGCGCATAGGGCGCGAATATAAGGCACAGACTGTCGAGGAGACCCGCCAGAAGACTGCTCAGGCTGCCCAACCCAGTCCTGACGACGAGTTCCTGCGCCGTGCCATCGACTGCGTCTACGAACATCTCGACGACAGCGACTTCGACCGCGATGCCTTTGCCCTGGCCATGGGCGCGTCGGCCTCTACGCTCTACAACAAACTGCGCTCCATCACGGGCCTCAACGTGTCGGCCTTCATCCGCGACATCCGCATGAAGGAGGCCAAGCGGCTGGCCGAGACGCAGCCCGACCTGCGCATCAGCGACCTGGCCTATAAGGTGGGATTCAAAGACCCGAAGTATTTCTCTACCTGCTTCAAGAAAGAGTTCGGCATGCAGCCCACCGAGTTCATAGAGCAGGTGCAGAAGAAATAACGCTCAGCAAGTCGCGCAACAATCCCCTTAGCGTAAAAACAGCAGTATGCGGTTTACGTTCCGTTAGTATACGGTTTACGTTCCGTTAGTATATGGTTTACGTTCCGTTAGTATATGGTTTACGTTC
>ERZ842401.583-NODE-583-length-52962-cov-7.356248_pt1 | contig 52962 bp, 48 predicted proteins | sample MGYA00521270_ERZ842401 | MGnify/ENA primary metagenome ERZ842401 (study PRJEB31892, sample SAMEA3878208) | bioreactor metagenome | biome: Moose rumen | place: Sweden | collected 2011-10 | study: EMG produced TPA metagenomics assembly of the PRJEB12797 data set... | reverse complement strand
ACGGCCACCGGCAGTCCGATCGAGCAGAGCTCTTCACCCCTCAAGGGAGGGAGAAGGGGGAAAGAAAAAAATAGAAATGAAAAAGTATTTATTCATTGTAGCGCTTGCTATGGCAAGCGTAATGGTGTATGCCCAGCCTCGTGCTATCGGTGGACGTCTGGGCGCATTCAATGGTATTAGTTACCAACATGGCTTTGGCGAAAGTAATATGCTGGAAGTCGAGCTCGGTTGGTCGGTTGACGGTCGCACGGATTTCTGGCGCAACGTAGGCGGAGTGCAAACGCACGGCCGCACATGGGGCACTACCGTACAGGCTGCTGCCACCTATGATTGGATCGATCCGTTCAACGCTCCCGTTCCGTGGAACGAACAAGGCGAGTGGCACTGGTACCTCGGTGTCGGCGGAGCCGGCGGCTACGGTTGGAACGCCAGCACGTATGTAGCCGGAGTAGGCAATGTTGGCAACGCTTGGAACTGGGGTTATATAGGTGCAGCGGGACGCATCGGCATCGAGTACGATTTCTGGTTCCCGCTCCAACTCTCGCTGGACTGGCGTCCTACGCTGGGAGCAGGTCTGTTTGACGACCAGAACGGCGGTGCAGAGGCAGGGCTCTATTGGGAGATGTCCTGTATTTCCCTCGGCGTTCGTTATAAATTCTAATTGTAATATTACTAACAATCAATTTAAAAAGTAAAATGAAAAAAATTTTATTTGTAGCCGTACTTGCATTGGCAAGTGTAATGGCTTACGCTCAACCTCGCGCTGTCGGTGTTAACCTCGGTGCGTGGTCTTCTATCTCTTACCAACACGGCTTTGGTGAGAGCAACATGTTGGATGTAGCCGCAAACGTTATTCTGCCTATTAACAGCGGTGTCGGTGTCGGCGGTCATGTGACCTACGACTGGATTGACCCGTTCAACGCTCCTGTTCCTTGGAACGAGAAGGGTGAATGGCACTGGTACATGGGTGTCGGCGGTTCGGGTGGTTTCGTATTCCCGGGCAACAACGTAGATGGTTGGTGGTACGCTGGTGTAGCAGGTCATATCGGCATCGAGTATGACTTCTGGTTCCCGTTCCAACTCTCGCTGGACTGGCGTCCGAGCCTCGGCGTTGGTACCAATGGAGGTAACCTCGGTTTCAACGTTCCCGGTCTCTGGGGAGGCCTTCAACTCGGTGTTCGCTACAAATTCTAATTGAACATTTTTATTATGCAAAACGCACCTCTTCTCGGAGATGTGCGTTTTTTTATGCGCATTCGTGTAAAAAAACAATAATAATTTGCGTATATAAAAAATTGTTTGTATCTTTGTGCGCAAAACGTAACCTATTAATAATCTATTCGTATGAGAAAAATTCTTTTCCCGCTACTTGCAGTAGTATTTATCTTCAGTTCTTGCGCTGCAGCGCGCCAAGCCAAAGCGAACAAGGACACCAATCAGTACCGTTATGAGATTGAGTGCGCAGGCAATGCCATTCAGGGTACTTACTTAGTCAAAGTGTGGACCTACAGCCGCAGCGCCGGCATTGCCGAGAACCAATGCCGCAAGAACGCCGTTCACGGTGTTATTTTCAAAGGCTACGGAGGAGGTCAAGGCTGCGTCTCGCAACGTCCTCTGGCACCGCAGCCGGGTATTGAGACCCAATACAAAGACTACTTCGACAGTTTCTTCGCTACCGGCGGCGAGTTCCAGAAATATGCTTCTATCATAAGCGGCACAACCGAGACCGTGCGGGTAGGCAACGAATACAAAGTAGGCGTTGTAGTGAGTGTCCGCAAAGACGATCTGCGCAAAGCACTTGAAGCCGCAGGCATCCTCCGCAAACTGAACAGCGGCTTTTGATTTGTGATTTGTAGTTTGTGATTTGTAATTTTTAATTCATAATTAATATGACACGAAACCTTTTGTACATCGTACTTTGTATCTTTGTACTTTCCTTAGCGAGTTGCGGTTCCAAACGCTCGCAAGCCTTCTATGACCAGCCGAGCCGTGTATTGAGCGCGGATTTCAACGGCACATACGTCATCCGTACGCAGGTGCGTTCCAAAGACGCCGTGACTGCATTCTACGACGCACAGCGCAAAGTAGTGAAAGAGATTATTTTTGACGGTATCCAAGCCGGCAACAACGGCGTTTCGGATCTCAAGCCGCTCTGTCTGGACAAGAACGCCCAGGAGAAATACGAAGACTACTGGAATGCCTTCTTCTCGGACGGAGGCCCCTGGAAACAGTTCACCAACTACAGCAAACGCCGCGTGGTCACGACCCGTTATGAGCGCGACGGACGGCAGATGGTAGAGACCGGAACGGTTACTGTGGACCGCGCCGGAATCAAGAAGAAACTGCAAGAAGACGGAATAATCCCGAAAGAAGGAAGATATTAAGTCATTTACCATTTGGGCATTTACCATTTGGACATTTATTTTTTAGAGAATTATGAAAAAGTCACTATTAACTATAGTTCTTGCGTGCATAGCGGTTGTAGCGAGTGCGCAGATCAAGAAACCGGAGCTGATGGTTGTTCCGTCGGATATATGGTGTATTACCAACGGGTATTACACCGAAGTGGAAAATATGGGTTTGGTCACCAAAGTGCCCAACTACAAACAGGCGTTGCAAGAGAACATGGGTCTCAAGCTGGCGATCGCCAAGCTGAACGACCTGATGGCGGAGCGTGAGTTCCCGTTGCAGAGTCTGGAGCAGATGATCAAGAACCTGGAGCAACGCCGCATGGAGGACAACATGACGATGAGCAAAGCCGGTAACGAGTTGGCAGAAAGTCCTCTGGACGAAGTAGCCCGCATGGCTAAATGCGACATCATCCTGGAACTCAGTTGGGAGGTAAAAGACTTCGGTCCTAAACACTCCTTATCGTACATTCTGGAGGCACGTGACGCCTATACCGCCAAATCCATCGGCGCAGCGTCCGGCACCGGCGCTCCATCCATGACCGCCGATGTGGACGTACTGCTGGAGGAAGCTATCGTCGCCAATATGGATAACTTCAACCTGCGTCTGCAGGACCATTTCACCGAGATGCAGACCATCGGACGTGAGATAAATCTGGATATCAAAGTGTTTGCCAACAATGCCGCAGGTATGGACCTGGAGACCGAGTTCGGCGGCGAAGAGCTGGTAGATGTAATCAACAACTGGCTCCAACTCAACACTATCCAAGGCCGTTTCTCCATGCCGTACGCTTCGGAGAACGTAGCGAACTTCACCCAAGTCCGCATCCCAGTCTATGACGAGCGCGGAAGGGCTATCGATGCCAACGGATTTGCCAAACAACTGGCAAAACATCTCCGTCAGGCACCGTACAACATCCCTTGCAAAGTGATGGTAAAAGGTCTCGGAAGAGCCGTGATCGTCCTTGGAGAAAAATAAAGACATTTAGCATTTTGACAGTTATGAAACGCATTTATTCTATATTATTAGCCGTGCTCATGAGCGCAGCTATGCTGGCACAAACGGAGTATCTGCCGATCTCCGTATATGCAGCCGACGATTCCGAGTCCTTCCCCAAGGGTTCGAAAGCCATGATCGAGAACAAGCTGACCCAACTGCTGACCAAGAACGGTATAGCCGGACTGGATTATATGGGTCAGTTCGTGCTTACCGTTTCCAGTACCCCTCTGGACAAAGATATTATTCCCGGTCCTCCGATGAAAATCGCAGAGAAAATGGAGATGAACCTCTATATCGTGGACAGTTACGCCAAAACGATCTTCTCTTCCGCCTCTTTCACTGTACGCGGATTAGGAGAGACCGAGAACAAATGCTATCTCAACGCTATCAGCCATATGCCGCTGCAGACGCCGCAGATAGCCCAATTCATTGACGAAGGGAAGCAGAAAATCATCCGCTACTACGACCACGAAGGCGAAGTACTAATCAAGAAAGCCATGTATCTGGCAAAGAAAAAGGAATTCGAAGAGGCGCTATGGATCGTTTCGCTCATTCCCCAACAGAGCAAGCATTATGATGCCGCTCTGGCTACGGGACAAGAGATATACCAGATGTACCTGAACAACGAATGCAACCTCTATCTGGCAGCAGCCCGTCAGGCATGGGCTGCGGAGCAGAACTCCAAAGGTGCAGCTGCGGCAGGAGAGTATCTCCAGAATATCCTGCCGGATGCAGGCTGCTACGACGAAGCGATGGAGCTCTACCGCGAGATCAAAGGAAAGGTGCTGGACGACTGGAAATTCGAGATGAAGAAATACCAGGACGGTATTGATCTTGAGAAACAGCGCATTGAAGCCGCACGCCAGATCGGTGTTGCATATGGCACGCACCAACCTGCGCAAACGACCTCCATCGAGTTCCTGCGCTCTATCTTATAAGTCGAAAGTAGAAAGCCGAAAGTCGAAAGAAGAAAGTCGAAAGTAGAAAGTCGAAAGACAAAAGCCGAAAGACAAAAGCCGAAAATGAGACAGACCATTTTAACATTATTCTGTGCATGCATGGTTCTCTCCGTGTGTGCGCAGGGCGAAATGGCATACCGCCGTAACTCGCTGGCTACCATGCTCGTCTATCACCCGGAGGACGAGTTCGGGTTCGAGATATACAAAGCTTTCGACTCGCTGCCTATTCCCGACAAGTACGACGACCACACTATCTCCGGTGCGCGGGTCATTGACAACAGTACGGTAAGCGGTTTGCAGCGCAAGGAGTCCGGCTATTACAAAGCCACTTACGGCCATCAGCTGACAGCAGCCGAGTTGCGCAAGAATGCGCAATATACAGAGGACCTTCTCAACCAGACGGAGATGGCAAAAAAGATGGTAGCCAAGTGGTTCGGTTTTAACGGTCATACCATTTCCGATGCGACCTTCAATACTGCACTGATCAGTTCGCGGGGTCAGTATAACGCCTCCGATGTAGATGTGGCGTTAGCGGTGCAGACGACACGCGGACTCGCTTCGCTGTCCGACGCCGGCGAAGAACTGCTCAACAACACCTTCGTTCTGGTCAACGATATCACGTATGTGACAGCAGAACAGGAAGCGGAGGCAGCCAAAGTGGCTATGGGTGTTATCGGAGGTATCTTCGATGCTCTGACGGGCGGCAAGTCCGGCCAGCAGATGGCGCAAACGGCAGGGAAGATAGCCGACAGTTTTACGGGATTCAAAGTCAAGACCCATTCCTATCTCTACCAGTTGGAATGGAATGACTCCATTGCGGCTATCTTCTACCGGTATCACTATACCGGTGTGCCGGATTCCGCCAAAGTGCAGGCCTTTCTGGACGACAAGACCACTTACCGACTCAAATACGTAGCACATGAGTATGAGTTCGACAAGAAATCCGTGCTCAAAGGCAAGTACTCCCGTACGGAACTGGTGCGTACCATCTGCGCACGGTCTATGGACAAGAATATCGTGGCTCTCGCCAAACAATACGAGGATTTCAAGGTCAAGACACCGGTTTACCAAGTACTCACCAACAGCCGCGGCAAGATAGAAGGCTACGCCGCCAAGATCGGCATGAAAGAGGGAATCTCCGAGACCTCCAAGTTCCAAGTCGTGCAGCGGATCCAAGACGCCGAGACCGGCAAAACACGGTACAAATATATCGCTACCGTCAAGCCGAAGAAAGGTCAGATATGGGATAACAGGTATAATGCCGTATTGGAGGAAGCGGACGGCGCCACCCTGCCCTATACCACTTTCGTCAAAACAGCCGGAGGAGAGATTCTACCGGGTATGCTTCTCATAGAAGGCAAATACCGGAAGATCGAAAACTGACAAATGAACAAACGAGAAAATAAATAAGTGAGAAAACAAAAAGGGCTCGTCTCCCGACGAACCCTTTCCCATATAACAAACAATCTCTATTAACATTCCGGGTAGATCCCGGCAGAATCTTCTATCATTCTACTTGTAATATCACAAATACCGTGCCAAAAATAAAAAAATGCTTTACTACTGGATCATATCGCTACCTATGATGTTATGCTTCTTCTGGGCGGTCTTTTTCATTGTGCGTTTCCTCCGTGGCAGCGATGAACCGCGTATAACGGTCACGATTCTCATTTTCTATATCGCCTCAACTGTACTCTACACCAACCACTGGCTTTATTTCTCCGACCACCAATCCATCATCGGTACCTACACCTACTTCATCGCCAACCTCTCCGTATATCCTATATATTATATGTACCTGCGCGCACTCACGCGCACGAAGATAAATTACGAAGTTCTACTTCTTCTCCTTCCTGCGCTGGCGATGGCAGTTCTTTTCCCGATCGCCAAGCACCACGGAGGCGAATTAATGGAGGGGGTAAGTCGCTTCGCGCGCATTTGTTTCGCCATCCAAGTCATATGGGTCTGGTGGCGCGGTTATCGGGTTTTACGTGAGACCCGCGCACGGTTGGATGACATCTATTCGGATGACCGTAGTTACCTTCTCCATCCCACCTATCTGATCCAGCACCTCTTGGGGATCACCGCGGCGTTTTCCATGTGTCTCAACCTCTTGGGACGGGATTTCTTCGCCGAGAGTATGATGGTTAGCATACCGGCGATTATTATGTCGGCACTGCTGTTCGGAATCGGCTATGTAGCGGCGCATACCACCCTTCCACAGGAAACCATCCATACGGAGGCACCGCAGGCTAAGGAAACTACGATAGAAGAAACCGATGCGCTGATGCAGGCGATAACTACCGTTCTTCGCGAACAGAAACTGTTCGCCTTGCCGGACCTGACCATTCAGGACTTGGCTTCCGCCGTACATAGCAACCGCACTTATGTCAGCCAATGTATCAACCGCCGCACGGGACTCACTTTCTCCCAATACGTAGCGCGTTACCGCGTGGAGCACGCACAACAGATACTCCGCGATTCCTGCTATGGCACCGATAAAGAGGCTATCATGGATGCCATGACGTCAAGCGGTTTCTCTTCCGACCAAACTTTCTACCGCGTCTTCAAGGAGATTACCGGCGAGACACCTCTCCAATACCGCCATAAAAACCTACAATAAGCACTTTTTTTGCCCGTTCGCTGCATAATTCAAAAAAAGCAGTAACTTTGCAGCGGATTTAGAAATTATCTCGCAAACATGGTACGTCGCATCCATAGAATCGTCCTCCTTCTCGCGCTTCTTGTCGGGGGTGCCGCTTTTTGTTTTTCAGTTTGTCCCAAAAATGCCCAAAAACAATCCAAAATTTATTTTTATAGAGATATTAGTATCTCCAAACACTAAAATTTGGTAAAAAATAGTGTTTGTAAACACTTTTTGGAATACAAAAACCATGATTCGTTCCTATTTTAGCATCTCTAAACACTAAAATTTGGTAAAAATTAGTGTTTGCAAACACTTTTTTGCGCAAAACACTTGCATATATCATAAAAAAGTTGTACCTTTGCGGTGCAAAACGATTTTTACTATGGAACAGCAAGACGTACAACCCATCATTAAAACGTATCACAATTTTCTTTCTACCGTTACTTTGGACTACATAAGACCGCTTATGGACACCATTAATTGGGAAGACAGGCTGATTGAAATCAAAGGAGCGAAAGGTGTAGGAAAGACCACTATCCTGTTACAACACATTCGGCAAACTTTTCCCAATGTGGACGATACATTGTATGCGTCGCTGGACAATTTGTGGTTCAAGACCTATTCGTTGAAAGACCTGACGGATTGGTTCTACGCGCAAGGTGGTAGATATTTGTTTTTGGACGAAGTTCATCACTACCCGCACTGGCAAACAGCTATCAAGAATCTGATTGATGAATATGCAGACCTGCATATCGCTTATACGGGTTCGTCTATGCTGCAATTAGAAGCAGGTGAAGGCGACCTGTCGCGCAGATTGATGGACTATCATTTACCGGGACTTTCATTCCGCGAATACTTACACTTCGAAGGAGTTGCTGACTTTCCAATATACAGTTTAGAGAATATCATCCAACGCCACGTGGCTATTTCATTCGAGGTCAAAGAGAAATTGGGTAGCATTCAACCGCATTTCAATGCTTATTTGCAACATGGATATTATCCGTTTTATAAAGCCGTGCAAGCAGGCTATGAGATCCGTCTGCAACATGTAGTGAACCAAGTGTTGGAACGGGACTATCCGCTCATAGATGATGTGACAGTTGCTACTATCGAGAAAACTAAAAAGATGCTGATGGTCTTGGCGCAGAGTGTTCCGCAGATGCCTACCATGAACTCGCTTTACGGCCAACTGGAGACAGACCGGAATCAGGGATTAAAAATGCTCTATGCTTTGGGGCGTGCTGACTTGTTGATGCTACTTACCGACAAAACAAAGAACATGAAGACACTCAGCCGCCCGGATAAGATCTTTCTGCACAACACCAACCTCATGTACGCGCTGGGCGCAAATATAGAAATTGGAACAGTGCGCGAGACGTTCTTCTTGAATCAAGTGTCTGAAGTTGTTCCTGTTTGTTACCCGGCAAAAGGCGATTTTCTGGTGGGTAACAAATACTTGTTTGAAGTCGGAGGTGCTAATAAAACCTTCGAACAAATCAAAGATGTGCCGGACTCCTTCTTGGCTATAGACAACACAGAAACCGGTTACAAGAATCGCATTCCTCTTTGGCTATTCGGATTTTTATACTAACCCCCCTATTTCGGTCGTCACGTTTGTGGCGACCGTTTTTGTTTCTTTTTGACTTTTTTTGACCAATCGGGACTAATTGGACGAAAAAATGCATTTTTGTACGACTTGAGAGTCGAATTGTACGATTTGAGAATGCTTTTTCATAAAAAAGCAGTACCTTTGCACCGGATTTGAAAGCATCCCTGTCACCCGCGTGCCAGGGATTTTTTATAGTGTTTTGGCATCAAAATGAAAAAATGCAAATAATCTTTCAAAAATCCTTGCATATGTCAAAAAAAAGCAGTAATTTCGCGGCGGATTTCAGTGATTAATCACCAAAATATGCTGTAAAGTTATGGAGTTTAATCGAGATTTGTACCTTCAGAAACTCATTAGCGCAAGCAAAAATGACATGATTAAAATCGTTACCGGTATTCGTCGGTGCGGTAAATCCTATCTGCTGTTTGAGATTTTCCGTAACTATCTGTTATCCCAAGGAGTGGTAGAAGATCATATTATCGGCTTGGCATTAGATGACAACCGCAACAAAGATTTGCGCAATCCGGATAAACTACTGGAGTACATTGATAGCCAACTTATTCAAGATGGGCAGACTAGTTATGTTATCTTGGATGAAGTACAGATGGTAGATGATTTTGTGAGTGTACTACTTAGTATGACCCATATGCGGAATGTACAGACATACGTTTCCGGCAGTAATAGTAGGTTCCTTAGCAAGGATGTGGTAACAGAGTTCCGTGGTCGAGGCTGGGAAATACGGGTTCGTCCGCTGAGTTTTGCTGAATATTTAGAGGGCGTAGGTGGTGATAAACGCGACGCATTGGAAGATTACTATACTTACGGCGGTCTGCCGGCAGTAGCGAAGATGGAAACACCGGAAGAAAAAGAAGCGTACCTGAAGGATTTATATCGCACCATCTATCTCAAAGATATTATTGAGCGCAACCGTTTGCAGAACGAGGAGGGTTTGGAGGAGATTTTCCGCGTGTTGGCATCATCAATGGGCACAGCGGTAAATCCTACAAAGATAGCGAATACCTTCAAGTCGGTAGCAAACATAAAAATATCAAGTCATACCATTACCAAATATATAGAATACTTGAAGGATGCATTTTTGGTAAGCGAGGCTCTGCGTTATGATGTGAAAGGTCGTAAGTATATCGGGTCTGATAGTAAGTTCTATTTTGAAGACCCGGGCATCCGGAATGCAATCATCGGTTTTCGCCAAGTGGAATACAGCCACATGATGGAGAACGTACTATATAACGAACTTTGCGCGCGCGGTTATAGCGTGGATGTAGGATTGGTAGAGGTTTGGGAAAAGAATGAAGAAGGGAATATCGTTCATAAACGAATTGAAGTGGACTACGTTATTAACCGTGGTTCACAGCGCATATATGTGCAATCGGCATACTCGATGCCGGATGAGGAGAAACGCGATCAAGAGCAGCGACCGCTGATAAAAATAAACGATAGTTTCAGGAAAATCATCATCTCCGGCGAACATAAAGGCAAATTTTACAATGATGAAGGAGTCTTACGGATAGGAGTATTTGATTTTCTATTAGACAGAGACTGCCTGAACGAATAAACAGACGTTCTCTCCCTCTCCCCATCCCCGCGACCCATTGAATCACGGGGATTTTTTGTGTCTGCACGTCAATTTTTCCACATGCAGTGATGTAATCCGTCACTTTTGTATGATTTGAGAGTCGAATTGTACGATTTGCGAATGCTTTTTCATAAAAAAGCAGTACTTTTGTGCGTTCATATGATTAGTAACACACAAATTATTGTTTTATGAGAAAGATTTTATTTTTCGCCTTCGCGCTTGTAGCAAGTGTACTGGCATTCACATCGTGTAACGGTAACAACCCCAACGACCCGCTCGTAGGAACTTGGACACATGTCGAATACTACGGAGACGGACGCTCGGAACAGAAAGTTACTTTCGACGGACGTGACAATTTCACCTATAGTGACTTTAAGTACATGGGCGACCAGGTACACTACGGTCAGATCATCAAAGGCTCCTACAAGATCGACGGAGACATTGTTACTATACACTATGCCGAATGCAGTTGGACCAATGATGGTCAGGAGTACACCAAGCAGGACGATTTCTCGCTGTCTGATGAACAAATCAAGTACTCCATCGAAGGCAACACCTTGACCGTTATCCGCCTGTACGGCACCGGCAGTGAATACACCGAAACATATACCAAACAATAAATTATTATGCGTAAATTCTTTATCTTCGCCATCGCACTGGTAGCAAGTGTATTGGCATTCACCTCGTGTGATAAAAACAACATTGACAGTCCCATCGTTGGTACATGGGTACATATCGAAGAGGACAGGGAGTATTTCATCACTTTCGACGGTAAGGGTAACTACACCTACATCATCAACTACTATTTCTACGATCAGGAGACCGGTGTAAAAATCCCGACACCCCACGAGCACGTAGTTATCAAAGGTTCGTTCAAGATCGATGGCGACATCATCACCGTACATAACGAATCACAAACGATTTCTATGGACGGCGGTCCGGCTGAAAGCATCGAATTGGAACCGTACGACGAGCAGATGAAATACAGCGTTAAGGGCAATACCCTTCACCTCATTCGTTTCTATGGTACGGAGTATGACTTTGAGGAAGAATTTTACAAACAATAAATCAGTATGAAAAAATTCCTTATCTTCGCCATCGCACTGGTAGTCAGTGTATTGACATTCGTATCCTGCAACAAGGATGACAAAAACGATCCGGAGACTACTACTTCTTCTTCGGCTATCAAGAACATGAAGTTCATTTGCGACCTCGACCGTGGTCTGACCCCCGTTCGCGAGTACTTATACTTCGGAATGCAAGATGACTTCGAGTGGGGCATGGAGATCTATGAAGATTCGGCACGCACCCAAATGACCAGTGCAAACGGTGATTATGGCACCTATGTGCTCAAAGAAGATAGTGCCTGCATCTACATGACGTTCACCGGCAGTTTTGATATAACAAATGGTCAACGCACCAATCACCCGGGTCAAGCCGCTCATATGGACGGACGCTGGACCTACAAATTCAACGGTGACACCATCTATGTTACTGCCCAAAACGGCTATACGCAAAAATATTGGAAGAAATAAAGTCTTGGAAAAAGGACTCCATGAAAAAAAACTATCTCCTTTTTATCGCTGCACTCCTTCGGGGGTGCAGTTTTTTTTATAAAAATGCAGATTTGTACGATTTGAGAGTAGATTTGTACGATTTGCGAATGCTTTTTCATAAAAAAGCAGTAATTTTGCGCGTTCATTTGATTAGTAACACACAAATTATTGTTTTATGAAAAAGATTTTTATTATTTTGATGGCTGCTATGGTAGCCACAGGCAGCGTCTATGCTGCGGACAACAGTAAGAAAACTGCGAAGTCGAGCAAAGCGTACAACATGAGTATCGGTATGGTTGCCGGCTCGGGTATCGGCGTACAGTTCAAAGACATGATCACCGACCATTTCACGATCATTGAGGAGTTCGGTTATCTGGGTAGCTGGGCAGCAGCCGGAAATGGGGGCAGTATGCCTACCATAGGTGCAGTGGACGACCTCGTCTTGGCTTATCAGGCTCAGTGCGCCGAAGGGCAGGGTATCCGTCTGGATTATTTTGTAGGCGGTCAGATCAAAGGTGGTTACCTCGGAGGAGGTGCCGGTGTAATCGGTTTTGGTGCCGCCGCAGGTATTGAAGCCAAGATGAAGAACGCACCTATCGCTTTCTCGTTTGACTTCCGCCCCGGTTACGGATGTCTTCTGGGTAATGACGGTATGGGAAACATAGGTGCCTTCCATACCTTCGACTGGACACTCAACCTCGGCGTACGGTACACCTTCTAAAATGAACCTTACTCATTCCTGAAAAACACACTGTAAAAGTTTGCGCACTATAGAAGCGTCCGCGTACTCCGCGGATGCTTTTTTTATTAAAACACCCAATAAATTTGCGTATATCAAAAAAAAGCAGTACCTTTGCAGCCGCATTTGCGGCTATGCCGCATTAATTGAAGCTGTCAAAGAGTTAAAATGGTCGCAACGCGACGTTAAATAGTTAAATAGATGAAGAAGAATTTCGTAGAAGAATTGCGTTGGAGAGGCATGCTCCAGGACATCATGCCGGGAACGGAAGAACAGTTAATGAAAGAGATGACGACCGCCTATGTAGGCATCGACCCGACGGCGGACAGTCTGCATATCGGCCATTTATGCGGTATCATGATGCTGCGCCATCTGCAGGCATGCGGACACAAGCCTATTGCGTTGTTAGGCGGTGCAACCGGTATGATCGGCGACCCGAGCGGCAAGTCCGCCGAGCGCAACCTGCTGACGGAAGAGACGCTGCGCCATAACGTAACGTGCATCCGTGAGCAGTTGGAGCACTTCCTGGATTTCAACAGCAACGAACCCAATGCAGCCGAGCTGGTGAACAACTACGACTGGATGAAGGACTACACTTTCCTTGATTTCGCGCGCAATATCGGCAAACTGATCACCGTCAATTACATGATGGCCAAGGACAGCGTGAAGAAGCGCTTCAACGGCGAGTTCGCGCAGGGAATGTCGTTTACCGAGTTCACCTACCAGTTGCTTCAGGGCTACGATTTCGTCTATCTGAACGAGCACAAGAACTGCCTGATGCAGATGGGCGGTTCGGACCAATGGGGCAACATCACCACGGGTATCGAGCTGATGCGCAAGATGAACGGCAAGACGGCATTCGCCCTCACGTGCCCGCTCATCACGAAAGCCGACGGCGGCAAGTTCGGCAAGACCGAGAGCGGCAATATCTGGCTTAGCAAGAAATACACCAGCCCGTATAAGTTCTACCAGTTCTGGCTGAACGTGAGCGACGACGATGCGAAGCGTTATATCAAGATCTTCACGAGCCTGAGCCGCGAAGAGATCGAAGGTCTGATAGCCGAACACGAGCAGGCGCCGCATCTAAGATCGCTGCAGAAGCGTCTTGCCAAAGAGGTGACCTGCATGGTTCATAGCGAGGCGGACTATAATGCCGCCGTAGAGGCATCCAATATATTATTCGGAAACGCGAGTACGGACGCGCTGCGCGCGTTGGACGAAGAGACGTTCCTGCAGGTGTTCGAGGGTGTGGAGCGCTATGAGATCAGTCTGGACGAACTCAAAGCCGGTATCGGTCCGTTGGATCTGTTAGCCGAGAAGACCTCTATCTTCCCGAGCAAAGGCGAGGCACGCAAGATGATCCAGGCGAACGGATTCAGTATGAACAAAGAGAAACTGACCGACCCGCAGACACCGATCACTGATGCAGCCCTGCTCAACGGAAAGTACATCCTCTTCCAGAAGGGCAAAAAGAACTACTACTTGGTAGTGGCGAAATAGTCGAAAGACCGCTTCGCTCAAAGTAGAAAGACCGCGGCTAAGCCGCTCAAAGCAAAAAAAGCAGGGTAAATTGCATTTTTTTACCGAATTATTTGGTCAATTCAGAAAAAAGCATTACCTTTGCACCCGCTTTTGCCAAATGATCAAATTGTAAATGACCAAATGGTAAATGGTTTTGTCCACTCGTATATCGGTATTACACCGGATTTTGGTTCCGAGAAGCGAGGTTCGACTCCTCGGTGGACAACAAAGGGACAAACCCCACCCTGCCCTCCCCACAAGGGAGGGAATTTAATGAAACGGGGTTCGTGTGATGGGATACGGGCAGCCACACAACAATTGATAATTGATAATTGATAATTACTGCCCCATATTGAGTAACACAGCCGAAGTGACAAAGTGACTATGTACGAAGTACAAAGGAACGAAGTGACGAGGCACAAAGAACAATTTTATGAAAGAATTCGCATTAGCAGGTACTCCGCGTAGCGAGTACGGCAAGAAAGCAGCAAAAGCTTTCCGCGCAGAGGAATTGATTCCTTGCAACATTTACGGTTGCGGTTTGAACTGCACCTTCACCGTAAAAGCGGCAGACGTTCGCAAACTGATTTACACTCCCGACACCCAGATCGTTGACCTCACCGTAGGTGAGTTGAAGACGAAAGCTATCGTGAAGGAACTCCAATTCCATCCGATGGACGGCAAGGTTCTGCACATTGACTTCCTCGCCGTAGACGAGAAGAAGCCGGTAGTAGTAGAGATTCCTATCCAGCTGAACGGTCTGGCAGAAGGTGTGAAAGCCGGTGGTAAGCTGGTTCAAGCAATGCGCAAGCTGAAAGCATGCGGTATCTACACTGCGTTCCCTGATCGTATCAACGTTGACGTTACCGAGCTGGGTCTGGGTAAGAAGATCGCTGTTGCAGACGTGAAGATCGAAGGTCTGAAGTTCGTTAACCCTGCTGACGCATGCGTAGCAGAGGTGAAGGCAACTCGCCAGAGCAAACAGGCTTAATCAGTCGAAAGACCGCTTTCGCTCAAAGTCGAAAGTCGAAAGCAGAGAGGGAGCGGATTATCTCGCTCCCTCATTTTATTTTCTTTGAGCGCGAAGCACGGTCTTTTGTCTCTTGTCTTTATACTTTATAGTGATATGAAATTCCTTATAGTTGGTCTCGGAAATATCGGTGAGGAGTACGCCGGCACACGGCATAACATCGGTTTTATGATGATCGATGCTTTTGCTGCGTCGGTGAATGCCCGTTGGGAGGACAAACGATATGGGTTTATAGCCAGATGCCGCGTCAAGAATGCGGAGATGGTGCTGCTGAAACCTTCTACATACATGAATCTGAGCGGTAACGCGGTGCGTTACTGGTTGGGACAAGAGAAGATACCGGTGGAGAACATGCTGGTATTGGTAGATGATCTGAACCTGCCGTTCGGTACGATCCGCATCCGCAAACAGGGTTCAAACGGCGGTCACAACGGGTTGGGCAATATACAATCCGTATTAGGAACGGACGCGTACGCTCGCGTGCGGTTCGGTATCGGCAATGAGTTCACCCGCGGAGCGCAGATCAATTTTGTGTTAGGCGAGTGGACGGACGAAGAGAAGAAGCAGATCGACGAACGGCTGAAGGTCACCACCCAGATCATTCCGAGTTTCTGCTTGGCGGGTATAGACAGGACCATGAACCAGTTTAATAATAAATAAACCCTCCAAACCTCTCCCCTGCCCTCTCCTCAAGAGAGGGAGCCAAGGGAGGGAGAAAAGAATGGCAGAAGTACGAGTAGATAAATATCTATGGGCGATGCGGGTGTATAAGACCCGGAGTATCGCTGCGGATGCGTGCAAGAACGGACGGATTACCATGAACGGCGTGCAACTCAAGCCAAGCCGTACTTTCAAGGTGGGCGACACGTTCTCCGTGCGCAAAGGTCCGATCACTTATACCTACAAGGTGCTGCAACTGACCGAGAACAGGTTGGGTGCGAAGTTAGTGCCGGAATACATGCGTGACTGCACGGATCCCAAGCAACTGGAACTGCTGGAGTTGGCACGTATGGCGGGTAACGGCAGCCGCGACAGAGGTATGGGACGGCCGACCAAAAAAGACCGGCGGGAGATTGAGACCTTCATGAGCGACAGTTACCTAGACGAAATCGACTGGGAAGAAGGTGAAGAGTGAAAAGTGTAAAGTGGAAAGTGAAAGTCAAGCGTGATAATATTGCAGAGTATATCCTCTGGCTATGGCAGATAGAGGATTATTTGCGTGCTTTCCCCGGTCAGGCGGAAGCGACGAAGGAGTTAAGCGAGCTGAACGAAATGATGCACCGTGAAGGGATCATGGACGGCGGGCATTTGCAGCTGGCAGCTGTGGCATTGGAGGAGATGGAGGAGCTGCATGCACAATTATTAGACGAAGACGCCATGTACCGCGCAGCAGTGATGCGGCTGACGCCCCAACTGAACTTGCTCAAAGCCAAAACAGACCGCCCGACCATGAGCGACATAGAAGCCTGCCTCATTCTGCTATACCAGATCATGATGCTTCGCCTGCAGAAACGCGAGATCAGTCCGGAAACGGCGGCGGTACAGCAACAAGCGACAGCGTTGCTACAGTTTATAAGTCGGGCTTATCAAAACCCCACCCCCACCCTCCCCTCAAGGGAGGGAGAAATAGCCTAACCCCAACCCTTCCCTAAAGGGAAGGGAGAGAGAGAAGGAGTTATTGTTATTATGCGGACGAAAGAACGGTTTGAACATATATTAGGTTGGTTTGAGGCGAATATGCCGGTAGCGGAGAGCGAGCTGGTCTATTCCAACCCGTACGAACTGCTGGTAGCCGTCATGCTCTCGGCGCAGTGTACGGACAAACGCGTGAACATGGTCACTCCGGTGCTTTTCGAGGCCTACCCTACGCCCGAAGCACTTGCTGCCGCCAGCAGCGATGAAGTGTTCGAATATGTGAAATCTGTCAGCTATCCGCGGAGCAAGGCGGAGCACCTGGTTGAGATGGCTCAAAGGCTGGTAAACGTATATGACAGTCAAGTGCCGGACAATATAGAGGATCTGCAGACCCTGCAAGGAGTGGGCAGGAAGACAGCGAACGTGGTATGCGCCGTGATATGGAACCAACCGACCATGGCTGTAGATACACATATATTCCGCGTGAGCGAACGGATCGGTCTGACGACCAACAGCAAGAACCCGTTGCAGACCGAGAAACAGCTCGTCAGATATATCCCGGAAGAAGTCATTCCCAAAGCTCACCACTGGCTGTTACTGCACGGACGGTATGTATGCCAAGCCCGCAAGCCCCGTTGCGAAGAATGCGGAATCAAAGAATATTGCAGATATTATGAAAAAAAATGATATACACTTGCGTATGTCATTTTTTTTTACTAATTTTGCAAGCGAAATGACGTATTACGTCATGACGACATTACGAAACATTAAAATACACTATATTATGGCAGAGAAACAAGGTCCATCGACTGAGAAACTGAAAGCATTGCAGGCAGCGATGGCAAAGATCGACAAAGAGTTTGGCAAAGGTGCCATTATGAAGCTTGGCGACGAGCAGATAGAGAACGTACCCGTTATTCCGACCGGCAGTTTGGGTCTGAACTACGCTTTGGGCGTAGGGGGTTACCCGAAAGGACGTATTATCGAGATCTACGGTCCGGAGTCGTCCGGTAAGACCACTCTGGCAATCCATGCGATGGCAGAAGTGCAGAAAGCCGGAGGTATTGCCGCAATCATTGACGCGGAGCATGCTTTCGACCGCTTCTATGCCGAGAAATTAGGCGTTGACATCAGCGAGTTGCTTATCGCCCAGCCGGATAGCGGCGAGCAGGGGCTTGACATCGCCGACGAGCTGATCCGTTCAGCCGCAGTGGATCTGATTGTCATCGACTCTGTGGCTGCTCTGACGCCGAAAGCAGAGATTGCCGGTGATATGGGGGACAACAAAGTGGGTCTGCAGGCACGACTGATGTCTCAGGCGCTGCGTAAGATGACCGCCTCTGTCAACAAGACCGGCACTACGGTAATCTTCATCAACCAGCTGCGCGAGAAGATAGGTGTGATGTTCGGTAACCCGGAGACAACTACCGGCGGTAACGCATTGAAATTCTACGCCTCAGTACGTCTGGATATCCGCAAGACGGGTCAGATCAAAGACGGCGACCAGATCAAAGGCAACCAGGTACGCGTGAAAGTAGTGAAGAACAAAGTGGCACCTCCTTTCAAGAAAGCCGAGTTCGACCTGATGTTCAACGAAGGAATATCAAAGATAGGTGAGATCCTCGATTTCGCCGTAGCAGCCGAGGTTATCAAGAAGAGCGGTTCGTTCTTCAGTTACGGCGACACCAAGCTGGGTCAAGGCCGCGACAATGTGAAGAACGTCCTCGCCGAGAATCCCGACTTGTGCGACGAGATAGAAGCCAAGATCAACGAGGCAGTCAAAGAGAAAGGATTAGAGGCTATCCTGGATAAGATCAGTAAGTAAAAAGACCGCCCTGCGGGCTGATAGAGTATAGACCGCTACGCTGACAGAATAAAGCCCCATATACTTTACTATGAATACAAGGCAGTTTATATTGAGCCCGAAAGAGGCGTACGAAGCCGCGCAGAAATGGCGGGTGGTCAAACGAAGTGTAGATGCACGTCAGCGAGAGCTGAAGGTGCATCTTACTGTATTGGCGGATGAGGAGGGGAAACCCATACCAATTCACAATTCACAATTCACAATTAACAATTCCCCGGATGGTGACCGTTTCCCACTCTATACACCGCCGGTGTATAAGGATGTACACGAAGCGGAGCGGAAAGCGATTATCATCGGTTGCGGTCCGGCGGGGTTGTTTGCTGCGCTGACGCTACTGGAGCACGGGATCAAGCCCATCATCTACGAACGGGGAAAGGAAGTAAGCGAGAGGAAAAAGGATATAGCCCTGCTGAACAGGAACGAGGGGTTGAATCCCGAGTCCAACTACTGTTTCGGCGAAGGCGGCGCAGGTACATTCAGCGACGGAAAGTTATTCTCCCGTTCCAAGAAAAGAGGGAACATGCAGCGTGTGATGGAGATCTTCCATTATTTCGGAGCTCCGGACACGGTGCTCTATGAGGCTCACGCGCATATAGGAAGCGACAAGTTACCGGGCATCATCAAACGGATGCGGGAATGTATCATCGAGCACGGCGGAGAGATACACTTTGAGACTTGTGTGACAAGCCTCAAAGAAGTCGAAAGTCGAAAGACCGCTACGCTCAAAGACAAAAGCCAATTCCAGACTCCAATTATCCTTGCGATCGGGCACTCGGCGCATGACACCTACCGGATGTTAGCGGCAGAAGGTGTGGCTATGGAGACCAAGGGTTTTGCAATGGGTGTACGGATCGAGCATCCGCAAGCGATTATAAATCGCTTAATGTATCACCTTGGAAAACCCCACCTAACCTCCCCACAAGGGAGGAACACTCCCCTTGAGGGGGAGAAGGAGGGGGTTATCAAATACATTGGCAACGCTTCCTACAGTCTGGTGACGCAGGTGGAGGGCCGGGGTGTGTATTCATTCTGTATGTGCCCCGGCGGACATATCGTGCCGGCAGGAAGCGCGGAAGGGATGTGTGTAGTGAACGGCATGAGTGCGAGCCACCGCAACAGCCCTTATGCCAACAGCGGCATGGTTGTTCAGATCAATCCGGAAGACATTGAAGGAAGTGATCCCCTCAAAGGGCTGGAGTTTCAGGAAGCGCTGGAACGGCTTGCTTGGGAGCAAGCTGCTTCAATTCACAATTCACAATGTACAATTCACCATTCAGCGGCGGCACCGGCGCAGCGGATGAAGGATTTTGTGGAGGGGAGAGCAAGCAAGGATCTGCCGAAATGCAGTTATCTGCCGGGTATTGTGCCCAGCCGTCTGGACCAGTGGCTGCCCGCAGGTATAGGCAAGAGGCTGCAACAGGGGTTTAGGGATTTTGACAAGAAATATCCCGGCTTCTTGACTAATGAGGCGGTTATCGTAGGCGTAGAGAGCCGTAGCAGCAGCCCAGTGCGTATCCTCCGCGATCCGGAGACGATGGAGTCGGTCAGTACGCCGGGTTTATACCCTTGCGGCGAAGGAGCCGGCTATGCAGGCGGCATAACGAGTAGCGCTTTGGACGGTATCAATGCCGCATTGAAGATAGTTCAACAGCAGTTAGACACTATACATATCGTCTAGGTATGGTCTAGGTATCGTCTAGCGCAATAAGGTAAAACAATAAATGCAGGCTCGGAAGAGTCTGCATTTATTGTGATCAGCCAATCTTGGCTGATGTTTGGATTATTAGAGTTTTGCACCAAGCTTTAGAGAGCCGTTGGTGTAAATCAAAGCTTTGCACCAAGAGCGTTGTAGCGAACGCCGTTTTTGAGGATGATGAGCTGACCATTCTCGAAGAACTTAACAGCCTTAGCACCGGTCTCAATGTTGTCCACACCTTGAGCTTGGAGTTTCTCGATGCGAACACCGAAGATATTGCTGGTGTTGGAGACGAGCTTGATAACTACGTCACCTGCATCATATGAACCAGCAGCGAGTTCGATCTCACCGGCATAAGCAGGACGGATATTGTTAATCTTATTACCTACACCGGTCAGGTTGGAACCAGCAACCACTTCGCCATAAACTGATACTTCTACACCACGCTCGCTATCTCCGTTCGGCTGATAGTAAACAACGAGTTTACCTGCCGCAGAGGTGGTGAAAGCTCCCAACTCGATGGTCGTACCGGAAGCAGCACGGAACATAGTACCTACCTTCAGCGAGTCAACGCCATCCCAAGACGGAGTCGGCATGGTAGTGTTGTAAGACTCTTTAACATTCCAAGTGTTAGCAGCCTCAGAACCATCGGATTTAAGGAAACCAACGAGTTTGGAGCCGTTAGCCAACTCATAAGTAGCAGTACTTGTAACGGTAGCTTTTGTCATGTCAGCGTCAGAAACGCTCAGTGCCTGAAAATCGATGTAGTTAGCGACATCAGAGAGAACGACTACAGTCGGCTCCTGCGCATTGATAGTCATAGCTGCAACAAGGGCGGCAGCGAAGAGGAAAATTTTCTTCATGTTTGTTGAGTTTTTAAAGTTAATAATATTGTTAGTTAGTTTTAGTCGAAAGTCGAAAGACAAAAGACCGCCCCAAGGGCTCAAAGCCATTTGCTAAATTGACTTTTCAATTTCGAGTGCAAAGGTACTACATTTTTCGGACATATGCAAGTACATATTGCCGAAAAATGTAGATTTTTTGTTTTTTACTCAGCTGCGTCGGGATCTTTGCCGTTATAGCGTACATTTTTGATCTTTTTGTAGTCCGTAATCGGCATGGGTTTGGGGTTGATCTGGCAGTTAGTGAAGTTGATATCCTCCGCATACTCCATCTTGATTCCGCCTCGGTTACCGATGATGGTTACCTGGTCGAAGAGGATATTATGTACCGGTTTGCCCTTGAGTCCCTGGATATCTACCGCCTGTTTGGAACCGATACAGGTGATGTTGCGGAAGGTGATATTGGACCAGTCGGGGAAGAAAGCATTCTTATCATCGGAGTCGGTAGCGGACACGCCTGCTCCCTTGTCGGCATAGCCGGAGGAGATGAGGAAAGCGGATTCGCGGATATCCTTCATAATGATATTATAGCAATAGATGTCCTCGCACCAACCACCACGTCCGGGAGCGGATTTGAAGCGGCAACCGATGTCGGTTCCCTCGAAACGGCAGTCCTTGACCACCAGACGCTGCATACCGCCGGAAAACTCGGAACCGATGACGAAACCACCGTGTGCACGATAGACGGTATCGTTGGTGATGAGGAAATCGCGTTGCGGACCTGCGTCCACACCTTTCTGTCCGACTCCGCCCTTCATACAGATACCATCATCGCCGCAGGATATATTGCAGTTGACGATGAGCGCCACCTGGATATTTCCCGGGTCCATGGCATCGCCGTTCTGCGCCCAGTGCGGACAGCGGATGGTGACACCATCTATAATAAGGTTTTGCACGCGCGTGGGCACGAAGTGGAACTTAGGAGAGTTGAGCAGGTGCACATTCTCGACGAGGATATTCTTGGAGTCGGTGATGTTCACCAGATGCGGACGCATCTTCTCCTGAATGATCGGATCGGAAGCGATATTGGGCACATTGTATTCCTTTTTGAGGTTGAAGGGATACCACACGAGCCATTTCTTGCTGTTTCCGTCGGGTCTGGTAACCCCTCCCATAGCGAGCACATCTTCCCATACATTTCCATCGGCAGCTACGACATCGGGAGCCACAACTTTCTTTTGTTTGATCGGACGCCAGAAGATACCCTGTCCGTCAATCGTACCGCGGCCGGTGATGGAGACATTCTCCAGTTTGGAACCGTAGATGAGTGCGTGGCATTTCTTGGAACCGTCGCGGAGGGTGTCGTTCTTCTGCACATAGAGTTCCTTGTTTGTCGAACCCAAGATAACCGCATTGTCTGCGAGGTGCAGGTCCAGATTACTGATCAGTTTGATCGGTCCTGTGAGCCATTTGCCATCGGGCACATTGAGATGTCCGCCACCTTGTTTTTTAAGGTGTTTGAGCGCCTTAGCGAACGCTTCGGTATTATCTGTCACTCCGTCATTCACTCCACCGAAATCCACGATATTCACCGTGTACTCAGGGATCACGACAGGCTGCACGTGCTCAACGGCACAAGGCAGATCGGTATAGTACTTGTCATAGGGATTCTGGGCGAAAGCGGCTACGCTTACCAGCGCCAGGATAGAAAGAAAGAGTTTTTTCATATTCGTTTCTAATTTGGATTTCTGCTATTAGTACAAATTCCGTACCAAATGGCACATATATACGTCCAGATTCGTGTGCCCGGAGACGAGAGTTATCTCTCGCGCATCGTTTGTATTGTTGGGATCCAGCCCAAATTCGATCTCCCAGTCGTCAGGGATACCGTCATAATCCGAGTCCACCAGGCGCGTAGCAGCGTTGAGTTCAGGCCATCCGCCCACGTCCGACTGGGTGTCAATGAGTCCGTTCCTGGAGCCGTTGGAACCATTGAAAGTATATTTTCCGTCTCTGACCTCGCTTACGATACGCGTATCGACCGCATCGCGAGAGAGCGAACATCCGGCTTTCGCCAGCACTGTTTCGTAGGCTGCCTCTGCGGTCTGCTCATTCTTCAGAGCGGTGATGCCCGTCCAGCGAGAAGAGGCTTTACATTGAGAGAGTTTGGAAGACTCATCCGGATAGACACCCTGCCAGTTATCAGCTGTCACTTCCGTAGAGCCGAACATGTAATTGCCCGTAAGATAGAACTTACCGGGTTCAACCGATCCGCCGCATTTATCCGTACAATTACCGCATTTGGTAGTAGGATTGAGCAGACGTGTTTTCACGCCGGATTTTGTAGCAGGACCAGGTTTGTAATAGTTATTAACAAAGTTAATATGCCTTCCTCCTCCGCCATTGGTAGAACCTTCGCCGCCGTAGGCGGAGTTACCGCCCCAGTTATAGACCACATTATTGACGTAGTCAATCGGTCCGGCGAATTGGCGATCTACGTAATCGTGGTCGAAACGCGGGTTACGACTGTCGTGGTGAGCAAGTAAATTATGATGGAACGAGGCGTTCTTGCCTCCCCAGATACCGCCATAGCCATGTGATCCCTTGTCATGAACCGAGTTTTTGAGCGACTCGGAAATGATACAATACTGCATTGTAAAATCCTCGTTTCCATAGCAACTGACGCACTCGTCCACCGACCAAGAGCAGGAGAGGTGGTCCAGCACAATACCTTTGGAGTCATTGACCGAAACCGCATCGGATTCGGTGTTGCTGGCGTCTCCCAAGCGAACACGTATAAAACGGACGATCACGTTGGAAGCATTGATCACCAAAGGATAGTCGGCAATACATATACCGTCGCCCGGGGCCGACTGACCGTCGATAGTAAGACTTCCCGTTTTGATACGCAGTTCGCTATTGAGATGTATCGTGCCGGAAGTAGTGAACAGAACACGTCTGGCACCGGTCTGGGTGACGGCATAGCGGAGTGTACCCGCCATCGGGCGTCCCGTATTGGGATCCAGGGCATCATCCATCCGGCTGACACGATAGACAGTACCTCCGTCGCCGCCTGTGACCGCAGCACCGCCACCCTCAATCAGCCGGCATGCTGCTACCAGCTCCGGATTCGTATCTATTGTTCCTTCCTCCGGGGGATTAGGTGTGTTACATGCCGCCATGAACCATGACAGCATGCAACACATCGCTATAGGTTTCCAATTTTTCATTGAGCGGAATTATTCTGCTGCGTTAGCGTAGTCGTAGTCGTTCCAGAGCGCCCCTTCGGACTGGCCTACGTTCACAGAGAAGATCGGCCAGTACTGGCGTCCGTTCAGACGATCGGGGTATTCAGGATCGAAGAGCATGTAGTTGTCCTGAGCAAGGTTCCGCCCCTTGGAATCACTGCTATACAGCGAACCTTTTACTCCGCCGATCAGCGTATAAGAAGGACTTCCAAGTTCTCCTTTTTTGAGACCATAGACGGAGTCCATTACGAATCCCTTGATACCGGCAGCGAAACTATACTCTTCCCCTACAGATTTGTAGTTGTAAAAGACTGTATCCTGAAGCTCCGCGAACTCGCCGGTGTGGTTATTCATATTAGCCAGACGCTCGTGTGCGGCGATAAGTGTCTCTTTGAGGATACCCCAGCGCATCAAGTCATACTTGCGGACATACTCACCGGTGAACTCCAGCTTGCGTTCCTCCTGGATATTAGCCATGGAGAGTTCTTTAGTGCTTGCATGTGCACGTGCGCGAACCCTATCAAAACATGCCTTACCGTCAATGCCATAGGTGTTAGTCGGCATATCTCCACCGATACCACCGATGGATGCTTCCGCAGCCATGAGGAGCACGTCCGCATAACGGATAATCGGGAAGTTGATACCATCGTCATTACCCGTACGGTTGCGAGTCATCCACTCTACGCGGTATTTGTTTGCATACCAGCTATCTATCGAAGTACGTTTCTGATACAGGAACTTTTCATGGTTATCCACATCAACAGTCGGGAAGGCATGTTTTACTTTTTCAACATCATCGCTAAACTCCGTACCGTCATCATACACCCAGATATAACGGGCTATGGTAACATCGCGGCGCACGTCGCCATCCGCGAAGTCATAATAGAGCGTCGGAACGATGGTAACAGACGAGTTGGACGAACCGCCTTCGTTGTTCTTCAGTCCACCGAGGGCTTTGTCAACCTTGGTACAGTTGTATTGCAGCACCTGACCACGGCTACCGTCCGCGAAAGCGATCTCCCAGAATACCTCCGAGTTATAATAATTGGTCTCATCGGCACAGATCTTTTTGAAGATATCCTCGTAGTTATTCTGGAATTTGCCCGCTTCATTCGTATTATTAATGATTTGCGCGCACGCCCACATGACCTCTGTATTCAGTTCCTGGCGCAGCGAAGCATCGTCAACGAGGAACTCCGGACCGTTTTTCCAAGTAGCAGGACGAACGCCCTTTCCGGCGTAAGTCAGATCCACGCGAGCCAAGAGGGCATAAGCGGCAGCCTTGGAAGGACGGCCGGTATAGTTAGCCGCCGTACCCGGACACTCGCTTGACCAAGGCATCAACTCAGCAGCCTTCTTCAGATCAATACGGATCTGCTTGAGCACGTTGGTGCGGTCCGATTTAGGAGTCTTTAGCCCCGCCTCATCCTTGGAGATAGAAGTAAAACGGGCAGGAACGTCTCCCCATATCTGAACCATCTGGAAATAGCAGAAAGAGCGGAGGAAATAGGCTTCTCCTAAGAAATAGCGCATTTTGGAATCAGCGGTATCTCCGTATTGCTCAATACCCTCGATGATATTGTTGCAGCGCTCGATAGCGGAGTTGAGGTAACCCCACGGATCCTTACCGTTCGCGGTAGAGAGATCGCCGCTGGTCGGAGTCATGGCATAGATATTCCACTCCGCTGTGCCTGAGTTTTTACTACCATGCTCCACATCGGTATTCATACCCTGATAGCCGCAAGCCAGACGGTTGCGGTAGGATTTGTCTTGTCCGAACTGCTCATAGACCCCGGCGATTACTTGCTCGGTGCTATTGGGGTTGGCGAAGACGGTAGCGGCATCCATTGCAGAGGGCGAAGATGAGTCGAAGAAATTACACCCTGCCAGCGTCACTGCAGTTGCTGCGATTGCTATATATTTTAATGTTTTCATATGCTGTTTACTTTTAGATATTTAGACACGTTATTAGAAGGAAAGGTTGATACCAAAGTTGAACGCGCGGCTCTTCGGGAAAGCAGAGAAATCCACACCTGTAGCCAGCGGATTGATCTTCGAGCGGGTATCCACCTCAGGATCCGCACCCGAATAGGGTGTAGCGCAGAAGAGATTGGAAGCCGTGAAGAAAATACGTGCGGTCTTGATATATGCTTTGCTGATCCAGCGGTCAGGCAGCGAATAGCCGACCGTCAAAGACGAGAGGCGGAGGAAAGAAGCGTCCTCTACATACTTGTCCGTCAGGGCGATATTGTCGCTGATCGGGTTAGCCGTACGTGCTCCGGCGTTAGCGCTAGCCAGCGCTGCTGCCATAGCCGTATAATCCTCGCCTTCTACCTTGCCGCTTGCGCCTACATGCTCAGACGGGATGAACGTACCGTTCTCGCGGAAGAGCGAGTAACGCATGCCGTATGCCACATCAGCGGTGTTGTTACGCAGTTTCGATTTATCGAAGATCGTTCCGTAATCCAGCGCCGAGAGGTTGAGCACTTCATTGCCTACGCTGTAGGTGAACTGTGCGCTGAGGTCAACTTTACCCCATTTGTCACCGCCGATATTGAAATTGAGACCGAAACCACCTTGGATATCCGCTTGGGTATTACCCAGCACTACGCGGTCCTCGTCATTGATTACGCCGTCGCCGTTCTGGTCCACGATCTTCGTCATACCCGGACGAGCCTCACCGAGAATCGTGTTGATAGCTGCGCCGTCAGCTCCATACCAACGGTTGTTGCTAGGGTTGTACGATACGAAATCGTCTGTGGTGTACCATCCTGCGGTTTGATAGCCGTAGATATTACCTACTTTGTCACCCGGACGGAGTTTGAACTCATAGTCGGTGTTGTTGTAGTTGGACGAGAAGCACTGCGAGGAAACGAGGTACTCTTCCATACCGCCGAGGTCAACTACCTTGTTATAGTTATGCGATATATTGGCATTGATGCTCAATCCGTAGCTCAGGCTCTTAGCGCGTTTGTCCAAGATCACGCCGTTGAGAGAGAGCTCGGCACCTTTGTTGTCGGTAGAACCGATGTTACGGTATTGGTAGTTATAACCACCGACCGCCATCTTGTAACGAAGGATCAAGTCCTTGGTCGTGTTCCAATAGAGGTCGATCGTACCGCTCAAGCGCTCGTTCCAGAAACCGAAGTCGATACCGAGGTCACGGGTGATGGTGGTCTCCCATTTCAGTTTGTTATTCGCAGCAATGACATCCGATCCGCCATCCGCCAACTTGGTAGAGAAGACCTCGCTGTATGCGGTGGAAGAAGCCAGATACTCCGGACGGAGGTAGCCCAGATCCACGTTGTTGTTACCTACCGAACCATAGGACAGACGGAGTTTGAAGTTAGACATCACGTCCTGCGCCGGAGCCATCCACTCCTCGTCGATGATACGCCATGCGATAGCGGCTGACGGGAAGAAGCCCCACTGGTTACCTCTCGCAAAACGCGTAGAAGCGTCTGCACGGAAAGTAGCGGTGATATAATAGCGGTTGAATAATATATAGTTTGCGCGAGCGAAGAACGACAGCATGTTATCCGTCGGGTTGACGTACGATTTGCTGGTGTAGTCTTTCGCGGAACCGATGAAGTTGAACACCTGGTCGCCGGTCAGGCTGGCGTCGTAACCATAACCGTTATTGGTACGCAGCTCGCCATGCAGGATCTGCATCTCCTCACCGATCAAGATACCCAGGTCGTGATCCTCACCCCATTTTTTCTTGAACTCCAAGGTGTTGGTGTTTTTGAAACGGCTGGTCTTCTCGTCTGTTGCTACGATATGTCCGTATCCGGCACCACCTGCATAGGTGAATCCGTCACCTGCACGGGAGTAATAAGTGGTCGGACCATAGTAACGATCCTGCTTCTGGTAGCGGCCCTCATAACCTACCTCGGTTTTCCAAGTGAACATCTTCGCAAACTTATAGCTAACATAACCTTGCAGGTTGAATTTGTCATCTATTTTCTTGCGGTAGTTATGGTCGATCGTGGTGATCGGGTCATAGAGCGAACCGAAAGACTCATAGTCGTCCAGACCTGCTACGTTGTCCTTTGCGAACAACTCAATCGGCGAATAAGCAATCGCGTTACGCACGCGGCTCTCGGTCTTCGATCCTGCATCCTGCGCCGTGTTAGTACCCGAACCCAGCACGTTCGTATTCGAATAACGGGCGGTGAAACTGATCGTCAGATCCTTTATCGGTTTGAATTTCGCCTTGAAACTCAGGTTATTACGAGCATAATCCGAACCATACATGATACCCTTGTCGTCGATACGGTTGTAGGAGAGAGAAAAGTTAGCCGCTTTGTTACCTCCGCTGACGGTGAAACTGTGGTTGCTGTTCAAACCATGACGACCGAACGTCTCCTCCTGCCAGTCCGTCACTTTCTGGCCATGCCAATACTCCTGGATAGCCGGAATCGTCATCACTTGGTCCTTGTCGCCGGTAGCGGCATACTGCGGGTCGAAATACTGGTTGAAATTCGAAGGGATATTCGCCGTGTTGCCTTTGGCTTTATGATGCGCATACTCGTACTGCATCAGCACGAAATCATCCACGTCAAGCATGTCGTATTTTTTCGCCATCTGCTTCCATCCCATATAACCGGTATAGTCGAAATGAATCTGCATTTTGTCATCCGCGTTATTGTCCGCGTCTTTGGTGGTGATGATAATTACACCGTTGGCACCCTGCGCACCGTAGATTGCGGTAGCCGCAGCGTCTTTCAATACATCCATCGACTGGATGTCGCTCGGCGAAATATCAGCGATACTGCTTACCTGGAATCCGTCCACGATGTAGAGAGGATCGCTCGACTGGGTCAGAGAGGTACCGCCACGCACACGGATCTTCACGTCGGCATCCGGCGCACCCTCGGTTGTCGTCACCGACACGCCAGCCAACTTACCTTGCAGCGCCTCGCTCGCAGAAGCCACCGGAATATCCTTCAGCTGCTCTGCGTTCACGGAACTTACCGCCGTCACCAAGTCGCGTTTCTTCGTTGTGCCGTAACCGGTAACGACTACTTCCTCCAGCACCTCGCTGTTCTCGGAAAGCACTACGTTCATCACATTGCCGGTAATGTTCAGCTCCTGCGTCTGCATTCCGACGTACGAGAAAACAAGCACCTTAGCATCATCCGGAACATCGAGGCTGTAATTTCCGTCGAAATCCGTTACTGTACCAATCGAGGTACCTTTCACCACAACGGAGGCGGAGATAATTGTCTCGCCTGTTGCGTCTTTTACAACTCCGCTGATCACACGAGCCTCAGCAGCTATGCCCACAAAAAGCAAAGCCGAGAGAATCATGGTACGGAACACACTGGAATTCAGTTTCATAAAGAGAATTTGTTTGTGTTGATATTAATTTAATTTGTTAGTAAAAAAATTTCTTCCATGTGCGCGCAATCGCGCGTAATCGAAAAACCGACTGCAAAATTACACAAAAAACGTCAACCTTTTGTAGAAAAATTGACGTAAAAATTACACCTGTACGTTTTTTGCTAACTTTAGTTGTCAAACGGCTCGGCGTAAGAACATCCTTCTCGCCATCTGGAACATCCATAGCGGGTATTTCCGCGGATAATCAGTCCCTGGCGGCAGACTGGGCATAACATACCGGCTTTGTTCGTTTTCACATCACGCACGACGCCGGATGTCATCTCTTTCAGTTCGGCAAGGAACTGCTGTGCAGTATATTCCCCGCGTTCGATCTCGCGCAGTTTCTTCTCCCATAAGCCGGTCAGTTCGGCGGATTTCAGCAGGGGAGAGATAATCGTATGGATCAGATCGATACCTACGGCTGTAGCACGGATAGATTTGCTGCCTTGTTTCTCGATATACTTGCGCTGGTACAGTTTTTCTATGATTGCCGCGCGGGTGGAAGGGCGGCCGATACCGTTCTCCTTCATCGCTTCGCGCAGTTCGTCGTTCTCCACCGTCTTGCCCGCTGTCTCCATAGCGCGGAGCAAAGTGGCTTCCGTATAGTATTTGGGCGGAGTGGTCGTTTTCTCTTTCAGCAACGGTTCGTGAGGCCCGCTCTCCCCTTTTACAAAGGCCGGCAGGGAATTTTGGGTGTCTGGAGAATCCGGACTATCCGGAGAATCCTGGCTATCCTCTCCCTCTCCTTGGGAGAGGGTCGGGGTGAGGTTTGCAAAGACCACCCGCCATCCCGGTTTCAGCACTTCGCGGCCGGTGACCTTGAAATCCGTCTCCCCCGCCTTCGCCAGCACCGTTGTGTTGCTCACCTCGCATTCGGGGTAGAACACCGCGATAAAATGCATCGCCACCAGATCATACACTTTCTTCTCCTCTGCCGTCATTGCCTCCGGACGCTGGCCCGTAGGAATGATAGCGTGGTGGTCGGTCACTTTCTTGTTGTCGAACACCTTCTTGGATTTGGGCAGGGATCCTGCTCCTTTTTTGCCGTCAGCCTTCAAGCCCAGCAAGGGCGCTACGGCAGGGAAATAATCCTTTATTCCCGCCAGCGTACCCGGCACTTTGGGATAGAGGTCATCGCTCAGATAGGTGGTGTCCACACGCGGATAGGTGGTCAGCCGTTTCTCATACAGCGACTGGATCAACTGCAGCGTCTGCTCGGCGGAGAAACCGAATTTCTTGTTGCAATCCACCTGAAGGGAGGTCAGGTCGTATAACTTCGGCGCGTTCTCCACGCCTTTCTTCTTCTCTACGGAGGTTATCACGAGTGGCAGATCCTTGATGCTGTCCACCAGTGCCTGTCCCTGTTCCTCGGAGGTGATGGCATACTCATCCTCTTCTGCCGGCAGTTGGGCATTGAAGAGTGTGTCGCGGTAAACCGTTTTCAGTTCCCAATAGGTGCGGGGTTTGAAATTCTCTATCTCCGCCTGTCTCTTGACAACCAGAGCGAGTGTGGGTGTCTGCACCCGTCCCACGGACAGCACCTGCCGATTCTTACCGCTCCCGCGTGCGTATCTGATAGTGTACGCGCGCGTGGCGTTCATGCCCAGCAGCCAGTCCCCTATAGCGCGCATCAGTCCTGCTTCATACAGATGCTGGTATTCCGATTGGTCTTTCAGCGCCTTGAAACCCTCGCGGATCGCCTCTTCCGTCAGCGAATTGACCCACAATCGTTTCACCGGACACCGGCATCCTGCCTGCTGATAGACCCACCGCTGGATCAGTTCTCCCTCCTGGCCCGCATCACCGCAGTTGATCACCTCATCGGCTTGGTCGATCAGCGATTTGATTATGTTGAACTGCTTGTGCACGCCCTCGTCACCCGACACTTTGATAGAGAAACGCTGCGGGATCATCGGCAGCGAACTGAGACTCCAGGCTTTCCATTGGTCCGTATATTCCTGCGGATCGAGCAGGGCGCACAGATGACCGAAGGTCCAGGTCACTTGGTACCCGTTCCCTTCAAAATAGCCGTCTTTGCGCTGTTTGGCGCCTAACACATTGGCGATGTATGCGCCTACCGACGGTTTCTCTGCTACACAAACAATCACGATATTTACAATTTAACCATTTACAATTTGGTCATTTACGATTTCCGGGCTCCGTAGCCGTAACCGGTGCGGAGACCTTTGATTCCGTTCAGCACGCAGGCGACATTATGCATTCGCTTGTTCTCGATCATCTGGTTGATATACTCAACCATATCCGCCGGTGTATATTTGTACCGGCTGACGAAGATAGTCATATCGGCTATGCGGTCCAGATGATAGGTGTCGCTCACGAGAGCCACCGGAGCGGTATCCACGATGATATAGTCGTACCGTTTGCGCAGTTCGGCGAACAGCTCTTCCACGCGCTCCGTCTGCAACAACTCCGCCGGATTGGGAGGAATAGTGCCGCAAGGGATCAGGTCGAGGTTCTTATGTTCGCCGCTCGGCATGATGATATCCTCTACCGCTACTTCCGGTTCCGCCAGATAATCCGTCAGGTGGCCTTTGTCTCGCAGTCCGAAATAGGTTGCCAGCATCGGTTTGCGGATATCCATACCTACCAGCACCACTTTCTTACCCAGTATGGCCAGCGACAGAGCGGTGTTGCTCGACACATAGGATTTGCCTTCGCCGTTGATGCAGCTGGTCACCAGAATCACCGGGTTCTTTGTCTCGGCGGGCAACACGAACCTCAGGTTGGTCCGTATCAGCCGGAAGAGCTCTGCCGAGACGGTGGATTCGCCCTCATGGATAGCTATATGGGCGTTGCGGGAGTTCTGCACCAACTGACCCAGCAGCGGTGCTTTGATCCGCCGTTCGTACTCTTTGGTGTCATCAATCGTGTCGTTGAGAAGCACCATGAGATACAATACCGCGGCAGGCAGCAGCAATCCCAGGATGATACATACCAACAGCAGTTTGGTCAGTTTCGGACTCTGGCTGCGCACGTCGCGTTGCGGCATATCCAGTATCTTCGCAGGCGTAGCCGTAGCCGCCAGCATCAGCGCGTTCTCTTCGCGTTTCTCATAGAGGAACACATACAGCCGTTCCTTGATCTGCTGCTGGCGGACCACTCGCATGTAATCGCGCTGCTGCTCCGGAGCGTCCTTGATCTTGCGGTTGAATTTGGTATCCTGCTCCTGCAGGTTGCGCTGGCGGATCTTCAGGCTCTCACGGACAGAACCGATCGTCTCGATGATATTCGCCCTCATGGACGCCAGCTGTGCGTTCATCTGCTCGATCACGGGGTTGTCCTCCGTTGCTGTCCGCAGGATACGCATCCGTTGCAGTTGCAGCGTGTTATACTCCGTCAGACCGCTCGCAAGCGAAGCATCCGTCAGACCTATATTCGAAGGAATGAGGCTGTTGCGCTTGGTCTCGTCACGCAGGAACTCGTCAATATACTCCACCAGACTCAGCTGGGTCTCTATCTCCGCCATGGCGCGCTGCTCGGAGCTGCTGGCATGGAGAAACAGGGACGCCTGGGTACTGATATCGGCTATGTTGTTCTGCTGTTTGTAATCCGATACAGCTTCCTCCGCCTCGCCTAACTCTTTGGTGATGATGGCGAGCCGCTCGTCGATGAACGCCGCTGTGTTGGTTGCCAGCATGTTCTTATCCACAATCGCGTTCAGGTTATATTGCTCGATCAGTTGGTACAGCAGCGCCTTGTCGCGCTCCGGCACCGGCGATTGGGTAGAGAGATGGATGATATTCGATTCTTTCTTATGCAGCGAGACATTCAGTTTCTTCCTGTATCTGGCTACCACCAGTTCGCGGCGCGAGTGAGCCACGCGATAGGTCGTATCCGGGTTCAGCACCCGGTTCGCATGGATACGGATTGTACCCACGCCGGTCTCTATCGGTTCGCCCAGATCTGCCACACGGGTGGACGAACGGCGGAAGAAGCCCATCTTCGTCTTGACCTTGTAGCCTTTTTTCGTCGGTCTCACTGTCACTATGAACGGTCTGCTCTGTGCATCTTCCGTCAGCGCCAGATAGTCGATGGTCAGCGCCGGATTGCGGAACTCGCCTTCCCATCGCCATCCTCCGCGTTTGGAGGGCTCGTCCCATAGGTTCAGGGCGTCAATGGCTTGGTACATCAACCCGCGCGAAGAGAGAACCACCACTTCGTCATCGGCTGCTCGGTTTCCGGAGAGACCCAGCATCGACAGCGCATCCATCGATGTGCCCGATCCTTCTTTCTGACGCAATGCCACGCTAGCGTCTGTGGTCCATTGGGGGGCTTTACGCAGATAATACGCTACGCCCAGCAGCACAAAAAAAGTCACGCACACGGCAAACCACCACCAGTGTTCAGCCACTATGCGGAAAATCTTACGGATATCTATCTCGTTATTCTTCGTTTCCATAATCTTATTTTTCCGGTTGTCGGGTCAACTGTTTATTTTCCTGACGGTCTTGCTACATTCACTACGGTTACGATCACGGTTGCTGCGCTTGCTACGGTACTTACCATACTCAGCCACAACCCCGCGTTGGCGCTGCTCACCGCTCTTACTTTGTTCGGCGAGACATAGACCACGTCGTTCTGCTGGAGATAATAGTACGGTGAGTTCACCAGATCCGCGCGGCGCAGGTCCACACGCGCCATCTCCACTTTGCCGTCTATCTCACGGGTCACCAATACGTTGTCCCGTTTGCCGAAGGGGGTCATGTCGCCCGCTGCAGCCAGGGCTTCAAGGATCGTCAGCCTGCCTGTTGTCATCGGCACCTGACCGGGTCTGGCTACCTCGCCCAGCACCGACACTTTGGCGTTCACCAGAGACACCTGAACCAGCGGATTCATCACCTGCTGCTCCAGTTTCGTCTTTATCAGTCGTGCCACTTCGGTGCGTTTCAACCCCGCTACGTGTATATCGCCCAGTACCGGCATCTGTATATTACCCTCTTCATCTACTATATAGTATTGCAGCGTCGGGGTCGTCTGTATCTTCTCCGTGCCGGGAGTGGCATATGTCACGGTTGGCAGGTTGTACGGCGTCACAGCCTCAGCATCCAGGGCGGAAACAAAGATCGTCAGCGCGTCGCCGCTGCGGATGATAGCTTCCGTCTGCGCGGTAAACTGCTTGTTCAGCGTATCGGCTTTCGCCGCATCCGCATCGCGCATATACGTCATCTGTTTCTGCGTCACGCAACTTGCTCCGGCTATTGCCACCAGCATGATTGCTAAAATTCTAAAGTATCTCATCTCTTCTTCTTTTTTTTTCGTTCGAAGCCCTCCGCATCGGCGGAGATGTAGTTTATACCCTCTCGGGGTCGTTCTTTTGCGAAGGGGTACGCAAAAGCACGTTGGCAGGGGAGCCATTACCCCGAAGGGTATAAACGCTATCCGAATGGCTTAGGGCTTCGCCCTCTACCACTTCGCCACCGTGTCGTTGTATATATTCTCCGTGATCTCCGTAACGATGATATTGCATAACTCATCCTGCACGTCGGTCAGCAGCCGGCTGGCGTCGAAGGTCTGGTAAGCCGAATAGGTCTTGTCGAACGACTCTTCGGGATAGATGTTATTGATAAAATGGACGGTCACGCGGATCGTCAGTTTGCTCTCCGAAGCATAACTGTTGGCGGAGATAGCGCCCTGGGTGATATCATACCCTACTATCTCGCCTTCCAGCTCCAGGTCTCCGCCTTTGTTCATCACCTCCAGACGTGTCTGCCTCCGGTAGATATCCCGGATGGATTCGGAGAGAAGGTTGCTGAGCGTCGGATTGACCATGGCGGCATTGTTCGGAAAATCGGCTATGGAGATCGAATGGGTCGTCTGGTAATTGATGTTCGCTCCGTTGAACTTGTAACTGATCGAGCAGCCGCACAGAATACAGAATACAGAGCACATACCTATCAGGAATAGGCTGTGTAATCCGGTCTGTCTTCTGTCAGGCGAAGCCGGTCTGTACTCTGTCAGCGAAGCGGTCTTATAATCCATATTCTTTAATTTTTCGGTACAGCGTCCGCTCGGACACGCCGAGCCGCACTGCCGCCTCTTTGCGGTTGCCTTTGGTCAGTTCCAATGCGCGGCGGATCAGCTCTTTCTCGCTGTCCTCCACACGCAGGCTGGCGCCCTCTATATCCTCCGCCTCTATCGGCTTGCGCGATGCGCTCTCCGGCTGCGAGAGGGTGATGGTTGGAGCCGCTTCTTGCTGGTTCTCCCGGTAACCCGTCACCCGTAACCCGTCACCGGTCAGAAGCTCTTTCAACTCCTCCAGATCTTTCTTGTTCTGCATCACCAGGTTATAGAGGATGCCTATCTCGTGCGAGTAGTCTTTGCCGCCCTCCTGGGTTGGCGTACGGAGTACGATACCTTGCTGGTTCTCCTCTCTGGGCAGGTACCGCAAGAGGGTCTCCGCATTGATCTGGTGGTCCATCTCGATAACCGCTATCTGCTCCGCCAGGTTCTTGAGCTGGCGGATGTTGCCGCGCCAGTAGCTGTTCTGCAACAGCCGTGTCGCTTCTTCGTTAAGCGACAAAGGCGGCATCTGATACCGCGTACAGAAATCGTTCGCGAACTTGCGGAACAGCAATGGTATATCCTCCTTGCGCTCGCGCAAAGCGGGCACGCGGATCTCGACGGTGTTCAGACGATAATAGAGGTCCTCGCGGAACCGGCCGTCATCTATCGCCTGGCGCATGTTCAGGTTCGTGGCAGCTACCACGCGTACGTTGGTCTTCTGCACTTTGCTCGAACCCATCCGCATGAACTCGCCCGTCTCCAGCACACGCAGCAGCCGAACCTGGGTCTGAAGAGGCAACTCGCCCACTTCGTCCAGAAAGAGCGTTCCTTTGTCGGCGATCTCGAAATAACCTTTGTGTTCGCTCTTGGCATCGGTAAACGCACCTTTCTCATGACCGAACAGCTCGCTGTCTATCGTCCCTTCGGGGATGGCGCCGCAGTTCACGGCGAAGTACGGTCCGTGTTTGCGGGAAGAATAAGCATGAATGATCTTCGGGAAATGTTCCTTTCCCACGCCGGACTCACCGGTAACGAGCACACTCAGATCGGTGCGCGCCACCTGAACGGCGATTTCTATGTCGCGGTTCAGCAACGGACTTTGACCGATGATGCTGAAACGCTGTTTGATTCCCAATAATTCTTGCGCTGTCATATCAATACTGCCAAAATGTCATGCAAAAGTACTACAAAAAATTTGAATACGCAAATAATTTGCCGAAATATTTGCATATTTGAAAAAATTGTTGTACTTTTGCACCCGATTTCGCGAGATTCGGTCATTGGACTAAATAAATCAATGGCCAAATAAATCGTAAATCGTAAATATGCAAATCGTAAATTTTAATAACTATGTACATTTTTATTACAGTCCTCATTGTTATCGCCGCTATCCTGCTGACCCTTTTGGTGTTGGTACAGAATAGCAAGGGCGGAGGCTTGGCTGCCGGTTTTGCAAGCGGCAACCAGGTAATGGGTGCGCCGAAAACGGCTGACTTTCTGGAGAAAGCCACATGGACGATTATCGCGCTTATCGTGGTCTTCAGCATCGCTGCTGTGGGATTCAACGTCGGTCAGAAAGCTGCTACCAGCGAAGAGTCTGCTATCGTAGTGGACGAACCTGCTGCTCCGGCGCCTGCGGCTGAACTGCCTGCCGAGCCGGCTGAATAAGTCGCCCGTAAAAGAACTAGATTACTGGAATACTAGCCGTCTAGCCAACCCACAAACAAAAACAGGCAACCAAATCGGTTGCCTGTTTTTGTATCTCGCCCGGTGCACTTTCAGCACTCATTTACGACTCGTTTAGCACTCATTTAGCACTCATTCTCGTTACCATGTCGTTACCATGTCGTTACCATTACGTACGTCACCGTACCGTTCGTTCCCGGTTACATCATCGCCGCAAAGGTACAACATTTTTTTGGTATTCGCAAATTTTGTGAACACTTTCTGCATTTTTTTGCTCTTTGAGGTATTTTGAGTAACTAAACACACACCGGCCCTGCCAATTTCTGACAGGGCCGGTGTGTGCTACGTAATGCGGAAGGGGTTAATCCGGATCGATGTCGCCACCGCCGCCTAAATTCACGTTTCCGCTTCCGACCAAGATGATAGAATTGACCATCAACTGTGTCAACTCAACTACAGGCTTAATATATTCTTTCTTTTTCATAACGTTGTTATCCTCTTTCATGACTATATTGTGCATAGTTGCCTAATATCTGCTCAACGTGTATCACTTCAGGACATTCATCCCAAGTGAAACCACCGCCCATCAAATACCAGTTCTTGCGTCTGTGCACAGGCACTTTCTTAATGGACGGGAATGCCGAAATGGGCATTGTGATCTGCCTGCCATCCTTAAGCACTACTTGAAACTTCCCTCTTGCAGGGAACGTAACCTTGCTTATTGCGGGTTTAACATCCCAATATCCTTCTATCTGTGCCATATTATTTATTGATTTTAATTATCCTTACGTTTCCGCCCTTTTTGAAAACTCGCCATTGTTTGAGCAACTTTTCTTTATTTTCTTCTACTATCTTCAACAACTGCTTTAGCTGTGCCTCCGTCAAGTCTCCTTCTTTTGCTAATTCGACTTTGGGTTCTAACCAAATCTTTGCAAATTCCTGAGTCCCTTTTTTGCCGACATGCACGTGTGCTCGATTTTCGTTAACGTCCGTTCCGTAGAACAAGAATGTCCAGACGATTTTTGCAGTTGTATAGAGCAGTACCTTGGGCATAACTTATCGAATTTTCTTTTCGGCTGCAAAGGTACGGCAATTTTTTGACATATGCAAGATTTTCTCCGAAAAATAATCGTTTTGCTTGTCAAATAAGAAATCTTTGCCGTACTTTTTGCCGTTTTCTTTTATTTTACCAACTGACCGTTAGCGTTATACATCTTCTCTCCGCGGAGGATATACATCTTGCCGTCAATGATCATCTTGCGAGGAGCCTCAGAAGCGTTCAGTTCGTCCATTCCGGTTGCGGCATTGGTGTTCTGAACGCCCATTACAATACGGCGGCGAACCGGACTTGCCGAACTCGGTGTACGTGTCGGCTCCGTAGCATTTATATTGATGTAGCAACGTTCGCTCTTCAGATTGGTTGCCGAGTTGATACGGAATACGGAGTTATTATAGATAACGAAAGTATTATCTTCTCCCGGTGTATATTCTGTATGGATATTCGTAAGAGCCAAAGAACTTGTACCGATATATCCATAGAAACCGTTCACACCAGCAGGATCTGCAGCATCCAACTCTGCGCCTGTCTTAATACCCTTGATCTCTTCGCCCTCAGCGATGAAGAAGTATGGTTGTCCGGCTGTCAGAGTTGTTCCCTCTATCTGGTCAAATACTACATTGTACGGCAGGTTGTTTTGTTCCTCCAGATAAGTGATCTGATAGAATGATGCGCCTTCTACATTCTCTACCGTCTGTTTCGGACAAATCGTTCCCCATTTGCCCGCGCTCAAATCGCCACGAATGACGTCCTTAGCAGGAGTAGCTTTCTTATAGATTGTTACAAGCGTTCCGGTTGTCGAACTAGAAGTATAGCAATTAAACAACGGGCTACCACTATTCGGGTTGTAACGCATCAGGTTATGACTATTAGTTCCTTGAGCTGTAATCGTTGCTACGCCCTCACCATCAATAGAGATAGTCCATTTTGCGTTATTATTCTCCGCATAAGCAGCGGTTTCCTTCAAATAGTTATTAGTATTCGAAGCTGCGTAGAGATAACTTCCATTATTGAGTTGGAGTGCGAATTTTCCGTCACCGGCGTCAACAAGGGTAACCGACTTAGAACCGGCTGCAGGAGTCAATTCAGTTCCGGCAACAGTACTTGCAACACCTGAACGGTTGTTTCCATTTTGAGCACCCATAGTAGTAACAGCACCAGCATCAGCAATACTTGCAATGATGATTCTATCACCTGCGGCAACAGAAGTTGCTAATTCCCAAGTACCTGTCAAGTCTTCAACAGGCTCATTAACGGTAATCGTGAAAGTAGCATTTCCTGCTTGGTAGGTTGCGTCACCTGCGAACGATGCGGTAATGACAGCTGTTCCCGTTCCGCCTACAAGAGTAATCTCGCCAGTTGAAGGATCTACCGTAGCAACAGCCGGCTTATTGGAGCTGAAGGTCAAATCCAAAGTGTGCGGGTTATTCAATGTCGGAGCGGACAAAGCATCACCTTGCGTCAATGTAACACTTGTCGGATCATAAGATAACTCCGGATCAAGCAGTGCGCTTGCAGCAACGGTAATGTCATAACTTGTAATCACACCACCAGCAAAGCTAATCTCTACTGTTGGAGTTCCTGCAACTGTCATATCCGGTTCGGAGAATGTACAACCTGTAGTGAGGTCAATTTTCTCTGTGCCACCTGCATCGAAAGCCATATAAACCTCCAGACCATCGTGATTGAATGCGTCGCCAACCTCAAAATCTGTTTGATAAGTACCACCTAACTCATAGTGGTCAACAGCAGCAGCGTCACCGGTATAGAATACTTCAATTTTCTTAATATCCATACGGTCGCTACCGATATTGTCAATATAAACTACTGTAGCGTCCAAACTTGTGAATGAAACACTTGCACTCTTTGCATATGTTTCACCGGAAGTTGCTAAAGTCGAAGTTGTGCTACATCCGATAGTTGTTGCTTTATAACTACCATTGTAAACAATTACCTCATCAATAGTACAACCTTTCTTCGCGTTGATTACAATGTAGCCACCTGTTTCCTTACCGGTAGCCGGTTTATACAGACGCATCTCATCTCCTGTAGCGGAAAAATAAACAGCATTTGCCGCATCACCTTTGTACGCGGCATAAATCATATCTGCCACATCAAATACACCTCCTATTGCAAAAGATGTCAAAGTCGCTTTCTTGCGAGGATCATAGGCATTAACCGTAATAGTGAATGTGGCATTTCCTGCAGAATAGGTTGCATTACCATCGGTATGAGCGGTAATAACTGCAGTACCCGTACCGCCTACAAGAGTAATCTCGCCAGTTGAAGGATCTACAGTTGCTACCGCATCATTGTTGCCAGAGAAGGTTACCGTTAAGCTGTGCGGATTAGCAAATGTCGGAGCACTCAATGCGTCACCTACTGTCAGTGTAACACTTGCTGGAGTATACGACAACTCAGGATCGTCAAGAGTCACTTCCTCAATGTCTGCAACACTACGCGGAGCTATTTCCTTAGTAGTATTATATTGAACGTATATACCCGTTACATTGTAATACTTATCTGTTTCAAACGCACTTCCGTACGCGAACAACGTGTTGTACGGTTTGATAGTATTAACGCCATCTGAGAGGGTTGTGCCGTTATACTGCACATTATTAACAATAATCGGTGCACCGGTGTTAACACCGCTAAGTGCATCAATCGTCTTAGCTATCGGAGTGATAACGCCTCCGGTATTAATAGTTAGACCGGTTGAAGACGAATTCAAGGTTGTTAGCTCAGAAGCGCCATTAAACAATTGTACTTTACAAGCAACTGTGCCACTTAATACATCGCCAACATTGAAGCCCATTGAGCCTCCATTATCATATATTATCAAGCCCTTAGTGCCATCAGTCAGATAAACGTTCTTTCCATTTGTCGATACGCCGGAAACAACCCAATTATCAAATACAACCGTTACACTAGTTGCCGTACCGCCAACAGCAGTCGCTTTTGTAAAGATTGCATCCATCGTTGTCAGTGGCAGATTGATAACATATGCAGCCGAAGCGATTGAACTCGCTACACCGGCCTTGTAAGCAACTGCCTTGATGGTCATATCTTCATTTACACTGATTGCACCAGTATACTCAGTAGAACCATCATCCGGAGTATCACCATTTGTCGTGTAATAAATCGTTGCGCCATCTGTTGCACAAGAAAGTGTTACATTTTGAACTTCTGTATATGTGCCGGCAACCGGAGAGAATACCGGTGCCTCAGGAGCACCCACAGCTACTATCTCATCAATATCAGCTGCACTACGTGGCATAATTTGCAAAGTATTGTAATAACCTACAACACCAGTGATATTATAATTATTACCACTTACCAGAGTATAGGCGAAAAGTCCGTTGTACGGAGCAATTTCATTTACTCCATCAGAGAAGACAGAGCCATCATAAGAAAGATTCTCAATAGTAACAAGCGCACCGGTGTTAACAGCGCTAAGTTGATCAATGGTTTTGGTGTTAAGAGCAGCCGAACCGCCTGAAGTTACCGTTAAGCCGTCTGTCGAGCTATTCAAATTAGTAATCTCTGCAGCGCCCTTATATAATTGAACTTTACAAGCAACTGTGCCACTTAATACATCGCCAACATTGAAGCCCATTGAAGCTCCGCCATCAAAAATAACAAAGCCTTTTGTACCATCCGTTACAAACACATTTTTGTTATTTGTATAGATGCCAGATACGACCCAGTTATCAAATGTAACAGCTACCTCTGTAGCCGTGCCACCGACTTCTGTAGCCCGTGCAAAGATTTCATCCATCGTGGTTAATGGTGTTACAATAGTATATGCCGCTGTTGCTACGCTACTATTATTCAAGCCGCTCTTTACAGCCATTGCCTTGATTGTAGTTGCAGAAGTAATTTCAATAGGAGTTGAATATGTTGCATCACTCGTTGTCGGATCAACACCATTCGTTGTGTAATGAATTGTTGCGCCTTCAGTTGTAGTGCTCAATTCAACGGTCGTTCCACTTACAACTGCGCCTGCCACTGGGCTAAATGTCGGAGTTGCGCATGTAGGAGTACCACCATCTTCATAAGAATAGGATATAGTGACATCATCTATTTGCAAGTCACGATTACTGCTTGTAGATGAGGTTACAGATGTGGTAATTCTGACATAAAAGGTACTGGTTCCTGTTACACTTATTGTTTCTGAAGTTTCTTCAGTAGCCGATGTGGGCATAGTTGTCAACGACACAGCGGTATTCCAACTTGTTCCGTTCGTGGAGTACTCGCAGATTTGAGACATTGCGGCTACGCCCTTAGTCTTATATAAAATCTCTGTAATGGTCTTGTCCGTCATATCAATCGGACCAATTAATAGTACTGGAGAATTAGTTTTATTCCTCGCAACACGACCCAATGCATTTGCATTACCATTCAAGGGACTTCCGGTTGTTACCACGTCCATGTAGGTACACGAAATTGCAATTTCGTTCTGAACATACTCTTGAGGACCTTCAGCATAACTATTATTACCACTTGAACGATGAGCTCCATCGGCTTCGAAATCGAAAATAATAGAGCCTGTCCCTCCCCACACACTCACACTGCCAAGCACAAGTCCTAAAACCAATAGAACGCTACGCATTCTGTGGCGAACGGGGGGGGTATTGGTTGTTCCGCCCATTCGCAAGAAATCAAATAATTTGTTTGTCATAATATTTATGTTTTAAGTTAATAATTTATAAATGTCGTTGTATCTCCGCCAAAGTTTGTTGTCCTCTATTTTTTCAATATTGATACAAACTCCTGAAGACTAATTACCTCTACTCGCGGAAACTGAATAGCTTTCAATTCTTCAAAATGTTTGTCTTCTGTCACAATATACCGTGCATTGCACGCTAATGCGCAATCCACAAACTTGTTGTCATCTTTATCTGCTTGTATATAATTATATCGGAAATAAGTCTCAACCCGTCTTACATATATACAATTCAGCAAAGCATCTATCAATAAATTAGCCAATTCTTCGTTATGGAAACAATCCAGCACCTTTTCTTGGTATTCATATAAGATATCCTCAGTCACACATAGTGTATAGGCACCTTCTAACAATTTATCCCAAACAATACGAAGCGGCTTCTGTGTAAAAGCCACCTGTAGCAGGACATTTGAATCAAGGACGATATTCATTTTAGTATGGCGTACGGAAATGTTTAGCGGCTCCTTGCTCTATTTGTTCTTCCGTCAGTTCTCCACTTGCGAACATTGCAGCCTTCATGTTTTCGAATTCAGTAACGTAGAATTGTTCTAAGGCCTTTTTCAGTCGCAGCACAGCACTATCTGAACTATTGAAGTTCAGCATACTAATTAGATGCAATTGCATCGGATTAAGTCCGACTTGTTGAGATTGAGGTACGTTTGTCATAAATACTCCTTTCCTTTCCGCCTGCAAAGTTACTACAAAAAATTTGAATTACCAAATAAATTGGTAAAAAAATTATTAATGCTCGTATTTATAAATGTTTAGCGGCATAATTTGGCATTTGCACGTTAGCGCGAACGTAACTTCGGGCTGGTGAAGAAGCCAAAAGTCAATTGGCTTTGAAAGGGAAGGCTGGCGGGGAGCCTAAGCCGACCGAGAACAAATATAGCCAGGCGGAGTCCGAAGTTACAACAAAATAATCAAATATCCAAATATTTAGACAAAATAATTAATTATGTTTGTCATAATATTTATGTTTTAAGTTAATAATAATGCTTGTTATATTTGCTTTTCTACGCAATGTTCTCTTGCAATAGCAATAGCGCGTTGGAGTTTTTCTGCCATAACTGCTTTGCTTTACGTTACGCGCGCCACCTTATATAGATAGCGCGCATATGGGAGTTTATTTCAACTCCTCATAATAGATTTCTATATGCGCCTTGAGCTCTGGTATATCGCGAGTCACAGTTTCCCACAACATGTCTTTGCTGATATGGATATAATCATGCACTAACACATTGCGCATAGCTACAATCGGACGCCAATTCACCTCTGTATGCGTCTCTCTGAAATCATGGGTCAGCAAATTGGCGGCCTCGCCGATAATCTCTATTTGCTTTACTAAGCCATAATAAAGCAGCTTATTATCAAGCAACTCTTCCTTGGAATACGTAGCCAAACCGGTATCTATGACGCTGATAGCATCTAAGATATGCTCTAAACGCTCTTTGTCTCTATTATGCTCTCTCATAGATTAGTAATTTATCTCTATTAGCTGACTCTTGCGCAAAGGGCAATAATTCTTCGCGTTCTACCAAATCTACATCACGTTGCAGCAAGTCCTGCAGATCCAACTTCATAGTGACATATTGGAATAATCCTATCGGCTTCGACTTATCCAAATCAACCAAGATATCCACATCGCTGTCCGGCGTCTCTTCTCCACGCGAGAAAGAGCCGAACAAATAGGCTCTATTAACCGGTTGCCCAGCAAAATAACGCTGCAACACAGGAATTATATTTGCCGCCTCAGTTTTAGACATAGATTTCTTCCTTTGACTTTCCGCCTGCAAAGTTACAACAAAAATTTGGAATACACAAGACTTTGGCATTAAAAATCAAATTTATTTGTATTTTTATTGGCAATGGCTTGTCTTTCGCACAAACGTGCGAACGTAAGTTCGGAGGGTTCCCTTGTAGGGGCGTGCCGAAGTTACGTTCCAAATTTTTCACTTTCGTGCCGAAGTTACATTCCAAATATTTCATCTCCTAATTTGGCATTTGCACGTTAGTGCGAACGTTGATTTACAAGCCATCAAAGGCAGCCGTGAAGCTGCCTTTGGTGGATAATTAATGCGATTTGGCTTTATAGCATAGCTGCCACGCGCATATCTAATGCTTCGCTGATAAAGGCATTAATAGACTCTCCTGCTTGTCTTGCCAAGGTGGCTATCGCACTATGAGTCTCGGGTTTAATACGAATGTTAAGTTGTCCGGAATAACTCTTATGCGGCTCTATCCCTTCTGCCAAACAATATGCCACATAGTCGTCCACAGCCTCATGAAAAGCGGTTGTTAATTCTTGAACGCTTTCGCCTTCGAAATTAACCAGACCATCTATTCCTTCTATTTTACCATAGAAGCAGGCATCTTTTTCCGAGAAATTCACAGTACCAAGGTACCCTTTGTAACTTAGTGTATTCATAGTTATATTAAATTAGATATCCTCTATTTTGCAATTCTTCCAATACTTGTCGTAACGCATACTGCTTGACTATATTTCCGGGATGGGGTTTATGAAGCATTATCGGATGTCCGTATGCATCTTTGAACACCACTCTCGATCCGGACGTTTTACCCTTGTTGGATTTAACATAGCCTAACGACTTGAGCAGTCTTTCTAATTCATCAAATGTAAAGTCCGAAGGCAATAATAAAAACCGCGCTATTAGTTTGTCTTTTGAACTCATATTACAAATTTTGTGCAAAAGTAACTATTTTTTAGTTACAAACCAAATCTTTCTTCAAAAAAATGTTATTTTTCTTCATTTTTTCTCTTTGAGGGTAAACTTTTCTCCTTTTGCAAATATATTTATACAGAAAGGAGGTGTTTATATGGTAACATTTATTCTCATTAAGATAATGTACTTGTATCTATCATCTATATTATAACTCCATCAAAGGCAGCCGTGAAGCTGCCTTTGATGTTAGGAACGCCGGATGGCGATTAAGGAATGATCTCGCCTCTGCGCGGAGCGTGAGCTGAGCCACCACCGCCTCCACTCGGATTAGTAGAAACGGTCAGACCTTGTAACAGCGCCTCTGTCTGGAAGAGAGCAATCTCTGTTTGGGGTTGATTATAATTCTTTTTCATAACTGCTTACAATAAATTTTAAGAAACATAATCCAACTCATTGCGTTTAATTATAAGCGGATAGCGCTCTGGGTGTCTGAGAGAGTCCACCTCAAGGTCTACCTCTAATTTAGGCCACTCGATTGCATTTTTTCCGCTCATTTGCACATCCAGCACTTCGTTTATTGTGGCATCACGCATCCATGGCACACGGTTATAGGAAAGGAAATAGTCCTGTCCTTGTACTGAAATCATAACGCCTTTATCGTTAATCATCAATACGTCCACCGATGTGGAGTTGATATTGCCTTTTGAAGTAGTCTGCATAGATTTCTACAATTTGTTGGATTTTATTTATTTCATGCTGATTAAAGCCACCTTTGTATGCGATTTCCACTTGGGGCTCTAACCAAAATTTTGCTTCCTTGTCCTCCTTTACCACATGAATATGCATTCGCTCTTCCTCATTGGAATAAATCTTGAACGCATATCCTTTTTCTTTTAAAAAGGTCGGACTCATATTGTTTAATTATTATTTTCGGCTGCAAAGGTACGGCAAATTTTCGACATATGCAAATCTTTGCCGTACTTTTTGCCGTTTTCTTTTATTTCACCATTCTTCCGGTTGCGTCGTACATCTTCTCGCCGCGGAGGATATACAGGTGACCGTCGATGATAACCTTGGTGCTTTGTACTTCGTCACCCTGTACGTTTCCAATGCCTGTAGCAGCGTTCTGACCATGAGCCTCCATCGTGATGTAACGGCGTCCCGGAGCAGGATTAGAAGTACTAATAGTCGAAACATTATCATCTAATACCACCCATGCACGGTTAGCTTTAACCTCCAAACTCGTCAAGTCGGAGCAGCCCCAGAGAGCATGACCTGCGAAGTAGTAAACATTCTCCAAATCGGTGAGGTTCTGAGCAGTGAATGTACCCTTCATTGCGCCGCTGTTATCCGGATCATCTGCTGCATCTTCTTCGGTATAGAAGAACTTCATTGCGTTGCTTGTTGCCTGGAAGAGGTACGGAACACCCGGAGTCATTCTGTTGTTCGGAACAGTAGCGAAGACTATCTTGCCTACTTCGTTCTTTCCTACTAACTCATAGAGGTCACCGCCGGTAGCCACAGCGCCATTCGGGATACATACGGTACCCAGCTCGCCCGGAGCCATCCAGTCATCGCCTGTAGAAGCATCGCGTTTGTAATCCGGAGTAGCTTTGAATACTACTTTCGAGATACGAACATATTGGTTCTCACTCTCGTCTTGTATACCCATAATCTCAACGGAGCCTGCGTTTACTGCAGTAGCGAAGGTAATATATGCATTAGCATTAGTAGTCTCTGTACACTTATTAGCATTGATGCGGATCGTACGCTGGTTGTCTCCGTTGCTTGCAAAGGTTACGAATACTACACCCGGAACAGTTACATTGAATTGCAGATAACGTCCTGCGAGGTGCTTAACACTATTCTGTATACGGCCGATATGCTGACCTTCGAACATCAGGGCTTGCGCATTGAATGTCGCATTATTGTTTACTCCCTTTACATTTGCAAGCAATAAGTGGGCGTTCTTATTATCACCCGTCAGTTCAATTGCAGCGTCGGTAACATTTGCCATATCCCAAGTAGTATTTGCGGAAACAGCCACTTGCGGGAGTTCGGTCCATTCTTCTACTCTTGCGATAGACTCAACAGCAGAACCACAATCAGAAGAAACAATTACCTTGTAGTATTTATCCATTCCTGCGGTTACTGTAACGGTCAACGAAGGTGCATCTGTTGCTCCGGCTACATCGGCATAAGTACCATCAATTGTTGCACACTCTTTCCAAGCATAATGGAGGTTCTTACCGGAAGCAACAACCGTCAGCGTTGCATCCTGACCTGCATCCTTACGTTGGTTCTCCAAAGCCGTTGTAATCTCAGTTGCAGCGAAATGAGCGACATTGATAGTATTCGATTTAGCCTTGTTGCTTACATGACCTGCAGCAGCGTTGGTTACCTCTACATAATATTTGCCATCAGCCGCCGGAGTGAACGTTGCGCTGTTAGCACCATCAATCACTACAGGGTGCTCTTCATCTGTTGCATCATACCATTGATAAGAGAGCGTTCCTTCACCAGTCTTGGTAGAAGTAGCATCAATCTCTGCATAAGATTCGCCGGAGCACAATTCTTGGTTGCTTAATGTCGGGATAGTCGGCTTTGCAAGAGCTTCTGAATAACAGATCTTGAAGACGCCAAGGCTTCCACTTAACTCAAACCATGCATATTGATCTGCAGGAATAATACCTGTTACCGTCAGGATATATTGCCTATTAGTCTCTGCATTAACCATTTGCTTGGTTACACCCTCTAACTCTGAATATGTATTCTTTGTCATCTCAGACGAAATATATACTTTATTAAAGGTTCTTTCAGTTCCTCCCTCTGCATATATTGTCACGGACTCTACGTCTTTAGCGAATTTTATCGCAAAGCGCTTGTCTAGAAGAGCATTTACATTTGAATTTCCATCAAAATCTTTTCCTTCATCTGTAAACTTATTGCTACCTAACAATGTACCATCTGAACTAACACAATACAAGGTCCATTCGCCTGCTTGCTCATACTGATAAGGTTCAGCACTCGGAATCGAAGCTAATGTATTACATCCTTCCGGTTCCAGTTTGACGGAAACCACATTCGAGACAATGTCCTCACCACAAGCGTTTCCTACCTCGCAGTAGTAATAGCCATTAGCGGTACATGTGAATGCATAGTCAGCAGCCTCTGCACCGGGGATAACCGCTGCATTGGTCTTTTCTGCATCATCGCAACTGTACCACTGATAACTTGTAGCGTTAGTGGCAACGAGAGACAAGGTTACGGAAGAACCGGAAACGATTTCTGACTTGTTCGTCGGTTGCGTTGTAATAGCCGCAGCCACATTCAGCGTGATAACGGCATTGTCAGAAGTTACACTTGCATCCAGTTTGCCGTCCACGTGGTTGGTAACTACCACCTTGTATGTTCCGGCACCGTCAACCAAGCAAGTTGCGGCGTCTGAACCGATAGCCGCATCATCCTTGAACCAAGCGTAGTGCAGTGTACCGCCGTCTGTTACACCGGCATCAACAGTCAATGTCGGTTCGCTACCTGCGCAGTATGCTTGAGTAGCCGGTTGAGTATTGATGGTCGGAGTCTCACACGGAGCAGGAGCCGCTGTTACAGTAACAACACAGGTGGCAGATACGCCATCAACGGTTGTTGCAGTAATGGTAGCAGGAGTAGCATTTGCTGCCACGCCGGTTACAACACCATTAGCAACGGTTGCAATAGCATCATCGCTACTTGTCCATGTGATCGTCTTGTCCGAAGCATTGTCCGGAGTAACTGTTGCGGTCAACGTGAAATTCGTGCCTGCCCAAATGGTCTTGGAAGAAATAGCATCCTCACCCTCTTTCAATGTTACACCTGTTGTCGGAACATAGGCAACAACCGTCAAACCATTCAGCCAAATATCACCACTTGTCTGGAGCGAATACAGAGCAACCATATTATTGCCACCAGTCAATGGGATAGCGCTATTATTGTTCTTACCGATATTCTTAACAAACACTCCGTTTACATATACAGCAACATCTTCAGTTACTTTCTGTGCTCCCCAATCAAGGGTTACGCTCTCTGCAGCACCAAGGAAGATATACAAGCTGGTCTCTCCTCGTGCTACACGACCGTCTGTTCCATATTTAGACAATTTCCATTTTCTTTCGGATGTCCATGCATGACGTGTCTTTACGTAGCCTTCCGTGCCATCGAAGATTTGCTCTCCGGTTGCAGTCAACGGAGAAACAGCAGTCATGGTTAAAGTATAGTGTTTCTCGCTGTCATCAGAACCGGTGGCCACAACCTCATCTCCAACGATAGCCACAGCGTCTGCTGCTTTCAGGTTCTTTCCTTCATAAGAAACGATTGTCGGAGCACTCTCGCCTGCCATGTAGAACACTTCTATGTTCGAACCGTTGATCCATCCCTTGAAACTATTGGAGAATACAAGTTCGGTAATCTGAACATCCAAAGCCCACTTAGCATATAAGGTCTTGTCGTCGGTAATAGTCAACGCCGTGATATCAGCAACAACTGCGCCACCATCCGTTTCGCTCCAACCTAAGAACACATAGTTTTCTTTTGTAGGTGCAGTCGGAGCGGCAGCGAGGCTTGCGCCATCTTCAACATCTACCGGAGCGACTGCGGAACCATCTTTCGAATCGAAAGTAACGGTAAAGATTTCTTTCCACACAGCAGTAAAGGTTACATCACCTGCAAGGATGACGGTCTTGCCATTCTCGATAAGGTCACCTGCATTAACCGTTGCGGCATCAACCGTAACATCCACATTGGCAGTCCAACCTTTGTGCGCCCAACCGTCCGCCGACAATTCTGCAAGAACAACCGAAACGGCACTCTCTGCATCAGGAGCAGTTCCGTGTGCAGAACTATAGGTAACGTCATACGTCGAACTTGCATCTACCCATTGAGCGGTAAGCGTTACGTTCTTTTCCGGCATCGTATATGTAGCACCACCAGCAAACAAAGCATCGTCTTGGTCTTTCCAGTTACTGAAGACTTTATCTGTAGGAGCTGTAATATTTGTTGTACCATTGTGAAGCGTGAAAGTCTTACCGGCAGCCAAAGCAGATTGAGTCGGGGTTGTTCCCGATCCGCCATTCAGATTGTAAGTAACCGAATACTTCGTAGAAAGATCGCCATAGGTAACAGAGAAAGCACCTAATACCTGCCAGAAGTCTTTTCCGTTAATTCTAATATAACGAACATTAGGAACTACTTCTGTTTCATTAAAATTATTTGCACCCCAGTCTGTCTTATTATGAGTAATGTTAAAGGAATGCAAGACGGTCGAGCCATCTGCGGCGAGGTAATCAATAGATGCTACTTTTGCGCTGGTAGAACCAATCATCAATGTTCCCGCAACAGCAGAAACGGTAGTAACGTATCCTAAATCATATACAGCATCTGCATCTGCATTTTTTGCGAAAGCAATGTGATTCGGATCCATACCTTTTCCACTAGCCGTTGTTTCTCCTTCTGCTGTAAACTTACCAACATAAGCTACAGTAGCAGAAGTATTGGTATAAGTACCAGCATTTGCAAAAGTCCAACCTGCAGGAGCTACGGGACTTTCAGAATCATAAACAAATGCTGCTACGTACGTATCTTTTTCTGCCCAAGCAGGATAGAACTTCTGAGCAGCGTCAGTAGTATATTTACCACCTATCATATACTCGCGATCGGTACCATCGGTCTTCGTCCAACCTACTTGCAGATAGTTCTCACGAGTAAACATGTCCGAAGACAAAGTAAAGTCTACACCCTCTGTCTTCTCACCTGCTGCAATACTACCGGTACCATTTGCTCCCTTGTCATAAGTGATGGCATATTTAGCACCAGCCACTTTCCATTGAGCCGTAAGTGTAACCACATTGTTTGGCATGGAGAAAGATCCCTCATCATCCAATTCCGTTTTACCTACCACTCCTGTCACTTCCCAACCATCAAATTCATATCCGCTAGGAGCCGTAAATGTACAAGCTGGAATTTCCATTGTTTCACCTTGATAGCCAACTGTATCATTTGTGGCATTCATTGAACCTCCACCGCCATTTGCAGCATATGTAATCGTGTATACGGGAATGAATTCCAAATTGGTTAGATATATATCTTCCTTACCTAAGATATACCAATCTCCCGTTTTGCCTAACGTCTTTTTAATTGTACCATTTGCAACCGAAGTATATTCCGGAGATGTAGCAGTAGAGTTTTGCGCTATTATTACTTTCTTTGCATTAGTTGCAGTCAAGGCAACAGCGACTCGTTCAGAGATGTTAAATGCTATACTCTTTGCTTTAAAACGAAGATACTCAGAAGTACCTAGCGTATAATCAGAAGAAGGAGTTATAGTCATTCCATCAAACAAATTAGCCACTCCGCTTGTACCTGCAAAACGTCCTTTGTTCAGGTTCAAAGCATACCCAGCCTGGCCTCCTCTTAGATTAGGATTTCCACTCTCTGTAACTGTTATTTGAGTAACCCATACATCGGTAGAATTTGTTGACACATATAATGTAGTATTAGAAGTAGTTACATGATAAGAATCACTGCCAGCAGTTTCCTTTGTTGCAATATTTGTGGTATTAGTATATGTAACAGTTCCATCTTCCGATACAACAAAAATGGTAAAGTTCTTACTATTTGAACTATTTCCATTTACCGCTTCTACAGAAATTGTAGCATCATCTGTTTTGCAGTCGTAACGAATAAATCTATCCGTTTTTTGAATGCTGGTTAAAGTTGTATAGCCAGAGCTACCGAAGCCAACACCTTTTTTACTCAAATGGTTAGCGTCTGCATCTTTTAAGGTGCCAGCAGTTGAAAAGTGATCCGTATTAAGTGCACCACTTTGTATTAGGTTGTACGTTTCATCTCCCCACATCTGTCCGATGCCGAGGATGAAAGCGAGAAGCATACATGCAGCATACTTCCATGTTTTTGCGAACTGCCTCATTCCTTTTGGCGGACATTCGCTCGTTAAAAACTTTGTGAGTTTGTTTCTCATAATAATAGAGATTTAATTGTTAATAAAAAGATTAGTT
>ERZ842401.582-NODE-582-length-53041-cov-5.534424_pt1 | contig 53041 bp, 36 predicted proteins | sample MGYA00521270_ERZ842401 | MGnify/ENA primary metagenome ERZ842401 (study PRJEB31892, sample SAMEA3878208) | bioreactor metagenome | biome: Moose rumen | place: Sweden | collected 2011-10 | study: EMG produced TPA metagenomics assembly of the PRJEB12797 data set... | reverse complement strand
CTGAATTTTTAACACCTTCAATGAACGTGAAATACTATATAAACCGGCTGAACCTTCATAACAGTAAAGGGGTGTGGCGCCAGTTTGGCAAGTGCGAAGTTTGAGTATATTATTTGAAAATTATAAATGATTGAGGCTCAAGGATTATTTCGTCGGTAGAAATTTGCCCGTCGCCAATTTTGTATATAGCATCAGAAATCTTGTTACCGTTTAGCGGCGCCTTTGCTTCTTTTTGAGAAGGATTGACAGCTATTACAAGGTTCCCCCTTTTGTATACAAAAGGAAAAGTATCTTTTTGGGCATATACAACTTCGAAATTTCCATCAGCTTTAAGATCATCTTCACTGTGTCTTAGTGCTATAATGTTCCTTACGGTATGAAGTAGTGAGTCTTTATCGCTTTCACAGCTTTCTACGGTAGGAGCCTCTTTGTCTGTGTCAACAGGAAGATATAACTTATCGCTTGAAGCTTCCGAAAAACCGAGATTCTTTTTATTTGCCCATTGCATAGGTGTTCTAGACCCTGTTCTCTGGAAACCACCTTCCTTGGTCTTTTGATTTTTGATATACTTCATGCCTATTTCATCACCGTAATATAGGAAGGGTACTCCGGGCATACTGAAGAAGAAAGAGTATGCAAGCTTCAGTTCTTGTAAAGATAATGAAGCTGTGGGCCTTGGAGTATCATGATTGCAGGTAATGAAACTTATATAGCCTTTACCTTTTGTATTGTTATATTTGGGAAGGTAATCATTAAGGAAACGCATGATATCACCGCTTCCATCGCATTTAAAGAAGCTATGGTCGCCTCCTTTTGTTTCATAATCTCTTATGAGAGTGTTATATCCGTTGCCATGATGATCCAGATAAAAATCCATATCAAAATGCGCAAGGCCTAGAGCAGATGAAGGATTACTCCACTCTGAAACCATGGCTGCATTGGGGTAGTTAGTAGAAAGCCTGTTCATGATATCAGCCCAAAGTGCACTTGTTGCGGATTTTACTTCATCATCTTCCTTGATTAGTGAATCGGCCATATCAACACGAAATCCATCACATCCATGATCTAGCCAGAAACACATTATATCCCAAAGAGCATCTCTTGTTGCCATACATGCGGGAGCATCCGGAGCCATCTGCCAATCCTCGGTTCTATTTAGGAATCCGTAGTTAAGAGCAGGTTGACATTTAAAGAAGTTAAGCATATATACACCATCTCTGTCGCAATCGCCTGCAATATAGGGGTGACCTCCAATTCCCTGCCATACAGAGTTTGTCCATACGTAGCGATCAGAGTATTCGTTTCTTAAAGGCATAGAACTTTGCTTGAACCACTCATGTTCTTCGGAAGTATGCCCCGGTACAAGGTCGAGAAGGACGTGAATATCTTTTTGGTGAGCCTTCTCGAAAAGCTCATAGAGGTCTTCATTTGTGCCATATCTTTTAGCGACTTTTTTATAATCTCTTACGTCGTATCCTGCATCCTTAAAAGGAGAATCGTAGCAAGGATTAATCCACAGTGCATTGCATCCAAGACTCTTTATATAGTCAAGCTTTTGAATTATTCCCTGAATATCGCCAATTCCGTCATTGTTGGAATCATAGAACGACTGGGGGTATATCTCATAAAAAACAGCATCATTTAGCCACTTGGTCATAGTTACCTCTTTCTGTGCCTATAGCACTGATAATTTACTCAAATTTCCCACTTGCCAAACCGGTGCCACTCCTTTGCTGTTATGAAGGTGCAGACAGTTTATAAAGTGTTTCGTGTTCACCTCCGTGTTAAAAATTCAGGGCACGCTATTATTTATTCTAGCATGTCATTTTTTCTTGTAAATAAGACAGCGCAACTTTCGTGCAAAGTTTCGTAAAAATGTTTACTACGAATAACTCACTCAAACTTCCAACATCGAAAACAGCGTTTGCTCCAGCTAGGATGCGGGCAGACGCCGCGAAATAGATGGAGCAAACGCTGTTTTCGATGTGGGAAGTTTAAGAAAGTTAATGATACAGAGCATGCAAAGCCGGTCTAACAACATATGGTTTGAAAATATTTTGTATGCTATACTCAAATGCGTAAAAGAATGTATCAAATGGGTCGATTATATCTTTTTTATCGATGAATCATTCTGATTATTGATTCAAAAATTTACGAAACATATAGCGAATGTGTACTTTTGAAATTCACATTTGGAAATTATGAAAATCACTTTAAAAGGGAAAAATAATAAATGGAAATTAAATATAACAGAAAAACAAAAGAGACATTGCCTGTTGTAGCAATTTGCTATGATTTTGATAAAACCCTGTCACCTGATGATATGCAAGCTCAGGGATATATTCAGTCTGTGGGATATGACGTTTCTCAATTCTGGCAGGAAACCAATGCTATGGCCAATGATCATGATATGGATGTTAACCTTGCCTATATGTACAAAATGGTTCAGGAAGCTGAAGGTAAGCTTGTTTTTAATAGGGACAAACTCCGTGAATATGGTTCCAGGGTCGAAGTCTTTCCGGGGGTAGAAACGTGGTTTGAAAGAATAAGAGAATACGGAAGACAAAAGGGCGTAATAGTAGAACATTACATAATTTCATCAGGTCTTAAGGAGATGATAGAAGGAACTTCTATGGCAGACTCCTTTACAAGGATATATGCTAATTCGTTTTATTATAATGAAAAAGGTATAGCACAGTGGCCTGCTCTTGTTGTTAATTATACCAACAAAACACAATTTTTATTCAGAATAGAAAAGGGCGTGCTTGATATTAATGATCCGGATGTAAACGAATTCTTTAGTCCGAGCGAACTTAGAGTTCCTTTTAGGAATATGGTATATATTGGAGATAGCGATACTGATATACCATGTATGAGGCTTGTTAATTCACTTGGGGGATATTCGATAGGTGTCTATAATCCTAAAACAGGTGATAAAACCAAGGTCTATAAAATGATCAGAGATAATAGGATTAAATTCTTTGCAGCAGCGGATTATAGTGAGGGAACTGAAATTGATGTCCTTGTCAAAACGATTATTGATAAGACTGCAGTTAGCGAAAAACTTGAAGATGAGCACCTAAAGTCTGTTGAAGAAACAATATCTGATCAGAAAGAATAAGCCTGTTTGGCAAATGAAAAGTATAAGTGACTCAAACTTCGCACTTGCCAGGGCGGCGCCAGCCTGGCAAGTGCGAAGTTTGAGTAAGTGATTAAGCGTTTCAAACTTTCTACATCCAAAACGCTATTTGCTTATATAATGCTGTTATTGCACAAATGGAGTACAGATGCCTATGCGGGGAGTTTAGGGAGACAATCCGATTTTAGGGTAATTTTATGTTTTCTTTAAGCATTTAAGGGTTATAATAGTGCTTAGGGACGAAATTTTAACTAATTAATAGTTTTTTTAGAAAAAGGAGATTTATGTATGAAAAAGAAGGATGCTAAAAATCCAAAGCAAAAGAAAGTTAAACCACAAAAGAAAGGCATCAGGTTATCTACAATTGTTGAATTGTTTATGTTTATTACAGGTATACTTCTTACAGCTATGTTCTTTCTTCCTGTGTACAAGGAACCTGTAGTATATGATTCTGACTACTTTAGTGTTGATAATCTTTTTAATTTTTTCCCTGAGGGATCAGCTTCTTATCTTGGGCTTGCCGGGAGATTTCTGGACAATAGGAACATTGCTGTTACTATAATGATATTTGCTATTATGCTTGTGATGCCCATACTTCTTTTGATATTGACATTCCCAAAACTTAGAAAAATGTCGGCATTTTCAATCTTTCCAATTGCTCTTTTAGTTGGAGGGCAGTTCTTCCTTGGCGTAGGATTTACGGTTGAACAGGTATTTACAAAATCAGTTTTAATAAACGTAGCGTTCGAAGGACTGCAGTTTGCACCTTTTGGATATATATACAATATTCTTGTGTTCCAGCTTCCGGCTCTTTATATCCTTTTCATTATTCAGTCTCTTATAGAGTCAAGAAGAATGAAAAAAGAAGCAAAGGCCGTAGCTGCCGGCATAAATAACCAGTCTTTTGATATGGGACAAAATGCGGCATATAATCAGTCAATTGCACAGGAAACAAATGGCCAGTTTGCAAGTAATCAGCAGCTTGGAGCACAGACTTCATTTGGTCAGGTACCGGCATATAATAATCAAAATAATTTCTATTACGGAGCTCCTGAAAATGGTCCGCAGACGCCTGAAGAGAACGCTTATTTGCGTGATGATGAAGAAAATGCGGCATCTGTTGCAAGGTCTGATGCCTTAGATGCGGCAGATGATAATGCTGCATCTAATACGCAAGGTAATGCTCAGGATACTCAGCCGTCATTTTCTTCTTCGGAAGATAATGCTTTAAGCGGTGTTTCATCTGATGATGAAAATACTACTCAAAATGATGATTCTATGGTGATGGGAACATCTACTGATAACAAAGAGAACGCATCTTCATCTGCCTTTGATTCTGACAATGCAAATAAAGAACCGGTTAAGATACAGCCGGCATTTTGTCAACAATGCGGTGCCAAACTGGAAGAGGGAGCACTTTTTTGTATGCAGTGTGGTACACCTGTTAATTGATGGTGTGTAGTAAAAAATGCTTGCGTTTTTGGACGCAATCGTGTATATTTTAGTTGCTGTACAACTGGCGGAATGAAATGGCGTAAAGCCATGGGGAGTACAGCTGTTATTTGAATTGTGTCGACCGCCTGGGCAACCTGCTATTGGGATGCTCAGACGGTTTTTTTAGTCTAAAAGAGCTTATGCATGAGAATCTGCCGTCCGGCAATTTATATCCCAGTACGATTTTATAGTTTGAACTGTTGTCAAAAATAACAGCAAATAGGAAAGGAAGAGTAAATATGACAGATTTACAGAAGGAGCTTTCGGGCAATTCTTATCCAGGCAGAGGAATAGTGATAGGGACAAGTGCTGATGGTAATAGCGCTGTATGTGCATATTTTATTATGGGGCGCAGTGTTAACAGCCGTAACCGTGTATTTGTAACAGATAAAACAGGAATTCGTACACAGGCATTCGACCCTTCTAAGATGGAAGATCCTAGCCTTATCATATATGCCCCTGTACGAACATATGGTTTTTATACTATCGTAACGAATGGTGATCAGACAGATACTATCTATGATGGCCTTTCTACAGGCAAGACTTTTGAAGAGTCACTTAGAAGCCGTGAGTTTGAGCCTGATGCTCCTAACTATACCCCTCGTATTTCGGGCCTTATACATGTTGTTACAGGCAAGTATGATTATGCGCTATCTATTCTTAAGAGCGATCATGGAGATCCATCTAATTGCCAGAGATTCACATATTCTTATGAAAATCCCAAAGCAGGAGAAGGTTATTTTATCCACACATATATGGGTGATGGAAATCCGCTTCCAAGTTATGAAGGTGAACCTACACTTGTTAATATCGAGGGCAACATCGATACATTTACAGAAAATGTATGGAATGCTCTTAATGAAGATAACAAGGTATCACTTTTTACAAGATTTATAAACCTTAATACAGGGGAATACGAAACGAGAATCGTTAACAAAAATATATAAAGAGAGCAAGAAAAAAGCTTTTTAAAAGAATAGCTCAAACTTCTTACTTTCCAAATTGTCTGTACCTACATAAAGCAAAGGGGCGACGTTGGTTTGGCAAGAGGGAAGTCTGAGTGAATAAATGAAAAGCCTTAAAACAAGGATTGTAAACAAGAGTAAATAAGGAGAAAAAATGAAAGAATTACAGTTAAAATACGGTTGTAACCCGAATCAGACTCCTTCAAGAGTGTTCATGGAGGATGGAACAGACCTTCCTATAGAAGTTCTTAACGGAAGACCAGGATATATCAATCTTCTCGATGCATTTAATGGATGGCAGCTTGTTTCTGAACTAAAGAAGGCTACAGGACTTGTGGCTGCAACTTCTTTTAAACACGTATCACCTGCAGGAGCTGCTGTGGGCCTTCCTCTTACTGATATAGAGAAGAAAATCTACTGGGTTGAAGATATGGGCGAGCTTACCCCTATTGCATCAGCTTACGCAAGAGCCAGAGGCGCAGACAGAATGTCTTCTTTTGGGGATTTTATATCTCTTTCGGACAAATGTGATCTTGCAACTGCAAAACTTATAAAAAGAGAAGTATCTGACGGAATAATTGCACCTGATTATGATGAAGATGCTCTTGATATACTTAAGGCCAAGAAAAATGGTAATTATGCTGTTATAAAAATTGATCCTTCTTATGTGCCGGATAAGCTCGAGAAAAAACAAGTATTTGGCGTGACTTTTGAGCAGGGACATAATTTCATTGAAATTGGCGACGAAATGCTTTCAAATATAGTTACAGATAATAAGGAGCTTCCGGATCAGGCCAAAATTGATCTGATCATATCTCTTATTACTCTCAAATATACTCAGTCCAATTCGGTATGTTATGTAAAGGGAGGTCAGGCAATCGGAATAGGAGCCGGTCAGCAATCACGTATTCATTGCACGAGACTTGCAGGTAATAAGGCTGATAACTGGTTCCTTCGTCAATCCCCGCAGGTGTTGGAACTTCCTTTTATCGACAGCATTCGCCGTGCAGATAGAGATAATGCTATAGATTTGTATATGGGTGAAGATTATATGGATGTCCTTGCAGATGGTAAGTGGCAGAATATTTTCAAGACCAAACCTGAGGTATTCACACAGGAAGAAAAAAAGAAATGGCTCTCCCAAAATACTGATGTAGCGCTCGGATCAGATGCATTCTTTCCGTTTGGGGACAACATTGAGCGTGCGTTTCGAAGCGGCGTAAAGTATGTAGCACAGCCGGGCGGTTCGGTTCGCGATGACAACGTGATAGCAGCAGCCAATAGCCACAATATGGTAATGGCATTTACAAAGATGCGCTTTTTCCATCACTAACTAAAACTCTCTGCACCGGCCTACACCTCTGCCGGTGCAGAGAGTTTGTATTGGTTAGTAACTAGGGCTTCCCGCATCCTAGTCAGAGCAAGCGCTGTTTTTGATGTGGGAAGTCCTGGTTACTTGAATGAAACGCTTCCCCATGCATCGGATGGCACAAGAGCTATGTAGGTTTTGCCGGGATTTACCACAAGTTCAGCACCATCTAAGGTATAGAATTTTGTAAGCCCGGTATAAGTTGTCTTGATCCATGTCACCGGAATTGCAAGGCCACCTGTAAGATAGTAGCCGACATTCGTTCCGATACAGTTATATACAAGATATCCATTCTGATCTAAAAGCGTAAAGTCGCAGTCCTGTAAGAATACATTAGTAAAGCTTACCTGAACATTGTCATCGCCATCCTTGACACCGCTTCCGAATTCATAGAAATCGTATGTCATAGTTGACGCATTATATACGAATTTAGTTGAATTGTGTGGAAATGGTATAGATACGTTTGTAGCTGTTGCTACTCCTGCATCATCTGCAAGTGTATTTGCGCCAAATGTAAAATGCTGACCTTCATAAGCTGTATATGAAGTTGAATATCCGGCTTTGGCAATTCTTGTTGCAGCTTCGCCGGCAACACAGTATTCAGTGAATTCTCTTGCCTTGCCGTTGGCAATTCTTGAAAATCCACCTGATAAATGATTTAGACCTGTTGCGTCGAAATAAGGATAAACATAGAAAGGACCTCCATCATGTATAAGAACTGCATTGTATTCTGCAGCCAGCATGATATTGGTTGGTCTTGTGGAACGTATATTTCCTATTCTGGGGACAGAATTATAATCCTTATAGATGGCCATAAGACGAGTTACACGGTTGTTGTGGGTTGAGTTAATCATCTCATATACAACGTCTGCTTCAGATAATCCGTAGTGTGGATTGGCTTTTTTGTCATTGTCGATCATAACAGCGATTGGACGTTGACTTTCTGCAGCTGTAGTAGCAAGCCCTGTGAGCTCATTGATGCCTGCAACAGCCTCTGCGCAAGAACTGTTTACAAGCAGTGTGCCTACAGCAAGAGCAGCTGTAAGTGCCCAAACAGATACAGCCTGTATTAATCTCTTCTTTGAAATCATTTTATATCCTCCTCATAAATAATATTATCGTATGGCAAAACCCATATAAATACATGTGTCCACAAAATGCATATGCGTTTTTTAAAACATAATTATATGAATATTCCCATATCTTCATTATATCTGAAAGTGTGATATAGTAAAAGAAAAACTGGTATGCTGACTCGTTCATATTTGATTAATATGAATGGGTCAGTACATTAGATGGGAGTATATATGCTTAGATTCTGCTTTGGCCCGTCAGGATTTGGCAAGAGCCATAGAATATATGAAGAAATAATAAATAAAAGTATAAATGATACGAATCGAAATTATCTCATCATCGTGCCTGATCAGTTTACTATGCAAACGCAGATGGATATCGTAAAGATGCATCCTGATTTGGGCATCATGAATATAGATGTCTTATCATTCGGAAGGCTTTCTCATAGAATATTCGAAGAAACAGGCAAGCGTAAAGAGGCTGTTTTGGACGATGTTGGCAAATCTCTTATATTAAGACATGTTGCCGATCTTAATATGGATGAGTTGCCGGTTATCGGTCCTAATATGCACAGAGCCGGATATATTGATGAAGTTAAGTCGACCATTTCTGAGTTTATGCAATATGATATAGGACTAGGGGAACTTGAGACGCTGATTGATAACTGTGGTATGAGAAGGGCTCTTAGCAGCAAACTGTCTGATTTAAAACTCTTATATCAAAAATTTAAAGAATATACAGAAGGTAAATATGTGACGGTAGAAGAAACGCTTCCATACCTTTGCCAAAGACTTTCTAAGTCTATGCTTGCAAAAGACAGCGTTATAGTTTTTGACGGTTTTACCGGCTTTACACCTATCCAGTATAGAGTTATAGAAATGCTTCTTTCTATTGCAAGTACTGTTATTGTTACACTTGAAATGGATGACGATGCTGATCCTTACAGCCAAAATATATCTGAGCAGGAGCTTTTTTTCCTTAGCAAAAAGACAGTAACAAAGCTTCTTGAATGTGAATATAGGAGCTGTATTAAAAGCGATCCGTTAGGTACGCCTGATTTTGATAGGTGGAAGGAGTATAGAGATACTCATAACGAGGATATAATTTTAAAAGAATGCAATTACAGACTCATGAATAATGCGCCTATGGCCTTCCTTGAACGGCACCTTTTTAGATATAAGACAGCCGTCTATGACGATAAAGACAATTTGCTTTGCGATAGTATTGTTATGTCTCAGTGTTCGAACCCTTCACAGGAGGTACGACAGGCACTTATTTATATTAGTAGAAGGGTTAGAGAGGATCCGGAACTTTTCTATCGTGATTTTGCGATTGTATGTGGCGATTTGTCGGTTTATGGAGAACGCATAAAAAGAGAAAGTAGTACTTTTGATATACCCGTTTATATTGATGAAACAAGGGCTATCAAATTGAATCCTTTTATTGAATATATACGAAGTGCTCTTGACATAGTAAGAACTGATTACAGCTACGATTCCATATTTCATTTCCTTAGAAGCGGTATGATGGATTTTGAGGATGATGATGTAGATATTTTTGAAAACTATGTAAGGGCGCTTGGAATAAGGGGACATAAGGCGTGGGAGAATATTTTTATACGAACGCCAAGAAAACGTAACAAGCTTAGTGATGAGAATAAAGTTATATTTCTTGATAAGATGAATCTTATGCGGAAAGAGCTTGTGGAAATGATCAGCCCTATTATGGAAAATCGTAAGGGAACTATTCTTGAAATATCTAAAGGCTTGTATGAATTTATAAAAAAAAGTGATGCATATTCAAAGCTTCTAAAATATGCAGAGCGTTTTGAAGAAGAGAATGATATTGTTAAAGCTAACGAGTACAGACAAATATATGGGAAAATAATGGAACTTCTCGATAGAATAACGGCTCTTTTAGGAAACGAGAAGGTTTCAATTAAGGAATATATGGAAATACTTGAGGCAGGCTTTGGTGAGATCACTGTAGGTACGATTCCCCAAAATGTTGATACTGTAAGGGTTGGAGATATCGAAAGAAGCCGACTTTCTGATATTAAGTATCTGCTGTTTTTGGGAGTTAATGATGCATATATTCCCAAGCATGCATCCGAAGGTGGAATATTGTCTGATATTGACAGACAGTTTCTTGGTAGTAATGTTCCGGAGGTAGAACTTGCACCTTCTCCAAGGCAGCAGATGTATATTCAGAGGCTATATCTATATATGAATCTTACAAGACCGTCCAGGGCTTTATATATATCGTATTCAAATATTTCTGCGGATGGGAAGAGCATGAATCCGGCCTATCTATGTGGTAAACTCAAAGCTCTTTTTCCTATGTTAAAAGAGCGTATGCCGGAGAAATTTCCTATAGAGGATCAGATACTTACTATAGATGATTCCAGAAGCTATATGTCTGATAAAATCAGAGAATATGCTGAAGGTTTTAATGAAAAGGAGAAAAGAAAGTTCCTGACGCTGTTTGATATTTTGCAGAAGGAAGATGGATTTTTTGCAAATCAAATTAAAGAGGCTGCATTTTATAGATATAAAAATTTGCCGCTTCCTGCAACTTTAGCTTCAGCCTTATATGGAAATTTTCTGGAGAATTCAGTTAGCAGACTTGAAGTTTTTGCTTCATGTTGCTATGAACATTTTCTAAAATATGGACTTGTGCTCAACGAAAGAAATGAGTATGACTTTGATGTATCTGATCTTGGAAATGTGTTCCATAGCGCTTTGGAGCGCTTTTCAATAAAACTTGAGGAAGAAGGGATTGAGTGGACAGAATTTACAGATGAGCAGGGAGAAGGGATATTAACTACGGTTATAGATGAGGTTACTAAGGAATATGGTGATAATGTTCTGTATTCTTCTGCACGTTATATGAGTGCAATAGACAGAATGAAACATATTCTTTTTAGAACGGTTAAGACACTTAGATATCAGCTTTCAAAAGGTTCATTTAAGCCGGATAAGTTTGAACTTGATTTTAGAGAGGTTGGAAATGTTGATGAGATTAATATAGCTCTTCCTCCTTCTAGGGAACACAAAATAAGGCAGAAGATGCAGCTTCATGGACGTATAGATAGAATGGATTTGGCAGCTTGTGATGATGATTTGTATATCAAAATCATAGATTTTAAGTCGGGCAATAAATCTTTTGACATAGCATCAGTTTATTATGGACTAACACTCCAGCTCGTTGTATACATGAATGTTGCAATGGCCATGCAAAAGAACAAAAACCCCGGTAAGAATGTTGTTCCGGCGGCAATTCTGTATTACCACATTGAAGATCCCCTTATAAAGGGAGCAGGTCTTGAAAACGCTCCCGAAGAAATTAATAAAAAGATAATAGAAAAACTTAAGGTCAAAGGTGTAATTAATGCAGATGATAGAGTAATAGGACTACTTGATAAGGATATGGCAAACGGAGCTTTGGAATCTGACGTAATGCCTGTTAAACGCAAAAAAGACGGTGGCTTTTATGCATATTCTCAGGTTATGGATGGGGAAACGTATTCTAAAGTTTCTACATATGTAAGCCAAAAAATAAAGGAGTATGGAAGAAGAATCCTTGATGGTGATATTGAAGTTAATCCATATGTATATGGTCAAAAAAGTGCCTGTACTTATTGTACTTTCAGGTCTATATGCGGATTTGATGCATCTACTCCCGGATATAAAACAAGAGAACTTGATAAACTTCCAAAAGAGGAAGTGGTAGTTCGTATGCAGGACGATAATACGACAAAGAAGGATTGAATATGTCAGAAGTTAAATTTACAAATGAGCAGCAGTCTGTTATAGATGCGAGAAATTGTAATATTTTGGTATCTGCTGCGGCAGGCTCCGGTAAGACTGCCGTTCTTGTAGAAAGAATAATACAGCTTATTACAAATCCAAATGATAATGCAGAACCCCTAGATATAGACCATCTTCTTGTGGTTACGTTTACGCGTGCTGCGGCATCACAAATGAAGGACAAGATTTCAGCAGCAATTGCAAAAAGGCTTCAACAGGAACCCGATAATGCTCATTTGCAAAAGCAGGAAACTCTCATTCATAATGCTCAGATTACGACTATAGACTCTTTTTGTCAGTATATCATTAGGAATAATTTTAATGATATTGGTTTAGATCCCTCATATACAGTTGCCGATCCCGGAGAAATCAAACTCATTGAAGAGAACGTTATGGCAGACTTTCTTGAGGGAAAATATGAAACTGCTGATGAAGATTTTAAGTATACAGCTGAGTATTTTTCTAACGGATCAAGTGATAAGGGACTTGAAGAGCAGATTTTTAGGCTATATCATTTTTCTTCAAGTATGCCATGGCCTATGGACTGGTTATTAAAGACAAGCCATGACTATGATATTGATGAGGATTCTTTTGATAATAAGGACTGGATAAGGGAATATGTTGAAGAGGGAAGACTGATTTTAAATGGAATTTTGTTAAGTGTGCAGCGTGCTATTGATATCTCTAATGAACCTGATGGACCGCATATGTATACCACCTTGCTTGAATCAGAGAAGGCTATGATAGAGAAAGCTGCATCTTGCACAAGCTATGAGCAAATGAGAGATTTTCTAAGTCAGGTAACCTTTAATGCTCTTTCGAGAAAAAAGGACGACTGCGTATCGCCTGATAAGCGTGAAATGGCAAAGAGCATAAGGGATGCTGTCAAAAAAAGCATAAAAGACTTGCAGGATGAGTATTTTGTCTTGGATAAAGAGGGAATAATTGCTACGAGCAAGCTTACGTCAAGAGCCCTTAAGTGTCTTTGCGAGCTTACAATAGAATTTAAAAATGCTCTCGATGATAAAAAGCGCGAACAAAATATTATAGATTTTGTTGATATGGAGCATTATGCCCTTAATATTCTTATAAATCATGATAGCAAGACCGGTAAGAATACACCTACAGATGTTGCCTGCCAATATAGAAATTATTATAAAGAAATACTAATAGACGAGTATCAGGATAGTAACAGTGTGCAGGAACTTATACTTTCTGCAATAAGTGGTAATACTGGTGAAAGTTATGACAGATTTATGGTTGGTGATGTTAAGCAGAGTATATATAAATTCCGCCTTGCAAAACCGGAAATATTCATGGATAAGCTCTATAGCTATGATAAGAGCGATAAGGCACCGCTTAGAAGGATAGACCTCCACAAAAACTTCAGAAGCAGAAGAAGAGTGCTGGATTATGTTAACTTCATCTTTAGAAGGATTATGGGAACTGATCTTGGGGGAGTTGCATATGATGAAGATGCAATGCTCGTTCCGGGGGCATCTTTTCCGAGTGAACCGGAGGGAACAGATTCGTTTGTCCCGGAGCTTATACTGATACAAAATGAAGACGAAAAAGCATCAGATAATCCAGTATCTCAAGATGGTGATAGCGAGGAAGATGCTGATGAAAGTCATATAGAAAACCTTTGGGGAATGGAGGACGAATCTTTAGAAGCAGGGCAGAAACTTAATCCCAAGCAAAAGGAAGCTATGGTAATAGCAAAAAGGATTAAGGAGCTTATAAAAAATGGTCACGTATCTGATGGAAATGGCGGTTTTAGAGAAGTTCATTACAAGGATATAGTAATACTCTTAAGGGCTCCGGCAGGAATGGATGATACCTTTAGAAGGATTTTGGAAAGTGAAGGGATACCTGCATATGTCGAATCGAGAACAGGATATTTTGTAGCAATTGAAGTTTCAACGCTCCTTAATTGCCTTAAAATTATAGACAATCCGCTTTTGGACATACCGCTTGTATCGGTGATGCATTCACCACTTGGGAATTTTTCTGACAAGGAACTTGCAGCTATAAAGGCTTTTACCAAAGAGAAAATAAAGGAAGAAAACAGGGAAGCTCCCGAAAACTTTTATGAGAATTTAAGATTTATTGAAAGCTTTTATCTAGGTGCAGAAGCAGGAAATGCACCTGAAATTCCGGAGGAAGGCATAGAGGGCGAGCTTTTTAAAAAGGTGCATAATTTTCTTTTATTTCTTAAAACTCTTAGGCAAAAGTCAGTATACATGCCTGTTCATGAACTCCTTGAGTATATCATGGATACTACTAAATATCGCAATTATGTTACAGCAATGCCTGGTGGCAGCAGGAGAAGAGCCAATGTCGATATGCTTCTTGAAAGAGCTGCGTCTTTTGAAAATACCAGTTTCAAGGGCCTTTTTAACTTTATCAGATATATAGAGAAGCTTGAAAAATATGAGGTTGATTTTGGGGAAGCTAATGTTATAGATGAAAATGCGGATGTAGTAAGAATTATGAGCATCCATAAAAGTAAGGGACTTGAGTTTCCTATTGTATTTGTGGCAGGAACTTCCAAAGGCTTTAACAAAAAAGAAGCAAATACAGAAGTAATATTTGATGAAAATTTAGGAATAGGGCTAAATTATGTCAATCTTGACCTTAGAATAAAGGCTAATACACCAAGGCGTAAACTTATATCTGACAGAATGAAAAAAGAAAGCCTTGGAGAAGAACTCAGGGTGTTGTATGTTGCACTTACAAGAGCCAAAGAGAAGCTTATTATAACCGGTTCCGTCAAGGATGTAGCCAAAGTTATCAAAAATGAACAGCATCTTGCCTTTAGCAAAGGGCCAAATGAACAGAAGGAGCTTTTGCCACTTCTTGAAAGAAAGGGAACTTCTAATTATCTGACACTTATTATGAAAGCTATGATGGGGCATCCTTCAATGAAGGATGCAGCAGATGCCGTAGGAGCAGATGTTAGCCTTATCGATTACGATAAAATAATAGTAAGTGAATCTTCTGATAGCCAAAGTCCCATAGAATCAACTTTTATTGTTCCTCCTGCGCGTATTGAAGTGGTATTTGCTTCAGAAATTAGCTCTTTGATCTTTAAACAACAGGTAGATGCAGTAATCAGAAAAGATAAGCTTGGAGATAGTATTAGCTCTGAGGATATAGACGATGAACTTTATAAGAGGCTTTCTTCGAATTTTGCTTATGAATATTCTCACAAAGATTATGAGGGCTTATATACCAAGACTACAGTATCTGAACTGAAAAAAGCATCTTTTAACGAAGAAAATGAACCTGATACAAGGATAATCAGGCAAAAAGATGAAGAGTATGTTCCAAGCTTTGCCTTTGATAAAGAGTATAAACTATCAGGAACTTTAAGAGGTAGCGCATATCACCGGGTAATGGAACTTCTTGATGAAAATATACTATCAGAAAGTCAGATACAAATATCAAGCATGCAGAAATGGCTACAAAAAAAGGAAATTGATGGAATGATTGACGCAGAAGCTGTAGAAGGCGTCGATCTAAAGGATATTATTGCCTTTTTTGATACAGATCTTGGAAAAAGATATAAAAAGGCCGCGCTTGATAACAGGCTCTATAAAGAACGTCAGTTCATGATGGGTATACCTGCTACTGAACTTTCAAAAAACTATCCCGATGGCGAAATTATGCTGATACAGGGCGTAATTGATGCATGGTTTGAGGAGAAAGACGGATTGGTTCTTATTGATTACAAGACTGATAATATCAAGACACTAAGTGAGCTTGTAGCAAGATACAAGATTCAGATTGATTACTACACAAGAGCCCTTGAAAGAATGACACATAAAAGGGTAATAGAGAGGCATTTGTATTCATTTAAGCTTGGAAAGAGCGTTATTATCTAATTGGCAAGTGCGACGTTTGAGTAAAATCATGAAAAAACTCCCCCCCAAAAGGGGGAGCTTTTTCATGATGCTAGTTTATTTTCTGCAATTCTTTTGGAATCAGATTCGTTGGCGGTCACTCTTATAGAATTAAGAGCTTTCCTTACGGCAGGAATCATAAGAACCACAAGTGTGATAGCTGCTTCGGTAATGATATAAAGGCCATTATATGAAAGTGAGTAAATCCATACATTCTGACCGGTTGGTGCATACATTCCGAAGAATATAACTCCTGAGAGAACAGCAAATAACATACGACCAAGTATACCGATTAAATATCCTGAATATAATCCGTATTTCTTTGTGCTTGTAAGACCGGAAAGACCAAGAGCCATGAATGAGAAAATATAATCAAACATGAGCTGCGGAAAACTAATGATGTAAGGGTCTACAAACATCTGTAGAAGACCATATGCAAGACCGGCCATAAGACCACTTCTTAGCCCGTAGAGGTATCCTACAAAGCAAATGAAGAACATTGATAAGAGGGTTACTGACCCGCCTTGAGGTAGTTTGAAGAGTTTAATATTGGAAAGTACAAATGCAAGCGCTATGCACATGCCGGATACGACGAGCTGTCTTGTGCTGAATTTGCTTTTATCCTTGGTGTTCTTAAAAAAACATGCGACCAGGATTGCAATAAGCAAAAGAATTGCTATGGCAGTATAACCTGCGCTGGTTAGTGAATAAGTTGTTTCGCCTTCGTTTGTGATGGCATTAAAGAATAGTGACATTGAATATCCCTCCTTGCAGCATTTTGCTGTAATAAAATTTAGTTTTTGAATATGCACAAGGGAAACTTTCTGCATGAAAATGCAGAAATAGACAATTAAAATGCTTCCTTACGCCGGTATTATCCGGTTCAAGTAATAAGGGTCGAAGCCATATAGGATATGAACTTCTTCTCAGCAAAGCTCCCCTAGCAGATATTCAATTCTTTAATCCTATTTAATCTAGCATAGAAGGTGTTCTTGTGCAAGCTATTTGATAGATGCTTGGCAAATTACACAAAAAATTTTCTTAGAATTAGACATTTTAAACAAAATGGCTATTGTCAAAATATGTCTAAATATCGTAAATTAGACAGGTAGCTTCATTTAATATTTAAATTTAACTCCAGGAGAATAATTTATGCTCAAGTATGTTTTATTTGATCTTGATGGCACATTGACAGATTCCGGTCTTGGAATCACCAAGGCTGCGCAGTATGCACTTAAAGACCAGGGTATAGATGAACCTGACCTTTCTAAACTCGGTTTCTTCGTAGGACCTCCCCTCAATATTACTTTTATGGAACGATATGGCATGGATGAGAAGCATATGCTCAGAGCTGTAGATAAGTTTCGCGAGTACTACAATCCGATTGGAGTATTCGAAAATGAGCCTTATCCGAATATAGAAGATATGCTAAAAGAATGCCATGATGCCGGACTCAAACTTGCGATTGCATCAAGCAAGCCTCAAGTTATGGTATACAAAGTTCTTAATCACTTTAATATTGCGTCTTATTTTGATGTGATAGTAGGAAGTGAGCTTGATGGACGTCGTACTGATAAAAATGAGGTTGTAGAAGAGGCACTTAGAAGACTTATGGCCAATGCCGATGAGACAGCAATGGTTGGTGATAGGTGCTATGATATGGTCGGTGCTTGCAACCATGACCTTATGGCATTGGGAGTTACTTATGGATATGGTACATATCTTGAGCTTAAGAATGCGGGCGCAGATAAGACATTCGATACTGTAGAGGATCTTAAGAATTATCTGCTGGCCGCATGCGGCGCACTTAAGAAGTGCTGCTGATATATTCTGAATACTTATTCATTTCTTTTCTAAGAAGTTTCGCTTTGATTTCAGTTCCTTCGGGAAGATATTTGGTGCTTGTGACCTCACATCCGTCCAGAATGGCATTAAGAATACTGCCTTTTGAATATGGGATAAGGAGGTCACATTCTTTACTGTCTTCATTAAGAACGTCGTCAATTAGTGACAGAAGTTCATCTATGCCAATATCCTTTTTGGCTGCCATATATATTCGGTGGTCGCGTACGAATGGGAGTTGTACGTTTGATAAGCCGGCTTCCTCTGCTATATCCGATTTGTTAAAAACATAGATTTTGGGAATATCTCCTGCACCAATTTGGGCTAGAGTATTATCGGTAACTTCCATGTGCCTTGCGTGATCAGGGTCTTGAAAGTCAACAACCTCAAGGAGAAGATCAGCGTATTTGATCTCTTCGAGAGTAGATCTGAATGCCTTTACGAGTGTAGTTGGAAGATCATCTATAAAGCCAACTGTATCAGATAAAAGGAATGTTTTGTGACCGGGAGGGGATATTTTTCTAACGGTTGTATCAAGAGTTGCAAAGAGCATATCCTTCTCAAGGACTTGTTTATCCTTGGTATTACCATCTGCATAATCATTTATCAAATGATTCATTATAGTTGATTTGCCTGCGTTAGTATAGCCGACCAGCGCAACCTTAGGGACAGATGATGATAGGCGCTTATTTCTTTGCGTTGAACGTTCCCTGCTAATGGCATCAAGCTCTCTTCTAAGTTCTGAAAGACGGTGAACGATACGCCTTTTATCAAGTTCAAGCTGTTTCTCGCCGGCGCCCTTACTTGATTTGGAGCCGCTTGCTCCGCCTTGTCTTGACAAGCCTTTTCTCATATGAGAAAGTCTCGGAAGAAGATATTGAAGTCTGGCAGATTCAACTTGAAGACTGGCTTCACGCGTATGGGCTCTATCAGCGAATATCAAAAGAATAAGAGCCGTTCTGTCTATAACTTCTCTATCCAGGATTCTTTCGAGATTCCTTATCTGCATAGGCGACAATGTCTGATTGAAGATAACGGCATCTATGTCCTCATATTCGATACGTCTTTTTACCTCTTCAACCTTACCGCTTCCAATAAAAGTGGCCTGTACAGGAGATTCTGCATTTTGAGTTACAACACCGCAGACCTTCATTTTGGCTGCTTTACAAAGCCCCCTTAGTTCATTCATAGAGCTTTCAAAGAGGTCTTGACTACGGTCTGTATTGAGCCCAACCAATATTACGGATGAATCTGGTGTATCCTTTTTTATATCGATCATTATAAGAGTTGTATTCCATTCTCTGCGCATATTTTCTCGGTTTCCAAAGGCCAAAGGGAGCTTTGTACTTCACCTATATGAGCCTTGCGCAGGAAGAACATACATATACGTGATTGTCCGATACCACCACCGATTGTATAAGGCAGCTCCTTGTTAAGAATTGCTTTTTGGAAAGGAAGCTTGGCGCGTTCTAAACATCCGGCCTTTTCGAGCTGAGTTTTGAGAGAGTTTTCATCAACTCTAATACCCATGGATGAAAGCTCGAGAGCAATATCAAGTACCGGATAGTATACAAGGATATCGGCATTAAGTTCCCAATCATCATAGTCGGGAGCTCTTCCGTCGTGTGGAATACCTGATAAAAGCTTGTCGCCGATTTTCATGATACAAACAGCGCCCTTGGCTTTAGTAATGTAGTACTCACGCTCTCTAGGTGTATATTCCGGGAACATATCTTCAAGTTCCTGAGTTGTGATAAAGAAGATATCGTGTGGAAGAATTTCTTCTATATAGTCATATTGGATTGAAAGGAATTTCTCGGTTTTTCTGAGAATTTTATAGACCTGACGGACTGTTTCCTTGAGATAATCTAAATTCCGGTCTTCTTTGCGGATGACTTTCTCCCAATCCCATTGATCAACGAAAATAGAATGAATGTTATCCGTTTCTTCATCGCGACGAATGGCATTCATGTCAGTATATAGACCCTCTTCGACATTGAAACCGTATTTTTTGAGTGCAAAACGTTTCCATTTGGCAAGAGACTGAACTATTTCGGCTGTGTGGTCACTGTCATTTAGTATATCAAAAGCTACAGGACGCTCAATTCCGTTAAGGTTATCATTTAGACCGGATGTTGGATCTACAAAAAGTGGTGCAGATACGCGCTGAAGATTAAGACGAGCGGATAGCATACTCTGGAAGAAGTCCTTAACTGTTTTGATTGCAACCTGTGTATCGTGGAGACTTAGCTCGGAATGATATTCTTTAGGGATTTTTAGTTTTTCCATAATAGCATATACCTTTCAATTAATGTATAAAAAACTACTTTTTAATTAAAACTCTTTTTTTTATTCATTTCAAGGGATAATTACTCAAAAATACTGCTTGGAGGGCAAGTATGATAATTTTAAGCGCAACGTTGCGCATAAGGATGGCGTTGTTTTACATGAATACTTATATATAAATCTCACAGAAAACAATCATATAAACAACTAAAAATGATTAAACTGCACATAAAGATGATTATTCTTGAGCATTTTTGAGCGAGTATGAATGCTTTTGCTTATAAAGTTTGTGCAATATTTAGTCCTTGAAAGCCTTTACATTCAGTATAGATGCTATATAATAAATTGAAATTAAACGAGCAAGTGTATTATTCTGTTTCGTTTTTTTGTTTGATTTAGAAATAATGTTTTATTTGATATACGGGTACGGCAATACCGTATACACAGAAAGGAAGTTGATTTTAATGGTAAAAGAGAGAATACAGCATGTTATAAAGCTATCCCCTTCACAGGTGAAGGATTTCGTAAGAGCTGCTGAGAAGTGCGATTTTGATATCGATATATCTTACGGTCATGTCGTTGTTGACGCAAAGTCAATTCTTGGTATACTTGGACTTGATCTTACTAAGAAACTTACAGTTAGTTTCTTTGGCGAAAACGAAGCATTCGAATCTTACCTTGCTTTGTGCGAAGCTTAATTGAAAACAGTAGCTAAAAGTGATTTCGTTTTAAATTGTTCATATCTTTTTATTATTAAGAAGGCTCTTCGTGGTATAATCCATGGGGAGCTTTTTATTTGCAACCTTAAACTTCCTACTTGCCAAACTGTTTGCACCTATAAAACAGCAAAAAGGCGCCGGTTTGGTAAGTGGGAAGTTTGAGTTATTGAATATAAGATTTGCGAAGGATAATAGGGCAATAATGCAGTTAAGTATTTCCGTAAGAAGTCTTGTCGAATTTGTATTAAGGCAAGGAGATATCGACAATAGAATACATACTTCATCTGAAAATGCAATGCTGGAAGGAGGAAGAATTCATCGCAAGATACAGAAAACTAAAGGACCATTGTATCATGCAGAGGTTCCTCTTTCTTATAGTGTACATACATCCAAATACGACCTCATTATAGAGGGAAGAGCCGATGGAATAGAAGAAGGAAATCCCTATATTATCGATGAGATAAAAGGAACATATAGAAATCTTGAACATCTGGAAGAACCTATTCCTGTACATCTGGCTCAGGCAAAGGTCTATGCTGCAATATATCTTTATGATCACGGTCTTGAACAAATTGGCGTTAGAATGACATATTGTAATCTCGAAACAGAAGAAAACAAGTATTTTGAAATGAAGTATTCTGCCTCTGAAATTATTGGATGGTTTGAAGAAGTCATAAAAGAATATAGATTTTTTGCTGATTTTAAGGCTGAGTGGAGTAATATACGTGACAATTCGATAAGGGACTGTCAGTTTCCTTTCAAATACAGAAAGGGGCAAAAGGAGCTTGCAGCCGGAGTTTACAGAACTATTGTCCACGGCAAAAAGCTTTTTTTAGAGGCGCCAACAGGTACAGGCAAGACAATTACAACATTATTTCCATCGATAGCTGCAATAGGGCAAAAAAAGGCAGAAAAGCTTTTTTATATGACAGCCAAAAGCCTTACAGAAGCTACAGCATCAGATACTTTTAATCTTCTAAGAAGGACTCAGAAACTTCGCTTCAAAACGGTTGTAATTACTGCCAAGGATAAGATATGCTTGTCCAAGGATAGAGAATGTAATCCTTTGAAGTGCCCTTATGCAAAAGGGCACTATGATAGAATTAATGAGGCTATGAAAGACCTTATAGTCAATGAAGATAATTACAGTCGTGATACAATACTGTACTATGCAAGAAAACATATGGTCTGTCCCTTCGAACTTTCTTTGGACATAAGTCTTTTTGCAGATGGTATAATATGTGATTACAACTACGTATTTGATCCTTTTGTATATCTCAAACGCTATTTTGCTGATAATTCTCAAAAAAAATTCATATTTCTTATAGACGAAGCACATAATCTTGTAGATAGAGGCAGGAGTATGTACAGTGCTGATCTATGGCTTGAACCTTTGCAGGATTTAAAAGCTGAAGTAGATATGGGCTATTTTCCCTTTAAGGGTCATTTGACAGCTCTTTATAATAGGCTTTTTTCAATGTCGCAAGCATCCCAAAGACCTTTGATGCTTGATGACATTGAGGAACTTGTCGTAATGGTTCAAAGACTTTCTTCGTCCATATCTTCATACCTCGATGAAGTTAAGGATGGATCATTTGTAGATAATATTGTTTCTTATTATTTTGAACTGGTAAGATTCCTTGCTATATATGACAAGATGGATGATCATTACAGAATCTATCAGGAATGGGATGAAAATGAAAGGTTCAGAATCAGACTTCTGTGCGTAAATCCATCTTCAAGTCTTGCCTTATGCATGAAAGGGGCAGTATCTACGATACTATTTTCTGCGACATTTCTTCCGATTGGTTATTATAAAGAGCTTCTTGGAGGAGATAAGGAAGATTTTGAGATGTATTCAAATTCAAATTTTGATCCACGTAGAAAATGCGTACTTATAGCAAGTGATGTTACAAGCAAATATACACAAAGAGGACCTCTTTTGTATGAGAAGATTTCAGACTATATACACCGTATAGTACAAAAAAAGCGAGGCAATTATATGGTGTTTTTTCCGTCGCATGCATTTCTTGAAGAAGTATACGAGATCTATCTTCAAAAATATGCTAAAGAAGATAAAGCTCAGCTTCTTGCACAGGGGCCAGGTATGACGCAAGATGAACGCGAGATGTTTCTTGGCATGTTCTCTGAGGGCAATGATATTGATCTTGAAGATTTTATAAATATGGATGTCGAGATAGTGGATGATAGAGTTATAATTGGCTTTTGTGTAATTGGAGGCATTTTTTCGGAAAGCATAGATTTACGAAAAGACTCTCTTATAGGATCGATAATAGTAGGATGCGGTATTCCTCTTGTATGCAATGAAAAAGAGGTGTTAAGGCATTATTTTGATGAAAACGATAGGGACGGGTTCGACTTTGCATACAAATATCCCGGGATGAATAAGGTACTTCAGGCAGCAGGACGTGTTATAAGAACAGAAGAAGATATGGGAGTTGTAGCTCTTCTGGATAACAGGTTTATGCAAAATAGTTATAAAGCTCTTTTTCCGAGAGAATGGGAGAATATCAAAGTTGTATCGACTGATACGGTCAATGAGGTCTTGGATGATTTTTGGGCTGAAGTAAGCCATTTAACTGATTCATAAAAAATCATAATGAGTAAAATCATAAAAATCAGCAAAAAGGTTAACATAAATTCTTTCTTGTCAGATATATGTTAACCAAACAATTGTATAAAATTGTTCGAATTTTTGCAAAAAAAGCGCCTATGAAGGCACAATAGCAGCTAAAAAAAACTGAAACTGACACTTATGTCTATGTGGATAACTCCGTGGAAATTGGGGATTAATCAAAAAACTTGTTTCAAAAACCGTGTAAAAATGCCGTGTTGATATACTTATAAAATACCGTCAAACGCGTAATGGATTTTGGAACAAGAACTGGTATGGTCAATGGAATTATGTAAACCAAAAAGTGTGTGACACTCATGTCATATTTGTGATAATTAGTACGGCAAGTCTTTTTGGGGAATAAATCAGTATAGCTTGTATTTATGGGTTATTAAATATAGTTTGTGATTATTTGTGATTATCAATACATTTTGTGATTATTTGTGATTATCAGCGCAGCTTGTGATTCATTGTGATAATCAATATAGTCTTGACAAGATATAGCTAAGTGAATAAGATAAAAATAATTTTATAAATGCAAGTAATTATTGCATCTTGGCGATAAGGAAGAGGAGTAGGAATCTTGATACTCAAAAGAGAGCATTTGATTGGTGAAAGAATGCGTGTGAACAGATTCTGAAGGTAGCTTCCGTGTATGTAAGGGATTTGAACTTATTTGATGAAAATTCATTTCAATTCCTATCATGTGCTAGCCGGATTGCTCAGAAAGTCGATGTTTTGACATAGGCAGTCCCGTAGGTCTTCGTTACAGACATAATGAGCATGGATTTTTAAATCCATGGAATCAAGGTGGTACCGCGTTTATGACGCCCTTGGCCGAAAAGTCCGGCCGGGGGCTTTTTTGTTTAATTGAACCAATATGAAAGGAAGAGACCATGAAAAAAGAACTAGCCAAAAACTATGATCCGCAGGGAATTGAGAATCGTCTCTACAGCAAATGGGAAGAAAAGAAATATTTCCATGCAGAGGTTGACGAGAAAAAGAAACCATTCACTATTGTGATTCCACCCCCAAATATTACAGGACAGCTTCATATGGGACATGCACTTGATAATACAATGCAGGACATTCTGATTAGGTATAAGAGAATGGAGGGCTACAATGCACTTTGGCAGCCCGGAACCGATCATGCTTCAATTGCTACTGAGGTTAAGGTTATTAATGAACTTAAAAAGCAAGGTATAACCAAAGCTGACCTTGGACGTGAAGGATTCCTTGAAAAGTGCTGGGACTGGAGAAAAGAATACGGTGGTCGTATTGTGAAGCAGCTCAAAAAGCTGGGTTCTTCATGCGATTGGGACAGAGAACGTTTTACCATGGATGAAGGCTGTAACAAAGCCGTTACAGAAGTCTTTGTAAAGATGCATGAAAAAGGTTACATTTACAAAGGCAAGAGAATGGTAAACTGGTGTCCTGTATGCAAAACGTCTATCTCAGATGCAGAGGTTGAATACAAGGAGCAGAATAGTCATTTTTGGCACATCAAGTATCCGATTATTGAGGATGACGGAAGCGTTTCTACAAGTAAATTCCTCGAGTTTGCTACAACGCGTCCTGAAACTATGCTAGGTGATACTGCGCTGGCCGTTAATCCGGAAGATGAAAGATATAAAGATTACATTGGGAAGAAGGTTATGCTTCCTATAATCAACCGCCCGATTTCTATTGTTGGCGATGAACACGCTGATATGGAATTTGGTACAGGCGTTGTTAAGATTACTCCTGGTCATGATCCTAATGACTTCGAAGTTGGTAAACGTCATAACCTTGAGGTTATCAATATACTCAATGATGATGCTACAATCAATGAAAATGGCGGTAAATATCAGGGCATGGATCGCTATGAGGCAAGAAAACTTATCGTAGAAGAACTCGATAAGATGGGACTTCTTGTTTCTATAGAGGATATGACCCATAATGTTGGAACTCATGATAGATGCGGCGAGACAGTAGAGCCTATGGTCAAGGATCAATGGTTCGTCAAGATGGATGAGCTTATAAAACCTGCTGTTAAAGCCATAGAAGATGGTCAGATACAGCTTATTCCAAAGTCAATGGAAAAGACCTATTTTAACTGGACCAATAATATAAAGGACTGGTGCATTTCTCGTCAGCTTTGGTGGGGGCACAGGATTCCGGCATGGTATTGTGATGATTGCGGGAATATAATTGTTGCCAAAGAAGAGCCGAAGGTATGCCCTAAATGTGGAAAAAATCATCTGACACAGGATCCTGATACGCTTGATACATGGTTTTCGTCAGCACTCTGGCCTTTTGAGACGCTTGGTTGGCCTGAGATTACAGAAGATCTTAAATATTTCTATCCTACAGATGTACTTGTAACAGGATATGACATTATATTCTTCTGGGTTATCAGAATGATATTCTCAGGATATGAACAGATGGGTGAAAAGCCTTTCAAGACAGTTCTTTTCCATGGACTTGTAAGAGATTCTCAGGGGCGTAAGATGAGTAAATCTCTTGGTAATGGTATTGATCCTCTTGAAATAATAGACAAATACGGAGCTGATGCTCTGCGACTTACACTTATTACAGGTAATGCTCCTGGTAACGACATGCGTTTTTATATTGAGCGTGTAGAGAATAGTCGTAATTTTGCCAACAAGGTATGGAATGCTTCACGTTTCATAATGATGAATATGGGCGATGAAGAAGAAAGCGCAATTAATAAGCCTGCACCTTCTTATCTTGAACCTGTTGATCACTGGATTCTTTCAAAGCTTAATAATACGGTCAAAGAAGTTACCGACAATATGGACAAGTTTGAGATGGGTATCGCTGTTTCGAAGGTATATGATTTCATATGGGAAGAGTTCTGTGATTGGTACATTGAGATGGTTAAGCCAAGACTCTATAACTCTGATGATAAAGCATCCAGAGATGCAGCTATGTGGACACTTCAAACTGTCCTTATAGACAGTTTAAAGCTTCTTCATCCTTTCATGCCATTCATTACGGAAGAAATATTCTGCACATTGCAGGATGAAGAGGAATCTATCATGATATCCTCATGGCCGGTTTATAAGAATGAGTGGAATTTTGCTGATGATGAAAAGAGTATTGAAACCATCAAAGAAGCTGTTCGTGGCATACGTAATGTAAGAACATCCATGAATGTGGCTCCAAGCCGTAAAGCAAAGGTTTTTGTTGTATCTGAAAGTGATGAGATGCTTGATATTTTTAGAACTGCAAAGCTATTCTTTGAGTCACTTGCTTATGCCAATGAATCATTGTGCCAAAAGGACAAGGAAGGAATCTCTGATGATGCCGTTTCCGTTGTGATTCCGGGGTGCAATATCTATATTCCTTTTGCAGAACTGGTTGATATTTCTGCAGAGATAGAGCGTCTTACTAAGGAAAAAAGCAAGATGGAGGGTGAACTTAAGAGATCTCAAAATATGCTTTCCAATGAGAAATTCCTCTCAAAGGCTCCTGAAGCTAAAATTGCCGAAGAAAGAGAAAAGCAGGAAAGATATAAACAGCAGTATGATCAGATTGTAGAAAGGCTGGGTCAGCTTCAAAAATAAAAGGCATAAAAAGCAATAAAAGACATAAAAAAGTAAAAGACATAAAAAGTAAAAGATATAAAAAAGTAAAAGATATAAAAAAGTAAAAGATATAAAAAGCAACAAACGATATAAAAGCTGCAATAAGTTTGAGTGCGTATAATAAAAAATGCAGTAAACGTGCAGTAAACACGTAGCAAAGAATGTAGCAAACGTGCAACAAGTTTTTTTAGAAAGGTGATATATCCGCAGGTTCAAATTATATGCCTGCGGATATATGCTTTTATGTACGCTTCTAAAAGAGAAAATATATTATGCTTCCCAAAAAACTAATTAAAGACATTGAATATTTAAAAAAATCATACAAAAAGAATACGCTTTCTGTAGCTGATTGCGAAAACTTTCTTAATAGCCTTGTACTTACTTTAGAAAAGCATTCGAACTCAGAAAATTCCCATTTTCTTGAATATATTGGAAAACCGGATAGTGGAATGAAGATAATTCACGTAGCAGGGACTAATGGGAAAGGTTCGGTATGTAACTATCTTTCGTCTATTCTCTTACATTCAGGATACAAAACCGGTATGTTCACTTCTCCGCATCTTGTAAGGATAACTGAGAGATTTGTTATAAATGGAGAAGAAATTTCTGATAAAATTTTTATTGAAACCTTCATAAAAATCCTGTATGAAGTTGAAAGCTTTGAAAAAAAAGAAACTGAATCATCAGATTATTTTCCAACGTATTTTGAATATCTCTTTTTCATGGCCATGATATTATTCAGAGGCGCATTTGTTGATTATCTTGTACTTGAAACAGGACTTGGCGGACTTTTGGATGTTACAAATACTGTAAATAAGCCGGTACTTAGCGTCATTACCGAAATTGGAATGGATCATATGAGCTATTTGGGTGATAGCTACGAAGACATAGCTTTTCATAAGGCCGGTATTATCAAAGACAATGTACCACTTGTCTTCTTTGATAAACGACCTGAGTGCACGAAGATAATAACAAATACAGCGAAAGAAAAGCATGCAAAGCTTATAAGCGTATCAGATAAAAATATCAAAAATGTGATGATTGTGACGAATGCAAAGGGTAATAAGTACGTTGATTTTTGCTATGATTCTGAGTATTATAATTATGTTGGGCTTCGTCTGCATAGCGCCGCCAAATATCAAGCGCAAAACGCGTCTCTTGCTATAGAAAGTGCTTTGTTGTTGAAAGATATGGGCGCGAAAATAACGCGACTTGATATAATAGATGGCCTTTTAAATACGGTATGGCCATGCAGAATGGAAGAGATAAGACCGGGATTTATAATAGACGGAGCTCATAATACAGATGGCATGGAGGCTTTTCTAAATAGCGCGGAAGATATTGCACATAATGGTCGCAAAATTCTCTTATTCGGAGCTGTTTCTGACAAACAATATATGCAGATGGCGTCAATGATTGGAAATAGTAAGATATTTGATATAATCTGCGTTGCCTGTTTGAGAACAAAAAGGTCTTTGGATAAGGATAGCCTTAAGGCTGCATTTTCTTGTATAGATAATGTATATCTTTATGAAAATGTAGAAGATGCTCTTTGCTATATAGACTCGATAAAAACAGATGATGATATAATCTTTGCGGCCGGTTCTTTATATCTGGCCGGTCAGCTCAGGGAGACTTATGATTAATTTTGAAGAAGAACTCAAAAAATTCCGTCCTAGTCTTGAAATAGAAGATGCCGAAGAACTGATCCACAATCAGGATCTTGATGATATGGCGGATATTCTTGTTAAAATGATGAAGGAAGCTGAAAATGCTCCCAAAAAATCCAAGAACACACGAGGAATGTTATGATTTGCTACAGATGCGGAGGCACGCTTACAGAGAGCGAGATTTGTCCGGAATGTGGCGAAAATGTTGCTTTGTACAAAAAGGTTCTAAGTCTTTCAAATGTCTATTATAATGATGGCCTTCAAAAGGCCACAGTAAGGAACCTTTCCGGAGCGATAAACTCTCTTCAGCATAGTATCAAACTCAATAAAAACAACATAGAGGCAAGAAATCTTCTGGGACTTGTATATTATGAAGTCGGCGAAGTAGTTCCGGCATTGTGTGAGTGGGTTATAAGCAAAAACCTTTTATCACATGATAATAGGGCAGACGACTATATGGAAGAACTTCGTAATAACCCTACTCATCTGGATGTTGTCAATCAGTCTGTGAGAAAATACAACGTTGCCTTAAGATATTGTGAGGAGGGAAGCCTTGATGTTGCTGTAATTCAGCTCAAAAAGATATTACAGTCCAATCCGAGTTTCCTTGCTGCGCATCAGCTTTTGGGACTTTTATATCTCAATAGTGGCTCATATTCCAAAGCAAAAAAAGAACTTACAAGAGCCCTTCGAATTGATAATGGAAGCACCAAAACACGTTTTTATCTTCAAGAAGCTGAGAAGATGCTCTCCCCGGATGATGACGATGACAAGACTATAAAAGACAGAACAAAAGCCGGTGATGTAATAGAATACAGAAGTGGCAATGATACGATAATTCAGCCTGTCCATAGTATGCAGCCTAAGGGAACAGTATCTTTAATAAGTGTATTGATAGGACTTATATTAGGACTTTTGGCAGGCGTATTTTTGGTACTTCCATCCAGAGTACAAAAAGTAAATGATGAGGCAAGCGCCAAAATTGCGGCTATAAGCGAAGAGGCTGATCTTAAATCATCACTTCTTTTGGAAAATCAGAATACAGTTGATGATCTTAATGAGAAACTTTCAGAGCTTCAGGCTACTATAGATTCCTATTCGGAAAGTGATGTAACTGTAGAAGCTATGAATGAGCTTATGGCAGCAGTGGATATATATCTTAAAACGCCAAATGATACTGAAACTATAGCACAGCATATGGATCTTGTAGACCCTGATAATGTAGAAGGCTCATCGTCTGAATATTTCAAGGAACTATATGACACAATGATTGAACTGGTGGGAACAACACTTGGTGACTACTATTATAAGCTTGGATATAAAGCATATACATCACAGGAGTATGATACAGCCATTACAGACCTATTAAAAGCCTATGAATATGATAGTACCAATGAACCGGCCTTGTATTTCCTTGGCAATGCTTACTATGAAAATGGGGACTATGATAAGGCTAAAAAGGCATATAATGAGGTCATGTCAGCTTTTCCTGATACCAAGTATGCAAGCAATGCTGAGACCAAGATTGCAGAAATCAACAATCTGGAAGAGTGATATAAAAATAACGGTATAAAGAGTGACAAAAGCATGGAACGAATAATGGAATTTAAAATGGAGCGTCCGGGTCTTTTAAAAGAAGGCGATACTATAACAGTTACAGAAGGAGTTCTTCCGAGTAATTATTATTATACAATTGATCCGGCTCTTGCAATGAGTGGCAACTACCCTTTTAATCAAAGAATGCTTGCAAGAGAAGGCAAAGTCACAAAGGTAGAAGAAAATGCCAGAGGCTTTTATGTAACTGCTGTATTTGAAGAAACGGAGAATAAATCCGCATTTTAAACCTATAACATTTAACATACGTAAGGAGGAACAAATTATGAGAAAAGTATCTACAGACAAAGCACCGGCAGCAATCGGACCATATTCGCAGGGGATAATCGCAGGTGATTTTCTTTATGCTTCCGGACAGATTCCGATTAATCCTAGAACAGGCGAAATTGAAGGAGCTAACATTAAAGAACAGACAGATCTTGTATGCCGTAATATAGGAGAAATCTTAAAGGCAGCAGGAACGGATTACGAGCATGTAGTCAAGACAGATTGCTTCCTTGCTGACATGAACGATTTTGCAGATTTTAACGGCGTTTATGAGAAGTATTTTACAGGGAAGCCTGCAAGAAGCTGTGTTGCTGTAAAACAGCTCCCCAAAAATGTTCTATGCGAAGTTGAGATTATTGCATATCTTAAATAGATTTTTAAATATTGCAAATCAAAGGGGAGTGTTTTTAGATGAGGGGACGAAAGATAAATTGGAGCTTATTTGCCGTAGTTACGGGTATGGTATTATCGATTTGCGCATGTTCATCATCGGAGGCTGATTCGCTTATAGATTCAGGAGTACAATATATTCAGGATCACCAGTATAATGAGGCAAAAGAAACCCTCTCTAAGGCTCTTAGTAAGGGTGCTGATGAGCATGATTGCAATAGAGCGCTTGGAATCTGTAGTCTTGAACAGGGCGATTATGACGATGCAATAGAGTATTTCAAAACCGCTCTTTCTTCCGGTAATGGAATTATTCATGAGGTAGACTTTGATACAAACTTTTATCTGGCTAAGACCTATTATCTAAATGAAGATTATGAAGATGCTATAAATGTATATAATGCAATTCTGAATTTACATAAAAATGATGTTGATGCAATATATATGCGCGGTGCTTGTTACCTCAAAGAAGGTAATCATGATCTTGCTATGGCTGATTTTCAAGCGACAATTAAACTTAATTCCAAAGACTATGACAGAATAATTGAGATCTATCAGTTACTTGCAGATAATGGTTATGAAGAAGAGGGCATAGAAATTCTTGAGGATGTTTGGGATCCAAGTCATATGACCAATTATGAACTGGGACAGATTTCTTTTTACCTTGGGAATAATGCTCAGGCTCAAAATTACCTTGAACTTGCAAGAAATGAAAAAGGTGTAACTGATAAGACACCGATAATCCTATTACTTGGTCAGACCGGTGAAAAACAAGGTGACTATAATTATGCCATAAGTGTATACAGGTCATATCTTGAAGAAAACGGCAAGAGTGCGCAGGTATATAACAGACTTGGCCTTTGTGAAATGCAAATGGCCAAGTCTTACAATGACATAAGCTATTATACTGCAGCAATAAGCGACTTTGAAAATGGACTTGAACTTAATGATTCTAATGAGAATCAGGCACTTCTTAGAAATGAGATAACAGCATATGAATATTCGGGAGATTTCGAATCTGCCAATACTCTTATGAATACCTACCTTTCACTTTATCCGGATGATACTGAAGCTTTGAGGGAATCAATCTTTATATCTACAAGAATATAATAATCTGGATTTGGATTCACTACGTATAAGCTGTGAGTAGTCTGTGTAAATTAGTTCTGATATTCGTCAGGAATGCCATCATGATTAAGATCTGTCATATGACCATCAAATGCTGCGTTGGCCATTTGATGATGCCCTTCATGGTAGCTTAAGTTCTGCGTAGCAACGGTTCTTCGTCTAAGTCTGCAGGATTCTGACTGCGAGAGAAGGAAGTCTTTGATTTGTTTTCCGTGCTTGATATTTTTGAGTATGATTTGGTCTCCTGAAGCATCCGAAGCTACAAAACAAGTAATTGTCGAAAGCCCGAATAATCTTTGGCCAAGTGAACGTTTTATATTTACATCAGCTATTTTATATAGATAGCAGTCATCCTCGTTAAGATTAAGGAGTCCTTTTATAACAACAAGATCATTTTCATAAATCTGATAATGTGTGAAAGGCCATGGAATACCGAAAAAACGTAGACGGGTTGTTTCTTTGAATACAAGATTGCCTTTAGCTGTAAGGGATGGACCGGATTCAATAATTGGATCTGCCATAGGTACTCCTCCTGATTTATAATGTGTTTTCCTAATAATAAGCGAAAAAAAGTCAAAAGTAAAGGCGACTTGTATAGAAACGGTGACGGAATCCTGAATATTATATAGGGCAAAATGTAGAATTTTAACGAAATTATCTAAAATAATAGCAATTTTGTTTATAATAGCATAAAATAATAAGAGTGAAATTGTTTTGTGATATTCAAAATTACATCAAGTTTTGTATACGGCTGGGGAGCGTTTTGTGGGCCGTATAGGGAGGAAGTATGCCTAGGACCGGACTTAATGACACAATAAGCAGGATATTCGATACCTTTGTTGTTGTATCTAAGAGCCGTTATGCTGTTGTGTATGATATCTTTAATCACTATGCAAGGTGGTCTACCAATGCTGTAGAGTTCTTTGGACTTTCCGGAGAATATATAGAAAACGCAGATGATGATTGGCATAAGCGTATTCATCCGGATGATCGCAAGAATTATGAACAGCGTATTACCGCTATGATAGCAGGTATTAATCAGGAAGCTCCCATGGAGTATCGTGCCATGGACAAGAATGGTGAGTATGTAGCCTGCTCAAGTAAGGGAACTATCATCAAGGATTATTCGGGGAGACCAGCTTATCTTGCATTCTTTATTACCAATCACGGAATTGTTTCTAATAGAGATCCTATAACTGATACAGACAATCTGTATCAGCTCTTTAATGAACTTCGCCAAAGACGTGATCGCAAGCAAAAGTCTGTTGTTCTCATTATTGATACAATCAGATTTGATGACATTAATCGCACCTATGGTTATTCATTTGGTAATCAACTTCTCAAAGCTCAAGCTGATCTGTTTTCCAATCTGGTCAAGAACGATGGGAAAATATACAGAGGCGATGGTACAAGCCTTGTTGCCATAACAGGGTCACTTTCCCTTGACGAGGTAAGAAGACTTTATTCCAGAATGCGTGAGCAGCTCAAGACAGCATTTTATGTTGCCGGCACTAGAGTACCTGTGAGCATAGCAGGAGGTATTGTCGTCGTTGAGAATTTTGCTCTTGATGAACATACAGTATATACCAGTGCCAAGTATGCGCTTGATGTATCCAAGGATATAAATCACGGAGGACTCGTTGTATATCACAATGAGCATCAGGAACAGAACGCTAGAAGAATAGAACTGCTTGATGCAATCCGCGCAGATATAATGAACAGATGTGAGGGCTTTTATCTTGTTTATCAGCCCATAGTATCTGCCAAGGATAATCATATGATAGGAGCGGAAGTTCTTATTCGCTGGAAGAGCGAGAAGTACGGAGAAGTAATGCCGGATACATTCATCCCTCTTTTGGAGAATGACAGCGTATTCTTTGAACTTGGAAACTGGATACTTGAACAGGCATTTAACGAGACGCGCGGAATAGTTGCAGTATTCCCGGATTTTATGCTCAATATAAATCTCACGTTTATGCAGCTTGAGCGTAGTGAGTTTAGGACTACTCTCATGGAACTACTGAGAAGAACAAGGTTCCCTGTAAAAAATCTCACTCTTGAACTTACGAAGAGATGCCGCGATATGAGTAGAGAACACTTGAAGAGCCAGGTTGACTTTATGAAGTCTTTTGGAAGCCAGATTGCGCTTGACGTCGAAGATTTCAGTTCGCTTGATTTGCTAAGATTATTACCGATTGACCTTATCAAGGTTGATAGAAGATTTTTAAGAGATATTGATAAGAATCTTGTAAATCAATATATAGTTGAAGCAATGTCGGGCTTTGCTCACAATATGAATGTGCATGTAGCACTTACAGGTATCGAAAATGCTGAGATGTTGGGATTTGTAAGGGATAAGTTTCCTGCAGATTCTTTCCAGGGTTATTATTATTCAAAACCCGTACAGATAGAAGAACTCAAAAAGCTTCCTCTGTATCATGCAAACTGACATATGAAAAAGCTTTCCTATTCGCATAGAGCGTAAAGGAAAGCTTTTTTTATGCTCAAACAAACGTACTCCAAGCAGAATATAAAGTTACGGTTATAACGCTCCGTAATTTTTAACACCTTCAATTATCGCGAAATACTATATAAACTGGCTGCACTTTCATAACAGTAAAGGGCAGCGCCGGTTTGGCAAGTGCGAAGCTTGAGTTAAATATAAATGGTTTTTATCCGAAAAAGAATAAGGAATTTTGTGATCTCGGCGATTTTGGAAAGGATTTTTAGATGGATGAAAAATACATCTCATTTGAAAATGTTGTGAAGCAGTACAATACGGAAGAAGTGTCCATCAAAGCGGTAGATGGAGCTTCATTTACTATCGATAAAGGCAAATTTACTATAATAGTTGGCCCATCTGGAGCGGGCAAAACTACTGTTCTTAACATGCTAGGCGGAATGGACGTATGTACATCAGGGACAATTGTTGTTGATGGTGCTTTGGTTAGTTCCTTTAATAGACGACAGCTAACAATGTATAGGCGTTTCGATATAGGCTTTGTATTCCAATTTTATAACCTAATCCAAAATTTGACTGCAAAAGAAAATGTTGAACTTGCCTCTCAAATCTGCAAAAACCCTATGGATGCTATGGAGGCACTTGATAGGGTGGGATTATCGCATCGTGTTAATAATTTTCCGGCGCAGCTTTCAGGAGGGGAACAGCAGAGAGTTTCTATAGCGCGAGCCCTCGCCAAGAATCCCAAGATATTATTGTGTGATGAACCTACAGGAGCATTGGATTACATTACAGGTAAGCAGATTCTTAAGCTGCTTCAGGATATGGTAAGAAAGCAAGGGATAACAGTGGTAGTAATTACGCATAATCTTGCTATATGTCCGATGGCAGACCGTGTTATTCACATAAGAAACGGTAAGGCTGATAGGATTGAAGATAATCAAAATCCCGTTGATATCGAGGATATTGAATGGTAATTATAATTGATGCATTTAGAGAGATAAGAAAATCAATAAAAAGATTCTTTTCACTCATTCTTCTTGTGATGCTTGCAGTAGCATTTCTTTCAGGACTACGTACGACTTCTCCTGATATGAAATATACTGCTTCTTTGTATTATCATGATCAAAAGCTAATGGATATACGCCTTATTTCAACACTTGGATTCATGGAAGAAGACCTGGAGAAGGTTTTATCTTATGACGGCGTATTATGTGCAGAAGGGTCAAGAGAGATAGATCTTAAGCTGGAAAACCTCGTTGTGGCAGTTTATTCCATGCCAAGTGAAATAAACCTTTTGTATTTAACCAAAGGAAGACTTCCAAGTACTAATAGAGAATGTGTTATTGATGGCAATCTCCTTGATGATCTCGATTTAGGGATAGGAGATACAATAACTTTAAGTGATCCTGATAATGAAGAAGACGATATTGGGGCTGATATAGTATCTACAAAGCTGGAAGACTATAGCTATACGATAGTTGGAATTGCAGATAGTCCTTTATTTATATCAGTAGATAGAGGAACGTCAAACGTTGGTACAGGAACTGTTTCGGCATGTATATATGTTCCTGAATCAGAATTTGACTGGGATTATTATACCTCTATATATCTTTTACTTGAAGATACAAAGGATATGGATGCTTATACAGATGAATATGAGGATTATACCAAGGATTTTGCTAAAGAGATGGAAGATTTTGCGAATGCTCTTGTAAATTCAAGGTATGAATATCTTGCAGCAAAGCGTCAAAAGATTATCGATATGGCTATGATGCAAATAGGCGCTATAGACATTCAAAATGCGGTAACTGACGTAAATATTGGTGATATTCAAACGGATGATACCGGTATAGATAATGGGAAAGCTTATGTACTGACAAGAAGTGCTAATGAAGGTTACATGAGTTATAAACAGGATGCAGAGAAAATGGGAGATCTTGCAGAAGTTTTTCCTGTAATATTCTATCTTGTAGCAGCATTGTCTTGTCTTACATCTATTACCAGAATGATAGAAGACCATAGAGGCGAGATAGGTACCTTAAAGGCACTTGGATATGGATATGGGATAATTTCAATCAAGTATATCGGATATGCATTTTTGGCAAGTTTTACGGGAGGGATTATAGGACTTGTCTGGGGATGCACCATTATTCCAGTTCTTTGCTTTGAAGCATGGAAAGGACAATATTCTCTTCCTGATCTTCAAATAGTATTTCAGGCTGATATATATCTTTTATCAGTAGGAATAGCAGTTGTAGCTGTTACAGGAACAGCCTTTTTGGCAAGCAGAGTTGAACTTATGGCTCGCCCTGCTGCTTTGATGAGACCACGTTCTCCTAAAGCGGGTAAAAGAGTCTTTTTGGAAAAAATAACTTTCATATGGAAGAGGCTTAAGTTTACAACAAAGGTATCCTGCAGAAATCTGTTTAGGTATAAGCAAAGATTCTGGATGACTGTAATAGGAATCGCCGGTTGTACTGCGCTTCTTGTTTTTGGATTTGGGCTTTATGATTCTCTTTTTACAGTCATAGACAAGCAATTTGTGGATGTGACTCATTATGATGCTTATCTTGACACGGATTCTGAAATTGACGACGAAAAGCTTGAATCTATTGACATGGTAATAGGGGATTTTGATATTGTTTCAGATCACATGAAAGTATTTACGGATATGGTTGCCTCATTCAAAGAAGATGATAATATTCTTGGAACGTACATAATAGCAGCAAGCGATTATTATGAATTTTCTAAATTTGTATCAATAGAACATAGAACAGATGATGAGGAAGTGGTTATTCCTCATAATACAGCTGTGGCATCAAAAAATTATGCAAAGGCTCTTTTTACAGAGAAGCTTGCAGATACGTATAGAATTCATAAAGGTGATACGGTTGAAGTAGTAATGTCAGATGACACCGTAATAGAACTTGAAGTGCTAGATATAGTTGAAAACTATGTATACAACTACATATATATGGATTTTGCTGACATTGATGCAATTACACAGGAGAATATTAACTATAATAGATTCCTTATAAAGTACGAAGACGAAACAGATGACGATAAAATAGATGAGCTTTCAGCTGAGTTTGTGGCACTTGATGGTGTCTCGTCCTATACTAGAATTGATTCTGTTGTTGACAGATTCAAAAACTCCTTACAAGCAGTTAATGCAGCAGTTGGGATTATCATATTGGCAGCTACAGCTCTTGCTTTTATAGTTCTTTATAATCTTACTAATATCAATATAACTGAGAGAACAAGGGAACTTGCTACATTAAAAGTTTTGGGCTTTACAGACACTGAGACGACCAATTATATATACAGAGAGAATATTGTCATGACACTTATAGGAATAGTATTTGGACTTGTTCTTGGAAAATATCTTCTTGTATGGCTTATGACAACGGTTGAAAGTAGTTATATGATGTTTGGAAGAGATGTATCTGTAAAAAGCTACATGATTTCAGCAATTCTAACGGCTGTATTTTCGCTTTTCGTAAATGTGATTGCTCACTTTTCTATACAAAAGATAGATATGGTTGAAAGCTTAAAATCAGTAGAATAGAATTAGAACCTTGCTCAAACTTAGCACTTGCCAAACTGGCACCATCCCCTTCACCTGCACAACAGCAAAGGGGATGGTGCCAGTTTGGCAAGTGGGAAGTTTTAGTATTATATTTATTCTTCGAGCTCTTTTCCCGTAATGAGTTTATATGCTTCTTTGTACTTTTCTATTGTCTTGTCGATGACATCCTGTGGAAGATTATAATCGCTTTTGGGGTTTGATTTTAGCCAGTCACGCACGAACTGTTTATCAAAAGACGGTTGAGAATGACCTGCTTCATAACCCTCAAGTGGCCAGAAACGGCTGGAATCAGGAGTGAGCATTTCGTCTGCAAGGACAACATCGCCCTTTTCATTAAGCCCGAACTCGAACTTGGTATCAGCAATGATGATACCACGTGTAAGAGCATAATCAGCACATTTTTTGTATAGAGCGATTGTGTAGTCGCGGATTTTTTCGGCGTAGTCCCTGCCATGTCCCGGGAATTCTTTTTCAAGCACTTCTACACTTTTTTCAAAATCTATATTTTCGTCATGATCACCAATTTCAGCTTTGGTAGAAGGAGTATAGATTGGATTTGGGAGTTTATCACATTCCCTAAGACCTTCAGGAAGTTTGATGCCGCATACAGTGCCGTTTTTTTTGTAGCTTTCCCAACCGCTTCCTGTGATATAGCCTCGAACTATGCATTCGATAGGAATCATAGTAAGTTTTTTGCAAAGCATACTGTTTCCCTTGAAAATAGGCTGATCAAAAAACTGTGGCATGTCCTTAACATCAGTGCTTATCATATGATTTGCAACTATATCAGATGTATAGTCGAACCAAAATTTTGACATCTGAGTCAGGACTCTTCCCTTTGATGAAACTTTGTTTTTGAGAATAACGTCGAAAGCTGATATACGATCAGTAGCAACCATAATAAGATTATCCCCTGTATCGTAGATCTCTCGAACCTTGCCTTCCTTAATAGGTGTAAACTCCTTCATTTCATGACCTCTCTTATCTGCCTGATAGTTTGCTTTTATATAGGCTTTTATGATAGGCTCCTTAAGCCTTTTTTACATACGCTACAAGTATAGTACATTAGCTTTTAAAAAGTAAACATAATTGATGTTAAAAATAAACTGAACATTCAGTCAAAAAATTGTGCATCTTTTAATGTCTAAAACTCTGCATTTGCCAAGTGGGAGGTTTGAGTTAATAAAAAGGCACATAAGGTTTACTTGATGTTCATAATTTCGTTACATTATCAATGTAATATTATATTATCGGAAGAAGATAAATGATCCGAAGCAACCAACAACTTAACTTTTTCATAATGGGCTGCTTGACTCCCCATCAAGTGGCCCTCCTCCCTAAAATAATCCGGTGAACACGTTTCATCGGTTTTTTATTTGTAATTCAAACTGCCTGCACTTGCATAAAAGCAAAGAGGGTGGCGCTAGTCTGGCAAGTGCGAAGTTTGAGTTAATTAAATTTATTATTTCAAACTCTTTTCATGCATGATAAAATAGATATAAGCACACTATTTTACGTTTGGCAAGTATAGGAGGCATACTTATGGCTGATAATCGCGATGTACTTATAAATGAACTTTATAAGAAGACATTCGGCAAGGAATACAGTAAGTATGGGGATATTCTCGAACGCTATGACAGAGCAACCGGAACATTGTATTGTCATACCGATAACAGTGAAGTCAAATATACAAGTGACCAGATTCAAGGAGCTGAAAAATACCTTCGCGAAGTCATAGATAAGGATCAGAATACAGGCAAAGAAACATATTATAAAATTGCCATATGTGCAATCAAACTGTTGCAGGAGGAAGAACAGCAGGCTTAGAAGGAAAGGAGCTGTCTGTGGAAGTTATAAAAAGCTGTACCGACCTGTTGGATGATACCAGCACGTATCAGCTTATAAGACGGTATAATGATCGTTATTACATAAGATTTGAACTGGAAAGCGGATTTATAGCAGAACTTCCTGTCTCTGAGATTCCTACGGGCAAAGATGTTGTCAAAATTATAGAAGATAAGCCGCAGGAGATGATCAGGATAGTCAGCGCTTTCAGACAAAAGGGTGATTGGACTGAAACAGCCTACATACAGTCAACTATAGTCGATTGTCTGCTATACAGCGGAGATATGCCGACAACGCAGGCTTCCAAAATATGGTCTAAACTAAGCCGTTATGACGACCTCACACAGGAAATGTATAACATGATAGTTGAAGAAAAGCCTGGCATAAGAAGCGTGAAGGCAGCAGGCTTTACAGCCAAAAAATTAATGGATATTACACAGATGACGCTTATAGGCGCATATCTTTTTATGGTGGCTTTAAGAGAAGATCCGGACAAAGCCCTCCCGCAGCTTAAAGATATGGTAATAGATAAGCAAACCACAAGTTATGGTGATATTTGAGTACATTACTCAAACTTCCCACTTGTCAAACCGGCACAACGCCTTTACTGGTATGAAAGAGCAGCCAGTTTATAAAGTATTTCGCGTTCTTTTGAAGGTGTTATTAAATTCAAGAGCGTGATAGCTGGAACTTTATATTCTGCTTGGGGTTCGTTTGTGTGAGCGAAGCGAGTTTCGAACCCCAGAATATAAAGTTTCAGATATCATGCCCTGAATTTTAACACAGAGGTGAACGTGAAATACTTTATAAACTGGCTGCACTTTCATAACAGTAAAGGCGTTGCGCCGGTTTGACAAGTGGGAAGTTTGGGTAAATTACAGAACTTCTGTAGGCTCTGTTGTAAAGTCTGCATAACCCTTCTCATATAGACCATTAACAAAGTCAATTGCACGTTGCCCGGATTCTTCTATCGGAACAGATTGGCTATAGATGTATTCAAGCTTGTCGCCTGTTGGTGCAAGGGTGAAGTTGACCTGAGTACCAATTATCTTACCATCTCCGATATCCATTGGAACAACCTCTGCAGATAATACTTCTCTAACAACTCCTGGTGCAAAAAGAACTCTCATTTGTAACCTCCTTGAGTATAATTTTTAGTAAACAAATCCACAAGCCATAACTTATATCGGTGAAAAGAATATGTTTGTTAACCTTGATTTTGTAGTGTATGATTATGAAGATAAGGGTCAGTACATTAGTTAGGAATTGTAAAAAACACCTTATACGTCTTGCTTGTATTTTCTTTTGACAGCAGGATGCATAAAAAACTTACATAGCTTACAAAGAAGGTTATATATTATGATTAAAGCAGTTATTTTTGATATGGATGGAACATTGTTTGATACGGAGGCAATCTACAAAAGGGCGTGGCTAAAGGCAGGAATACCTGAAGAGTTCTATCTTAAATTGATTGGAAGAAGCCATGTTAATATCGTTTCTATGCTCAAAGACAATGGCTATGATCCTGATAAGATATACGAACTTAAGAATAAATATACTCAGCAGGAAGTAAGTAAGGAAATTCCTATAAAAAAAGGTGCAAAAAATGCTCTCAAATGGTGCAAGGACAATAAACTGCTTACAGCAATAGCAACATCTTCAGCTTTAGAAGTTGCAAACAGATACTTAAAAAAAACAGATATGGAAGCTGATTTCGATAAGGTAATAAGCGGGAATCAGCTTGAAAACGGAAAGCCTGCCCCGGATATATTCATTTATGCAGCAAGCAGGCTTGGCGTAAAAAAAGATGAATGCATTGTTGTAGAGGATAGCTATAATGGCGTTTTGGCTGCAAAAGCGGCAGATATGATAACTGTTATGGTTCCGGATCTTATTCCTGCAGATGAAAATATGAAAAAACTTGCTGACGTCATACTGGATAGTCTTTTGGAATTCCCTAAATTCGCAGAAAAATATATATAAATCAAACTTCCCACTTGCCAGTTTGGCAAGTGGGAAGTATATAATTTCCAAGTAAATATTTATCCAAAAAATAATCGAATAAGACTTTTTTGCTGCCATAAAGAGGGTGCGGCGGGCCTTAAATATCACGGAGGGGTTATGAGATTTAAGTCAAGAAGCAGTATGGTGTTGTATTTTTTGAAGGGAAGCTTGCATTTCTTTGTCTATGGAATAATCGGCTCTTTAATTGTAGTGTTTCTTGATATGATTAATCCCAAGATTCTTCAGTATACAGTTGACTATTGCATAGGTGATTCACAGTCAACACTTCCGGTGTACATGGAGTTTATCATGAGCAGACTTGGCGGAAGAGAAGTAATACGATATAATCTTGTCTCCATTGCTCTTGTTATTGTTTGTATTTCAGCTGTGGCAGCGATTTTTCGCTATTTATCCAAAGTCTATAACACAAAAGGCGCTGAGAAACTCGTCGAAACGATGCGCAACACTCTTTTTGAGCATATCTTAAAGCTGCCCTACTCATGGCATGCCCAAAATCATACAGGTGACATAATTCAAAGATGTACCTCTGATGTAGAAACTATCAAGAATTTTCTTTCCGGACAATTGGTGTCTTTTTTTAGAGTGGTTATTATGATTGCACTTGCTCTGTACTTCATGTTTTCAATAAGTATAGGGCTGTCATTCATTGCTATGACTTTGTTTCCGGTACTTATCCTATATTCATTCTTTTTCCATATAAGAATAGGGCATGCTTTCAAAAAAGCGGATGAACAAGAAGGCAAGCTATCTGCAATAGCACAGGAAAACTTAACCGGGGTTCGAATTGTAAGGGCTTTTGGAAGGGAGCAATACGAAAAAGATAAGTTTGTTGCCTTTAATGATGATTATACCAAAATGTGGATGAACCTTATGAAGCTTCTATCAGCATTCTGGGCATCCAATGATCTTATTTCCGGATTGCAGGTAATGATTGTTACTATAATGGGAGCAGTTTTTTGCGTAAGAGGAAGTATCACAGCAGGAGAATATATTGCATTTGTATCATATAATGCAATGCTTACCTGGCCTGTAAGAATGCTTGGACGGATTATTTCCGAGATGAGTAAGGCGGGCATTTCTATAGACAGGGTTAGATATATCATGAACAGCGAAGCGGAAGAGGATAATTTTGATGCTATAGAGTGTCCGATTGACAGAGATATTGTGTTTGATAATGTATCCTATTCGTTCGATGATGCAGAAAATGCTGAAGATCAAACGATAGATACTAAAAAAATATCAAATACAGAAAGCACTAAAGCTAAAAGAGATAAAGCCCAAAATACTAAAGACGAAAATGATAAGAAAAAATATGATAAAGATCAAAATGTTAAAGCCATAAATTATAAAGAACAAAATGTTAAAACTGAAAATGATCATGATATTCTTAGAAATGTAAGTTTTACTATCAAAAGTTCAACAACGCTCGGAATTCTTGGTGGTACCGGCTCAGGCAAGTCTACACTTATGTATCTGCTTGACAGGTTATATGAACTTCCTTATGAAAATGGAACTATAACAATAGGCGGCGTTGATATTCGAAAGATAAAGAGGTCGTGGCTTAGGAAGAATATTGGGTTCGTCCTTCAGGAACCGTATCTTTTTTCGAGAACACTTTCAGAGAATATTGGAATTGCGGCAAAACCTGACAGTAGAGACGGCGTTAGCATGGACAGGATAAGACATGCATCCAAAATAGCTGCTCTTGATGAGTCTGTTGCAAAGTTTCCATCGGGATATGATACTTTTGTGGGCGAAAGAGGAGTAACGCTTTCAGGTGGGCAGAAACAAAGGACGGCTATAGCTCAAATGCTGATAGAAGAGCCGCCGGTAATGATATTCGATGATTCTCTTTCAGCTGTTGATACGCAGACGGATGCACGCATTAGAAAAGCCTTGTCAGAAAATGTTGATGACGCAACAGTCATACTTATATCTCATCGAATTATGACACTTATGCATGCAGATAACATCATAGTTCTTGACAAAGGAAGGATTGTTGAGCAGGGCAATCATAAAGAGCTATTACAAAAGAAGGGAATATATTATACCTGCGCTAAGCTTCAGGGATTAAGTGTTGATGTGGTATAAGATTTAAAATATATTGGAGATGGCATGAATAAATGGTATAAAAACAAAGAAACAGAGATAAAAACTCTTCCATGGCTTGGAATTCCAAAACTTTGGCCATATATTAAGCCATACAGAAAGATGATTTTGCAGATGATGACATTGGGGATACTTAGCTCGCTTGCCGATTCTGTATATCCCCTGTTCAATAAGTATGCAATCAACAATTTCATAGGGCTTGGAACACTAAAGGGACTTTCTGTGTTTACAATAGCTTATGTTGTGGTTTTGACCTTGCAGACTATTGATAACTATATAACAGTTACCATGTGCGGCAAAATTGAAATGAGTATTAACAGAGACCTTAGAAACGCCTCATTTTCGCACCTTCAAACGTTGTCTCTTTTTTATTTTAATACCAATAACGTAGGGTATATACATGCCAGAGTTATGAGCGATTCGGGCAAAATTGGTGAAATGGTTGCATGGAGATTCATGGATATAGTATGGCAGCTTTCGTATATAATCTTCGTGCTTGTGATGATGCTTATAATCAACTATAAGCTTGCACTTATAATTCTTTTGCTCGTACCTATAGTTGTAATTCTTGTCGCAGTATTTCAAAAAAAGCTAATAATTATTAACCGTAAAATCCGTGAGATAAATTCCAGGATAACCGGGAATTTCAACGAAGGAATAACAGGAGCATCTTCGATTAAGACACTTGTTGTTGAAGATAAGATTTCTGAAGATTTTGAAAAAGACACTCATATAATGCGAAAGACAACTGTAAAATCAGCGCACTATTCAGCTTTTTTTACTGCAATAGTAACAATGGTATCTTCATTTGCGCTTGCAGTTGTATTGTGGTATGGCGGAACGCTATCTGTAGAAGGACTTATGACAATAGGCACTATCTCGGTTTTTGCTTCATATGCACTTGGGATAATGGAACCAATACAGAATATAGTCATTACATTTTCGGAAATCATTGCTATCCAGGTCAATATTGAAAGATTTACAAGACTGATGGAAACAGAGTCTGATGTATCAGACAGAGTTGATGTTATAGAAAAATATGGTGATACCTTTAATCCCAAAAAAGAAAACTGGGAAGAACTTGAAGGTGATATAGAATTTAAGGACATAACATTTAAATATCCGGACGGAGAAGAAAATGTTCTGGAGAATTTTAATCTCAAGGTCCCTAAGGGAACAAGTGTTGCAATCGTAGGAGAGACAGGTGCCGGCAAATCCACACTTGTAAACCTCGTATGCAGATTCTATAAGCCTACAAAAGGGACAATACTTATAGATGGTCATGATGCAGCAGACAGATCTATCGGCTGGCTCCATAATTCTATAGGATATGTCCTTCAGACACCGCATCTTTTCTCAGGATCAGTAAGAGATAATTTAAAATATGGCAAGGAAGATGCTACTGATGAGGAGATTTGGAAAGCGCTTGACCTTGTTGCAGCAAAAGATATTGTAAGAAGGATGGACAAGGGGCTTGATTCTGATGTCGGAGAAGGCGGCAATATGCTTTCTACCGGTGAGAAGCAGTTATTATCATTTGCAAGAGCCATTCTATCTAATCCTAAGATTTTGATTCTCGATGAAGCTACAGCATCTATAGATACAGTTACGGAGAAAAAAATTCAAAATGCCATTAAGGTAATGACAAAAGGGCGTACAACTTTTGCAATAGCGCACAGACTCTCAACAATAACAGGTTCAGATGTCATACTGGTAGTTGATGATGGAAAGATTGTTGAAAGGGGCACTCATGACGAGCTTATGGAAAAAGGCGGAAAGTATTATGAACTTTATACCAGACAATTTTATGATATTGCTGTTAATAAATCATTTGAAAAAGCACTTGCACATTGAACAGAAAAAAATTACTATAAGAAAAGTTGGAACATTTGGTCAAAAAATCTTTTTGTATTAAAAAAGGAGTCATATGGAAACATCTGCTAAGTTACCTGAGCTATTCGGAAGCATGGTATTCAACGAAGAAACCATGAAAGAACGTCTTTCCAGCGCGTCTTATGAAGCGTGGAAAAAATCTGTTACTGATGGAACACCCCTTGAACTATCCACAGCTAATGAGATTGCTGAAGCAATGAAGCAATGGGCTGTAGAAAAGGGAGCAACACATTTCACACACTGGTTTCAACCTATGACAGGTGTGACCGCTGAAAAGCACGACTCCTTTATCGAGCCTGCAGCAGGCGGAAGAATCGTTATGGAATTCTCCGGCAAAGAACTTGTTAAGGGTGAGCCTGATGCCTCCAGTTTTCCAAATGGTGGAATTCGTTCAACATTCGAAGCAAGAGGCTATACGGCCTGGGATCCGAATTCTTTTGCCTTTATCAAGGATAATTCTCTTTATATACCAACAGTTTTTCTGTCCTACGGAGGACAAGCACTTGATAAGAAGACACCTCTTCTTCGCTCTATAGAGAAGGTCAACCAGCAGGCGCTTCGTATCCTGCGCTTATTTGGTGACAAAGAGACAAAGAGAGTAATTCCTCAGGTTGGAGCCGAGCAGGAATATTTTCTTATTGACAAAGATGTATATGATCAAAGAGAGGATTTAAGGCTTACAGGACGCACACTTTTTGGCAACATGCCTCCAAGAGGACAGGAACTTTCTGATCACTATTTTGGACAGCTCAAGCCCCGTGTATCGGAATATATGAGAGATCTTGACAATGAGCTTTGGAAGGTCGGGGTTTTGTCCAAAACCAAGCATAATGAAGTTGCTCCCGGACAGCACGAGATGGCTCCTATATATACAGACTGTAATGCGTCATGCGATCAGAATCAGCTTGCAATGGAGCTTATGAAAAAGGTAGCTCTTCGTCATAACCTTGTATGTCTTATCCATGAGAAACCTTTTGCAGGTGTTAATGGTTCAGGTAAGCATAATAACTGGTCACTTGGAACCGATACAGGCAAGAACCTTTTTAAACCCGGATCTACTCCAAGCCAGAATGCGCAGTTCCTCCTTTTCCTTGCGGCTTTTATTAAGGGAGTTGATGAATATCAGACCACGCTTAGATGTACAGTTGCAAGTGCAGGTAACGACCACCGACTTGGCGCACAGGAAGCACCTCCGGCTGTTCTCTCCATATTCCTTGGCAATGAGCTTGAACATGTAATAAAGGCTATTATTCAAGGAACACCATATAAGGATGGCAGCAAGAAGACGCTTAAGATCGGCATAGATTCACTTCCTCAGATTCGTCAGGATACTACAGATAGAAACCGTACATCGCCAATGGCATTCACCGGCAATAAATTCGAATTCCGTATGCTTGGAAGTGCGCAGTCTGTATCAGGTCCTAACATTGCACTTAACACTATCATGGCAGAAGAGCTTAGAGAGTTTGCAGACAAGCTTGAAAAGAGCAAGAATTTCCAGGCTGATTTGCAGAAGCTTATTAAAAAGACACTTACAGACCATAAACGTATTATTTTTGAAGGTGACGGATATGATGATGCATGGCTTGTAGAAGCGCAAAAGAGAGGACTTAAAAACTATCCTTCTACAGCTGAAGCTATTCCTCATTATGATGACCCGGAGAATATAGCTCTGTACGTCAACAATGATATTTATACAGAAGAAGAGATGCATGCAAGGCGTGCTATTCATGAGGAAATTTATAATGCACAGATTTCCATAGAAGCACGTACCATGAGCGATATGATAAGACGTCAGATTCTTCCGGCTGTCTCTGAATATGCAACAACACTCGCAGATAGAATTGCGGTCAAGAAGGAAGCAGGATTCTCATCATCTTACGAATCCAAGGTAGGAACCAAAGTTTCCACGCTCTGTGATAAATTGCAGATTGCTTTGGAGAAGATTGAAAGTGACCTCAAAAAGCGACCTTCTGATAGTACTAAGTGCATGAAGTATAGTAGAGATACAATACTTAAAGATATGAACAAGGCAAGAGAAATAGCCGATGAACTGGAAGAGCTTACAGACAGAGATTTCTGGCCATTCCCGGTATATTCGGATATGCTGTTCTCTGAATAAAAATAGTTATTTGCAGATTTCCCACAACAAAAACGGCGTAAGCTCCGGGCTGGAGCTTGCGCCGTTTTCGTTGCGGGAAGTTTGAGTCAGTAGCTTAACTATGCATGAGTCAGTAGCTTAACTATGCATTTGTTGTCATTAGGTGCAAAATATGTTAAGATGACTTAGTTTAAGTGTTGGAGGACTTGAATTTCGAAAAGTTTAGAAACTTTAGCGCCATGTACCGTAAGAGTACGGTTAACGAGGATTCGGGATTATCGAAATTATTCGGCGGATGCCCGGACGTATATATGAATGCGTTAGATAGCTGTAAATACCGGACTAATTCGGCAACAAATCAGCTATTATCATGTTTTTTTAGTTTAGAATAGGTGTGATGAAGTTTTTTTGCATTATAGCTAAGGCTTGTATCTGTGAATGATACTTATAGCAGCGATTTTTCTTTAAATGTACATTTAAAGAAAACTTCTGATCATCTGTAATTGAACATTGACATGAAAGGAATTTAAATATATGTGTGGAATTATTGGATTTGCGGGACATAAGCCTGCTCAGGATATCCTTCTTGATGGCCTTCAGAGACTTGAGTATCGTGGTTATGATAGTGCCGGAATAGCTTTTTTCAAGGATAATGGCAATCATGTTTCTATTCGTAAGACAGCAGGAAAGGTTAATGATCTTCGTGCCATCTGTGATGATGAGAATAATTCTGTTACAGGTATAGGACATACCAGATGGGCAACTCATGGCGGTGTTACCAATGCTAATGCACACCCTCATAAGTTTGGTGATGTTACTCTCTTACACAACGGAATTATTGAGAATTATCATGAACTTATCGAGAAATATAACCTTAAGGGAAAACTTAAGTCAGATACGGATACTGAGGTAGCGGCAGCTGTTATTAGCATGAACTATTCCCAGGATCCCAAAGAGGCGATAAGAAAAGCTGTTAAGGAACTCAGAGGTTCTTTTGCCTTTTGTATAATGTTTAAAGGTCATCCGGGAGAAGTCTATGCAGTTCGTAATGTAAGCCCGCTTGTAGCAACTCATACAGATAATGAAGGCTCCTTTATTGCATCCGATCTTACCGCTTTTATTGAATTTAGCAATAGATATTTCGTGGTGCCGGAATATCACATTCTTACTATCAAGGACGAAGGAATAACACTTGAAGACCTTGATGGTAATGTGGTTGAACCAGAATATCTGACAGTTGACTGGGACGTATCTACAGCTCAGAAGGATGGCTACCCTCATTACATGATCAAGGAGATTCATGAGCAGCCAAGAGCACTTGCTGATACTATAAATCCTCGTGTAAAAGACCTTCTTCCTGATTTTGAAGATGATAATATTCCGGATTCTCTTTTTGAAGGAGTGCATGATATTACCGTTATAGCTTGCGGTACGGCTATGTACGCAGGCAATGTTGGACGTACTCTTATACAGAATAAATTCGGAATACCTGTAACAGTTGCGATTGCATCAGAATTTAGATACGAAAGACCAACAATTGATGAGAATACTCTTGTAATTGTAGTATCACAGTCAGGTGAGACAATTGATACACTTGAAGCTTTGCGCCTTGCGCAGAAATATACCAAGAGGACACTTGCAGTTGTAAATGTCAAAGGCTCAACTATAGCTCGTGAAAGCGGTTATGCTCTTTATACTCATGCAGGCCCTGAAATTGCTGTTGCATCTACTAAGGCATACTCGGTACAGGTTGCTGCTATGTATCTTATAGGATGCAAGCTTGGACTTGTAACAGGTAAGGCAACACAGTCTGACGTGAGAGAATTTATATCAGGTCTAAAGAACGTTCCTTCAATGATAGAAGAGGTTCTTAAACTTGAAGATAAAATATCTGTTCAGGCCAATAGAATGGTTAATGCCGAAGATGCTTTCTTTATTGGAAGAGGTCTTGATTATACACTTTCTATGGAAGGAGCTCTTAAGCTCAAAGAGATTAGTTATATACATGCTGAGGCTTATGCTGCAGGTGAACTCAAGCATGGAACTATTTCTCTTATAACAGAAGGTACACCTGTAATAGCTATAGCTACGCAGCAAGCTGTTTATAGCAAAGTTGTATCAAATATCCGAGAGGTTAAGGCAAGAGGTGCATATGTAATCCTTATCAGTAAGGATAAATCGATTACAGACAATACAATTTGCGATGTGCATATTAGCATACCGGAAGTTAGAGATGAATTGTCGGTGTTTGAATCGGTTGTTGTTCTTCAAATTCTGGCTTATTATACATCTGTTGCCAAAGGAAATGATCCGGATCAGCCAAGAAATCTTGCTAAATCCGTAACAGTAGAATAAACGTTAATAGCTCAAAATTTGCACTTGCCAAATTGGCGCTGACCCCTGCATAACAATAAAGGGGGTAGCGCCAGTTTTGATAAGTGCGAAGTTTGGGTAAGTTTATTGTACTTTAGATAGCATTTTCTCGTAGTAATCTATCTTGAATTCGAGAAGCTTCAGTTGATTTTTTTCTTCTTCTATTTTTCTTATGAGATTTTCCCTTTGTGGTTTTAACATTTCAAGCCGTTGAGGAATTGTTGAATTTCCAACGTTACACATAGCTACATATTGTTGAACGTCCTTGATTGACAGGCCGGATCCTCGCAAACACTCTATAAGCTTGGCCCATTTTAAATCCGCTTCAGAAAAAAGACGTTTTTGGGCATCGTTTTTGTGAAGAAAAGGAAATAAGCCCAAATCGTCATAATATCTTAATGTATAGCTGGAAATACCTAGCATTTTAGAAGCTTGAGTCACTGAATATTTTGGCTCTGAGTCAAGAGTATAATCAACAGAAATTGAATTAATGCAGTCTTGCATATCAACCATTTCAATTCTCCTTTTTATGAAAAAAACATATATTACCAGGTGTACCTGTTCGTATATTTATGTGATCAATGTAATAAAGCTATAAAATTTTTAAGTCTTGAAATTATCGTATCTTATATAGCGCAGTATTTCAAATTTACTTAACTCAAATTTCCCCACATCGAGAACAATATACCATGCACTATTGACTTAGAGTTACTCTAAGATATAGATTTGAAAATATAGCTTTTTAAATATGATGGATTTTTGAATGTGAGGAAAATCATGAAAACCAGACAAATAAAGAATTTTTGTATTATAGCGCATATTGACCATGGTAAGTCTACACTGGCAGACAGAATAATTGAACTTACGCATTCTGTTTCTCAAAGAGATATGCAAGATCAATTTCTTGACAATATGGATTTGGAAAAAGAGCGTGGAATAACCATAAAATTGCAGACCTTGCGCATGTATTATACCGCCGACAACAAAGAAGAATATGAGCTTAATCTTATAGATACTCCCGGGCACGCAGATTTTAATTATGAAGTATCAAGGAGTATTGCAGCATGTGAAGGAGCAGTGCTTGTTGTGGATGCAACACAGGGAGTGCAGGCTCAGACAATAGCAAATTTAAAATTAGCACTTGATAATGGCTTATATATTATACCGGTTATAAATAAAATCGATATGCCAAATGCAGACATTGAAAGGGTAAAAGAGCAGCTTTGGGCACTAAAAATTCCTGGTGCCAGGGATGCACTCTCAATATCTGCAAAGACGGGAACCGGTGTACATGAACTTTTGGAAGAAATAGTAACGCAAATCCCATCCCCAAATGAAGGAAAGGACGAACCGTTACAGGCGCTTGTATTTGACTCGCATTATGATTCCTATAAAGGTGTTGTTCTGCATACAAGGATTGTCAAAGGTACAGTTAATGCTGAAGATAAGCTGTTTCTAGTTGCTTCAAAAAGAAAGTTCGTACCGATGGAAATTGGTTTTTTTACCCCAAAGATGGAAGAAGCAAAAGAACTATCTGCCGGAATGGTTGGATATATTGCTACTGGACTTAAGGAGGCATCTATTCTAAGACCGGGTGATACGATCGTGCATGAAGGCAGTAGTGCAAAAGCTCTGGAAGGATATGAGGCTGCCAAACAGATGGTATTTGCCGGAATATATCCTCTTGACAGCTCGGATGAAAGCAAGCTAAAAGACGTTATCTATAAACTTTCACTTAATGATTCATCTTTTTCTTTTGAAGAAGAACATTCATCTGCACTTGGATATGGATTTAGGTGCGGATTTATGGGCGTTTTACATATGGAAATTGTAAGAGAAAGACTTGAAAGAGAGTATGATATAAAACTACTTACAACTGCTCCAAGTGTCCTTCATAAGATTATTTTAAAAAACAAAGAAGAAATATATGTACGAAATCCTAAAGATTTCCCAGACTTTCAATATATAGACAGAATATATGAACCTGTAATGCTGGCTTCGATTATTGTACCTGCAATCAATATAGGCGATGTAATGACACTTTGTAATGAGAGAAAGGGAGAGTATGTGAAAACAGAATATCTGAGCAGTGATAACGTTGAGCTTACTTACAGATTTCCGGCTTCCAAGATAGTTTATGGCTTTTATGATAAATTAAAATCCATAACCCACGGATATTCATCGGTTAGTTATACAGAGGATGGATATGAAGAAGCTGACCTTGTAAAGCTCGATATATTGCTAAATGATGACTATGTTGATGCTTTTTCCTGCGTGGTATACAGAGATGAAGCTTATGAAATTGGGCGAAGAATTGTAGAAAAGATGAAGTATGTGATTCCCAGAAAGTTGTATCCAATGCCTGTTCAGGCTGTTGTTGAACATAAGGCGATTGCGAGGGAAGATATTCCACCGCTTAGAAAGAGTGTAACAGGTAAAGGTTTTTCGGGAAGTATGTCAAAGAAAAAGAAAGCAGCTAAAAATATAACACAGAATTCAAATCGTCAAAGAAAATATGGCAAGGCTGAAATCCCGCAGGAAGCACTTCTTGCAATATTTGAGGATTAAATTAGTTACTTACTCAAACTTCCCACATCGAAAACGGTGCTTGCTCCAGCTAGGATGCGAGGTGTCAGCCACGAAATAGATGGCGGGACAAAAGAGCTCCTGACTCATGGGAAGTGTTTCCATATCTTTGAAAGCCTTTGAAAAGACAGGGAACTTTGGGCATAAATTTTCTTCCCCTTGT